>JAAUYL010001036.1_pt1 | contig 18542 bp, 17 predicted proteins | sample 7278011 | NCBI WGS metagenome assembly JAAUYL01 (sample SAMN14350225, study PRJNA611818) | marine sediment metagenome | isolation source: surface marine sediment (1.8m) | place: French Polynesia: Moorea | collected 2018-08
ATCCCAACCCGATTGGTATATCGATCGCACGAGTCCGGAAGTGGAGGCTTTCCAATTCTTAACCATCATGGACCCCGGTTTCATGACCTCGGCAGAGTGTCCTCAAGACAATGGTCCCATGAAGCGGCGCAAGATCTTGTTCGGGGAGAACATGCGGGTTGGTTGTCACATCAAAGTCACGCGAGGACAATTGTCCGATCAGTGTGATGAGATCAAGAACAAAACTGTCAACATGCTGGTCGGCGACCTCGGCTCTAACAACGAGGACGGCCTCTTTTGGGATTTTCTTGACCCCACAGTGGTTGACGATCCGTTGGCACCGTTGCATTGGTTGAAAGGTAACAACCAATTGCAATTAGAAATGATTCCTTCTCTTCAAGATTTTTTCTTAGTCGCGACATTTGGTAACTTGAACACTACGAACACAAATGGCTGGGTTCAAATCATTCTTAGCGGCGCTCCTACTCCCCATGGTCAAGGAAATCGTGATAGCACTGTATCAAGTAAGAACATAAATATTCCAAAAAATGTCAGTTTCACATTTTTTTAATCACAGGTTATCCCTTCGGAACTTGCTCCGGAGTTATCCTGAGCTTGAACGTCGAGGTCGCCTTCGCCAACGTCGGATCGCAGGCGAATCCCCAGCCAAAGATCATTGGTGTCAAGTATGATTTCGGCTTGCCACAGGACATCACGTTCAAGTGCAGCGGCCTCAAGTGTCGCAAGAACCGATCTACTCAGGACCTAGAGGTCTCGACCTCCGTTTCCTTCGTCGACAAGACGCAGCCAGCATTGGCGTACTATGCTGAGAAGCCCGTCTTGGAAGCAAAACTGCCCCATGATTTCTTCTACCCTTTTGTGTGATGATGTCTTGTTTTCATGTCCAGCACTTGCCAAAAGTTTATGAAAATGTCGATTGACAATAATTGACCTGCGTAATTTCACAAGTTTTTGGTTAACAACATTTATTATCCTCGATTTTGAAAAAATACAATTTCTGCAATTTCACAATTTAATAGATTTTCAGCTTTGTTTAGAATGACACTGCACTGTGATTGATTTTTGGTGTCTGAAAACTATGTAGGTACTTCAGATCTTTTCATAAATATAGATACATTTGAATGACAAAATCATGCCTTTTTCTCTTTTTTGTCTTTGAAGCATTGATTGGAATAAGTAGGTTGATACACATATTTAGCTCTAAATGTTTTGGAAGCGGATGTGTTTTTATGTTTCAAGTACTCACTCTCGGGTTGACTAAGTTGGCGTTGGCTGTTGAAAAACCTCCAACATTTTCAGTCTTGTTCGATTGGCGAGGTCCTCGGCATCCTTGCCAGCGTCGAGGCCGTCGGTTGGAATGGGGTCGAGCACTCTAACTGTGATTCCCGATGGCTCAAAGATCTTTCGCTTCTTGTCGAAGAAATTGTAATGCGAGAAAACCACGGGTTGAATTGGAACTTGAGCTTCGATCGCCGCTTTGAAGGCTCCGATCTTGAATTGCCGCATGTCTTTGATCACCGGATCGTGGCAACGAGTTCCTTCTGGAAACACTAGGACTTTGGCTCCGGCCTCGTCGCCTTTTGCACTTTTTCTCACTTTCACGGCCTCTGTGATGGTCATCTTGGCCTCGTTCCCCCTGGATCGGTCGATGAAAGTCAGGTCTGACAAGTAAGCCATGACGCCGAACGGGCCTGCGTACATCAGCGATTGCTTGGCTATGATTGAGCACTTCCCGTCCATTAACGGGAGCAAAACACTCAGCAGTCCCAAGACGTCAATGCTGGACTGGTGATTCACGATCACAACTGACGTTCCGGAGGTCTGTCCAAGCCTGAATTTGGCCTCGGTTTTTCTCGCCACATTCCAAGTCAGGCCGATCAGATACGACGTCCACTCCATGGCTTTCGATGTCAAAAGTAGGTTTTTCGAATTCTTTGGCCAGATCGCGGCTATCGGGATGCACAGGCTGGCATGGAGTGTCAGGATCAAGTAGTAGACGAAGAACTTTGTGTAGTATGAAAACCATGATGGGCCTTTGGTGTATAATGGAAGAATCACCAAAAATGGTAGTATCACGAACCAGGGTATGCAGCAGATCATTGTCTTCCGTTTTAGCACGTCAATTTTCACGACATTTGCCCATTGCCCTTGACAAGACTCTTGGCCTCGATTCACACAAACTCAATCTCAAAAAAAATGAAAACAACAAGTTTGAAACTTTGCCAAGCAGGTTGAGTGGAGACCAGCGTTAACTATAGATTTTTGAAATGAATTTTGCCAAAAAATATTTGAAAACGCCAAAATTGGTCAAAACTCTATACCAAAAAAGTCAATTCTGAAAGCAATATTTACTAGATTCTAATTTTCAAATTTCCCGCCACCATCTCAACAGGTTAAGGCACTTTTACTCATAACTGGCCAATCGTAGAGACATCATGTTTGAATCAAACTTGGCTCTAGTTTCCTTTTCTGCAATTTTGTTTTTATATTTGACGGGGATACAGGCCAAGAATTTGTTAGAAATCGCCATTTTTCCATCAACTTACCGTGGGGTTCACTCATACACTTTCAGGGAAGCCAAGACAACCAGTGTTTTCAAAAGCGCGCATTTCTCGTCGAGCTAGCTTTGTCATAGCTCCAATTGCGGCGCTTTTTGTCCATTCTTTGGCGACAAACAAAGAAAGGCATTCGTCACTCGGCTGAGTCGATCTGAAATTCAGCTGTGCTCAAAAGTGAGCGGAACTGAGCCTGGTAGTTCGCTGTCTGCTAGCAAGCTGAGCGTCTTTTGCCGTCAGCCCGTCACCCGCCATAAGAAAAAACGAAGTGAAAAGGACCGAAGAAAATTTGCCGGTGAAGTTTGTCGTCCAACTTTGCCATGACTATTCGCATGTGAGTCCATCTCGGGCTGTGATTGTGTTTGAGTTCGACACCGACTCGGACTTGGGACCGGTCTCGATTCGGGTTTCCTCCCGATTGCTTCAAGACAAGAGCTGCAGTTTTGAGCAAGTGTGACAACACCCAAAAATCCGAGCCGTGGAAAAAAAGAGATCTTCGGCTTTGGGAGGACCAACCATCCTGGAACGGAGAGAGAGAATTGAGGGCTCAAATCTGTCGAAGTCAAGGTAAAGCCACTTTTTCAAAGTTTATCTGTCCATTATTTTTCCGTTGCCAGACTCCTGGTCCTGCAGCTGGGCAAATAGTGTTTCGAAAACGAGTTCTTCTGCCAGGGATCGAGCCATGAGCATCCAAATTTGATGTTGATTCCTTGTTTTAACATCAAGCCCCAGTCGTCCCCAATCTTAGGTTAGAGTAACATACATTTTGGGTGGATATCAGATCGGTATCGTAAAACGTGAAGAATTCAAGGAAGGAAAAGTGGCAGAGTCAGAGTAGGTTGTGTATTATTAGTCATGTTAATATGTATCGAGGTGGTTGATGGAAGGCAGGCCATTCTTTCAGATGCATAATTTGCATACATTTAGAGTCGCTTCGCCGTCGCGCTCCTAGTCCATGATGACGGGAGGAGATGCTATGAAACTTGGAAAGATTAAATAGCTTGCCTTAAAAGGAGCACCTGTATTTGCCTGCATTTTATAGGAGCTACCTGCAATCAAGACAATTTTACAGGTCATTCCCGGCTTCCTGGCCTCATCATCATCGTGATTTCATTTCCCGAGTTATAACGTCGTTTTTGTGCTCATGCTCATGCTCAAGCTGGCAAGAAGATTTCTCTCACTAAGACAAGGGCTAGGTATCTATGTAGCTAACCAGATCTTACTTGGGTCATGGGTCATATTTTTGAGGAGCTCCGCAAGGAAGAATGGTATGCGATTGTACTATGTAGTTGAGGCGACGGCATCAAAGCCGCAAGCTATAATATCATCATGAGCTGAAGAGAGGAGGGGTAGGCAGCCAAAAGCATTTTCTCTCGAAATGTACGATACAATACAACCATTGAGAATGCCAGGCAGCCATGGATGCCAAGACTTGAGCGGTGGCAGTCCGCTCAAGTCAAGAATACAGGTAGAAGCACACGGTTGGCCCGGCCCAAAATCTGCTCCTGCTCAGCTTATGGATCTTTAGGTTAGGATGTATTTTGTTCAGCTTAGTGCTTAGCTATCTCTATCTGCCACTCGAAAAGAGATAATTCTTATGTTCCTTCGGCGATTGGATGTGCCTGGCAGCTGGTCCGTGCTCAGCTCCGTGATTCTGGCCAGCTTGATCAGTGATAGCAGTAGTGATTGTGTGGATTCCTTTATTTTTACGGTAAGAAAATTTTTGTTTGATTTGGGTGGGAAGGCTTAGATGCTTAGGTACGCCGAAAAAAGTTGTATTTAACTTTTTAAGAGCAGGGACGAGACCGACACATATTCCATCGCCATGGCAACATTGTCGGCCTCTTCGAGAGCGACAGAGAGAGAAGCAGAACCTCAGGTTGTTCAGGATGCGTCGGGTGGCCTCATTTTAAAAATGGTAGCTCTAACCAATACCTGGTCGTCCTCGAGCCTCTGGAGTCTGGCCTCTCTTTTATGAGAGGTCTCCCCTGACGTCAAAGATGTTGTTGGTAACGACTAACGACGGCGGCAGTTGGCACCTCCAGTTTTCCCATATTTTTTGCCTTAACTTGGTATTAATTAACTTACCGTAGGCTGGTTGCATTTTTCCTAGTAAGTAGATAGCTGTAATGACAAATTGGAACTACTCTTGCGATCACCCTTCGTGGAATTATGTCTCCCATGGTCCCTAGTTTTTTGCCAATACAATGTGTTGAACACAGCATAAATATCTAGATAGTTGGCATTTTCGAAGGATCCTGGATTTGCATATTTGAAAAGGTGCCTGTTAAGGTTTTATTTGACGTCTTCCGCAAATATCGAAGTCATCTTGTTGTTACAATCGTGTAGGCAGACATTTCATTCATGAGAACGACGAGTCTGTTTGCAGTTGCACGACTGCGCTGCGACGATTCTGATTTCACGAATTTTTTTCGCCTAATCTCCACATGTTTTCCTAACTACTTAGGTAGTTACCTTGTTGTTATTGTACGCATATTTACTGTGAAAAAGCTAAGTGAAGTCGATAAAACGAATCGTGGCATTGTTGATTTGGAAGTAGCCACAAATAAACCTCCTTCTTTTTCTTTCTCTGCATAATTCATGTCGTCAATCAAGCTATGAGAGAATCGCTGGTTGTTGGTTGTTTGTTTTTATTGCAGTATTTAGGACTCTCCACAAAGAGCCCAATCTGTCGTCAAATCAAAGACTAAAGACATGTGAGCAAAAACTGAATTTCAGCATTAAAATGTGCATTTTGTAATGGCTTAGGTTGGAAGGTAGATATCTAGCATTAAGGCTACAACAACCTACCTTCTTGTCTTGTTTATACTTTATACTTATAACTTACATGTGGGTGTAAATAAATAGTCAGGTAGTCTATGTCGTGTACATGCATGTGTGTTTTTTCCGATCCCTACTCCCGTATGATTAATATTATGTTCATTATTTCCCTCAGCAGCAGCAGCAGCTTTCTCTAGGTACGAGTATAGCACATATTGTAGTGTTCCTGCATGTACTTTGTGAGCGTAAAAGTAAAGTATATTTATTTATAACTACAGCAATGCAGCAAGAGCCAGAGTGGTGTCTAAAATTGTAAAGAGAACTCGAACTGCATGTCTCCTCTCTCTCCTACTCTCCATGTCGACGGCTCTACGTGGGCTTCTATCGGCCGTGGAGGCCGAACTTTGAACAGCCTCGACAGCCTCGAGCAGGGCGGGTCGGTATGGCTCTGCTCTAACGTTCGACTGGCCACCGCCTCCTTCTCTTCCTTCTTCGAGTCGAGGCCGTACAAAGTTTGATAAGTATTGCTGAGAGCAATAAGTAGCGAAAGTAGGGAGAAGAGGGGAGGGCAGGGCAGCTCTCTGTGCATAGATAAATATACTATTGCTGCTCGGCTCGACGTTCGTTCGTTCGCGACTAAGTAAGTAAGTTCAGTGGGACAGGCGACGGCGCTCCGGAATATGGCAACTTAGTGTAAGTGTTGAGAAAATCTCCCCCTTATATCAAGGGGTGAAGTGATTGAGGAAACCTGTTTGTGCCGCCCACGGGTCGAGGCTATCGGGGTGACCCCGTCGGGACGCCGCCAGGAGCCAGGGTTCGTGAGCCAGCCTCGGATTTTGTCCGAGGACGAGTACATGAAACGAAGAGAGATCAGTTCTTCTTGATAGTGGCAGCAGCAGTGCCCACAGCGGCAGCAGCCTCTAGTCCCGAGCTAGCTGCAAGGCAGTCCTACATATTGTATACTGTCTATAGTTATCTAAATACTAGATATACGTAGCTCTGTTAGAGTTGGAAAAGGGAAGAAGAAGAATTATAAATACAATGTTTCGACGACGAGCAATCGTCGAAAACTTGAGCAAGTTGTTGTATTTGCTGCTGAAGCCTCGGGAATTGGAGATTCCTCCACTCCTCTTCTTTGAGTCGAATCATCATGATCTTCAATTGTTGCAGCTGCAAAACATTTTTGATAGTTTTCCAAAGTTTGACCAACTTGGAATCATTGAGCTAGATATCTTTTGACAATATTCTGGCGGTTGGAAGGTAGATCTGAGTAGGTTATTTTTAGATCAGACACTCCTGCCAATGATAAGTCATATTTACAATTGGAGAAAAGCCTTCTCGCTCGTTAGAATTACGGACGACGTGCGCGATATGTAACAATCTCTATTTTAGTTTTAGTGTGGCAATTAAGGCAGATCAAGCTAGCTATTAGAAACGTCAGGAGAGGCAAGAGGGGTCCTGTGATTAGGCTACGTTCGTCTATTGATAAGAAAAACTACGACACGACGCCTGCTAAGCTAACCATTTCATTGCTGGCGCAGCCGAAAAGTGAATCATTAACAGAAATCATAATTTTCGTGAGTGCTTCTGATTAGCCACGAAAAAGTCATATGCAGACACTGACGGTGACGACGAGGGAGGCTGGATTTGAAAAGTTACATATTCTCAAGTTAAACGATAGCCGAGCATTAGTTTGGTACATCCGCTCCTCTATCAGGACTTCATGAAATTCTAGGAAAAATAAGAAGCAACATCCATTGAGTAGATAGATATTTTTTTCTATTTATAACCCTGTCGACTAGACCCGAGGCCAAGGGGGACCAACCGGAGAAGCCTCATTTTCTGAGTTGATCGCCGCCTTGTCGCTCGAGAGTCGAGCTGTAGTTATAGCATTTAGTCGGCGGCCTCGCAGCCTCTAAACTAGAAAGAGAGGTCCCCCTTTGCCACCTACAGTTCTTGCCTCCCCTTTTGGTAGTTCAGCTTTCTCTCTACATAGTAAGGTATAGTAGTGTCTAGTGGAAAGGCTCGAAAAGGAGAGGATAGGCAGAGGCCGGCCGAGGCTGCCATTGTCGAGGCCGCGAGGCTGACGACAGATACCTAGAGCTCCTCAAGCTTTCCTTCTCCTTCTCGCTCTCTCAACTCTCCAAGACTACAACCTTTTCCGACTTGGATACGGAGGGGCACCCCTCCCTTTCCTTGCATTGCATTGCTTCAAAAGAAAGCCTTTTTGTACGTGTAAAGTAAATGTACTTGGCTTTCTTCACTTGAATTGTATGATATGAAACTCCAGGGAGAGGCGGCGGCTGCTCGCCATGGGAAGACTGTCGAGGGGAAATTATTTATGAGACTCTGGCGCTATGACGTCACCGAATTCTCGCTCTGCTCTGCCTTCTCCTTCCTCTCTTACACTGCTCTCTTCTCTTGTAAAAGATTCGGCCTCGAAGGCGACTGCGATTGCCAGTACGAGTAGTATTTAGTTCTCTGTAAATACTTGCTGCACAATGTAGTAGCTTTAGTATTGGAGCTCAATATAGTCTATCTATCTTATAACTGCAATTGTTGGCTGCGACGACGTTGTCTCGAAAGTGTAAGCAAAATAATCGTGGTTTTATCCGTGAAAATGTGACTAAAGAACCCTGGCTCAGGAACTCGGTGACGGCGGCGGCGAACTTATAAAACCTCCTGCTCATCTTTAATTTCTATCCGTTTTTTTGCCATTTCAGAGGAGACTTGTGGTGACAGCGTCGTCAGGTTAGCTGACAAAATTCAACGTAGGACTTACACAACGAGAAGAAGATTGCAGCGAAAAATAACCAGAACCAAAGCTTGTGTCAAGGATAGCCTCGAGTCGAGAGTGCTAAGACGTTTTGGCGGCAAGGACGTGAGTGTGCGAGCTAGCCAGCCTCTCAGCTTCGGACTTGACGACGACCGGCGACGGCGACTCGAGTCGAGCAGTGAGCCAGACATTGCTAAAATCTCGATCTCGATCCGTGATTGCCGTGGTGATCGTGATCCTTGGCAGGAAGAGGCAGGTTAGGCAGGGTTGGTCGTCATCCTGAGTGAACTGAGGGACAAGAAATAAATCTGACCGAGTGCAAGCCATCGCCAAGCTAAATCCTAATCCAATTGTCAGTCCCAACGAAACGACGACGACGACAACGCCATCAAGAAGTTCCTTCAAATCAAGGATCCTCGTCCCTGTGTGAGCGCGTGCGTGTTGTGTGTGGAAGGAAGGGGTTTCGAAACAAGAACCCCTCTCCCTCGCCCAAAGCCAGCTTGAATGTTCGACTTCAGTTGATAATCGGCCCTTGACCGGTAAGGATATCGAATCTAGATCACGAAATCCAGATCCTTGATCATGATCGTTGGTTTTAATTTTCAGGACCTCTCCCACGCGCCAATAGTCACCATGAATGAACTAGACCAGTTGCGGGCGGAGGCGGAACAGTTGAAAAATGCCATTCGGGTAAGAACTTCAGTTTCCTTTCGTTCGTCGATTTCTTTCAGCAAATTCTGTGATTATTATAAACAAACATGATTTAATTGTGAACTACTTGCCCACCCCTCCCGCGCCGCCCCCAGGATGGCCGTAAGACTGCCTGTGACACGACTTTGGCGCAGGCGGCCGGCACGATGGAGCCGATCGGTCGCATCCAAATGCGAACGAGGCGGACTTTGCGAGGTCACCTCTCAAAAATCTACGCCATGCATTGGGGCGCTGAATCGAGGTTATTGCCGTCATTTATTAACGTGCCTCTTTTCTTTTGTTTCTTTTTCATTTTGTCCATCCACCCCATTTTCGTTCACCACAACCGCCTCCACACACGATGCATGCCGTGATTATTATTTTGCGTTGTCCACCACGAACTTGATCACGATCACGATCACGACGATCAGGATGCACGGAAGACGGCCTGCGACACGAGCCTGGCCCAGTCTTCGAGCACCCTCGAGCCGATCGGCAGGATCCAGATGCGGAGCCGGAGAACTCTGCGAGGACATCTGGCCAAAATCTATGCCATGCATTGGGCGTCCGACAGCAGGTACAGTAGAATCAACATCGACAACGATTGGAAAACAGAGCCGGAAGAAGATGATCAGCATCAAAATTCAAAACCTTTCATTTCTTTTCAATTAAGCATGAAATCCAAGTTATCCAACCACGACGTGAGTTGTAATTTTGACGATTCACACTTTAGTTTTGATTATCATTGCTTTCACTTATCAATTACTTAGATCAGCTGTATTTTGTTTAGCAGACTTTAATTTGGCTAGTCGGTCAAGTTGTTACGTTTCTCGACTTTTTTCAGGAACCTGGTGTCCGCCTCTCAGGATGGCAAACTGATCGTGTGGGACAGCTACAGCACAAACAAAGTCCACGCCATCCCACTGCGATCGTCATGGGTTATGACCTGTGCCTACGCTCCCTCGGGCAGCTTCGTTGCCTGCGGGGGTCTCGACAACATTTGCTCCATTTACAGGTACTGATACTAAACAGTAAACACATCCAATCGATTCGATTCTGTTTTTCAATTCGAATATTCAATTTCAGTTTAAAGACTCGCGAAGGAAACGTACGGGTCAGTCGGGAGCTGCCAGGTCACACAGGCTACCTAAGCTGTTGTCGGTTCTTGGACGACAATCAGATCGTCACCAGCAGCGGGGACATGACTTGGTAAGACTCTGTTTATCTTTTTGTTTACAAAATGGAATTGGAAACAACTGCTTTCATTTTCAGCGCTCTGTGGGACATAGAAACAGGGCAGCAGTGCACAACCTACACCGGCCATACGGGCGACGTCATGTCGCTGTCCCTCTCCCCGGACATGCGCACCTTCGTTTCAGGAGCGTGTGACGCTTCCGCCAAGGTAAATCACGATCACAGATTTGATCCAGATGCTGAGTCAAAGCTGACCAATCGTCTCAATCTTGTCTTTCAGTTATGGGATATTCGCGATGGCATGTGCAAGCAGACCTTCCCTGGCCACGAGAGTGACATCAACGCTGTCACGGTATTTTTCACGAGTTTTTTCAAATTATTTTATTATTTCAGTTTATTAGAATAATCGCGTATAGAATTGTTTTATGTTGTTATGTTTTTATCGCGAATCGATTATGTTATGTTACACAGTTTTTCCCGAACGGCTACGCGCTTGCCTCCGGCAGCGACGACGCCTCGTGCCGCCTGTTCGACATCCGGTCAGACCAGGAGCTGGCCGTGTACAATCACGACAACATCATTTGCGGCATCACCTCCGTGGCCTTCTCTAGGTCGGGCCGGCTCCTGATGGCCGGCTACGACGACTACAACTGCAACGTCTGGGACGCAGTTCGAGCAGAGCGCGCAGGTGAACAAATTTTCTCCGCTACCGTACTAACCCGTTCTCTTCTCCTTCTTCTCCTTCACCGGGGACATTGCAGTTCTTCCCGCAAGGCACGGCCTTCTGCACAGGCTCTGACGACGCCACGGTGAAGCTGTACGACATCCGGGCCGACCAAGAGCTGGCCCAGTATTCGCACGACAACATCATCTGCGGTGTCACGTCGGTGGCATTTAGCAAGTCCGGCAGGCTCCTCATGGCCGGATACGATGACTTCAATGTCAACGTCTGGGACACATTGAGGGTGGAGCGCGCCGGTAAACAGCTTGTCCCCGATCCTCTTCGATCTTCTGTTTGCCACCATTCCGTTCCATCCAATATTTTGCACCCATTGTGTCCCTTCTTGTTTTTTGTTTGTTTTCATTGTCGTCCACTCTCCTGATTTTTTGCTCGTCGAATCTAGTATTTCTTTTCTTAAATATCCTTGTAGTACTGAATCCTAGACAATTTGTAGATACTTTTGTTTGCTTCTACCTTTCCTTCATTTTTCCACAATGTTGTGCATAGAAACTATGCCTGCTTTCTTGAGCCAAAACAGAAATTCTTGTGTCCATTTCTTTTCTCTCGAGTTCCCGAGTCTTGCTACTTACTAACCTTTTGCATATTTTAGTTAAGTATATTTGTGTTGAATGTTTCTTTGCTTGAAGTTTTCCATAATAACAGTATTTAATTTTACTTTCGAACGAACATTTCAGGTGTACTTGCTGGTCACGACAACCGAGTAAGCTGCCTCGGCGTCACCGAGGACGGAATGGCCGTGTGCACGGGATCGTGGGACAGTTTCCTCAAAATCTGGAACTAAAAAATGCGACGCGAAAACATAACAAAGCAAAGCACAAGTTGGTCGAGGATCAACACCAACAACAAGAACAAGAACGCCATCCCCTCCCTCCTCCGAAAGAAACGATGAAATACCATTATTATTCTTACAACAACTACTTTAATGCATCGACCGACCCCGACGCGTCGCGACTGATCGACAAAATCGATCCTGCAATCGTCGATCGAGAGAGTCTCCGTGATTGGTGAGACAACCACAGAAAAAAGAAAGAGAAAAAGCATCATCCACAGACTTACCAACATCATGTTCAGTGTTCTTGAACTCAGTGACCGATCGGGAAGCTCGACACCTCGACGACAGCCAAAATCAGCAGCAGTGTGCAGGATCGTAGTTGTGGGCTCGGCAATATTTTTCATTTGCAAAGATTCGTTCTTGATTTATACTATTAAAAGGACATTCTTACTTGAGTGCCATACACAAAGAAAACATCTTAGAAGAACGAAATCGAAAAACACAAGACGGATTCTTAACCAACCGATTCAACATTATTTAAAACCTTAAATTCATGAAAAAAATACGAGAGGCTAACGACGAACTATCTAGCATTTAATTGTTACACAAAAATGGTGAGCGAGGCAAAAAGAAAGAGTTCTTAGTTTTTCAACCATCACAGGCTTGTGTTCTGTTCTCTCCTCCCATCGAATCAAAAAATCATCTCGCCATACTTTACTACAAAACTGTCTTATTTAATTCTTAACAACAATTGAAAGAACAGCCTCTCTCTCGTCTCATTTAGTAATTTAAATTGAAATTCATAATTATAATTATTATCTATTATTGATACTTTACACTGTACAGTTTTGTGCCTATATGCGTCGTTCGTGATTTAAAAAGAAATGTTTTTAGAGCAACAACAACAAACAAACAAAAATCGTGCACACGCTCCCGGCCCCGCCCCTTTTTAACTTGAACAGTCCCTCCCCAAAATTTTCCAGGAAATTGTAATGTGATGATGCTTAAAAATCTGAACTAAAATCACTGGAGAGAAATTCTTGAAAGGCTCACCAACTGAAAGATTTCCTTGGAAACGATTTAGCTCGGCATTCAAAACAAACAAAGACTCCTCAAAGTCTTGACAGCCTCCTCCACGATCCAATCCCAATGCTGGCCATCGATGTCATTTCAAGAGCGGTGTTACTATTTAAAACAAGGGCACTCTCCTTGTGAAAAGCTTTACCATCTTATTTTCACTCGGCATGAGTGCTCGTCAACAAAAATGGGCTCAGTGTCATCACTCTTGCGACTGATCTTGGCCAGCTTGAGCAGATTGGACGAGGTCTGGAGATTGTCTAGAGGACAGCCGATTACTTAGAAAACAAAAGCAAAGCAAAACTGCCGTTCACAAACTTTATTACCATCTAAAAAAGTTTTGAGCCAGACAGACGATAATGGTCGCTCCTTCCCTTTGCGAAGAAGTGATACAAACAGTGTCTCATTTGAGGGGATTCAGGAAAAAATGTTTTAGACATCCTGGTTGTTGTGAACGCATGATGAAAATGGCACACAACCTGAAAAAAGAAAGATAATATCCGAGAGGATCGAAAAAAGCGGATTTTTTTCATTTTGTTGAATGATTGCGCGATACAGAGTGAATGTGTAATATACAAAAAAGTGAGTGCTGTGCTCTTTTTTAACAAACAAATGATGATGATGAACAATTGATTTGCTAAAAAGAAAGAATTGAAAAACGAAAAACACACACAATGAAGTACATAAAAACAAGATCAAAAAGAACATCTCCCCTCCCAAAGTGAAGGAAGAACTTGCTGCAACCATTGCCGAGCTAGAAAATCAGAGATTGGACGAGTGAGATGGCAGATTTCGAGCAAGACCTTAAAATGGTCGACATCTTGGTGATCAGAATTCGGGGTGGTCCGCCGCCCCCGGGGTCAATGTAAAGCCGCCCCTCCCTGGCATTTTCCCGAAAAACTCGAGGTCCAAAAGTTTTTCATTCAAATTGTGGAACATGCAAGGTTAGCTCGGCGAGCTTTGCTGCGATTCTCGGGGTCGAGGCTTGACCACCCCCATCCTGATCCCATCCAGGATGCCGATCGAATCTTAAATAGGTTTTTGTCTGGGAACTCTTGCAATCATCGCTTTTCCAATTAAAGAAAGCCACTCGGCATTGACCTTACACCATCAAAAATGTTAAAATTGAAAAAAATGCTAACTGTAAAACTACCATTGGTTACAAAAATAACAATGAATTTAACACGCACGAGATAAATATCAGTTAAAACTACATACACTCCGCAGCGAAGAAAAAAGGAATCAAGAAAAAACTTCTAGGTATTTGTGTGTAACCTCAGACAGGTCTTACGGTGAAAAATAAAAACAGAACATTGTCTTTAAAAACTCAAATCCAAATCAGAATTTTTTCATTCATTTCATCGACCAAGTGCCCATCCGACTAGATTTTCCAAATACCGCCTTTCGCCTGAAGGACTCCATGGAAAAATATCCGTGGCATAGGTGACAAATCGCTGCTCGTTCGGGTTGCACTCGTCGTAGATCAGGCTGCAGTTCAGTCCAGCCCGTCCGTACTTGCCGCTCAAGATCAGGTGGTCCCTGTCTTTCGGATTTCGGGTTGCATGCTTCGCCACCCCCAGGCTGGCAACTTCCGCCAGAACCCAATTTAGCGACGACGACCTCGACACGGCCTCGTTGACCTCGCAGAAATACTTGCGCTGGCAGTCCTTGCTGTTTGAGGCCAGCATTTTGAACCACAACTGGACAAAGTCCATGATCACTTGGCTGAGGTCGGCCTTTTTCTCCAGGTTAACTTCACTATCTCGTTTCGACCTCGAGAAATGCACAGCTTTGGTCCCCCCATAACCCTCTACCATCCTGGCCTCGACCGGGAACGGGATGTTACGGCCAGGCATGATCATGTTCATCGCCATGACCTCGGAGTTGGCGTTGCTCTCGTTGTTGTCGTTCTCGTTAACGTTGCCCTTGTTGTCATTGACGTTATTGTTGTTGTTGTTATTGTTCGCGTTGGCATTGAGGCTCTGTGATATATTGAAAACGCTAAGCAGGAACGCAATCAATTGGAACGTATTAGAGAAGCCTTTAAAATAAATTAAATATTTAAATATTTCGCATTTTTATGGTGTTTTATGATCACTTACTACTTGTTGGTGTTTCACCGCAATCTGGATCGCCTGGGAACCAGACAATTGGTGGTCTTGTTGTGGTGGTTGTGGTCTTTGGTTTCTTCTTTTTCTTTGAGGACGAGGCTGCCGAGGCCATCCTTATGGGAGCAGGCGATGGCCTCCGTCTTGACGGCGTCGACGATCCCGATGCCGCATATCTGGAGACGAGATTGCTCAATCCTTCCGGTGCCAGAATTTGTGGAGGCAAATGGTGTGGACTAATATTGGAGACATGACCACCAAAACTCCCAACATTCATTTCGTCTTCTATTTCTACTTTTTTTAATGAACGGTTTTCCTATGATAACAGTATTTCTTCTAGAGAGGTTGAGTGAATAGAATCATGAAGTCGCTGATGCAACGGGACAGGACATCTTTGCTACAACAGGTATTACTGCTGTTGCCGACAATGACTGTGAAAACAAACAGAAATGATCATGATTGCTTGACAACGTTGTTTCTCCGATTTCAGTGACAGATAAGATCCAGAACATTAAGTTTACTGTGACACCCATTATACCCATATATAAATCATGTGAAATCAAGTCTCTATAAATTGTTGCTTGGCCACGTATGATTTAAGTTAGTCTTGTCATCAAGAATAAGACAAGTGTATCAATATCATGGCTCACGGACACAAGTTCACCGATCTTGTCCACCATGGCGTTTTCGTCGTTGCCATCATCAGCATCCTGATTGTTGTCCTGGAACGGCAACTGCCTCCCCAACCAGACCTGGCCGTGACAGATCTTCCAGAAGCTGTTCAAGCATGGCGGTCCAAGGGGCATTTTGTCGAAGTGTTTGGTCGTAAAATGTTCGTCCTTGAAGCTGGCGACAAGACCAAAGATAAGGACGCTGTCATCTTCTTTCACGGATTCCCAACGTCCAGCTTCGACTACGTCCGCGCGCTCCCAATGCTGGAGAAGGCCTTCGCCAAAAAGCGGCTCGTGTTTTTCGACCATATTGGATTTGGGTTTTCGGACAAGCCTCAAGATGACTACGACTTTACACTCCACGATCATGCCGAAAATGCTCTGGAGCTCATGAGGTTATTGAAGATCAAGTCAGCCTCCATCGTCGCCCATGACATGGGAGACTCCGTCCTCACCGAGGTTCTGACCAGACGAGATCAAAAATTGCTACCGGAACATTTCAACAATTTCTTTAAGGTAAAGAACTATATTTTGTACACAGACAGTGACCATAATTTTCATGCTTCTTAGAATGTCGTCTTTACCAATGGAGGAATGCACTATGACCTTATTAATCAGAGGATCACTCAGAGGCTGTTCAACTTTCCCTACGTCGGACCTTTTTTGTCCTCACTAAGTACGAAGGTTCCCAAGGCTGTGCTCGACTTTGTCGTCTCCAGACAATTGACCTCCATTTGGGGTCCAGTCCCGGATGAGGCCGCTGAGAAAAGGAAGGCTGAGGACATCGAGGCCATGGCGATGTTGACTCGATTCAATGGCGGTCAGAGCATTTCTCACAAGACGATCTCCTACCTCAAAGACAGGTAAACCGGAAATGCAAACAATGATCGAACCGGAAGTCAACCAAAACAATATTGATTTTAGGGCTCGTTTCGAGAGCAGGTGGTATAGGGCATTGGCGAACTTGGACATCCCTTGCCTCTTGTTCTGGGGCGACTCGGACGCGGTGTCGCCGACGGAGATCCCGAAATATTTGGCGACAAACGTGTTGCCAAAGGACAAAGTCACCGGAAAATTCCTGCAGAAAACCGGCCATTTTCTGATGTTGGAAAAGCCCTCAGAATGGGCAACAGTTGTGTCAGATTTTGTCAACAATCAAAAGTGAATATAAATCAATGCCATATTTTTTTTCGCGGGCTCCATTTTGAAAATGATCGGGGAATTTAGCGCGCGAGCTAGACCTCAAGCACTTCCTCAATTCAGGTATTCAGTATTGTTGTGTAGGACGTAGTAGAGTCCCAAGCCCAAATAATGTTGAACGCACAATCATACCTGCTTTGTATCTATATGTATGGCTTGGCAGTTAGCAGTTGGCTTGCAAGTCTTTTTGTACGTAACAAATGTTACAACAGTCCCAGTTCAGATATCACCTGTGAGGAGGGGCCGTTATTTAGTGGTGTGTGGTGTTGCTTCAAAATAAAGCATCCATTTGCAAAAACCAACCCCATTTCAAGTCTGGGGACAACACCAAGCTGACTGAGACCTCCATAATGACTTAACTAAAAGGACCACAAGTGTAGACGACCAAAGAGAACCTACTTGGGCATTGCATTTGCTATTTATTGGCTGATCTTGAGCAAGATCCATCATGGCGGTGATTCAGGCCAAGAAGGCCATGATCATTTTGATGATCTTGTATGTGGTGACGATTCTCTTCGGCCTCTTGGCCTCGGTGCCAATGATAATGCATGTCTACCCTCAATCGGAGTGCATGCTATTTTCATATCAATCGGGCCAGAAGTTATTTTACGGCAACTACGCAAGTAAGTAATTTCACATAAAAATATTGAATTGATTCTTAAATACTGCAAATCTTTCTAGGCTGCAATATCATCGCCTACGTGTTCCTCTTCGTGGTGGCGGGAGCAATGTATTTGTTCGTGAAATGCTGGATGGAGAAGAATCGCAGAAGTGGCCATGCCAAAGCAGGGTAAGAAATCAACATATCTATTTATTTGAGAATTTGTAACAATTTTAATATTGGATTTCAGAGAATATGAAGATCAACACGTGCCCAAAAATATACTCATGTTTCATATCGGAGTTTTCTGCCTTTCCCTCCTCCTGACCATCATGGTCACGGCCGGCTACATTAATGCTTGCAACAACCTCCACGAGATCGTCAGGTAAGACATTTGTGAAGTCGGGGCGGACTTGGAAATGGAGCTTGGTTTTTCTTTTGAAAATCCACTAAAACATTGGCTAGGTACAAAAGGTCCGTTTTCTCCAATGGCGCTTCTTCGAAATTCTGCCCACAGTCGTCCCTCGGGCTAATTATTTCGTGGGTTCTATATAATATTTGGAAAAAAAACTCGTGAAATCAGACGGGTCGATAATTCAAAACAAAACGGAAGTGCGCACAAAGAAACGGGCGGAAATGTAAACAAAGAACAATTAATTTTTACCTGTAAACAGATTGTTGACGGTAGAAAATGAAAAGTCCAGCCAAGATGCAGGCGGTAGAGAATGCCACAAAAGTCAGGAAAATCGCGTACACCAATGACCTGCTTCCAGTCTGATGATTTCTGATGTCATTTTTGATTCCGCCGGCGGCGTTTTGCGCAATGGCCAATTTTAGCCTTCTGGTCCAGACTTCCTTTATGACTTCTTCGTTGTCGACTTTAACAGTGTCATTATTTTCCAAGTCATTGGCGATCGTCAGCGATAGATTCTGATATCTTTCAGCAATTTCTTCTTGCAAATTATTAGTGTTATTGTTGGTTTTCTCGATAGCACCAGAATGATCTGCCAGTTGGACTATGTTCAAGAGTCTCATAAGGAGAGTTAGCTCCATTTTTTTACAATCCCTGTGCTGGTTTTTCCAAAGACAACTTTCAACTGGAGGCCCGATTTTGGTCGTCATTGAATTAGACCAAGATCAAATAATGTCTCGTCGCTCCGCTATTAAATATGCCAATTGAAGTCCTACAAATGCCATCACCATAATAAAAAAAAACTCTTGTTCCCTTTTCGTCGTCATTTTGTAATCTCATTCGATTTGTGTTTTTTTGCAGCAAAAATGTTCAACAGAAGTTAAACGCTAATCCGTTTGATACCCGAGGCGAGGAAATTCTAACCCGATATGAAGACGATTACAAGTTTCATCGGTACACAAA
>JAAUYL010051993.1_pt1 | contig 18506 bp, 16 predicted proteins | sample 7278011 | NCBI WGS metagenome assembly JAAUYL01 (sample SAMN14350225, study PRJNA611818) | marine sediment metagenome | isolation source: surface marine sediment (1.8m) | place: French Polynesia: Moorea | collected 2018-08
AGCTCGATTGAGATGTATAAGATTCTTCTGTAATTCTTACTTTTATTCCTCTGAGTTGGGCTTTATAGGTTAACATCTCTATTAACCTATAATGAGGTATATTCACAAATTTTTGTCTGATTAAATGTTTAGCCTCATTAAGTTATATCAAATCCCCTTGATTCGGTATAAAAAAATGTTTCATCTTCAGCTACCAAATATTTCGCTTATCTACCCATCTCCCCACACCCCCCACCCTTCCCACACTCCCCATACTCTTTATCTAATTACACCAATGCTACCGGATTTGATATTAACTATAACCCACCCCTACTATATAAAACAAAAACAAAATTCCCCCCTAAAGTTAGGAGGGACTCAGTCTCTTCATTCTTGGGTTATACCCATATTTGAAACCAGATTTATTAATAACTAAACTTAGAAAATTTCAAAGTCAGTATTTTGTAATGGGTTATCAGCATCATATACAGTATTATCAACCCGAGCAAATTGATTTTCATCACCAATAGTAGGTGTTGGGTTGTAGTAGATTAGACCATTTGCAGGGTCATAGATAATTACTGCTGGACTTGCTCCATCAGTTGCAGGGTTAAAGTTCTCAATTACGTCAAACTGGTTAGCTGCCACTGGATCGCCACTAGGTGTACCTGCCAAAGCATTAAATCCGGCATTCTGTAATTCCTCTGGGAGGTTAGCAGCTAAAACTATTCTATCTCCCTCATCCCTATTAAAGTCTGTCAGGGTGTCAACTCCGTAACTACCATCTGCACTATACCAGAAGAAGAAATCATCAGCTCCAGCGCCACCTGTTAAAACATCATTACCCCTTGAACCAGATAGGAAGTCATTCCCTATACCACCATCTAGACTATCAGAATTTTTACCTCCATCAAGGATATCATTACCTGCATTACCCTCTAGGAAATCAACACCTGAATTACCCTGTATAGTGTCATCTCCCTCTCCACCGCTTACTATGTCATCTCCGCGATCGCCGAAGATCAAGTCTTCTCCTTCGCCACCGTCTACAGTATCATTATCTCTACCACCTCTGAGACAATCATCTCCTGCACCTCCTAATATGGAGTCATCTCCTCGGTTACCTTGGATGGAGTCGTTGCCAGCACCACCAGCTGCAGTATCAGAACCTTCACCTAATATAACTACATCATTACCATCACCTGCTGAAACTAAGTCATTACCAGACAAAACTGAAATATCATCAGAACCACTTGTTCCTGGAAGACGATCTTCTCCTGGAGTTCCAATTATAATACGTCCCCCATCATTGACATCTGGATTAGGTACATCTACTGATGGTGGGGTGGTTGGATCTACTGGTATACTCACTTGCTTACCTCGTTTTTTAGAATTTACTATTGCTAATTTATCTGTAATTTGCTCAAAGAGCTAATTTTTAGATTCTGTATAGATGGCCTTTTTGTTCATTTATATCTTTGTTTATAGGGAAAAATTAACCCTTGTGAACTTAGGACATTACAAGGATAATGATTGTTCCCTTTTTATTCAACCGTTCTTAGAAACCTACAATAATTTGTAAAATCTACAATTATCTGTTCTATTCCCTATTCCACTGGAAACGTCGGCGTTATCCAGTCCACAAACCGTCATGATCGAATTGACCGCCATAGCTAGATTCAAGGTAGCACTTAAGTCTCACACCCAAATGAAATTGCAGTATTCGCATTGAAATACACGCTCCGATAAAGACAGATACTGTTTCACATTTTCACAGCTAGAGCAAGTCTTAGAATTAGGGAACCATTTATCAACAATGATTAGCTCACAACCATATAACTTACACTTGTACCCTAGCTTTCTACGAAACTTAGAAAATCCGATATCTGCACCCACCCCTCTAGCTCCCCTCCGGTGGAGGGGATGGGGGTGGGTTATGGTTGGCCATCATTCCTGATACATTCAAATTTTCACCCACCCCTCTAGCTCCCCTCCGGTGGAGGGGATGAGGGTGGGTTCTGGTTAAGTGCCAAATAAGTAGTTAATTTATGTAATGTATCCTTTCTGATATTGGCTATTTTGCTATGTAGTTTCGCTATCTTAAGTTGAGATCTTTTCCAGTTGTTAGAGAACTTATTTTTATGTGGGTTTAAATATTGCAACCCAGAGAGTTTAGCTTCAAACTTTCGGTAAGACTTAGCTGCTTCAAATACTTCACCAGTGGATAGGGTAGCTAGAGATTTTACACCTAAATCTACACCAACTACATCTACTGACTTCTCAATATTAGATGGTTCTGTTTCTATCTTGAAACTAATGAACCAACGGCCAGCTTTTCTGCTAATAGTTACAGACTTAGGGGTAACATTATCTGGCAATATTTCAAATGTTTTTACCCAACCAATTCGAGGTAGTTTTATCTGACCCACCCCTCTAGCTCCCCTCCGGTGGAGGGGATGGGGGTGGGTATTGAACCATCTAAAGTGAAGCTATCATCTCTACCTTTTTTCTTGAATTTAGGCTGATATGAAATGAGCGAAAAACATTGTTTCCAAGCTTCTGATAAATACCTCAAAGCATATTGAGGAATGCACTTAGACACTTCATAATACCAATAGTTATTAGGCTTAACCATTGCTACCAAAAGCTTATGTAAATCAATAGCAGTAGGAAATTTAAGTTGACTATCAGGATTATGCTGGTTATGATTCAAGATATTTCTGGTTAGCCATAATCGCCAATTATAAGCATGACGGACTACACCAGCGTGTTTAGCTAGTAAGGTTTTTTGCTTATTATTTGGGTGTAACTCAGTTTTGAATCCTAGTAGCATGAAACAGATAATTAGAGATTATGGCGTTGCTGATGCGTGGGTATGATTTGTATTTATTGGCAATTGCTAAACTATTGAATAACAAATACTTAAGATTATTCAATTTTTATTTTCATACCTTGATTCAGCTACGCCGAGATTATTATAGATAATTCCAGATTATAGACAACTGTTAAAAACTCTTACCTGATTAGATAATTTCTGTTTCAGGGAGTTAGGACAGGAAGTTTTATGCTGCAACAAATACATTTTTTAGAAAGTTATAAGTCATGTAATGTTTAGCATACTTTTGCATCTTTAAAGACTATCTTTGATGATCTACTGGATAAATTTGAGTAGATTCTTTAGAGGATATGCTAATCAGGTTAAAACCTTGATTATCATTTTCCCCTACCCTAGCACCAATAAATTTGCAACTCCTTTAGGCAGTGTTAATTGTCGCTACTCTCTCAAGTCCAAGACTATTGAGCCTACTTTTTAGTATTAGTCGATTCAGTCAATTTAAATAACAACCTGCTAAGGGATGGGCTAAGAACAGAGTCCATTACACCGAATTAACTTTTTCAATTAATTACCATTTAACTGAAATATCCCAAACCTATCAGGTTTTCACCATGTTGTTAAAGGTCTTTATATTTATACAAGTTAGAGCATATTTGACTACAGTTTAAAAACCACCTTAGGGTTTTGCTTCCACCACATTAATAAAGATAGTGCTTGAAAAACTTTCAGGAGTTTTTGATAATATTCTTTGAACAAGAAATATGAACATTTTAAAGTGTATCATAGTCTTATTGATTGTCAATTGCCCAATTTACCGATTCATCTAATTTTTCTGGGAACAAATTTTAAATTTACTCCGTCCAATAATTTTTTAGATCGTAAATTTGTATTTATTATGGTTAACTTTAACTAGATACTAAATATTTAATCAAATAGTTAAACATAACAATGTTGCTTAATTTTTTCAAGTGATATTTTTACTGAAAAAAAGGGTTTAAAGCCTCCGCCTAAAAGGGGGACTTTTTGTGATACTTGGGAAAACTTGATCCAAATAAGTAGTTAGGTAAAATTAAACCTAATGTAATTTCAGCAAGTAAATTTCCCAAAACTATTCTGAATAAAGACTCCTAAGTTCTAACTGCTCCACTTGAAAATTACAGCATATTTCGGGCAAATGATGTACAAGGTAAATGATGAAAATATTGTAGTGCGGGCATCTTGCCCGCTTCGGGGTGTATCTCATAACAGTAGAAAGCGCTGTAAGAATGAAAATAATTTGAAAATAGGCTTGCCATAACAAAAAAACATCTGTTATAATAATTATCTGTTACCCAAGGAGAGGTGGCTGAGTGGTCGAAAGCGGCTCACTGCTAATGAGTTGTACGGGAGAACCCCGTACCGAGGGTTCGAATCCCTCCCTCTCCGTAGAATTAAATAGCCAAGTTAACTAGCTATTAGCTTTCAGCATGACCCAGGAAATGCTTCCTTCCCAAATAGCTTTCAGTTAAAAATAACTCATGTTTCGGTGTCCAACGCTTATCAATTTTTAACCCCACCCTTTAAGAGTGGTTTCTTGTGATGCCAAGATTTTGGCAGGTTTAATATCAAATCCGGTTGAATACTTATTATGGGGTGATGGGGTGATGGAGAGATGGGGTGATGGGGAGATGGTGTGATGGGGAGATGGGGTGATGGTGAGATGGGGGGATTGAAGTAATTATCGAAATTATAGAATTATCAACATATATTATATAACCCGATTCTATATAACCCCTATTTAACTTTCCCTATTACTAAACCAAGATTTTTCCAGCTCCGCACCTCCTGACTTCTGACTCCTTAGTGCTAAAAAACTTAATATTGAGGAAGATACCAAATGGGTTATATAGAGCGCTGAAACTTCAGTATTTTGCTCACAATTTTTTCATTGCCTCCACAAACTTTTGGGAAATATAAGGTAATATTCTCTGATTCCTACTAATCTCTTTGCCTTCTGTAAATACAACTAAGAGATATGGCTGAAGATTTGGTAACTCTATATAAGCAAAATTGTGACGTACATAGGTATCTACAATTCCTGTAGACCATATATTAGCATTTTGAGGAAGACTCTCATCTAAGAACCCTATAGCTTGGCCTTTAGTTACATCTTTTGCATCTTCTTGCCTAGGATTTTTCTTTAACAAATTCATCATTTTCTCTGAAGCTTGAGGAGATACTGCAATCCCACCCACAATACTATGTAATAAACGAGCTGTAGCATTAGTTGTGAGTATATTCCGATTTTCCATCAATAATCCTTGGAAAATGCGTTCTCGACCATAAGGGCCATCAAACCATGTTTTTTGATTAATATTAATGGACTTTAACTCAGGCCACTTGAGAGATTGAAAATAACGGTTGACAAAATTACGTTGATATTTCCAAGTTTGAAAAGGTCCAGGTGATAATTCAGGTCCACTGGTAGTTCCGGTTAAAACATCCACAACTAGACCAGTGGCATCCTGATTTGAAGAAAGGACCATATCTCGAATTGCTCTTTCTAACTCTGGTGAAGTTTTGACCATTCCTTTCTCTAGCCACTCATAAATAGCTAAAAGATAGAATAAATGGACTATTCTTCCAGGATATATCCGCTCATCACCGCGATCGCTCCAACCACGCACTTGCTTTTGCCAAAATTCTGTGGCATTGTTAATATTTCTGGCTCTTGGTGAATGGTAAACTAACCAAGTTATGGCTATTTGCTCACAAGTTAGTTCTGAAAATTCTAACTTGGTTGCTTCTACAATTTCTTTACCCAGGATGTTTAACTGTTCATCTTTATCAAAGAAGCTCATATATAAAAGGAAAGTTATTAGATAATATTCGGAAAAAGGAAAAAATGTTTACCTAATAATATACGAAATCAAGGGTTAGTTTATATATATTTTTTTTCAATCTCTCAGACGAGGAAAATATTTTTAGCTAATTATTCTCCGATGATTTTATATTAGGGATGTTTTTAGGAATACTGGTTTGAATAAAAGGTAGTAATTTAGATTTCTAGCTCTCTTAAATATTATGTAAAAAATTCCAAATTTATATATACAAAATTTGGAACTCTTAGCTCTGTTCACTGTTTCCTTGTGCCTGGATATTTTCTAAATAATCCAAATATGATTGCTATAGTATTTTTAATTAAGTTTGGAACACTTGATTGAAAGGGCTGAAAAAATTATCTCTATTCCATTCTTACTTAAAATGACTATATCTAAATTTATATCAATGACTAATTATAAATTATCTAATACTTTTGAGTACGAATGTCAGGCTAATATAAATATTTATGAATCTGATAAATGTGATTCTTTGGCAACTCAAGCAGCAGGTGGACGACATTTACGAATTATTCAGTCTCAGGAAAAATCTCCTAATGCGGTTATGGTGAAACTTCTAGAGGATGACTATCCTGGTTGGTTATTAAATAAAGACTTTGACAAGATTCAACCTGCGCCAACTGTTTACGAACCTCACATTTTTAATGAAGTTGAAATTAGAGATAAGTTACCAGAAGTAATTAGTTTTACATATAAAGCTATGAATACTCCTAATTATTATCTTTGGGGAGGCACAGTTGGGCCTAACTATGATTGTTCTGGTCTAATTCAAGCTGCTTTTGTTTCTGTTGGTATCTGGTTACCTAGAGATGCTCATCAACAGGAACCTTTTTGTCAAAAGATTTCCCTAGACAAATATCAATTAAATAATCAACTTATAGTCGGAGACTTAGTGTTTTTTGGCACTGGTGAAATAGCAGATCATGTAGGATTATACCTGGGAGAAGGACGTTACATTCATAGTTCTGGAAAAAGTCAGGGTCGTAATGGTATTGGCATTGATGTATTGTCTGAAGTGGGGGATGAAGTTAGTCAAAGATACTATCAACAATTTCGGAGTGCAGCAAGAGTAGTTAGGAGTTATGGAAATATTAAGTAGGGTTTGCTGAAAAAGTATGAGTCGTAAGGATAGTAGTTTAGAATCCAGAATTCAGAAGTCAGGAGGAATGGGAATTATAGAGGAGGTAGTCAGAAGAATCGTCCAAAGATTTGCTTATCTTGTAAGTTCTTAAAATAATTAAGGTGGGCAAATGTGACTTAATTTATTATCAGTATCTATATTAGGACTTACGCACCAGACCACATATATAGCGTTAAAAACTATAACGTTATAGTTTTTGACCTGTATATATAGTAGCTTTGCGTAAGTCCTGATGATATGAAAAAAATCTTGTTCCACCTTCAACCTTATCTGCGCTGGATGATTCTAGGAGGAACAGTATTTTTTCTGGCAAAAACCCTGAAAGATAATTGGCAGCAAGTTATAGAAATTCGTATTAGCGAGTTTGGGGTAGTTTATTTAGCGATCGCTTTTATTGTGACAATTATGGCTCATTTCTGGTCGGGAGGAGTCTGGATAAGTCATCACAAAAAATAAATTTTGTTATGGATCAGAAAATTATATAACAGAATAGGTAATAATTATTGATTCAAGGTTTAAATATAGCAAATTTCCGCTGGCGAGGGCTTCTACTAAAAAGAAGATACTTTTAAAAAATTTTATAACCTAATTTTTTCAGCCTGGTAATATAGTTTATGTTTAATGCTTTTCAGAGGTGGATTGATCCTATCAAAAAAAAGGAATGGTTTCCTATTTTATTGATTCTTATTTTAGCCTGTTGTTTGTACTTTTACAGAATAAATTTCCGAGGTCTATGGATAGATGAATTTATCAGTGTTTTAGATGGGAAGAAGATGGCATTTAATAAGGGCAGGTTACTCTACTATGTTCTTTTAAATCCATGGATTAACATTTCTGATAATGAAGTATGGTTGAGAGTTCCAGCTATTATTTTTGCAGTAGTATCTGTATATCTAATTTATAGATTAGGTAATGACTTTTTTAGCAAAAAAGTTGGTCTTCTTGCAGGATTTTTACTAACTATTTCTCCATTATTTATCAATCATGCTCAAGAAATTAGATACTATACAATGAGTGTCTGCTTAGGTCTTTGTGGCTGTCTTGGTCTAGCACATTCTCTGAAGCAACCAGACAAAAAACTTCCACGATTAATATGGGTTGTAGGTAGAATTTTATCCTTTTATACCACACCTTTAAATGCAGCCTTTTTGATACCAGATATTCTAATTTTATGGCTTAAGTTTAAGTTAAAAATTTCTAGATTAATTAGTTATCTTGTTCTATATTTAACAATTATTGTTGCCACTATTCCTGTAGCTATTTCTGTGAAGAGTGATTCAGGTTCACACCGAGTGATGTTACCAATTCCTGGTGTAAAAGAAATCTTCCGAGAGCTAAGAATAATGACTGTGTTTGCTCACCCTCCACAACCACCTTATATAGCATTATTGATTCAAGTTGTAGCTTTGATTGTTGCTATAGTTATTCTGGCTGCAATTATTCAAAAACCTCGTAATCAGGAAGTCGTATGGGTAGCTTCATGGGGAATTATACCTGCTGCATCTATTTTTGTTTTTTCTAATATATTCTACTCAATATGGAACAGTCGTTACCTAATAATTTCTCAGCCATACTTTATACTACTTGTGGCAATTGGTTTTTTTAAGGTTTTGGATTGGCAAAAAATAATTGGAGTCGTGCTAGCTATAATATATATGTTGGCCGCTAGTTTAGGCTTAGTAACTTATTATACAAGCTCGAAGCGATACATGGGAGCATTAGACCACTACAGACCAGTAGCACAATTGATTGAAGGTCAAGATAGAGAAGGTGACATAATCATTTACTCTGCAGCTCATGGCACTTCTTTTCCTCTAGCTTACTATTATCGAGGTTCTGTACCTATATATCTAGATAAAAGAGAAGAAAAAGATCGATCAAATCTTCAAACCCATTTAAAAAATTTGGTTGAAAGTTTACCTCCTACATACTCACGTATATGGTTTATCTATTACGGAGGAGATATGAACATTTTTAAGTCTGTATTTGCAGAGCAATTTACAATTGAATCACAGGAAATTATTGGTAATGCAAATATATTATTGCTGATTCCTAAGTTGGATAAAAATGACTACTAGGATGTTAATGTCTGGAAAACAAACAAATAAACTTTGTAAGAATTCAGTTACGATTGCTTAGTCATAAGCTTTTAAAATAAACTTTTAGTTTTAGATCAATTTATCAATTACTTTTACTTCCTCTAAAAGTAATACATGATGGCTGAATACTTACACAATTTATAGGGGAAAGGCAAGGAGTTAGCAGTTATCAACTCAGTTAGTTTTGTACTTTATGAAAAAAGCTTTGTCGGGCATTAAACCTTATCTACGGTGGATTATTTTAGGACTAACTCTATTTTTTCTAGGTAAAACTCTCAAAGACAACTGGGAGCAAGTACTAGAAATTAGGATTAGTGATTCTGGCTGGGTAAGTTTAGGAACTGCTTTTCTCATCACAACAATGGCTCATGTATGGTCGGCAGTAGTCTGGTTTTCGATTATTAAAGAGTTTCATCAAAAAGTTAATTTACGGTGGGCTATTAGAGTATATCTACTGACAAATATTGCCAAGTATTTGCCTGGAAATATCTGGCATTTCTATGGTCGTATTACTGCAACAAAACAAGCAGGAGTACCTGTTGAAATTGCAATTTTAAGTGTATTAATAGAACCACTTTTAATGGCTGCAGCAGCTTTAGGAGTCGCTTTAGTTGGTTCCACTAAAGAAAGTTTGTTTTTACAATTTTTGTGTTTTTTGGCAGTAATTTCTATTATTCATCCACGAATTTTAAACCCAGTAATTAAATATTTAGTTAAAATCAAATTAAAAGTTAAAAAATCTGATTCAGAGGCAGCTACTGAATTAAAATTAGAGCGCTATCCCATCAAGCCTTTTGTGGGAGAAATTTGTTTTGTATTGATTCGAGGTTCTGGATTTTTATTCACTATATTAGCTTTCAATTCCATTGAATTGAATCACGTTTTTTTTATATTTAGTGCGTTTAGTTTAGCGTGGTTATTAGGTTTAGTTGTGCCAGGAGCGCCTGGAGGTGTTGGGGTATTTGAAGCAACTGCTTTAGCTTTACTAGAGCAGAAATTTTCTCCTGGTATTGTGTTAAGTGCTGTTGCATTTTATCGTTTGATTAGTGTTTTAGCTGAAACTTTTGCTGCTGGTTTGGCTTGGTTGGAGCAAAAAAGTAAAACGTGAAAAGTAAAATTTTTGACAGGGGTTTGATACCCCTAAGCAAGCATTTAGCACTATCTATCTTTGCCGAAGACCTCAATGCTAAGGGTCTGACGCAAGGAATGCTACAAAAAGATTGTGTAGATTCGGCCTTTGGACAATTTCTGTCTCTGATGGAATGGGTGTGTTGGAAGCGTAGGGTCTACTTTGCCCGCATTAATCCCAACGGCACCAATCAAATTTGCCCCCAATGCTTGACCATGGTCAGTAAAGGGTTGGAGGTCAGAGAGCATCATTGTCCTGAATGTGGATATCAAACTCATCGTGACCATGCAGCAGCAGAAATGGTTTTACATCGTGGACTAGAGAATGTAGTACCTGTGGACAATCGGGGAACAGAAATAGCCTGTCAAGTCGGTCCGTCGGGGGTCTATGACCTAGATAAGTGGCGTGGGGTAGGAATACTCAATTGCGAAATTGAGAAGCTCGCGCTATACCTGTAAGGTTAGCATCGGGAGGATGTAACCTGTGAAAGTATTCCGAACACTTGACCCTCAGCAGCAGCGCAGTCTAATGATTTTATTCTTGGCTGGCTTATTATTTTGGTCAGGTATAACTACCTTACTGCCTACTTTACCTCTTTACCTAGATCATATTGGAGGCACAAAACAACAAATCGGTTTTGTTATAGGTTGCTTTGCTGTGGGACTATTGCTATCACGATTTGTTTTAGGGCCACTAGCTGATAGGAAGAGTCGAAAGTTGGTTCTGATGGTTGGCACAAGTGTAGCAGCGATCGCCCCACTCGGCTATTTACTACTCAAGTCTTTTCTTTTGTTAATGGTAGTTCGTGCTTTTCATGGTATTAGTATTGCTGGATTTACAATTGGTTATAGTGCTTTAGTTGCTGACTTGTCTCCTCTTGGTCGCCGGGGAGAATTAATTGGTTATATGAGTTTATGTACTCCAATAGGTATGGCTATTGGGCCAGCAATAGGTGGGTTTTTAGTAGCAGCTACTGGCTATGTGCCTTTATTTGTGGTTTGTTCTACTTTAGGAATGATGAGCTTATTATGTAGTTGTCTAGTTTGGGAACCACATTCAATAGTAGAAAAAAATTCCCACTCCGATCAATTTGAGCAACAAAAGTTCTGGCAAATATTAGGGAGTCGTAAAGTTTTGGTTCCCGCTTTTGTGATGTTGATGGTAGGTTTAACGTTTGGCACAACTGTTGCTTTTCTACCACTGTATCTCCAAGAGACTAATATTGCTCTGAATGGTGGACTTTTTTATACCGTAAGAGCGATCGCTAGTTTTATCATCCGTATTTTTACTGGACGAGCTTCTGATAGATTTGGTCGTGGCCTTTTTATTACTGTTGGTTTAGTATTTACCTTATTGGGTATGTTAACTTTGTGTACTGCAAAAACTAGCAATATGGTTTTACTGGCAGCTATGTTGGGGGGGTCTTCTAATGGTTTAGTCTTACCAATGATGGTTACTTTGACGACTGATCGATGTCCCACAGATCAAAGAGGCAAGCTTTTCTCTCTTTATATTGGTGGATATGATTTAGGATCAGTTATCGCCGGACCTACTTTCGGTCTTGTTGCTGAACAAATTGGTTATAGAGGTATGTTTGCTGTTGATGCTTATCTTGCTGGTATAGCAATAGCTACATTTATTACTTTGTCAAACAAAGACTTGCCCCATTCCATCAGATTTGCTTTTGGTCAGGGGCAAGATACTTATGCTATTAATAATTAATACGGGCCTGGAGGGATTCGAACCCCCGACCTCATGGTCCGTAGCCACGCACTCTATCCACTAAGCTACAGGCCCTTTTTGTATTTGGCGTTAGATTAAACTTTTTTTGAATCAGTTTTTCTTCCGCACTAATAATTAACTATAGCACAAATTAACAGAATGACAAGGGATTTTTCTAAATTTGAGCAAAATTTAACTCATTTGGACTCTGAGGGTGCAGTTCAAATGGTGGATATATCTGCTAAAGTGCCTACTGTGCGTCAAGCTGAGGCTGCGGGACAAGTACGGATGTTACTAGAAACTTTTGAGGCTATTGAAGCGGGTAATAGTCCAAAGGGTGATGTTTTGGGTACTGCTAAGTTAGCGGGAATTATGGCAGCGAAGCAAACTGCCCAACTTATTCCTTTATGTCATCCTTTGCCGTTACAAAAGATAGATGTACAGTTAATTCCCGATCCCCAGTTGCCTGGATATCAGATTAGAGCGATGGTGAAAACTAAGGCGGAAACTGGGGTGGAAATGGAGGCTTTGACTGCTGTTTCTGTGGCTGCTTTGACTTTGTATGATATGGCGAAGGGTTTGGAAAAGTCTATTTCTATTGAGTTAATTCGTCTCTTGAGTAAGAGTGGCGGGAAGTCTGGAGATTATGTTTCTAAGTAGGGAACAAAGAACAGTTGGAAAAATATTCCTGTTGTTAAGATTCATGATCAGCTTGTATCCTCACCAATTCTTTCTTCGCTACAAAATTTAGGTAGGGAAAATATAGCACTACGCATTAAGGTTAGGAAATTTCTAAATCCTGAAACCCTTTATTAGTCTGCTGTTCCCTGTTCCCTATTCCCTCCATACCTATTCCCTATTCCCTAGCGCTATAAATATTGCTGAGTTGCCTTTACAATAATTAAAGAAACTGAACAGTAATAAATTTTTTTTAAAGTATTATGCCTCCTCGTTGGCCTCGCAAACCTGACCGTAATGACCCAGAGTTCCGGAAGTTGGATGACCGAATGAATTTTGCTATTCATGTGGCTATTTTTGCTGCTAGTAATTCTGGCATATGGTTTTTCCGTAATCTTACAGCAGCAACTTGGCCTTGGACTATCTGGGTAACAGGTGGTTGGGTGTTTTTATTGTTAATTCATGGGGTATATATTTTTGTTCTTGCAGATTATGCCACTATTTCTAAGGATTCTGGATAAGATAATTTAGAGCGATTATTTAGCTAAAAAATTTAGGTTTAACTATTCTTCTTATGACTAGAAAATCAGGTCTCAAGTCTCTCCTGTAAAGGGAACAAAAGAAGAAAATTTAGTATTTCAAACTTCCTATTTTAGTAGGAGGTACTGATAACTGATAACTGATAACTGATAACTGAAATGACTAATGGTAGTAGAACACAAATAATTGAAAGTTTAGCAGCAGAAATAGGGGATAAAGTTTATATTGATATTGCTGGTTGGCATCTCTATTTATCTGATGCGAAACTACATTTAATTTTGGCAGAAAAGTTTTATCCTATTCTGATTGAGGAAGTACCTTCTGAAGGTCAAGTTGTGGAAATACTGCAAAATATTCCTGTTAAGTTGGGTGCGGGTAGACAAGAAGTTTCTCTGATTAACTTGTTGCCAATGTCCTGTCAAAGTGAGCTGATAGAAGTTTTAGCAGAGTTTAGAGCTGATTTATAAATTAAATCAGGACTAAAGCCACGCATATGAAATTATACACTATTTGTAGGTGTGAACGGCCGTTTACCCCTACTATATGTGGTGGTTATGCGTAAGTCCTGTTAAATACTATAGCGTTACACATTAAGGTTAGGACATTTATAAATCCTGAAACCAATGGAATCAATAACTCAATCAGCTAAAGCACCTCTAAATCATCTAGATGTAACATCTCAATTAAAGAAGTATCTGCATATCCTGGGTATCTTGCTGCTTATTACTACAACACTAATTTGGGGTACTACTTTCCCAATTATCAAAAGAAAAAGAAGGACTAGAAATAGCAAAATTACAATTGCTGAAGAGGGATAATATCGACAAAGATGATTGTTTATTTACGGAAAGTTTAAATACTTTTTGAGATTTTATCGAGGTCGATCGGGTTATAGAAGAAGCAGTTAAAGTTACGACTAAAAGTCCTAAAGCTTTATATCTTTTTATGCAACGTTATATTAGTTTTGATACCTATTAAGGTTCTTTGGTATCAAGATTAGCTAGTTCAATTGGATTGTCTAAAGAACTTTTTAGAAATATCAATTATGAGGTGGATGACGAGTCAGATCGTGGGTTGGAAATAGCAGCTAAAGTTTTTACAGCAGCAATTGATGAGCATGGCGACCCCAATATCAAAAACTTGACCCATCGTATGTTGTCACAAGCTAGTTTAAGGAAAATTGGTGAATATGCTCAACTTACTCCTCAAATACAAAATAAGTTGGCTACAATTCCCGATTGGTTAGTTTGGATAAATCAACAAGTTATAGAAAATTATCAAGGACAACCTGGTAATCTTGAAAGCTTGATTAAAGCAATAGGATTTCATGCAGCTTCTGAAATGTTAGCTCATAGGGAATTCTCAACAATTGATAGAATTGTTAGACATGAAAATAAGGAAATAGGTTTTGATAAATATCTCAAGAGTGGTAATGGAAAAGTTAAGTTTGAAGGACATGAGATTGGAGGATGGTCTTGGATTGTTATACATGGTTCTTACTCTAATTCTGGGGTGGAACAGATACATTTCCAAAAAGCATTAGAAGCAATCAATTTAGTGATTAGGTATTCTCCTGCTAATTATGAAACAATTCTTCAATGGATTTTGGTAGGTTTTAACAGTTTTGTAGTGCTTCAGCAAGGATTATTTAGGAAAATTAGGCAAGAATGCTTGGAATTAACGGATGAGTTTTAACGAAGTCAGAAGTCAGAAGTCAACCCATCCCTAACCCCTCCGGTGGAGGGGAAGTCATAAGTTGTTTTTGTAACGGGGATTAGAGCAACTCTCCAAAAACATTTAGCCTTAAAAGGTGGGATTTTAGACCCAATTTTTTTGATAAAATTTATGGCTAATAATTAGTAATTGGGTTGTCTATTAAAAATTAACTAAAGAGACAACTAAATTCTGTATTGAATGAATTACTATCTAGTTTTATTAGAATAATTATAGTAATCATGAATCAGACGTGAGAATTGAGGTGTTCTTTAAAAGTAGAGAATATAGCAGTTATCATATTCATATTTATTATTTATTCATTTTTTTGTTTTTCTCTGTTCCCTGTTCCCAGTTAAGTGTTCCCTAAAAGTATCGAATATCTCACAACTTAAATCATATTGCTATAGTTGGTTGTCATTTCATGTAAATTTGCCTTAATTTTGAGTCTAGAGGAAATTGAGTTAGGAAGAATATTGTATGCCCTAAGTTCAGGGTGAAGATGAAGTTTTTTAATTGCTTACAAAGTCACCAATTCTCAGGAAAATCTCAGGATCAATTATCATTAAACTAAGTTTAAGAAGATAATATTCTTTATATTCTATTGATTAAGTTTAAGTTAAAATAGGCGAGTTATGGTGACAACTTTAAATATTGCCAAGAAATTTATAGGGAATCGTATAAATAGTCTGATTTTTGTTAAATTACGTTTGGCAACACTCTTGGTAATAGGAGTAATAACACTATTAACAACTATTATAGTGGCTTGGTTTGCTGGAATTGCTCAAATAGACATATTTTTTACTCAAATTCATTACTTTCAAGAAAATCCACCAATGTGGATACAAGTACCAACAGATAATAGTAAATATTTAGTTTTGCCGACAGTTTTACTATTTTTAATCGCTCAAGGAATTATGAAAATTTCTCCTACACCGAAAACTTGGTCGCGAGTTTTGGTAGTGGGGATTTTATTGGGTTTAACTATTCGTTATTTATCCTGGCGATCGCTCTCTACTTTAAATCTAAATAACCCTATAAACGGTATATTTAGTCTGGGTTTATTAGGTCTAGAAATTGTGACAATAAGTAGTGGTGTTCTAGGTTTGTTGTTGATGTTCAATGTTAAAAATCGTAAAAAGGAAGCAGATTATTTTTCTCAGACAATTTTAGACAAAACTTTTGAACCATCTGTGGATATTTTGATTCCCACTTATGATGAAGCAGAGTTTATTTTAGAGCGTACTGTTATTGGATGCCAAGCTTTAGAATATGAGAATAAAAAAGTTTATTTACTGGATGATACTAATAGACCGGAAGTGAAACATTTAGCAGAAAAATTAGGTTGTGAATATATAACTAGATATGATAATCCTGATGCAAAAGCCGGAAATCTCAACCACGCTATTACCAAAACAAATGGTGAAATTATTGTTATTTTTGATGCTGACTTTATTCCTACAAAAAACTTTTTAACTCGGACTTTAGGATTTTTCCAAAATAAACAACTTGCCCTACTACAAACTCCTCAAACTTTTTATAATATTGACCCTATAGCTAGAAATTTAGGTTTAGAAAATATCTTAACTCCAGAAGAAGAAACATTTTACCGACAAATTCAACCAATGAAAGATGGTGCAAATGGAGTTTTGTGTGCAGGAACTTCTTTTTTAGTCAGACGCAAAGCTTTAGAATCGGTAGGAGGGTTTGTAACAGAATCAATTTGTGAAGATTGTTTTACAGGAGTTCTTTTATTAGCTAAAGGTTATCAGTCAGTTTATTTAGAGGAAAAATTAAGTGCTGGTTTGGCTGCGGAAAATATTTCTTCTTATGCTACTCAAAGATTAAGATGGGCAAGGGGAACTTTGCAAGGATTTTTTATTAATTCTAATCCTTTGACAATTTCTGGATTAAGTTTTGGTCAAAGATTGTCGTATTTGGAAACATTTTTTAGTTGGTTTACTAGCATTAGTTATGTTGGTTTTTTGTTGATGCCAATAGCTTATGTTTTTTTTGATGTGATTCCTATTAAAGCTTCTGCTGCTGAATACTTATATTTCTTTTTGCCTTATTATTTTGCAAGTTTCACTGTATTTTCTTGGCTCAATTATCGTTCCCAGTCATTACTTTTATCAGGTTTGAATCATATTATTTTAGCTTTTCCTAAAGCAATAACAATAATTAACACCTTTCTAAATCCGTTTTCAAAAAGATTCAAAGTTACACCAAAAGGAATTAAAAGCGATCGCTACTATTTTAATATAAGTTTGTCTTTGCCTTTGGTAATATTTTTAGTGCTAAATAGTGTAAGTTTAGGCTTTAATTTATATGGCAATTATATAAATCCAAGTTGGGAAGTAAGTGAACAGATAGAAAGTCTTAATTTGGGATTATTTTGGAGTGGGTATAATATATTGATGATTTGGGTAGCATTATTAGCGTTAATAGATGTACCGAAGCAAGATATTTATGAATGGTTTAATTTGCGAAGGATAGTGAAATTAAAGATTGGTAACCACACATTTTGGGGTATTACTAAACAAATATCGGAGGTGGGTGCTGAGATAGAGATTAATCAGAAAATTCAGTCTAGTTTAGTAGGAAAAGATTTGCCTGTAAGATTGAAAATTATTGAGGAAAAAATTTGTTTAGCAGGGAAAACAACCCAGATAGAAATGAGTGGAGAATTTCCCTGTATAAAAGTCAGATTTGAGGAAGTAAATTTATCTGAGAAACGGCAATTAATAGAATTATTATTCTGTCGCCCTGGGCAATGGCAAAGACGAGAAATACCTGGTGAATTACAATCTTTATGGTTATTATTGAGGGTATTTTTGAAGCCAAGATTTATCTTTGAAAGAAAACCAAAACAGAAAGCAATGGAAGTTGGTCAACTTTAGCTTTACTATCCTAGTTTATAGAGAATTTTCTAGGAAATTAAATAGTAATGATTTGAAAGGATAAAGCTTATGTAGGTTGGGTTGAGGAACGAAACTCAACATCTTGATGGGAGTTAAAAATCTTGTTTTCTTATTGTACTTAGCTTATAGCAATTCTCTGTAAATTTGCATCTAATTCATTTCTTTTAGCATCTCTTAATCAGGGAGAATTTAGTTAGACTATTAAGCATAAAAAGTATTAAATTATAAACCGCTATATTTCAAGAGAGATTGAAGGAAAATTAAAAGTATTAGAAAAAAACTGACCTTTAATTTAGCAGTTTATATTCATTATTTATGAAAAAGCTAAAACCTGACCACTAGCTAACTAAATATTTATCCCACATTCCCCACGACAATAAATTTCCCTCACTCCTGGAGAAATTTCACAGAAAAATTTACAACTAAAAGAGGATAGCTATAGTTTGGCGATCGCTGTTTTTATTTTACTTATACCTGACTGGATATTTTCCATGGAATTTGCGTAAGATAACCTTAAATATCCATCTCCAAATTTTCCATAAGCAGTTCTGGGTAATCAGAAAACTCCAATTTTAGCTAATAAATAATCTCCTAGTGTTTCACAACTTATGGATATATTATTTGCCAGCATTTATAGATGAGCTTGAGTCAGGGAAAATTAACATAACGAGTCAAAAAAAAGAATCAGATTTTCTCCAATCACAAAATCTGAGAATGACAGAGTTTTGTGGGAATAAATCGGGGTAAAATTTCCCTGACTCCTAGAGAAATTTCACAGAAAAATTTACAACTAAAAGAGGATAGCTATAGTTTGGCGATCGCTGTTTTTATTTTACTTATACCTGACTGGATATTTTCCATGGAATTTG
>JAAUYL010011457.1_pt1 | contig 18479 bp, 15 predicted proteins | sample 7278011 | NCBI WGS metagenome assembly JAAUYL01 (sample SAMN14350225, study PRJNA611818) | marine sediment metagenome | isolation source: surface marine sediment (1.8m) | place: French Polynesia: Moorea | collected 2018-08
ACAATGAACAATTAATAATTAATAATTACCCCTTCTTGAAAGAAGGGGATTGGCGCTCAAGGAAATTTTTTTGATTTATCCCCTTGAAAGGGGAGGCTTTAAACCTTAATTGTTGAATGAATAATTAATTATTGACTATCAATTATTAATTATTAATTATTAACTATTAATTATTAATTATTCGGTAAACGCTTTTAGATTTGATCGGCAAGCCCTAAGTATTCAGCTATTATATCCACCTTTTTGTACCATTCTTTTTTCATGCCTGGCATAAAACGGAAATAGATTTGAGTGCCAAATTATTACAATAGATAAACTTTCTGATATTACAATTAAGATTATGTTATATTCTAACAAAAAAATATTTTCTCTGACTCCCAAATATCGACTACTTGTGCACAAAAATGTCTAACCCAACCCATAATCAAAACTCCCATACTAAGAGCAATACTAACACACCAGAAGTTTTATTACCTAGGATAACTATTCTGCTCTTGGATGATTCTGAGGTAGATCGTCTTACCTACATTCGTTATCTGAAATCAGATCCACACCACACCTACTGCATCATAGAAGCTGAAACCTTAGAAGAAGGAATAGAAATGTGGGAGTCGGAGGAACCAAATATAGCTCTGGTAGATATCAACCTACCCGATGGAGATGGATTGGAATTTTTAGAAGCAATTGCCAGTAACTACTCTAAAGATAAATTACCTGTAATTGTACTTACTGGTCTGGGGGATGAGCGAGTTGCAGTACGGGCAATGAAACTGGGAGCAGCAGACTATCTGGTTAAGGGAGATATTACAGCGGATTTATTATGGACCTGTGTTAGTGAAGTGTCCGTTCGCAGCACAGTGATTACTCAGCGAGACCTGAAATCTGCAATAATCCGGAATCCCCTGGTTGTCAGTCCAGATACAACAGTCAAAGATGCCGTTACCCTTATGAATCAAGAGCGATCGCTTGCCAGCTCTGCCCAAATAAATAAGGATCGTCATCAAGGGGCAAGGTCAAGTTGCGTGTTAGTGGTTGAGGAAAATCAAGTCGTGGGTATTTTGACTGAGCGGGATGTGGTGCGCCTCAGTGCTCAGGGGCAACTCCTAGATTCCTTGGTAATGAGTCAGATTATGCCAGATTTTGTAATTACCCTGCGTGAGTCAGATTTTACCAATTTGTTTTTTGCGATCGATATGCTTCAGCAGCATCGGATTCGTCACTTACCAATCCTAGACGATCAAGAACACCTAGTTGGGTTATTGACCCATGAGAGTTTGCGACAAGTCTGTCAACCAACTGACTTACTACAAGCACGTCTGGTGAGGGAGGTGATGAACCATGAGGTGGTTTGTGCGACACCAGAGACTTCTGTGTTAGCAATTGCTCAACTTATGGCAGAGCAGCGCATTAGTTGCATCGCAATCGTAGAACCAGGTGGCACGACCGCAAAACCTCTACAAATTCCCGTTGGGATGCTGACTGAGCGAGATATAGTAAAATTTCAGGCATTGGGCTTAAATCTAGAAAATTGCACTGCAGAGGCAGTGATGAGTAAGCCAATTCTAGCAATTAAGCCAGATATCTCGGTCTGGTCTGTTCAACAGATCATGGAGGAGCAAAATATCCGTCGGTTAGTGGTGACAGGGGAACAAGGAGAGCTGCTAGGGATCGTTACTCAAACCAATGTATTGCAAGCCATCAATCCCCCGGAAGTTCATAAATTAATGGAAGTTTTGGAACAACGGGTAGTGCGCTTAGAAAAAGAGCGAATCAAATTGCTGGAAAGTCGGACTACCGAGCTAGAGAGTCTGCTGGAAGATCGGACGGCTGTGCTTAGGACTAAAATAGAAAAGGAAAAATCATTGATGACTGTAACAGAAAAGATCCGGTCATCCTGGGATTTGCAGAGCATTCTTGATACAACTGTGCAAGAATTTCGTTTACTGTTGCAGTGCCATCGGGCGATAATTTACCAATTTTGTCCTGAGTCTTCTGACGCAGTGGTGGCTGAGTCAATTGCTGAAGGTGAGCGATCGCTGTTGGATTTAGAACTCGATCCTGTCTGGGTTACTCCAGAATGGATGGAGCATTATCGCCTGGGTAAGATTCTGGTAGTAGATGACCTAAATAAATCACAGTTAACTCTAGAAAAGCCTTCTAATATTCGTTCAGCAATGGTTGTGCCAATTATGGTAGAAAAGCAACTATGGGGTTTGATGCTCGCGAGTCATCGGCATACCTACAAATGGACAACCGATGGAATTGATTTAGTGCAACGGTTATCTGTTCACATTGCCATTGCTATCCAACAAGCAAAAGCATATCAAAAAATGCGAGAGGCAAAAGAAACTGCCGAATATGCTAACCGTGCAAAGAGCGAATTTTTAGCCCTGATCAGTCACGAAATACGTACTCCAATGAATGGTATTTTGGGGCTTACCCACTTAGTCCAACAAACCCCTCTTCAGCCTAATCAACAAGACTACCTCAATAAAATCAAAAGTTCTGCCCAATCATTGCTAGAAATCATCAATGACATCCTCGACTTTTCCAAAATCGAAGCCGGAAAACTGGAACTGGAATCTATCCCATTTGAACTCGATGACATCCTAAATTCCATAAACAATATTCTTGGTCTTAAAACTGTAGAAAAAGGAATAGAACTAATCTTTAAAGTTGGGGATGATGTTCCCCGGTATTTAATTGGAGACTCTCTGCGCTTAACTCAAGTTTTGATGAATCTGGCGAGCAATGCTGTCAAGTTCACTGAAACTGGTTTTGTTACTATTGCAGTTGAATTGCTTAGTTGTACTGATGAAACTGTACGTCTGAAATATCAGGTGCAAGATACAGGGATGGGTATTAATCAGTCTCAAATCGAAACACTATTTCAATCCTTTACACAAGTTGATGCTTCTATCAGTCGCAAGTACGGTGGTACAGGACTCGGACTGGCAATTTGCAAAGGTCTTGTTAACATGATGGGAGGTAACATTGGGGTTGAAAGTGAACTTGGTAAAGGTAGTACATTTCATTTTGAACTAGAGTTTGGCTATTCCAGGGAGCCTAGTGAGACTTATGGTTCTTCTCTATCAAGCAATCTCGGAGAGACTCAATTCTCTAGCTTGGTAAAACTTGAGGAAATTCAGGGAGCTAATATCCTACTGGTAGAAGACAATGCAGTCAATCAACAAATCGCCCAGGAATTGTTGCGAAGGGTGGGGCTGAACGTAGATTGTGCAACCAATGGAAAAGAAGCGATCGCGCTTGTTCAGGAGCTTAGTTATGACCTAATCTTGATGGATATTAGGATGCCTGAAATGGATGGTCTAGAAGCTACCAAGATAATCCGTTGTCTGGGAGAGGAGAACAACAGCGAAACTAAATGGTTGGCCACAGTGCCTATTATTGCCATAACAGCTAATGCTATGGATATAGATAGAACTAAAAGTTCAGAAGCTGGGATGAACGGTCATCTCTCCAAACCTGTTAATCCACGAAAGTTATATGAGACTCTCTGCAAGTGGATTATTCCTACTCGGAGTTCCTCTGTAACTACACATAATTTCTTTAGCGTTCCTCCAGAAAAAGTTTCCCTTCCAGAGACTACTTTGTTAGCTCTACCTGGTCTGAATATTGATATGGGTTTAGAGTTTATAGGTGGTGACTGGAATAGTTATCAGGAAATTCTCAGACTTGTTCAAACTTGTGAAGAAAACTATAAGACCGAAATTCTGCTAGCCATAAATCAGGGCGATTTGACTAAGGCGTTACATCTGGTTCACTCTCTGAAAGGGGCAGCAGGTAATATTGGGGCAGAGACACTCTACAAATTTGCTGCCTCCCTAGAGAAGGATCTACGAAGTCAAACTCCTGATTTAGAAGTGTTATTTACCAAAGCTATGACCTTAGTTAAAGAGTTTCAACAAGTATTAAATAGCATTGATATACTCCTAGAGAAACTCAGTAGTCAGTAGTAGAAGTAAGGAAGAAGGGGGAAGGAAGAATGGAGAAATATTGAAAAAAAAGAGGAAAATGATAGTGTTGAGTTGCATATCATAATCATGTCCGGTTAAATAGTTATCATTAGACATCTGGTGGAAAAGAGGGAACACTTAACACTTAACAGGGAACCCACCCCTAACCCCTCCCAGGAGGGGAGTAATTGATAATTTATGGATGATAATTGATTTTATTTTTAATTTTCACGCCTATGTCTATTAGAAATAAATAAGTGCCTATGCAAAATTAATTACACATTCTAATGATATCAAATCCGCTTAATTCGGTATAAAAAAATGTTTCATCTTCAGCCAAAGTGCAAATATTTCTAAATTCTCTTCCCTCCTGACTCCTGACTCCTGACTCCTGACTCCTAATTAACTATCTAATTATACCAATGCTAACGGATTTGATATGACTCCCTGTTGCCTGTTGCCTTCTGGAGCTGTTGCTTCTCTCAACTAGGAAATTCCTAAAAGCACGACTACTTAGAAGAAATATCTAAAACCCATGAGATTGCTTCCTTCCACTCTGTTCCAGTCGCAATGACTTTATAGTTAATGTTAATCCGGACATAGTTAGGACTTACGCAGTAAAACGTATTTCCGTCATTGCGACCGACTCTTAAGCAATCTCAAATCCTAGTTTTTCGTACCTCATGCGTAAGTCCTGATAGTATCACTTGCCAACCTACAGTATTATAAATAATTAGAAAAATCACATCTTCTTTTTACTCCCATTCTGTTTGCGTCTATGACTAGCAATACGCGCTTGACCCTCCATAGGACCCCCAGCAATAGGAATGACCTGATACTTGCGCTCTTTTTCGAGAGTTTTCAGTTTGGTATAATCAATCCAGTGAATACAATTAACAGGACAAGTATCGATCGCTTCTTGAATTAATTCTTCAGAGTCGCCGTCTTGCTGAAAAACACGCGCTCGCCCATGGTCAGATTCAATATAAAAAGTATTATGGGCAACATGGGCGCAATGCTTACAACCGATACAGGTAATTTCATCAACGTAAACCCCTTTTTGTCGTAACACCCCACCAAGTTCGGGTTCAAAACCGGAACGTTCGGGAGCATCCCGTAATATCCCACCAAGTTCCGGTTCAAAACCGGAACGTTCTGTTTCCCCTTCTAGGGAGGATGAAGAAAAATCTAACATTTTATAAAAGTAATATATTATCTATATATCTATAAAGCTTTGTAGATTTGGCTTCGGCAATCGATCCAAAATACACCACTAATAATTTTGTATTGTAATAGTTGTTAGGTTTCGCTCATGCTTTTTCCTACGGAATACTCCGCAAATATATTGCACAGCAAAACCCAACCCACATTTGAATGACGACTGCTATTTAAGCACTCCAACGTTGAACAACTAGACGAACAGATCCATCTTTATTTTTTTGCTGTTCGGTAACCTGAAATCCTTGTTTAGCAGTTTCATTAACTACAGTCTGGAAAGCATAGCGCTGAGTCACCATATTAATAAAGCGATCTACAGACGATGCTTGTTGCCAGAATTGTAGATCGGCAACCAGCTCATATTCATTACCATTCCAGGCAAATCCTAAGTCATACCCATTATTTTGTTCTATGACCACTTCAGCAGTGCTAGTTTGTCCGCGATAACCCCGAACTTCTGTTGGACCTGATTTCCAGTCAATACCTAAATCTGTGAGAGCAGACTGCAAAGACTTCAGATTACGAATTTGAGTTTTGATTTGACTAAAGTGTGACATAGTAATTCCCAGAGAAATAAAGTGAACTCAACAAAAAAAAATTTTAGCAATTGCTAAAAGAAGAAACTTGTGTCCAAGCAGTATCAGATTGATGCTGCTGTTGGGCAAAGTACTCAGAAGTTGACTCTTGAGTTAAGACAATACCTAACTCAGTTTCAATTGCCGCAGTTACTTCTGTACAGGATGCACCGACAATACCAGTAACTTTTTCCTGTACGCGACCATCTGGATGAATGATGAACTCTAAAGTTTCCATGTTCATAGATCGATGATGAACAGTTATCGAAAATATACAAAGATACCAATTTTTTCAAAGTGATATCTGCTGAAGTTGCTTCTTGACTGTTTTAATGATTTGCTTTTAATCTAAATCAATTTTTACTAATTGATAGATAACGAATCATTTCTTAACAAAAGTTATTATAATCTGAAGCACTACATCAGTTATTTGTTAAGTTTGGCGTATATTTTGAAAACCGTCAAGATAGTGGACCAAGGTACGAGGAAATATTGGGATCAAGAAGATAGCCTAGTGAGTCATGTAACAAAACTTCAAACTAAAAGTTCTTGACAAATATCACTTATGCTGTTATAGAAAATATTTCTATCTGATATTTCTTATCCAATAAGTATTTTGGGATTTGTCGGTCAAGTATCCGTTGAAAATACAAATGATTTTCTAGGTTAAGCTGATATATTGCAGTTGCCATGACTGTTAGAACTTATCGAATAGCTGTTTGCGTAGAACAACCTAGGAGAACCAATAGAATATCAGTAATTAATCCTATCTCCCAGATAACTAAAGCCTTCTTTGTTCTTCTCTCTTCCTTTAGAATAAAGGCTGAATAGATTATCTTGAATAATTTTTATGTTTTCTTAGTAAAAATTAGGTTTTGAATTATTTAATTTTCCTTAATTTATAATAATTGCAAAGATATTTTTTAGGTAATTAGTTGAGTCGCTACTTAGGAATTTACGAACTAGAAACTTGGAGTAAAATTCCCTGGTCTATATTCACTTTTTTAACTTTATGATATAGCGCTACCCATTAAGGTTAGGACATTTCTAAATCCTGAAACCCTTTATTAGTCTACTATTCTCTATTCCCTATTCCCTATTCCCGATTCAAGTAGCGCTATACTAATTCACTTTAAATTATTTAAGACTTTTGACTTTTAAATTTAGTCAAATGATAGAATTTCCAGAGTGATTCACCTTAGCAGATAATAAAAGTCTGTCCAGTTAAATTAAGTGCTATGAGTGCTATGCAAATAACAACTTCCAACAATCAAATCCATGTAGGTGTTTTAGGCTTCGGTGGTCTGGGACAAGCTGCAGCTAGGGTACTTACACCCAAACAAGAAATGGCCTTGGTTGCTGCTGCTGACCAAAAAGGTTATGTCTACAACCGTCAAGGATTAAATCCTGACCAGTGTATGACTATGTACAATACCCAAGGGTCTTTGGGTTATTTAGAAGCTGGTGGGGTTTTAAGTAATCAAAGTATTGAGGAATTAATTAAAGTAGCTGATACTGTGGATGGTTATTTTCTGGCCCTTCCTAATTTGCCTAATACTTTTATGGCAAATGTTGCTAAACAATTTATTGCTGCTGGTTGGCGAGGGGTATTGGTGGATGCCATTAAGCGTACCAGTGCAGTAGAACAATTATTGGCCCTCAAAGATGAGCTACAAGCTGCGGGTATTACTTATATGACTGGTTGTGGGGCAACTCCTGGTTTATTAACCGCAGCAGCTACTGTTGCAGCTCAGAGTTATGCGGAAATTCATAGTGTGAAAATTACTTTTGGAGTAGGTATTGCTAATTGGGAAGCTTACCGCGCCACAATTCGTGAGGATATTGGCCATTTGCCGGGATATGATGTGGAAAAAGCTAAGGCAATGACTGATGCTGAGGTGGAAGCTTTGTTAGAAGAGACAAATGGTCTGTTGAAGTTAGAGAATATGGAACACGCTGACGATATTATGCTGGAGTTGGCAGGAATTTGCGATCGCGACCGGGTAAGTGTAGGAGGTATTGTGGATACTCGCAACCCGAAAAAACCTTTAAGTACAAATGTTCAGGTTACAGGTCGCACTTTTGAAGGCAAAATTTCTACCCATACTTTTACATTGGGGGATGAGACAAGTATGGCAGCTAATGTTTGTGGTCCGGCGTTTGGATATTTGAAAGCAGGAGTAGATTTATATCGCAGAGGTATTTATGGTTTATTTACTGCTGCTGAAGTTATGCCGAAGTTTGTTCGGTAGTGGTTTGTTTGTAATATTTCTGTAAACATTAATGTAGGGACGTTGCATGCAACGTCCCTGTAGATTAGGAATAAATTATGGGAAATTTCTCTATTGTTATTCTGTGCTATTTTTCTTTTGATTTTCAAGAACTCTATTCAAGGAACCATAATATTTAATTGCCTGATCATCCTCATTTATTATTTCGTTATTCTTTAAGCGCAATAAGAATTGAGCTATATCAAGTAATTGTTGGCGTTGCTTTCTATCTAGATGAAACATCGCTCTAATCATTTGTGTTATATCTTTTGCGAAACCCAGGGGTAATTGAGGTAATTTAGATAATAGCGACTGAACACCTTGTAAGAGGATTTCTAAATATTGAGTGTTCAGTTCTTGAGGTACTGTTTCTATTGAGGACTGGTTTGTGATTCCGGGGTAACTGTTGGTAATTGAGGACTGGTTTGTGACTCCGGGGTAACTGTTGGTAATTGAGGACTGGTTTGTGGCTCCGGAGGAACTGTGGGCAACGGTAAATTCGGCTGTTGCTCTTGAGGTTGGGTCTGTATCTCCGGAGTGATGATTGGGAGCTTGATCCTGGTTGGTTCGATCAGTTGCTCCGGATGAGTCAGAAGTACCCCTGTTGCCACTAATATTGTTGTCAGGAGGAAAACCACTGCTATCCTCAATAGGGTCAACTTAAGAGTGTTTTTTTTCTTGATTGGAATTGGTTCGAGTTTCTGTTTTTCCTTGAGTTTCTGTCTTGGTTCCTCCACAGGTGGATTTTTTTTTAGCGGAGGCGGTGTTACATCATTTGCTAAACCTCTCCATACTCCTGCTCTGTGAAGAATACCAGAGTCAGGTAACCAATTAGTGACTATTACTAGAACTCCTTCTTTATTCCATTTATAATCATAACCTTCAATTTCATGCCAACTTTTCCATGATTTAGGAAATTTATGCTTTTGAAGCTCTTTTTGAAAATTTGCGATCGACTCACTAGACCAAGTTTCGATCTGATATTCACGATTATAATCTTCTTGACCCGCTTCACCTTGAGCAAATTGATTAATCTTCTCAATATCAACCTTGAAAGCTTCTTTTCCATCAAATATCACTGCTTGGTTAACTATCTCTTGTAGCTCTGGTTTTTCTGATAGCCAAACATCTTCCAATAATTTTGCAGCAATATACCGAATGCGTGCTTCTCCTGCTTCATCATCCTTAATAACCCAAGCTATAGAAGTAAAGATATCTCTGTTCTGGAAATCCAACTCAGTTGACCGAAAACCTGTCACCTGTAAACAAAGGCGATCGCTATGACGCATCAAAATTAAAGAAGGCTTATTTTCTATAATTAAGGAATTAACTGCTGCATAGTCGCCTGTCTTTTTAGGAATAATTGGCTGTTCGAGAAACTCTGGAGTTTCTTGTTTTCCATTCGTTGCATTCTGCCAATAGTATCCTTCCTTTCCAAAAGCTCTGCTTTTGACATAAACTGTTATATCAGTCATTGTTTAATATCCTTGCATAATTTTAGAGAACAAATTAATTTTTGGGAATTGGTAACCACCTAGCTGAACCTTGGAGAATCTCAAAGCCATTCCCACGCTTGCAATCTAAGGCAAAAGTAAAAATTGCACTATTAAATGCGTCTATTTGAGCTTGAGTTGCTTCTACTTGGGCTATATTTTCTATAACAGACTCAGAACCCTTTTGAACCTTTTCTTCACTGTTTTTAAACTTATCTTTTCCTTCATTGAAAGGAGTTTCTCGATCGTCAAAAATGTTGGCAATAGATCTAAAAAGCCACCACCTTGCTTGCCGTTGCTCAAATTTCTTTTGTTGTTTTGCAAAGTCTTGTTGAGCAGTTTCTAGTTCTTTCTTTTTTTGACCTAAATCTCTTTCTAGGGTAGTAAGATATTCTTGCTGTTTCTGTAAAAACTTTTTTTTGTTTTCTGCAGATACATTCAGCAAAAATCGTAAAACATATCGCAAAGGTTGTTCCCCATATAGAGGAGCGTAGGGAGCATTAATAGGAGTTTTATGATAATAAAATCTTGTATGACCATCTTCTTCTTTATGATAAGCAAACTGAACATTCCCAATTGTTTCTACTGGTGTCACCACTACTGCTAGATTTTTAATTAGGCTTTCTTTCTTGAAAAACTCTAGTAATTCTCGATATCCAATTTTTACATGATCTAATAAGTCGTTAGCATCTCTTGGAGTCCTCATGTAACTCTCACATTTGACTGGAGCAAGAATTACCAGTCGAGGATGCTGCAGATTTTCATAAGCATTCTTTAAAAGTGCAGTTATACGATCCGGCTCATTTATTTCTTTGTGCCATGTGCCTATTTCTGTATCCTTAACCTTTCCTGTTTTGGTTTCCATAAGTGCTGTTGCATCAACTGGAATAATGATTGCATCACAATCATTAAGTTGCTTCTCAACATACTGTTTGTATTCTGGTTTGGCACCAGGTTTAAAATATTCACCTGATGGATCTGTAAATCTCAATGTGATAAACTTTTTATCACCACTCCCAATATCGAATAGAAAACCATCATCATCCCAAGGACGCTCTTGTGGGTTAGTAGACGCTACATTTTTTTTAAAGTACCCACGGCCGATATTTTTTAATGTTGATTTACATTCATCTATAGCTATGGAAGTTATAGTTTCTTCAGGCCAGATTTCAAGATTGGCTTGTTTAAAGGTTTTGTCAAATTCTTCGTGCATAGCTGTGAGAAGACTGGTTTTACCAACCCCTGAGGTTCCAACCATAATAATTCTGAGTTCGTCCATTTGATTTTCCTCCATAAAAATATCCTCCTAAATTAAGGCTTTACTGTAAAAACTGAAAGGATGTTATTTGGTTAGCTGTTTTGACAAGTTCGACCATTTCTAACCATTGCTTGCGCTGTTGTCTTTCTCGCTCTGGTTTGCCAAATTCATCAGGCCATAATTTTCCCCGCATAGGTATGAGAAAATCTTGCCATTCATCTTCAATATCTTCTTGACGAATCACATTATCAACAAACTCTTCCACCATCCCGTATACAGCTTGACTAGGTTCAGATAGAAATTCTTCTAAAGCTGGTTTAATACGATTAACAGCTTTATCGTAGTCAATTCTGAGAGCTTCCAATATTTCTTCCGCAGTTGTATTACTATTAACTGATAATGTTGGGGGTTCGGCATCTTCTGCTGGAGATTGACCTGAGGTTGCAGTAACATTTGTCAGTACATCTAAATGTTTGCGAATACGATGCAGAATTAATCCTCGATACGAAAGCTCAAACCCAGCTAAAACTATAAATCCTTGTTTTAAGTTAGCTAGATGTTCGGGAATTAAATCAGCGATCGCTAAAAAAAACTCAGAACCTTGAGCTTCTGTCAAAACTCCCAGACGTCCTTTTTCTACCAGTATATTTGCCACATCTGACTTGACTTTTTCTATCGACTGCTTTAAATCTTTATCCAGAGACTGGAAGTTCCGCGAGAGAAAAACACGCAGTTCGTCCCGATAATTTGCATAAGCTTCCAAGGAACTGCTCCCAAAAATTCGATCTTGAATCTCTTGAATTGGATCGTCAAATAAAAGTATTCCACCTCCTTCTTGACAAGCGTTCACTGCAGTCGCGATTCCATTATCCAAGTTTTCATCAGGTTTTAGACGTTCATCCCACAATTGTTTTCTCTTCTGTTGTATACTTAATACAACATCCCTCCACCAACCCTTTTTTTCATTTCCAAATAGCTTCCTGAATAGTGGTAACTCCTTAGTCATAGAGTAGTCATCTATATTGTCTTTACCAAGAAGATCTTTAATCTTTTCTACCTCTGCATTTACTGTACTTTGAATTTGTTGTAAACGTTCTTGACAAGAAGAAGCATACTCCCGATCGAGAGCAGTAATATTTGCTGCTAAATAACTCAGAACTCGATCCAAAATCTTTTCATTTGCTTCATCTGGATCTGCACAGTCAGCAATAACCGACTCAGAAATATTAATATGCTTATTTTTCAGCTCTGCTGCTAATTGTTTACACAAATTAGAGTTATCGCCCAACTCTGAATTGCTATCTGTTGCGTTGAAAACCATAAAAGACCATTTTTCTAAGGGTAGGTCTACCAAAGCAGAACGAGCAATATCGTAAAGTTTCACATCCACATCACCAAGAAAGTCACCACTAGATTTAGGCATTCGGACAAACAAAACTAAGTCAATATCTTGACCCAGTGTTTTTAGCAGTCTTTCCTCATCCCCAATACCTGTATCTCCTAACCCTGGAAGATCCACTAAAGCTATTTGCCCAACCTCAGAATTAGGAAAATTACAAACAATTTTCACCTCTTGAACTGCTAAGTAATTGTAATAGATGCGTTCTCCATCAAGATTATCTTGAGCTACATACTGCCGAATTTCTTCTTTAGTAATTCGACGTGGTGAAGACTCCCGCAACAAGTGGCGATATTTGTCAACATGAACATGATATCCTCGTAAATGTTCATATTTAGCTCCCACTTCTGCACCATTTTGATTTGCAGGCAACTCTGGTAAAGGTTGACTGGCAAATTCTTCTAAAGTAATTGGTTTTGCCCCTAATTTTAATTGATCGTAATAAGGCATTATCGCCTCATCTAAAAACGAGCGCTCGTTATAAAACCAAACTTCACCAGAGGTTTCAAATGCTGGATTATGATGAATTGTACTGCGGACTCCCGTGCAATGCTGGCCACTGCCATCGGGTATTTCTGCTGTTGTAAGTCCAGTTAAACTTTGTAATAATTTACTTTTACCTTGTCGCGCTCGTCCAACTACACCGATATTGAGAGTATTACGAGAGAAACGAGTTTTGAGTTTGTAAAGAGTATCTAACTCGCTAGAAATATTACGTTGAATGGGAGATGTATTAATTTCCTTAAGTTGTCCAATTACTTTTGGATCGTCTACTTTATCAACTAACTCATCCCGATAATTTTCAAGTTTATTAAGTGCTGAAGAAAGCAATTCTAGATTTTTCTTAACACCTTCAATTTTGTTTGCTAGAGGCTGACGCTGTTCTATGATAGCAGTAATTTGTTGGACTCTTGTACTCATAATTTTTTTGATAATCTAGTCAGGAATACCCACACGCGAACCTAGAAACCCAGTTTTTTCCTAGATGTCTACTGTTAAAACCAAGAATTTCTCCTATAAACCGGGTTTCTTTACATTTTTTGATCTGCTACGATTCTAACTTTTGAAATTATCATCAGCAATAGTAGTATTTACCTAATCAAACTGATTTTTTATTGTGATTAAATATGAAATTATATTAAGTAATATCAAATCAAATTGAGTTTGTTTAATCAATAATTCAAAGATGATTTAGCAAAAAAATTATGGAGCGATCGCACCCACACGAATACTTTAATTTCAATCCAAACTAAATTTATTGAGAAGTCTTATTAATTAGTAATAGTTTAAATAAAAATGCTATACAATCTTTAGGACTCAAAAATATGTAGTGTATTTACTTTAAAATTATAAACTAAACTAAAAGAATTATCAAGTACAATTGATACAGATTTCAATTAATTTACCCGATATATTCAAAATATAGATAGGGTTGATACAAAAAGCCATATCTATTCCAAGGTCATCTGAAGCACTTGTCTCTATTGACCTTTGTTATTTGATTTGGCTTGGGGATACAATCGACAACTTATTGAAATTACTTCTTATTTAGCTTCAAGCTAGACTAACCCATAGAGAAATCTTAAGTCTCGCACCTGAAGTAGGCTAACTCAAGATGTGATAGCATTGAGTACGTTAGACAATTCTGCAATTAATATCAAATCCACTTACTTTAGAGTTGGGAGATTCTATAAAGAGGCAAAAAGGGGTTTGGTCACTAAACCCTTACAATATTGAATTGTACCAATACTACCGGATTTGATATAACTTGTAAAAATCAACGAGATACCCTCAAACATCTTGGTGGATCTAGTGCGATTTGCTTTCCCCAGTAGATTCAATCAACTTTCATTTAGACGTAACACTAATCAGGAGTGTCGATAATGGCAAAAATTGGGATCTTTTACGGTAGCACATCCGGCGTAACAGCAGAAATCGCTGAAACAATCCACGAAAAATTAGGCGAAGAACTTTGTGATATCATAGATATGGAAGAAGATTACGACGAATTTAGTCAACTTCTTGAATACGATTATTTATTATTGGGTTGTTCGACCTGGGGAGCTGGGGAAGTGCAGAATGCTTGGCGCGAACCACTTTTTGACATGGATATCGAAAAGCCTGATTTTACTGGAAAGACTATTGCCTTGTTTGGTGCAGCAGATCAAGTTGGTCATGGAAAGCACTTTGCTGGTGCATTGCAACTCATGTGCGACCAATTCGAGAAGCTTGGTGCAACTATAGTAGGAGAGTTTCCTACTGAAGGTTACACTTTTGAGCATTCTTCCGCCGTGCGTGATGGTAAATTTGTAGGATTACCACTTGATGAAGTTAATCAAAGCGATCTAACTGAAGAGAGAATTACACAGTGGTTGGAAACACTACGCCCCATTTTTATTGGTGAAGAAAGTCCTGTATTAGTAACTGCTTAGATGGCGAAAATTCTGTAGCACCCAAAAAGCAACAGTAGGAAAAAAATTTACTGTAAAAGATTTCTCTAAATCTCAAAATTTGAAATCTTGCTGCTGATTTTGGTAGCGATCGCTGTTGAGACGAAAACAGCATTATCTATTGCATCTGTAAAAAATTGTTTTGTTTGCATATCAGTTCATCTCCTTTTGGGTTGGGGAATATATTATTTCCCAACTTTTTTATATTATACCAATTCCCAAAAATAATGCTATACTTGCTCAAAACTTCAGTTATTAACTAATAAATCAGTAAGAGCAATGTTTTTGACAATTTGTTGCCATTCAATGAAGATATAAGATATTTTTAAACCCTACTCCCTACTCCCTACTCCCTACTCCCTCTGCTCAAGGAGATGTAGCAAGAATGCATGAGAAATGGTATTAGACATAGGCGTGATAATCAGGACTTACGCAAAATGTAGAATTATACGCTATCTGTAGGGGTGATTCGCGTTTGCGAAGCATTCCGTAGGAAATCACCCCTACTAGATGTGGTGGTTATGCGTAAGTCCTGATAATTAAAAATCAAATCAATTATAGTGCATAAATCATTAATTCTTTCCCCCTACTCCCTCTTTTCTGGAGAGGTCTATTTATAGTTTATAGCAGTTTTCACATAGATAAACCAATATATTTACCGAATTATTAATTATTAATTGTTAATTAAATAATTGTGGTTTAAAGCGTCCCCTTTTAAGGGGAAAAAAAGAAATGATATTTCCTAATCTTCAATTCCGTAACGGTTTTAACCTTCTTGTAATTATCAATTATCCATTATCAATTATCAATTAATGAATTGCTCCTATTGCTAATCAGTAGGAACGTTGCATACAACACAAGAAACCGGGTTTATTACCCTAATTATTGTTTTTCAAACCATGAACTTTTGTCGATAAACCCGGTTTCTGCGTCAGTCCTATATTAATGGAAAACCTTGAAAATTCTGACTCCTGACTCCTAACTACCACCAAAATATTACAACTGAAATAGGATTGCTATAGATGTTTTGGGGGGTAAAACTTAACTACAAACAAAGACTTTAGGTTTTCAACCAATGGCAGTTTGATTAGATGATAACAGCCATTTTTGTAATCCATTAATCAATGCTTGAGTGTGATGATAAGCGGACATATTACCTCGATCGCCAAAACACTTGGCAGCAGCTTGCAAATCTTGAATTGCTGCTTGATAAAGTCCGCACTCTTGGCGCAATAACCCTCGGTTTAAATATGCTTGAGCTTCATGGGGATTAAGTTTTAGAGTTTTACTAAAGTCTGCCATTGCTGCTTCAATATTTCCCATTTTGCTACAAACACAACCTCTGTTATAATAAGCTCTAGAGTTACCACCATCCATATAAATAGCATAACTAAAATCTGCCTTTGCTTTATGCATATTTTTTGACATTAAATATGCTAGACCCCTTTCATTATAAATATCTGCTTGATTAAAATTAGCATCTTGCTGAGTATTTGCTAAAATTAGGTTATAGTCTGCTATTGCTTCCTGATAATTATTGAGTTCAAAATTAGCTAATCCTCGGTTATATAAAGCACGAAAATCATTATGGTTTTGGTTAAGCACTTGAGTATATTCTACAATTGCTTGTTGGTAATTACCGATTTCGTAGTAAGCTAAACCTAGGTTGAGATTTGCTTCTATATTTTCTGGATTAATTTTTATTGCTTCGGTGCAGTCAGCGATCGCTTGCTCATATTTTCCCCATTGAAGATAAACTAAACATCTATTACTATAAGCACTGGCAAAGTTAGAATTAATTTCTATTGCTTTGCTAAAATTGTTAACTGCTTGCTCATAGTTTTGATTTTCAGTATTAGCTATACCTACAGTGAAGAATTTTTTAGCACTTCCGATATCTGAGTTAGCAATTGCAATTTTCATCGGTGGAGAGAATGACAAAAATAAGACTGTAACAACTATACCAATACTGAGTAGAAATCGATAAAAGCTATTCATTTCTCACCATATATATTTACTTCAAATACTAATATTGGGGCGAATACATAGAGCTTAGATTTGATATTTTCTTAGCTCTAATTTTCACCCCAATTATCAAGGAATATATTATCAAGATGAGAAAGCTTTCATTTGTAAAGTAGAAAACTTTTCTGTCCTATCTTTTCCTAATTTGATATTAATTATTTCCAGCCTTTGTCAGCTTGAGCTAGAACATAAGCTGCAACATCTGCAATGGAAGCTTCTCCAAGTCTTTTGAAATTCGGCATAGCATTCTTACCATTTGTTACCTGGTAGATAATTTTATCTGCACTATACATACCATATTTTTCTAAATCTGCTTTACTTAGAGTCTTTGTTGGGTTAATGCTATTCCTTCCTCCGATGTGGCAAGCTGCACAGTTACCTACGAATACCTGCTTTCCATGAGCTACATCGGCAGCTAAAGCTGGAGGTTGTACGGCAACAACAACAAACGCTATGGCCAATAGTACAATTGATAGTAATTTTTTCATTTGTTCTCCTCTCTCAACACAAATACAGATTATTGTTAAATCTGCGTTCCCTATTCTGAATTAAGTCAGGCATTACGTCAAACGACAGCTTGTCAAACATAAAAGTTAAATTAACTCTTATCAAATAGTTTTTAATGCTACATTTTTGATTTGTACTAAGATTTTAAAGTTACTTATTAATGATAAAAATAATTATCCTCCCCCTAAAATACTTAACTTTTAGAGAGAGGAATATGTAATAGTCATCAATTTCAAGCTTAATTAGTTAAGGGTTTTATAATTTCCCTTAACTATAAAATATCTCCAAAAATTATATCTGCCTTTTCTGAAGATATTCTAAGGACTTGCCATGGAACGTCCCTACAGTTTTTTTGCAAATAACTATTTGTGATTAGGCTCAGATAGAGATATTTTTGTCATTGCTAAGTAAGTAGGCACGAATAAATCTAACTGTGCAACGAAATATAAAGTTACTGAAAGCCTTGAGATTGCTTCTCTACACTCCGTTCCGCTCGCAATGACGTACTTGTAAATTTTCCCACCTACCTACTGAATAGCAATGAACCAATCTCAACTTAACCTTTTTAAAATTCTAATATCTCAGTTTTGCTATTATTCTACAACCAGATGGCCAACCATACCTGCTCCACGGTGAGGAGTACAGAAGAACTCATAATCACCAGACTTAGCATCTGCTGGAATCTGTACATCAAAGCTTTCTCCAGCTTTAAATGCCAATTGTTTATGGGAAAGTGATTGTGAAAGTTTTGAATCTGGTGATTTAGCAGGATTAAACATTACATTATGAGGTGCAAGCATACCGTTTTTAAATGTAACTGTATCACCTGGTTTCACAGCTACTTTCTTAGGACCAAATTGTAGTCCACCAGCACCCATTGTTACTGTATAGTTTGCTGCTTCTGCTGGACTAGAGAATACTAGACTACCGATAACTAGCATAACTACGGAAGCTAGTATTGCTATAGACTTGGAAAGTGAAGAGATAAAACGCATCTTTAACTCCTGTTTTTTTTGATTATTCTGTATCTAGAGGTAATTATACAATAATAAGACAGACTGTCATAGTTCATAAAAATATAGTCACATAAGACATATCCTTATTTTGCCGGTTTTACCCTGACTGGGTGAACTACAACACCCTCTATCCCATAGCTAAAAGCATTTGGGACTGCTTTTTCTTTTCCTCTTTGCATGATTATCTCCCTGATTCAATTTCTGCTTGGTCATAATACAGAGGCTTGGACATAGGTTCTTATGTGTCTAGAGGTAGCGTGTCAGTCCAGGAATTTCACCCTATTGAACTCA
>JAAUYL010006895.1_pt1 | contig 18438 bp, 11 predicted proteins | sample 7278011 | NCBI WGS metagenome assembly JAAUYL01 (sample SAMN14350225, study PRJNA611818) | marine sediment metagenome | isolation source: surface marine sediment (1.8m) | place: French Polynesia: Moorea | collected 2018-08
AGTGGAATTTTCTTCTATTACTTATAGAGCAATAATCAATTCATTTTCTGAAGCGCACGCCGGATGTGGATGGTTAGTGGAATTTTTCCGACTATTACTTATAGAGCAATAATCAATTCATTTTCTGAAGCACCCAGCCGGAGGTGATGGATGGTGAGATTTTGCTTCTATTGCGTATAGAGCAATAATAAATTCATTTTCTGAAGCACCCAGTCGGAGGTGATGGATGGTGAGATTTTGCTTCTATTGCGTATAGAGCAATAATAAATTCATTTTCTGAAGCATCCCGCCGGAGGTGATGGATGGTGAGATTTTTCTAGCGATAAAAGGAACTATAGGAAAAAAGCGCTCTGCACAGTTTTAGCTGTGTCAGTCCACTACTAGACCTACTGAACTATAACTGATAACTAAAATGGCTATAGTAATTTGCCCCGGAATACATAACCCAAAGTTAACCGAGCAATTCTTGGAGGGATTATTTATGAATTGGCGGAGTCTCTCTGATTCCAGCGACCTCTTAGTCTGTCCAACTCAAGACTATGCTCCCTACTGTGCCATTGATATATCAAAATTTTTATGGTGTTCAAAATCTATAACTATAGATATGCCATTACTATTTATTGCCTTTAGTGCAGGAGTGGTAGGAGCAATAGGAACTGCTTGGACTTGGCAACTGCGAGGTGGACAAGTAAAAGCTCTTATAGCTATTGATGGATGGGGAATGCCTTTAACTGGGAATTTTCCTATATATAGAGTTAGTCACGACTATTTCACCCACTGGAGTTGGGGAATTTTCGGGAGTGGGGATGAGAGTTTTTATGCCTATCCATCCGTAGAACATTTAGAAATATGGCGATCGCCGGACATTACTACAGGTTGGTGGCTACATCAAAACAGTGTTGAAGTCAAAACAGCAACACCTATAACAGCTAAAGAATTTATTCTCAAAATATTAGAAAACTATGGAGAGTTAAGTAACTTTTAAGAGGAGGTCTTGCCAGATGAAACCAACAACAAAACCGCGAGTAAAAATTTGCTGTATTAGCAGTATTGAAGAAGCAAAAATGGCAATTTTTCATGGTGCCTCAGCTTTGGGTTTAGTTTCTGCCATGCCTTCTGGACCAGGAGTTATTTCTGACGAATTAATAGCAGAAATTTCTGCTGTAGTTCCGCCTGGTGTATCTACTTTTTTATTAACTAGTAAACAGGATATAAAATCAATTATTGAACAACAACGTCATTGTCGAGTTAATACAATTCAAATATGTGACGATCTTATATTAGGAAAATATCAAGACTTGCGAGATGCTATGTCTGGAATTGATATTGTAAAGGTTATTCATGTAATAGGAGAAGAATCTATAAAGGAAGCTATTGCAGTTGCTCCATTGGTAGATGCAATATTATTAGATTCTGGGAATAAATATCTACCAATTAAACAATTAGGAGGTACAGGTAAAGTTCATAATTGGGATATTAGTAAGAAGATCCGGGAGTTAGTAGATGTGCCTGTATATTTAGCAGGGGGTTTAAATTCAGAAAATGTCGCAGCAGCAATTCAACAAGTTTCTCCTTTTGGTTTAGATGTTTGTACTGGTGTTAGAACAAATAATAAATTAGATGAGATGAAATTATCTCAGTTTTTTAGTCAGATTTATTAATTAGGGTTTGCTGAAAAAGTCTTATTGATGAGGGTAGGAGTCAGGAGTCAGGAGGAATGGGGAATTTAGAGGAGGCAGGATAAATAATTATACTTTAATTTTTCTGCCTCGCGTCAACCGAAAATTATCACTTTTTGAACTTTTTCGAGACCTAAAAAAGCATCTTATTTCTCTGTTAATGCTTTTAGATTTGATCGGTAAGCACTAATTAGACAAAGTTTGATATAATTTATAACTAAATTGAAATTAAAATTAAAAATTTTAATCAGGAAGCAGGAGCTAGTTCAGGTGAAAACAATAGAAAAAACATCTTATATAAATATCAATGGTGTTGAACATTACTATGAGTGGATAAAGACTTCAAGCTCTAGAGAAGAATCAAAACCAGTAATGGTATTTTTGCACGGATGGGGTGGTTCTGGTAGATATTGGGAAAGCACAGCTAAAGAACTTTCCGAGCAATTTGATTGTTTAATTTACGACTTAAGAGGATTTGGTCGTACCTCTTTACCTACACCTGACCCCACAGCAGAAAAAAGTATTTCCAAAAGTTCAAAATATCTTACTGATAATTATGGTTTAGTTGGTTACGCAGAAGATTTAAAAGTTTTATTAGAGACTTTAAATTTAGACAAAGTTTACCTAACAGCTCATTCAACTGGATCGTCTATTTCAGCTCTATTTTTAAATATGTATCCAGAGAGAGTAGAAAAAGCAATTTTAACTTGTAGTGGTATTTTTGAATATGATGAAAAAAGTTTTTCTGCATTCCATAAGGTAAGTCGTTATGTAGTGATGTTTCGCCCTAAATGGTTAACAAAAATTCCCTTTATGGGTCGTATGGTGATGAAAAGATTTTTGTATAGGTCTATTCCCGATAATTTATGTAATGAATTTTTAGAAGATTTTCTGATGGCTGATTTTGATGCTGCTTATGGCACAGTCTTAACTTCTGTGAGTAAAGAAGCATCAGAATGGTTGCCAGAACAATTCAAAAATTTAACAGTACCAATTCTATTAATTTCTGGTGAATATGATAAAATTATTCCGGCAGAGATGGGTCAGCAAGCAGCAAAACTTAATGAGACAATAGAGTTTACTATTATGAAAAATACTGCTCATTTTCCTATGCTAGAAGATCGGGAAAATTATTTACAAAGAGTGCTAACTTTTTTAGCGTAGATGAAGTTTGAATCAAATAATATAGCAATCTCTAGTGAGATGTAAGACAATAACTTTTGGCAAAATGTAAATTTTATTTGATATTTTCCTTTTGATAAGTAGAGTAGGTAGACAAAAAAAGTTGTAAAATCGAACTTATTTTCAAATCCTAGAAATCATTGAGATTGCTTCTTTCTAGTCGGTTCCACTCGCTTAGGACATAGTTGCGTTTAATTATATTAGACTTCTTGCAGAAGTCAGGGAATAGGGAGATGAAATTGTTAATTTTAGGTCTTGAATTTATTTAATTAAAACTTTTGCAAGAGGTCTATTTACTTACTGAGGATTCAAATTAATTGACAGAAGACTATTTGAAAAAAGAATACTAAGTTGTTAAGCATCTAAATTGGTTATTGTGGCTGATAGGGAGATGGGGGGAGGGTTTGACGGTTTCTTCCCTAGTTTGCTAATACCTAGTTTAAATGCGTCTTAAGTTACAAAAAAATGCCAAAAGCGATCGGAGATACTTAAAAAGAGCTTCTCAAATGAATTAGAGAAAGCTATATCTATCATTTTACCTTTTTTTATTCAATATTTATTCCCTCTTTCTTACTTCTACCATTTGTAACAAAAAATTATCAAATTGGTATAAGTAGAACAACGTTAAATCAATTATATCAGGATAATTAACGACCCTAGATTTTCAATTTTATTTACCCTAAATATCTAAAAACAATCTCAGACTATCCGGAAACCTAAACTCTAGAATGGGAAAATAGAATGTAAAGTAGCTAACAATGGAAATGCTTAAAAAAGTCAAAATTATCAATTTAAAATTTACAATTTACAATAGCAGCCATTAGGGGCAAAATTAACTAAAATTCAGATAAAATCTATGCACAATATGCAACCATATTTTCCTGTTTACAGCGTTTTAGAGAAAAAATTGCCATATTATCAAAATTTTGTTTCTTGGTTAGAAGATAAAATTTTTACTCCCTCTCTAACTATACCAATTGATGAAACTTTGCCATTTTTACTAGAGGTATTAAAGTTAACTTTTAATAGTCAAGGCAATCCTCAAACAGTTTATCCTCTAATTGTCGAAAATATTGATTTATTAGAACCCCATTTTATATACATTTTACGCAAGTGGGCGAGGCAAATTTTTCTCAATATCTGTCAAAATAGAGCAGCTATCATTGCCAGTACATTAGTAAATTTTGGTCAGATTATTTGGGCACTACCTGATGGAGATTCTGATGTTAATTTAGAAATTGCTTTAGCTTGCTGCGAGTTAGCTTTGGAAGTATATGATTTAGATAAATTTCCTGAACAATGGGCAATAGTTAATAACAATCTAGCTCTAATTTATCAAACTCGCTGTTATGGAGTTCCTACCCATAATCTAATTAAATCTTTTGAACATTATCAACAAGCTAATCTTGTATTTCCAGACCAAATTTTTCCTAAAAAATGGACTGATTTAAGTTGGTATTAGTAAGATAAATTTACTGAAAATAATGCCATAAATAATTTTACGGTGATTATCTTAAATAATACCATTTATAAATAGTAATGCTATATTTTGTTTCTATTATACCAGTTCTCAAAAGTAATGCTATACTTAGCTAACGCTTCAGTCATTAATTAATTAATTAACACAGGTAGAATCACTTTTTTACTAATTAGCACCTCAGTTAATGTTAATTATTCTTATTTTTACTACTTCCCTACTCCCCTACTCCTTGGCTCAATAAAATGTATAAAAGTTTTTGATAAATGGTATTACCTATCAATTTCTAAATCCCTTTTTCCGAATATTCCCATTTCTTTATCTCTCCATCTGCATCTATAATCTTAATTTTAATAATTGGTATAGTATCAAGTCCTGGAGCATCGATATTGTATATCTGATATTGCTTTAGCCAACTTACGGTTTTTAAACATGCCTGAAACATTCAAATATTCTAGCACAATTACATCATATTCACGAACTAAATCAGTAGACAACTTGTGTAAAAAGTCTGTACGAATATCTTTAATTTTGGCATGAAGTTTAGCTATTTTCAGTCTAGGTTTTTCGTATAGGTTTACTACCTGGTTGAGTTTTAGCAAATTTACGTTGAAACTTACCTAACTTTTTGAGATTTTGTTTGAGAGGTTTAGGAGATTCAACCTTTGTACCATTGCTGAATGTAGCAAATGTACTAATCCCCAAATCAATACCTATTGAGTTTTCAGACTTTGGCAAATGTTGAGCACAATGTAGTGACATTTCGCGAAACGTCACTACAACAAAACTAGCAAAATATCTACCAGCACTATCTCTAATAATTGTGACAGAACTAGGTTTAGATGTTAATGGTCTAGACCAAACTATTCTAATCTTACCTACTTTTGGTAGATAGATTTTATCTTGACCGACTTTGTAATTAGCTCCTACAAATCTAGCAGTTTGTCTAGACTTTCTCCTTTTAAATAATGGTGATTTTACCTTAATTCCTTTTCGTTTTCCAGTGCAACTATTAAAGAAGTTTTTATATGCTTGGTCTAAGTCTTTCAATGATTGCTGTAATGGTTTATAGCAATTCCCAAAAAGCGTGAGGTACAAAATTTTAGGTTTGAGGGAACACTTAACACTTAACACTTAACACTACTCCTGAAGATTTAACCAATGTATAATACCGTTTTGAAAAAAGAATGTTACGAATAGTAATAATGATTGAAAAACTTTCTCAATGATTTCTCTTTGACTAAAAAGAGAGATTTACCCAAATAAATGCTTAAAGAATATTCCTACTGAATCCTGACCGCTAGCGACACCCTAAATATTTGTAGCAAACATTTATCAAACTGGTATAACTGTTTAACCGTATTTGAGATAAAATTTCTCAATCTAGGATTATTAAGATGAAAAATCACCTCTTTAATCCTTCAGACTTTTGCCATTATTTTGCTCAATTGGAATTTCTATAATAAATTCAGTTCCTTGATTTACTTCAGAATTAAATAAGAGCTTACCGCCATGTTTTTGCACGATAATCTCATAACTAATTGCAAGTCCTAAACCTGTTCCTTTACCTATATCTTTAGTAGTAAAAAACAGGTTAAATATTTTCTGTTTCACCTTTGCCGGAATTCCCAAACCATTGTCAGCAATTTTAATTAAAACACTACCTGGATTATCTTTCTTAATTGCCGTAGTAATTCTAATACTAGGGCTAAAATCGTCTTCTGTTGTTAATTTTTCTTCCAAGACATCTATAGCGTTACTAAGCAGGTTCATAAACACCTGATTAACTTGAGCAGCATGACATTTTACCAAAGGTAAATTTCCATAATTTTTCACAACTTCAATTTCATAATTTGCGTGCCTAGGTTTGAAACGATGCTGCAAAATCAACAGGGTACTATCAATTCCTTGATGTAAATCCACAGCTTTCATTTCTGCTTCATCAAGACGAGAAAATGTTCTTAATGAAAATACTAATTGACGAATACGTTCAGATCCTAGCTTCATAGAATTTATCGTCTTAGGCAAATCTTCCATCACAAATTCTAAGTCAATATCTTCTGCAAAATCTTGAATTTCTCGAACAGGATCGACATAATTTTGACTATATAATTTCATCAAATCTAGTAAGTTTTGAGCATATTCCTCCACATAATTCAGGTTGCCATAAATAAAGTTAACAGGATTATTAATTTCATGGGCAATACCTGCTACTAACTGCCCCAAACCCGCCATTTTTTCACCTTGAATCATCTGTACCTGGGTTTGTTTTAACTTCTGCAAAGCCTTTGTCAAATCTTCAGCTTGGGTACGAGTTTTTTCTAGTAATTCAGCTTGTTGTAAAGCAATACCTAACTGCACTCCTACTTGTGCTAACAAATTAATTTCTTCATCTTGCCAATAACGAGGACTAGAATTTTGATAAGCAACCAACAAACCCCAAAGTTTTTCTCCCTGCAAAATTGGCACAAAAGTTTCATTTCTGGGAAGTTTACTCGCGTTAGTTTGTTGAGGGAGCACAGGATTAATTTGTAATGGAGTCTGAATTATAGGAGTCCATCCATCAATCATCGAATCTGCCACAAATTCCCCACTCCAGTCTGGGTAAAAACGATAAATTGCTACTCTTTCAACTTCTAGTAACTGTCGCACTTCTTGAGTAGTAGTCTGAAAAATAGCATTAATATCCAAAGATTGACGAATTTTATCAATGGTAATTGACAACGCCTTTTGTCGTTCTGTTGCTTTCTCCAATTCTGCTGCTTGAGCTTGAACTTGTTTGAAATACTCAGCTTGTTGTAGTGCGACTCCCAACTGACCGCCAATTTGAGCCAACAATTCTACCTCTGCTGTTTCCCACTCACGGGGAGCCGAATTTTGATAAGCTGCCAGTAAACCCCAAAGTTTTTCTCCGTGATAAATAGCTACGATGGCATACGCCATAGCTTGATAAGACTCTAATACCTCAATGTAACAGTCACTAAAACCTTTCTTATAGATATTGTTGCAGGTGCAATAAATTTTTTGGGCAAAATTTTCGGCCTTAGTTTCCTGTAAATAGGTATCATTCACATAATTTGGCAAATCTCTAACGGAACATAGAGTAACATTTGCGGGGATTTTGGGATTTTCCTGTTGCTCGTGTATTAACCTCACCCAACCATCAGCTACTGACTCAGCTACAAACTCCCCACTCCAATCATCATGAAAGCGAAAGATAGCTACTCTGTCTGCATCCAATAATTGTTGTACTTCTTTGGTAGTTATTTGAAAAATTGTCTCAATATCCAGAGAACGACGAATTTTATCAACAATTATCGCCAGGGTTTTTTGGCGTTCTGCTGATTTTTCCATTGCTAGTGCTCTGATAGCAAGTTGTGTTGACTGCTCCTGAACCTTCTGAACATACTCAGCTTGTTGTAGAGCAACCCCTAATTGAGTGCCTATTTGAGCTAGCAAATCTACTTCATCCTTTTGCCAATTACGGGGACCAGAATTTTGAAAAGCTGCCAGCAAACCCCAAAGTTTTTCTCCCTGATAAATCGCAATAATCCCATAAGACCTGGCTTGATAAGACTCTAATGACTTAATGTAACAGTCGCTAAAACCTGCATTATAAATATCGTTGCAGATACGATAAACTAATCCTTTAGTAAAAAGTCCACCCTCAGTTTCCTGCATATAGGTATCAGTATGGGGATTTGCCAAATCTTGCACAGAACATTGACTAACATTTTTCTTGATTTCGGGATTTTGATTTTGCTCGAGCATTAAGAAATTCCAACCTTCAGCAATTGACTCAGCAACAAACTCCCCACTCCAATCAGAATTAAAACGGTAGATAGCAACTCTGTCTGCATTAAGTAATTTTTGTACTTGTTGGGTGGTTGTTTCAAAAATTGTCTCAATATCCAGAGACTGACGAATTTTATCAACAATTGCCGCTAGAGTTTTTTGGCGTTCTGCTGATTTTTCCATTGCTACTGCTCTGATAGCAAGTTGTGTTGACTGCTCCTGAACCTTCCGAACATACTCAGTTTGTTGTAGAGCTACCCCTAACTGAGTACCTATTTGAGCTAGCAACTCCACTTCATCCCTTTGCCAATGACGGGGAGCCGAATTTTGATAAGCTGCCAGCAAACCCCAAAGTTTTTCTCCCTGCAAAATTGGTGCAATTACATAAGCTTTAGCTCCAAACTGCTCTAAAAGTTGAATATGACATTCACTATGACCTATCTGGTAGATATCATCAACGGCCAAAGTTTCATTGTTGACATACCGCCCCCCCTTATTTTCCATTAAAAAAGTATCTTTAATAATGGGTTGAACTCCTACTAGGGGAGTCCATCCTTCTGCAAACGACTCTGCAATAAATTCCCCACTCCAATCAGGTAATAACTGATATATTGCGACTCGCTCTGCTTCTAGCAGTTTTCTTACTTCTTGAGTAGCAGTAGCAAAAATTGTCTCAATATCCAGGGATAGGCGAATTTTGTCGAATAACTCACCCACTATTTTCTGACGTTCGGCTGATTTTTCCTTTTCTCTGCTAATAGCTAGTTCTGCTGCCTGTTGTTCAACTTGTTTGAAAGCATTTTCTTGCTGTAGCGCCACACCAAAATGATCGGCTATTTGTTGGGCAAAATCTATTTCATAGTCTTGCCAATGACGGGGACCACTACATTGATGAATGCACAACAAACCCCAAAGTTCAGGTAATTCTCCTTGTTCTATACTCTTGAGTAGAGGTACAACTAGATTTGCCCGGACTTGAAATCGCTCTAAAATTTCTATATGACAATCACCTAATCCTGCTGTATAGATATTTGATACTGCTTGTACTCTACCCTGTTGATAGTAAACACCATACTTTCCCCCGAAACAATGGTCATGTACTTTAGCTGCCAATGCTGAGTCCCATTCATCTCCTATATCTTCGGAAACAAATTCTCCTTCCCAGTCTCTTTCTGGATAGAAACGAAATACAGCAACCCTATCTGCTTGAAGTAGTTGACGTACTTCTGTAGCAGTAACCTGAAAAATTTCTTCTAAATCTAGAGTTACACGAATCCTTTTGATGACTCTTGCTAAAGCTTTTTGTTGTTCTACACTGATACTTAGCTGTACTGCTTTTTCCTCAAGCTGTTTGAGATTCTTTTCTTGCTGTAGTGCTACACCAAAATGATCGGCTATTTGTTGGGCAAAATCTATTTCATAGTCTTGCCAATGACGGGGACCACTACATTGATGAATGCACAACAAACCCCAAAGTTCCGGTAATTCTCCTTGTTCTCTACTCTTGAGTAGAGGTACAACCAGATTTGCCCGGACTTGAAACCGCTCTAAAATTTCTATATGACAATCACCTAATCCTGCTGCATAGATATCTTCTACTGCTTGTACTCTACCTTGTTGATAGTGAACAGCATATTCTCCCGCGAAACAATGGTCATATACTTTAGCTGCTAGTGCTGAATCCCATTCATCTGCTATATCTTCCGAAACAAATTCTCCTTCCCAGTCTCTTTCTGGATAGAAACGAAATACGGCAACCCGATCTGCTTGGAGTAGTTGACGTACTTCTGTGGCAGTAACCTTGAAAATTTCTTCTAAATCTATAGGTGTACGAATCCTTTTGATTACTCTTGCTAAAGCTTTTTGTTGTTCTACTTGATAATGTGCTGCTTCTAAAAGTTGTGTATTTCTAATAATTACTGTCAAGTTTTGAGCTGTTTTCTGGGCAAACTCAATCTCCAAGTCTTGCCATTTTCGAGGACTGCTACATTGATGAATACAGAGCAGTCCCCAGAGTTCGGGTACAGTTGTTTCTGTTGCCTCATCTTGTTTGAATACAGGAACGACTAAATCAGCTTTTACCTGAAATTCTCGTAATATTTGGGCATGAGATTCACTTAGCTGGGTCGCATTAATATCTGCTACTACCTGAATACCCTCTTCTTGATAGTTAGGAAAGCAGTTATTTTCAACTTTCAGATTTAATAAAGAATTCCAACCATATGTAACATCTTCACAAACAAATTCTCCCCCCCCATCTAATTGAGGATAGAAACGCAATAGGGCCACACGGTCTGTCTTGAGTAATTTTCGTAGTTTTGTAAGTTGAGTTTTGAAAATAATTTCTTGGTCTTGAAAGATAGGAATAGGAGCGATTGCTTCTCCTAATGCTGTTTGATATTGTGTGTTTTGTTGAGACATATTGTGATTGATTTAGTGCTGTTAAACATTTTATCAATTTTTTGGCCAAGTCATTTCAGTTATCAGTTATCAGTTATCAGTTATCAGTACCTCTGTCTGCCTGAAGTCAGAGGCTTGAAATATTGAACTTTATTTCTCAAAGGGAGATTGGATATGGCGTTTCATGTCGGCGACAGCCGAAAACGACCGCTTTTTCATCCCCTTGAAAGGGGAAGCTTGAGACCTTATTTTTTGGTCATAAGGCCAGAAGCAGGAGGAAAAAATCTTGGGAGAAAATTACATACCTTTTTATTTTACTGCTAGATTTTTAGATATCTGCAAAAAAGAGTGTAGGGACGTTCGATGGAACGTCCCTACAATGGTAAATAGAAAAGAATTATGTAATTTGTGTCGATGTTGATGATTTGCCCCTTTTCAAGATATTCAACTTAATTAAATTAGTTTGTTACCAAGGAAAAATCACTATTAACTTTTCGGTGAATTTCCACAGCTTGTTGATGATAGTTATTTGCTTGTTGCTCTTTCCCTAAATCTTTGTAAACTTTCTCGACTAAGCTCATAGTTTGTATTAAATCCTGACCATATTGAGCAAAAATGCTTCTGTGAAATCCATCTTTTTCTTTATAGTCATAAGTTGCCATTTTTTGAGGATACATATGGTCATAATTTTGCTTTTTCTCTAATTTTGCAACATTATCTCCCATTAATTCTAACCGTTCTAAAGAATTTTCCCAAAGTTCTTGGCGAATATCTAAAGCAAGTTCTAAAAAGGCTTGAGCTTGGCGATTTCTACCGAGGATAAAATATGATTCTCCCATATTATGAAGGGCGGTTGCTTCGTTGATTTTAGTTGTAAATTTATCAATTTTGGCAAATTGATCGAGCTTTTGAAAAATATTTAAAGACTGACGAGAATACTCTAGGGCTTGAGCTGATAATCCGGTTAAATTGTAAATTGTACTAATGTAATTAATTGTTTTACCAATACCTACTATATCTTTGAGTTTCTGAAATATTGTTAGAGCTTTGGAATAACACTGGAAGGCATTAGCATACTCTTTTAACAGATAATAAGTTTCTCCTTGTTCGTTATATATAGCGGCTATTTTGCCTTCATCTCCTATTTTTTTTGCTATTTTTAAGGCTAGTTTTAGATAGTTAAGAGCATTTATGTATTCTCCTATTCTACAGTGAACTAATCCCAGCCGATAGACAATATCAAGTCTTTGTTCAGGACTATTAATTAATTTAGTAATTTCTAAGGCTTTTTGAAATATTTTTAATGCGGTTTCTAGTTCACCTAAACTGTAGAGGCGATCGCCTTTTTGATAGAGATATTTTAATTCATTTTGATGGTTAGGATGAGATTTCATGGTAGTACCCCTGATGAAAGTGAGTTATTTGATTGATGCACGGGTTATACCAGTTTGATAAATGTTTGTTACATTTTCTTGAGTGGGGGAGTAGGGGAGTAGACGTTGCATGCAACGTCCGAGAGGGAGAAGTCAAGACAAAAATAATTAACACGCTCCTGACTAAATAATTATCAAAAAGGTTTCATGCACCCATGTTAATTACTTACTAATTTAAGTGTCACCTAAGTATAGCATTCTTTTTTCAAAATGGTATAAATCTTATCCATTGCCATTATGACTAAATCTTATTTTTAAGAATCTCATTACCGAAACAATTAAACAATTAAACAATTAAATAATTAGATAATTCACCCTTTAAAGCCTCCCCTTGAAAGGGGAAAAAGCGGTTGAGGGATGGCGAGGTTTCCCGCTCTTGCAGAGCCGCGAACGCTTTTCATGTCGCGCAGCGAAACGCCATATCCAATCAACCAAGACAGCGGTCGGAAAGCGGAGCATGACCTAGGATGGGATGCTGAGGAAACCTAGCCATATCCAATCTCCCCTCGAGAAATAAATTTTTTCCCTACCGCGTCAATCCTCTCCCTAAAAGGGAGAAGTAATTATCCATTATCCATTAATGAACTAACTCTTTATTTGTAATATTATTTGATGCTCCATTTGGTATTGGGTTTCTCAGACTAATGAGGTACACCTATCTTTAATTTCTATTCTATTCCCTATTACCTGTTCCCTAAAACAAACGAATGCGCGTACCTTACCAGTCTGGGAATTGTTATTTTAATTATCAAATCAATAATGCTAAATTTTACTACTTTTTTATATGCTTTGACTCTATTAATATTTATGAATCAGTCAATCTCAGACAGATAAAATATTATGTATAAAGGAAAATTTTGAGTAGATATTGGCAACTAGAGAAATAGCGAAATACATCTTATCGGCTATGGTTAATATTTTTTTTCCCCAATATTGCTAACTAATCTAGTTACTAATATTAATTAGCATTTCCAACTATATTTTCAGTTATGATGAGAATGAAATCTCAAATAAAATGGCAAAATATAAACATTGTAGATTATATATTTATCGCTACAACTTTCCCAAATATTGAGTTTTTGTTGATGGTACTTATCTGCTTTTTTCCATTCACCTAAGTTATGATAAACTTTTTCGATTAAATTCATGGTATTGGCTAAATCTGCTCCATGTTGACAGATAATACTTTCAGTAAAGTTAATTTTTTCTTGTTGAATTATTTGTCGATTTTGAGGTAATTTTTGAGTGTTTAAGCAAGTATTATGGGAAAGATGATTATCTAAATTATTCTGGGTTTTACTAAAATACCTAAAAGTAACTTGACAAATTTTCTGACGAATAGCTAAAGTAAGTTCCAGGGTTTCTCTCGCTTGGGTATATTGACCAATCCATAAATAAGCTTCTCCTATATTATGAAGGGCTAGAGAAATATTAATTTGGGCAGTTAATTTATCTAATACTGATTTTCTTTCAAATTTATAGAAAATATCCATAGATTTTTGAGAACAGTTAAGACTTTGGTCAAATAATCCTAGTAAGTTATATATTTCCCCCAAATGATTAAGAACTATACCCATACCTACTAAGTTAGAAAAGTTTTGAGAAATTTCTAAAGCTTGAGCATAGTATTTTAAGGCAAGACTATATTCTATAGACAGAGAATAAGTTTCACCAATATCGTTCAAAATCATTACAACCTGATTTTGGTTGCCAACTTCTTTAGCAATATGCAAAGCCAATTTGAGATATTTTAAAGCAAAATTGTAGTTTCCTAAACGGCGATAAACTAATCCTATTCGGTTGAAGATGTGGAGTGCTTGTTCATCAGTTAAGGCAATTTCTAAAGCTTCCTGAAAAGTTTTCAAAGCAGTTTCAAATTTTCCTAGATCGAATAAGCGATCGCCTGTTTGAGATAGTTGTTTTAATTGACTGGAATCGACATTAGTGCATACCATTGTAGTTTCTCCAGGAGAATACTGTAATTTTTCGGTTGTAAACTTCAGTATTTCTGACGGTGGGGAAGTTATGCAGGTTTTTCATATCAATGCCACTCTCTGACTCAGAAAAGGATAGAGGAGGTTGCGAAAGTATTAAATTATAGCAAATTATTCCCTACTCTCCTTATTTCTTAATACCAATTTTATCTATATCATTTCACTTTGTATGACTCACAAATAGTTTCACACTCTAGTGGCGTATCTAGTGTTTAGTTGCAAAAGTTAGTAATATTATTTTTTTCTCAATTTCCTTAGGTTTCAAGCTTTTTTCTTGGCTCAATAAGTATATTAATTTATGCAATTAGACACTAGACTAAAATTGTGGGTGTTTGAGCGAAGACCTAGAAGACCTCTCCCCCAACCCCTCTCCTGCAAGGAGAGGGGAGAAATACTCCCCCAACGCTAGTAGGGAAGGGGGTTAGGAGGTTAGTTTTTAACTGACATTTTCAAGCTTGACGCGTCACTAGGGTGAGTAGGGGTTTGGTCACCAAACCCTTACGAAATGAGTCTGAAGTCAATTTAGTCAATCCTCTTCTTAAAAAGAAGGGGTGATTGTCAATTGTTAATTGTTGAATTAATTCCCTTTTTTAGATTTATATCATGTCCGCTGAATTAGTGATAAAAAACTTTCTCCTCCTTCTCCTCCTGATATATTCTTTTTTCCACCACTTATCCCTCCTGACTCCTGACTCCTGAGGACTCCATAATTATTTATAACTGTTCATCCGGACATGATATTACTGATACATTCAGTCTCTTAGAATAGATATGTAGCAAATATTTTAGTATTTCAAAATCGGGTTTCTCAAGTTAGCCAAGTACACTTGTTTTTATTCTGCTATTTTTTCTATTCCTTATTCCCTAATTCCCAGATTTTTCTCACAACGCAAATCATACTTCTCTAGACATAAATAACTAAATATTTGCTGACCCTAATACTCAGGAGAAAATCCAAAAGGAGGTAAAGTTTCTTGAATTTCTGGTGTTAAAAAAACTGTAGCAATAAACTTCTCATTCCAACCTCCCACGACATGAGCAAATAAATAAAAATCATCCTCATGATAATTTAATTTCTGTTCAACTAAAATTCCTGTTGTATCGCTAACCCGTAATTTTATCCCCTCTGGTAAACTCATTCCTATAGGGGCACTTAATACCAACAATAACATCCATTCTAGTGTTGAACCTGAAACTAAAGACCAGGTTAAAGCATACAATCTTAAAGGGATTCCACCTAACAATAAATCTTGATAAGCACCCCTAGCATGGGGAGGAATATCCGCGCCATTTTGTGGTAACTCTCTGATAATCGCTTGAATTTCTTCTGTGGGAGAATATGTTCCTCGCATGGGAGATAATTCTGGTAATTCTGGTAATAAAACCCAGGATAATTGATTGGCAAAATTATCTAATTCGTTTCTTAGCCACCGCCCTACATTAATTGTTGGTTCAGTTAAGATATTAAGTAAATCTGGCAAGTATTCTTTCAGATCATTTAGTGAATTTTCTTGACTTTCAGCAACTTCTAGTAAATTCTCTGGGATATTTTCTGACTCTATCGATCTTTGCCATTGCCAATCATATATCCATTTTAATAATTCAGAATTAGTGAGGAGAGTTTTGCCTTGTTCCCAGTCGATTAATTCCCATAAATTTTGTGTGGATAACTGAGGCAATAATTTTTTTAGTTCAGGTTTAGCTGCGGCTAAATTTTCGGAATTTTTTTGTATCTCTGGCAAGGTAATTTCTGATAAATCTAAACAACGAAAATAAAGTAATAAATTATCGATTTCTGTATCAAAGCAACTCAAGGGAATTTGATAATTCCACTCCTCATCAGGGAGTAGATTAACCTGTGTTTTATGGTGGATTAAATCTGCATAAGAAATAAAACCATAGATCGCTACTTTTTCTAGTTCTTCTTGTACTTCCATCACTACATATAAATGATGATTGAATTCTGGTAAGTCTAGGACTGCTCTAGGTATACTAATTTCGTCATCTATAAAACTACCTGTAGTAATTAAGCAGACTTGAAACTGATTAACATTAAGATGACAAACTGCGGAAATTGAGTTAGAGATAATTGGGTTAAAAATCGAAGAATTGTCTGAACTAATCGTTAAATCTGTGCCTCTTTGTTCTAGCCATTCTTCAAATCCAAATAATGCCAAAGAATTCAAGTATGTTTGCCATTGTCTCGATTCATTAGGGATTTGATTGCTGATTTGAATAGCTTGGTCAATTTTGTCTAATGATAGATGTATAGATTCTGTAGAAATAGGCTGAAAATCTAGGAGATATTCTAAGGTATTAGTTGATTTGTTATTCATTGTAGTTTTTCCTCTATACTCAGTTTTTTTCTCAAAATAATTGGGTCTTTTACCCCGCCTTTTAATCAGTTATCAGTTAAATATTTTTTCTAGTTTTATCCTGCTTAAGAAAGTAAGAATTTAATTTATGACTTCAGACTTCTGACTTCTGACTTCAGAAATCCTCCTGACAAAAACAACTTCTGACTTCTGACTTCTGACTTCTAACTTCCTTAAGGGCGGGGTTTTAAATCTAAATAGCTACAAACTCTTTTAGCAAATAAGCTTTCTGTATAATGATGACTAGATGTATAACCTTCTGCTTGTGCTTCTTGAAATACTTGATTAATTTGTTCATCTAGGGCGATTTCTATTTGTTTATCTAGAGTTTTTAAGCTTTGCGGATTTGTGTAATCTTTAGCAAGTTCTAAGATACGATGGCGCAAACTAATTAACAATTTTTGCCGAATATCAGCTCGAAATGATTTTAATTTCAGTAAGCGAGTTACTTGATATTGCGCTTTTAATCCCACATTTTTAGCAATTTCTGTCATGGATTTTCCCTGACAATGATATAGATGTAATGCTTGGATAAATTGTTCGGCTTTTGGCGATTTTTTGCCCTTGAGTAACTCGATCCAAATATTTGTTACTTCAGCTATAGCAGCATCTAAACTCTGAACAAATTGTTGTCTATAGTTAGTCAAAAATTCATTCTCTTCATCTATAGTATCTGTCTCTTGAGAGACAGAGATTTTATTAGCTAAAGATTGATTTTTAGAAGTATCTAATGGGATTGTAGGTAGAGAACCACTTCTCACATAAATTCGGTACTCTCGTAATTGAGAAGCCAGATTTTGTAGTTTAGTCATCAACACCTTTGGAGAAATATTTTTACCAGTTTTAGTTTCTATTAATTGAGCAATTTGTTCCAATTGTTCCGTAGTTGGTGGCAAACATTTTTTCCCCGAGCTTGACAGACGTTGTTGACGACGTTGCACCCGATAAATAGCGTGATAACTTGACAAAATATTTAGGCTTTCTTGAGTTTCAAGAGGAGTAAAATTATAAAACCTTGAGAAAATTTTCTCTAGTTGTTTAGGAGGTGTATCATTCAGCAGTGCCCAATCACTAATTAAATAAACCCCACATTCTAGTAAGAAACTATTTAGCTCAGAATGCTGTTTCACTTTTCTAATTGTCCAGGTAGCTAAACTACCTTGATTTTGGTCAAAACTTTGGAGAATTTCTTGAGCAAAAGAGGGAGCATAAGTTTGTTTTGTTTTGCTAGAGATTCTGCCATCATCAGTCAAAACGTAAGGGAATAAATCCCGGCTCTTAAATCCATAATTTTTACCAAAATTAGCAGCTAATTTTTGACAAACTCCTTCAATTTGCCAAGATATAAAACAGAGTAAACAGCGTTCTGCTAATAAAGAATTTATCTCTAGATTGGTATCTGAATTATCTCCCATCCATTCTAAAAGTTGGCGCTGAATTTTCAGGTCTGGAACTTCACTAACTGTTAAATATTCTGGAAAATTTGAGGTAAAAAATTCTTTAGCCTCCGCAATTTCCAGGATTTGACGAGAACCAGAACTGTTAATTTTAATATGTCTCCAGTATTTAGATATAGTACCCATAAAGAATAAATCAGCTCAATAAACAATAGTCATGGTTAATTGTTAATTGTATGATAATTTTTCTCCCTCAAAAGTTGGGTTTAATGTTGGGCTATTATCCCTTTGATTTACATATATTTATATCTTCCTGGAGGTTATGCAATTTTAAATAAAACAAAAGTCAAAAAATAACAGACAAAAAGCGAAGGCGAGAAAAAAATGATAGAGATAGCTGTCTAATATTAAGGTATTTAATATTAGCTAAGTTCCTATGCAAGATTAATTACACATCCTATAGACTTCCTGTAGACTTCCTGTTCCCTGTTCCCTGTTCCTATTTCACAATGGAAATTCCTAAAAGCACAACTACTTAGGGTTTGGTTATGGAAAGTCTTTTTGCTCTTTGTAGGAGACAGGAGACAGGAGACAGGAGACAGGAGACAGGAGACAGGAGACAGGAGACAGGAGACAGGAGACAGGAGACAGGAGACAGGAGGAACGGGGAATTTAGAAGAGGTAGGAGTAAGAATTGTCTCTCAAT
>JAAUYL010040766.1_pt1 | contig 18425 bp, 21 predicted proteins | sample 7278011 | NCBI WGS metagenome assembly JAAUYL01 (sample SAMN14350225, study PRJNA611818) | marine sediment metagenome | isolation source: surface marine sediment (1.8m) | place: French Polynesia: Moorea | collected 2018-08
AAAAGCCTGTGTAGGTCTATGTGTATTCTATCGAGAGAAAGAGGGAAGAGAGCAGGGGAGGAAAAACCATCGTACCGTTTTACAGGCGGTGGAATTGCGCTGTAAATGTGGTTTGCATAGATTTACGAGCCCCCAGTAAAACCGTGAAAATGGAAGAGAAGCAGCAATTATTGTTGCGAGATACTTTTTTATTCCTGCAACGTCGACGTAAAAGAGGAAGCTCGAGAATACAATATTCTACGAGTACATTTAGGATGCGAAAATTGAAATATTTTATTTATTGCAGAATTTATGGTCATCGAGCGAATATCGGAATAAAACAATGCGCACGGTGCATGTTGCCCATAGGTAAGAACCTAAGTAATGCCATATTTAAAGAGATTTCAAAATAAGCAACCGTTAATTCTAGGTCCTGCTGAGCTTGTCATGCGGGCCAAATGCTTCTTGTACCACGTGGACTGCTTTAAATGTGCCGTCTGCGACGGAAGTCTGATCAAAGGCGATCTCTTTGGCATGTTCGAGGCCGTTGTCTATTGTCAAACTCACTACAGGCAACAGCAGCAGTTTTTCATGCAGCACGCTCAGCTGCACGAGGACAGAGCCGGCGTTGGCCTCGATTTCTTTCCGTTCGACCAAGACCAACACCCCGACTTGGAGGGAGGCCAGGGCTGGCCCCCTTCTTCTCGGAGTGGCCCCAGGGGGTATACATTGCCTCCAGGTTCCGGTAGTGGTGGTAACAACGTCAACAGCGGCGGCAACGGCAACGGCAACGGCCGCAGCAGTGTCAACAACGGCTCGATCATGGGGAAGAAGAAGAGAGGTCGAAGGAAGCGCGACCTCTTGAGCAATGCTCCTCACGTCGGAGACGGCGGACAATCGGTTGCAGCCGCTGGAGGCTGCGAGGATGATCTGAGTGGTGGCAACGTCCTCGGCGTCGTAGGAGGTGGAGGAGGAGTTTCGAGGCCGCCTTGCTTTCCTTATCTTGATCCGACCTCGAGCTTGGCGGAGAAGACGAAGAGAGCACGCACTTCGTTTAAGCACCACCAGCTTCGCATTATGAAGAGCCACTTCCAAATCAACCAGAACCCCGACAGCCGGGAGCTGAAGGACCTGGCATCCAAGACGGGCTTGGACAAGAAGGTCCTGCAAGTTTGGTACGAGCCTCATTTATTTTATGTCGGATATGCTTGGTATAATTCATCGTTGTTTTTAGGTTTCAAAATGCACGCGCCAAGTTTCGGAGGATGAACAATGCCGCGTCGAGCACCTCATCCACCCCCGCGGCGGCCATCCCGAACCCGACGTCGATGGACTCGCTGGATTCCATGTCCTATTCGCAATCTCCTCCAGTTCTTGGCCAAACACAGCAGGCCCTCTCAGACCACCAAGCGCCATATTGAGCGAGCGTTTTCCAAAAGCAGGATGGAGCAGCAACAAATAATACCAATATCGAATTAATGTCTTTCTCGTACATGAACCACATACACCGGTATCTTAATGAGTCTTCTAATTGTCATAAATATATTCGTTCTTTAAAAAAAAGAATAGTAAGTCAATAAAATGAGTGGAAAATTCGAGGTCGTTCCATTTTTGCTATCTTGCCAGCCAAGCATGGCGACGAGTGAAGAGTGAAATAGACTGTCTGATATCCAGCTTTCTTTATCAACACCACAATCAAACCACTCCACATTTGATATTTCAAATGAAATGAAATGTCCCCCCTCTTGGGTTAAAAGTTGTCGCGCTGTGTATCCACTCACTCACTGACACAATTCAACGAAAATCCCTGATCGCCGCCAGCACGAGCCGATTTTTACGTGGAGCTAGAACTCGAGAGCAGCTGCATTGCGACCAAGGGAGGGAGTTTGTTTAGATGGTTGCAACCGGCTCAGCGGGGTATCAAACAACGGAAAAGATGGACCCGAGTCTCGACTACTACGACTACGAGTACATTGTAGAACATTTTGCCACACTGGAAAAAGGGGAACATATTAAAACGACTTCGCCAAGGATGATACCATCACCGCCGCACCGTAGACCACGTAGAATTGGAAGCGGTTAATTTTATCATATCGCCAGAAACGAGAGGTCACCACGTCACAAGCAGCTGCGATATGTTGGTTTGGTTTTAAAGTAGATTTATCTAATATTTGGGTTAATGCACATGAGATAAAGAATATTATGTCGGCTAGCATTTCGCTGTAACAACTCGAGGATTTTGAAGTGGCAAAATATTGGTAAGTTAAGTGTGTCTGGCAGCTGATGATTAAATCACGATCACGTGGGTGCTATATGGTGCGTATGGCCGTTGCCATGTCCACGTCCACTCCCATTAAGGACAACACAAGTCACACAGAAGAACCATGTCATGAGTTTACGAGACGTCCATCATGTCCCCTTTTCTTGCTCCCTCGTCTCTGACCCCCTAAGGGTAGATTCACAGAATCCAGTATCCTAGCCCTCCCTACCTTGTAGATAGTAACGCATGTAAGGCCGGGAGAGACGAATGAGTCATAAAGTCATCGGTGATAAATCTTTTACACCGCAGGTAAGTCAAAAAATGAAACACCCTGCCCGGTCCCTTTAGGAGCCCAGGAGGAGCAAGGAGCAGCCAAGAGTAAGTGAGCTATTTACAGTTTCACAACATAATACACCCTTCCGTTTAGTGACCATAAACACCATGTGCCATTCATCTTTCGAAGCGAAATCTTTGGCGCGTAGTTTGCTAAGGACAAGGAGGGCATTTAACAGAATATATGGACAAGATTTTATGATGCAATATAGGTCCTCCTCTGTCTAGAAAAATGTGGAGCATGGCACTCTTTTTTCATGCTCGCTGATCAGTCTGTATTCTTGACCTTGTTTCACTTTGCATAAAAGCAAAAGTGACCGACTGGCGATGGGCGACCATTGGCATACCAGTGACTTTTGGAGAGCAAGCAATAACTCTATTACTTACACCCCCATTGTAAATGTGCCATGTGAGCATTCACTTTCATTGCTGTTGACCATTCATCTTTTGCTTGGTTCTCTCTTCTGCAGTTTAATGACACTGCCTCTGGACATTTGCTGTGCATTACTCTTCAATTTGTTATCGACTGTTTGCTTGAATATACCTATTTACTAAATGTTTTCTACAGATTGTACGATTATTTTAGATTTTTCTAAATCATCGATTTTACTGCATGTAAGAATTTTAGGATTTTATAGCATGAGCACACCTGAAAGGTTGCGTGATAACTCCCGATTTATTTTACGAGCAGACCATAAAATTGGAGACAAGACATCAATTCAAAATGTTATATTGCAAGATGTTTTCTCCAACGCCTTCCGAGTGGACATAGTAGGATGTTCCGCTCGGGCTAAGCGCCACGCCCTCGCCCTGTTTTTGAAGGCCGACGCTGATGAGGCACTGCGGCTCCTTCAAGATCTCCAGCAATGGCCTTTGTTCACCCTTGGCATTTCGAGGCCACAGGAAGGCTCCCATGTACAGCCGTATGATAACGACCTGCCCGTCGGCCGAGATGGTGGCGTCAGTGGCGTCGGGCAACGTGATCGTGATCCCAGCCTCGGTCAGGACTGTGTCCGTCGAGGACGTCTCATTGTTGTCCAAGAGCGTATGATAAACCTCGGCAAACGGATACTCCAATGATTTCGTGACAAAGACCAAGTCCCTCGTGTTGGGGTCGATCATCATGCTCTCGCAGTTGTGGGCGCCCGTCGGGTAGGTGTAATTGCGCACCGTCCACTCGTCCGTGTTCTCGACGACGTAGGACAACAGGGGATCGATTTTAGGCTCCTTGACTTTGTACACGCTGATGTTGTCGCGGATTTTTTCGTTGTCTCCGACATCTCCCACATAAAGGCACATTTCACTAGAACTAGAAACAAAAATTTCTCTAAATAACTATTTAGGTGATGTGATACCAATATATTCGCCATACCCAGGTTCGCACGCGGCAGTGGACAATGCCTCCCAGTCGAAATTGGTTGCGCCGTCCAGGCACAACTTGTACAAGGTTTGACCAGTGAAACTGACGGCAAATAGGCAGGGTACCCCTTGCGAGTCATTTAACGTCCAGAAGGTGTACGGATTAGTTTGGCTGGCCAGAAGGGCACTCGCTTCATTTATCTGGATTTTTAAAAAAATCATCGAAGTCAAGTTACAAAGTGTACAAACTTAGATGGATACCTCAGGATTTGTGATTGTGCCTACAGCTCTCCCCGGGTAGGAGATCAATGGACAAATATCACGCTTGTCCACGCTCGTCTTGGACAAAGGCGACACAATCGTGTAAAACCTCAATAAGCCAAGTGGCAAATACATTCTGATTTGACTAAAACTTTTTGCAAGCAGAAGTTCTGGACTGGAAAAGCTTGCTCAACAAAATATTATCCTTCTCGGCAACGAGATAAAAATGAAACCACAAAGAGACAGTTTGATATCGTAGGCCCAAATGCGAGACGGGTCCATTATATTCAATCTATCAATCTGCCAGTAAAACAAACTAGAATTTCTACAAAAAATGCAAAAAGACCCTACAAGAATTTTTCCCACTTTACGCGTTTTCTGGTTTTGTGACACTGGATTGGCCATTTTTTAAATCTTAGATTTTTTAAACTGCGCCAAAAGACACCAAACTAAATATTTACCTACTTAATCGAGACTTATAATTTTTACTAACTCAATAAAATAGATTTATATTTTAATATAAATTCATGAATCTTCACCGGCCTAACTAAATGACAAGATGTTAGTAAGAAAATTGCCATAATATTTAATTTCTTATATTATCCTAGCCTATGAATCTTGGTTTCCATTGATGATAATTTTTTGATGGTATTTTTTTCAATGTCTTTTGTATCAATTATGACCTAATTACCTAGGAATTCTCTAATCATTCAATATTCGTCTAGATATCCATTTAGTTGGTTTTCAATATCGATATCCAGATCGAGCATATTCAATGTAATGCACACCGGTGATGCGCAGGGCCACATAATTTTGCGCCCTAAATCTGGCACTGTAATGGTCACAAAAGACGTCTCACAGCAGATCAGTTTTTCAAGTCAACCCAATAAAGTCCAAATTAAGGTCTTAAAAGTCTATTGATCACCGTCATTAGTTCAGTCATTTCATTGCAGAAAAATATTTAAAGTTGTTTGAAGCATTGTTCGTTGGCTGAAGATGTCAATTGGTCAATTCAAAACTATTGACATGGGTCCACTTAGACTTCATTTTTATTCGCTCGAGGACACGTTTCTTCACAAATTCGAGATGCGTATTTTATTTCTGTCTTTGCGTACAGGGCCAAACTTGGTGGGTGCATGTGTTACGCCATGCACCAGAACTTGGCTAGGCTGAGCCAGCCAAGGGCCGACAAGCGGAATGTCCGTAAAAATCGTTACCAAAGTGAGCTCTTCTCTCATTCGACATCGATACTTTTTGGCGTTTTCAGAAAATGTCTGACGCTTTCATCTCAAAAGAAGCCAGCATTCTCATGATCCCATTTTGAGGTAAGCTGTTTCAGCCTCAGCCAGGAAAAAGATTTTCTGAAAAATGTTCAAAAGTTAAAATAGATTCAAGATATCCCGAGCTTAAGCGAAACAACGAACCGACGGGCCCCGACCACGTTCCTGGAAGTCCAGCCTGTCGGAAAGTCATTGAGTGGAAATCAAAAACGCCATGTGAGATCGCAGAAGAAACACTGAAACAGACCTTCACCCTGAAGAATTGCGATTCGTCAAGTTCAGTTCAGTTCAACCTCGGCTCCTTGGCCAACATTTGTTGTCTTGTCGAGTGTGATCCTGATCGGGTTCTGTTTCCAAGACTTGAATATCGAAAGTGATTGATGATGCCATTGGAATATTTCGACCCCACCTAAGACTCGAGCGAAAAGCCCTGAGGTGATTGTTTTGTGCGATGTGACTTTGGCCTAGAATCATTACTATGGCGAGGCTTTTCGTGTTTTGGACACTTCTCTTGGCCGCATTGGGCCAGTTGAATGCCAAATCAACGCCCATCACCTTCTGCGACCAAAACTTACCGTTGACGACGGAACACGTTGCCCTTTTCTACGAAGAATCACTGCCAGTTCGAGGATGCGTTTCGTCACAGGCTCAACCTGGGACGGGTCTGCAAACTGTTGTAGTCCGAACAAACACGACCTCGAAAGATGTCTTACTAACCGTGACAGGTAAGTGGACAACTATTTTCTTTGTTTTCTGGTCCTAGTTATTCACAAAATATGTTTTCTCTAGACAATGTAGAATCTACGAGCAGCGGACTGGTGTTGATCCTCGACTCTAAAGAGGCTGTTCGATGGCGCTTGAGCTTCTTTGGCCAAGACAGACCGAAATTCAAGCGTCAAGTAATCTTGTCGAAGGGATCAACTCTCGCCGAGGCGAACAGCAAAACCACTCTGCTCGAAAACGACTATGTAGACATGCAGTTGTCAACCGACATGCCGGATGAGAAGTTTGCCACCATCGTTCGACAGAAGCTCAGTGCCCTGACCATCTTCACTCAAATTGGCAAGGCAAATCGGGCCAGCGTATCGTTGGCACATGTCGCCAGCACGAGCAACATCAACTCGTCCTGCGATCTGTCAATGTCTTCGTCCATGTCCGAGTCTGCGATGGCCTTCTTGGTGAACAAGCAAAAGATGACCGGGTGTTATCACGCCGAAATGGCCGGTACTCTATCGTCGGACGTGCACGTCGTGGACATCACGTCTGCGGACCGGACGAGGTTGAATGCAGCTCCGATTGCAGCAGACACGACGCGATCGTCGAGAGCGACGACTCCCGGCGACCATCATTTCAACAACGACAAGGTGGAGGGCAACTCCCCCGCGATTTTTCTCTCGATGACGCCAAAACAGACTTCTACCGGAGACGTCATCGATTCTGCACCACGTAATATCACCCTCATTCTCCGGTCAGCCTTCCCGGTGAGATGGTTCCTCGAGTCCTGGAGACTCTCCGGAAACTTGGAAGTCGTCTCGACCAATGGCCCGGTCGAGAATTACAGCCTTGCCTCCGGACAGAACCTGCATGTGGAACGGCGGAATCTGCCAAGTGACTTTGATCAGCTTTGGCGAACCATAGCCTTAGACACTGGCCTGACGCCAATATCGTACGTCAAAGCTGACGTGGCAAATGTAGTCTCCATGGTTATACCGCCAAGGTCCAAACGAGGTGAGTTGTCTTCTGTCAGAAAAGTGGAGCAAGCACGCGTTTCTAAGTTCCTTCTCCTTGTGCAGGTCTTGACGATATGTTCAGCACGGATTCACGCCAGACTTCGCGTCTAGTCCCTGACACATTGTCGTTGGACGACGCCCCGAACCGGCGTCATGGCGGAGACGTGGCCAAGAAAGTCGTTCTCATACCCGGAAATGTGGTGAACGAGGCGACCCTAAATTCTGCTCTTGGTAAGACTCTTTGAATTTCTTCGACATTAATGCACCGATCTAACATGTTGAGTTGTTGACCATTTTCAGGAGCCAGAGCTCGTCAACTGGAACTGGATTTAAAGCCGTTGATCAAGAAGAACTGCAACCAACAGGAGACTGTGGTGACATTGCCAAGAAAATCTCTGGCAAAGTTCAACGTCTCCGACATGTCGTTGAACGAGGAGAACTGTGTTGCGACCAAAAATGAGACCCACTGGATTTTGAGGACAAAGAGCACCTCGTGCGGTTCACTAAACGTCTTCTCGGGAAATCATCCCATGCTCAAGAACAACATTCTCTTGAGCTTTCACCAGGAGTCTGAGTTCTACGGCCAGGAGGTTCGAGTCCCGTTCTCCTGCAAGTTCCCCGCCGGTTTCCTCGGATTCTCGCCTTCGTCCTCCGACTACGATGGCTCCGACAGCGACGACTATGACGACGACGACGAGGAGAGTGGGGAGGAGATGTACACGATGAAGATATTCAGGAAACGCCAGAGGCTTCGCAGGCCAGAAATATTGGCATCTCATCCGGGTGACTCGGCCACCGTGTCCGTTGGAGATCAGCTGAAAGTGCAGACCGACTTCGAGACGCGCTCCTTCTTCTCGCTGATGATAGAGCAATGCTGGGTCTCCAATCAAGTCAAAGATGACGATCCACCTCACTTGTCGGAGGAGGACCGGTGGCTCATCTACGAGGGCTGTGCCGTCAGTGACAACGTGACGCTCTTCCCCACGCCCCTAGGCACCAACCCCGCCTTCGCCTTCACAGTCACGGAAGCCCATCGGCGCATGGGAAAGATCTACATCTATTGCCGCATTGGCCTTTGCACTCCAGTCGAAATCTCAAGTGGGAATATCGTCAAGGTATGTGTAGACAATTTGAATCGGAAAAAAACATTCCATTACAACAAATTCATGTCTTTCCAGTGTGCGGATACCACCGTGAAGTGTGCCTCCAACGATTGGCACATTGGCCCAGCAGCTCAGCAAGACTCGGTGAGGGGCCCCTTCTTTGTCAGAGACCGCTTACTCAAGGTCGAGTTCGACACGTCGGACTTCTCAACAGCAGCGTCATCGTCGTCGTCTTCCCACGAGCCCTTGGCAGCAAACCAGGGCGGAGGAGAAATCCTGCCCGATTCTCCCGGAATCCACTCGTCTCACAAGGTGATGGTCGGGGTGCCGGCGGAAATCGCAGTCGCCATCGCGTTGGCCAGCTTCGTCATCGGGGCAGCTCTCACTGGGATGCTGTGCTGCATCCACCACAGAAAGGCTGTACCAAAATCGGTGAGACCTTAGTATTATTCTGGTCCTAAAAGATTGAATTGGAACAAATATTTTCACGCAGACACAACAGAACCGTCGAGATGACAGCAATGAGGGTAGCGAACTCCAGTCGATGATCGCATCGCCGAACGTTCCAGCCTCGTCAACACAGCCTCCAAAGCTGTCGCGACTGGCCAATGCTTGAACGACGAGCGAGCCGCAAAAATATAGACCGCAACTACCTCTCCCATCACCACTCGAAGTTACATTATGTATACCCTCAGAGAAGAAGACGGACGCCGCCTACTGGCCGATCTGAAAAAGCTAAGGACGTGCAGTACTAACAGTTTGACCCTGCAATCGCTGCTGCTGCCACACAAAAACCATTCCAAGCAAGGGGATGGTCGGAATTCTGAAAAGGCTGAAAAAAACAAGCTACATAAAGTAAATACTAAATAGGTAGAGCGCCAGCCGTTACAAGTCACGCGGCATTTCCTCTATACTATACCTACATTCGTTCGATTAGATAGAGTAGCGTCGTTACAAACCATCACTTCCACCAATGCCCACTTGACACATACTAAATTCGGAGCCTGCCAAGTGCCACGATCACTCTCCCACTCACCATCGTAATTAGAATCCAATCAACCATCTCTACAGTTTACCAAGCAAACGATCCATGTTTTTCAGCTCGAGAAACTGCCACTAAAATCTTTTTAACGAATCGACATTACGAGCCACGACTAAAAAAACTACCATATGCTCTGCCGTTACTGGGTCGAGCCTAAACTCAAAAACATAAAATATCTTTGTCGTTCAACAAGCAAAAAACCTCCTCTCTTTGACAACAAAAAGACTGAAGAAAAGAAACTCCGATCGCCACACTCGACATGACAGCAGTGTTCCGAGTGCCCACCCTCATGCCCAGTAAAAATATGTAGAGTTTTTTATGTTGTATGAAAGTAGACATGAGCAGCAACAGCAGCGACAGCAGCCTTTCAGATTGTTCAGGCAGCAGTTTTGAATGTAATTTCCCTTAAAAACTACCTCATTTGGCTTCAAATGCTAGCAGGCATCGACTAGATAGATGCGAAAAAGTAATCTATGTACTATTCTGCTGCGAGACCCATCCTCTAAGCAAAATCTAATATCTGCCTTCATTGCAAAAAAGATGGCAGCTTTCACTTCACAGCTCTAAAACTAAAAGTACCTAAATATTAAATATCTGGCTAGATATTACAGATGCTTGATTATCAAAATTTCATACCTCAAGCTCTATCAATTGGATTTTTACCTGGCAAAGTATAACAAACTATGTAACTTCTTTCCTGGTGACAACATCTGGTGTTTTCACAGATAAATTCGAAATCAAACTGACGAAGAAACAAAACCTGGTAAACAAGTGAATTGGCAAAAAACCATCCAAATCTATTTCCCAAAAATATTTGACTAGCCCCCCTTTTAACACTCTGAATTTTTTTCACTCAAAAGTAGTATGTAAGCTGCTCAATTCGCAACAAAACGTAAAGGTTTAACTGTGCTGACAAGAAATGATTTTTAATTCCTCGCATAAATCTATATTTACCTTTAAAAATACGAATATGTAACCGGATGTCTGACGATTTGTATGACCAAATGTGAGCTGCAAAACGTTTTTGCTGATTTGTGAATGATACTTACTACAGAAAAAATCTGAAAAACGAACCACCATAAGCTCAGAAGTTTCTCCTTTTCCATATTCCCAAGACACTTTTTTACGAGTTGATATTTAGATTTTATTTTTAAATGCTTTTCAAAGTTACAAAAAAGAACGAATTCAAGACTGCAAAATCTGCCTACATTGTAGGTGTATCAATAATCTACAACAGTTACCGCAAAAGACTGAAACAAGCTGCCTCCCAGACTTACTCGAAAAAAAATAGCTAACCCCCATACCCATGTTGTACTAAGTGCCCAACACCCTTTTTTCACAGCTAAATATTACTACTTTTTAAAAAGAAACTTTGATTTGAAATTTTACTTCATTCACATGCCACGAAAATATTTGCGTAGAATACGGGTATTTGACATTATTACGAAAATCGGAAAGTCTACATAACTAGTGCGCGATTATTAAACAAAAACATCAGCATCCATACTATTAACAATCTCGTATTTACAATACCAATATACCAATACCTACCTACAAAGTATCAATAACTACCTAAAATCACCCTCGTTAGTTCGTGCACATCAACACCATAATTTTCTAGTATTCGAACGCCTCCTCACGGAAGAAAAGAGAAAATACCAAATCAGAAGAAGAATGAATTTATTGACAAGATTGGTTGAGAAGATCACTCAATGATCGCTCACCTAATCAACGAAATTATGGTCAACAATATAGAAAATACAGATACAACAATATTATGCCACTATCTGATGACTCATTTTCTTTATATCGAGAAATTTTCTGCCAATCCCATTTTGTCGACTGCAAATTTTCGTAACTCCTTTGCTTCTTGAGCCATGTCCTCATAACTTCGCCATTGAATGTCCTCTCCTTTGTCGTGGCGATCCAAGGCGTCGTAGACATCGTCATTCTTTTCAAAATCTCCAGGATGCCTGGGAAGGATGTGGATGTGAACGTGAGGCACCGTTTGTCCTGCGTCAGGCCCATCCTGGATGGAAATTGTCGAAGCCGCGCTTGCTGAATTTGTTTCCACTAGCCTTTGAGCCACTTGGGCAGTAAGGAACAGATCTTGCACTTCGTCCACAGTGAGCCCTTGGACCCTGGCCACCAGCCTCTTCGGAATGACCAGCAAATGCCCCTGGAGAACGGGCTTCCGGTTGACGACAACGTAGGACAGCCTCGACTCGAGGACAACGGTGTTTCCAGGTATTTTTATCACAGGACCGAAATCGAACTCTTGTTCCGCCTTGGCGACCGAAACTTTGGCGCAGCCCAATTCGGCCAAAGCGTAGAGATCGTCCCGACGATGCTGCTGGACGGGCATTTCTTTTCTGACCGTCATTATTCTCTCCATTGATATTTCTGCACAGGCAACTCCTTCTCCTTCGGGGATTTCCACTAGCACCTGGCCCCAAGGGTCGACGATGCATGAGTGACCGTACGAGGATCGCTTTTTGTTATGGTGCCCGCATTGCGCGGCCGCGATGACGTAGCATTGAGTCTCGATTGCCCTGGCCTTGAGGAGAGACGACCAATGACCGGCTTCGCCAGTTGGGACCGTGAAGGCCGAAGGAAAGGTTAAAATGTGTGCCCCGCGTCTTCTCATTGTCAACGACAACTCGGGGAATCTCATGTCGTAGCATACGGCCAATCCAAGAAGAAATTCTTCGTTTGGCAGTGGGAGTCGAACAGGTTCGGGCAACTCCGGGCCTCGCACGACGTAGTCAGACTCTTTAAGCCTGACGCCTTTTTCTGGTAGCTCAACGTCAAAGAGATGGGCCTTGCTGTACGATCCGCTAATGACTCCCTGATTGGTGATGAAAACGTGAGTGTTGTAGATCTTCTTGTCCTCGTCAGCCTTTAGTTCGTGGAATCCACCGAGTGATAGCGACAAGTCAAGCTTTCGAGCCAAACTCGAGTAATACGCTACGGTCCCATCGGTCTGATCAATTCTTTCAGCCAGCTGTCTCGTTTGACTCGATGACTCGCCGATGAAGTCAAATGCCTCCGGCAGAAAGGCGACAACGGCACCTTGGGATTTGGCCTGTGTCAAGAGCTCTGTGCACTTTTCACGGTTTCCTTGTTTGCTCGAGGTTGATGTTAACTGGATCACAGCCACTACAAAGTTTCTTGACGACATTTTCAAGCTCAGTCTAGTGAAGGCTCGTGACTGAAATATCATCATGGCCAATGACGACATAGGACGAAATTCGCAGACAGGCCTGTCAAGCTCAAGCCGCTTTTCCACAGTAATTCTTCACACATTTTCACCGACCTCAAGCGACTTCAAGCACAGAAGCCACACACGTTAAAACAAAACAAAACTGTTGTGACGTTTCGTTTCGTCCGTTAAACTACGCAGTAGCTAGTTGCCAGACTTATATCAGCGTCAACAGCCACACGAGCTGTATAAAAACGCCAAAAATTCTTTGTTCTCTAGCTCTAACTTATCTGGCAACGCTGAAGATTTTGGATTTAAAAACAGAATCTTGTCAACGCTCAACGGCCAACAAAAAAGTTGCGAAAAGTGAAAAGATCAAAAGAACAATTATTTTTACGAATTCGAGACCGACAAGAGTATGTCTGTGACAGAATTAACCGAGACCAGGATGTCCTGGTTGAAGCACAGTCTGGAAAACTGGAGAGAGGTTGTTTTGCGGACGGAGAGCGTTCTGACTTGGGAGCAAGACTGGTACCCCGCCGTGACTTCAGGAATTGTCACAGCCTTCTACTTGTTCGTTTGGTGGTGGGACCCTACTTTCATCACCTTCTTGGCGTTCTCGGGCCTCATTCTCGCGGTTGCGGACTATGTTGGACCAAAGATCATCAACCAAGTGAGTAGAGCTTTTATGACCTGAAAGATTCCACCGAACAAATCCAACAATCGATATCTTTGCCGTGATAGGTGTTTGGATCGAACAGCTGGACTGGAGCGAAGGAAAAGAAGTATGAACAGATCTGCGAGAGCCTCGTGCACACTACCGATCAGTTGGAGAGCTTCTGGGGAATGTGTCGGGATGCTCGCCACAGGAAGCCAATTTTGCACTTCGTCGCCACCATCTTGGCTCTCTTCACCGTCGCCTGGGTTGGAAATCGAGTGAACAACTTCTTCTTGGCCTATCTTCTCACCACCGGAGCCCTGATGTTGCCGGGACTTCAGAAGAAGGGTTACCTGAAGCAGTTTGCTGCTCAAGCCACCCTCAAGTTGGGAGAAGTCATGAAGGGCAAAGACTATCTGAAAAAAGCACAATAATGTTTCGGAAGCCGCAATGCCCAAAGTCTTCTTCAAATCTTTTGCACATAAAGTATCTCATCGAATTTCATAAAATCCAGAGCCATAAGCCAAAAATCCGCGATTTTCATTATGTCATTTCTTTGATAATTTCAATAATTAACTGTCCTATCCTATTTTAGCTACTTACTTATAAAAGAAAATCATGTAATGGTTTCCAATCTCTGAAGTCAAAAATAAAGATCAATGTATTTTGGATATTCCTGAGATAAAATTCTCTTTGACATTTCAAAAGACAAAAGCTCATGAATAAACGGTAGGATTTCTTGAGGCTTCGATTTTTTTAAATATAGCCTTAAACTACTTTACTCTGTCCCAGATCTCCAACCGTTTCGCCTTCAACGACAATTGATCGAAATCGGGTCTGCAATCACCTTAAAAACAAAAACAAACAAAGGCGCTAAAATTGAGAAAATGGAGGACGCGAGAAAGTTGAAGACCACAGTGCATCCGCATCCGTGAGCCGTGACAAGTCACTGACGTCGACACTCTCAATAGCTATTTTCCGGTTTTCATCTCGTCGTTGAGTGTTTTACCGAACTTTGCCATGGAAACGACTCCAGTCACTTCGGGTGGACGCCATCGTTCGAGGCGCAAAGTGTTGAGCTCCCAGAATTCGCCTTGCACAAGCACACCGTCAACCTCTCGCACCGAAAGTTTCACGAGGAGGAGACGAGAGGACAGTGAAAACGAAGATTACCCGTTCCTCAACACACAAATCACGCCTAAAATTGGCGAAGTGTACTGGGACTACGAAGAATCTCCGAGTGTTCGAGAAGCCTTGAGGAAGAAGCTGGCCGAGTCAGATAGTCCAATTTCCAGCGAAAAGAGGCCGCCGATCCACGAAATGGTGACGCCAACTCTGAAATTGAGGCCAACGAATATACTCAAGCCCAACAACGAAGATAATCCGGAGGGCCTTGCCATTCTCGAAGACATGAGAAAGTTAAGCGAGCTCATGAACAACGAATCTACCGATGATACGACCAATGACGAAGATGAAAATGAAGAAGACAATGACGAGACTCTGGACAAAAGTGATCAATCAAAATCTCCGAAGCGTGAGAATAAGACGTTCAGCTCGGACGAGGATTCGTTCCTCATTGCGGCCTCACAAATGGCTGAAACGGTGTTGTCTGCCCCGAATGTGACTCACCAAGCTAATCGACCAGTTCCAACCATCAAGACCCCAGTCAATGCCAAGCCTACTCCGGCTGTATCAGAATCTCGTCCAGAGCCACCGCTGTTTGACGACGACGACGACTTTTGGATGTCACAAGTGTCGATGCCGGAGACAAAGACTGCAAATCCCTCAAGAGTTACTAACAAGCCAGTTCCAGCTGTGGTGCGACAAAAAACTTCTAGTGCCATTGTTAAGCCGAGGACCGTCGCTGCCAACAGCACAATAAAACCAGCAGCGAAGACGTCACTTCCTTACGGCGAGTCCTTAGATTCGTCGGCGACGTTCAAGAGATTCAAAAGTTCTGACAGCGTCTCGATGGGAGTTCGTGGCCGAAACACCGCAGGTCAAAATTCATCATTGCAGACTTTAAAAAGCTGGCAACGAGTCAACACGTCCCCCCAGGCAGCCACCGGGTCCGGAATGCCAGGAGGCCGTAAGTCCGTTGTCAGCGTCAAACCGAAATGCACAAAAGAAGAGATCGAGCTGAAGAGACAAGAAGCGTTGAAGAAAAGGAGACTGCGAAGTCATTCTCAACTTGGGGCCTTGGTAAAAAATTAAGCATTGCTGCAGGTTGGGACCCGTTTTTTTATTAGAACTCGTTGAGAATATTATTCCATGATGCCATCATTCATGCAGTGCGACCCAATGACATTCGTGCCTGTAATTCTCACTTACTAAATGTTAATTCTGCAAATGTCGTATGATCGGAGCGCGGTTTTGCTTGCGCTTGATTTTTCCTAAAGGCACGCACCAAACCTATGTCTACCTATTTAGCTATCAAGATATTGGAGCAAAGCAAATAATGATTGTTGAAAAATGATTTTTTGGTTTTTAGAACGGCCAATAATAAACAAACTTTGCACCTTTTTTCGAACAGAAACAGAACTTTACTGTTGCTTCTGCGGATTGGCAGCAGCCTTTTCCTCCCATTTTTGAATGACCTTCTTCTTGGTCTCGGCAGGAATCTTGGTCCACCGTTTCGCCTGCAGTTTGGTGGCCTCGATTGAGCCGTCGTTGCGAATATCTCTGAGACTTTTCATGATACTGATCACGTTCGGCTCCACATCCTTGGGTTCTTTCAATTCTGTTTCTCTCCCATTCAGAGCCAGATATCGTCGAATGACTTTAGGCCAAGAGACTGCCTTGCTCGTTGGCTCATACTCGTCCAGTTTTGAAGTGGAGCCGAATTGTCCAAGCTGGTACATTTCATGTTCCCTGTCCCACTTGGATTGCACCTTTTCCACTGCTATTGGCCTCAGGCCGTCGGAGAATCCCCATTTTATATTGCCTAGCGCATGGATTACCCTCGGTGTCACGCGCACTTTCTCATTGATGTCGATGACAAACTTCATTCCGGGGGCTTTCGCCATGATGTCGTCCTTCATGGCTTGCCTGAACCGTTTTCGGGCATTTTTCCGTTCTTGTCTCCCCCGTGTAAACCAGGAATGCAAGACCACAATCCATGTTGTAAGCAAATTTAGAGGCGATGGTGCAACCTAGGAAATATCTGTAATTTAGGTAAAAGTACACAGACAAAAATCTTTTCAATACCTGTGTACTTTGCATGTTTCGAATCAATTTAGCTAGTCCATATTTCCATTCAATGTCACTTTGCTGCTGAATCCTCTGATAGGTGTCGCTCATCATGGCAATGAGAAGGTTGATCAGGACCACGACGGTCAACAATAGGTAGGTTGCAAAGACGAGCTTAAAGGCGAACAGCGTCCAGCCTTGGATGAAGCTGGACACCATCAAGTCCTCGGCCTTTTGGAACCCGAAGAGAGCAAAGAAGAGCAACTCGAACATGAGAAACGGCTGGACGGTTTCGTCAGAGGCTCTTATCCGCTCATCCAGGGACCTATAAAATATGCCAATTAACAAAGTGTGGTCCACCAATCCATCTCTGTGATTGCCTGTTGGTGTTGTCAGCGTAGTCGGTCTCGAAACCGAACGGTAGGTTCATTGCAGTCACCAACAAGGAGTAGCCAGCAATGAAGAGGCTCAAGACGACCACAAACTTGCCGACGTCGAGCAGGAGCTCCCCGATGATGATGGCCCAAGGCCCAAAGAGATGGTGGAACGAGAGAAAGTCCAGGATGAGAATGGTGGCGAACAGGAGGCTGAAGCCGTAGAACATGTTGCGGATGTAGATGACGAAGGACCACCACCAGGGGTCGACAAAAACCCCGACCCCGTGGGCAACGTAGGAAAACATCCCCAGGATGACCAACAAATACCTAGATAACCAGGCACATTAACATAAATCTTTGGCTACGAGAGAGAAAAATAAGAATTTTACTTTGCCCAGGACAGGCCACCTTTTGCACCAGGATTGGTGATTTGAGATAGGAGCAGGCCAAGGTACCAGATCCAGACGACAATCTCATACCAGTAGGGGACCATCGTTGTTCGTGTGGTTGGGTCGGGGGGAACGACGCAAATAAGTGTTAAGAATGCCATGAGATAGATGTGCGATGTCAGGTAAGACATGAACTGAATTTAAAGTGTGAGTAAGAAAATATCTCAAAATGATCTCAAATAAGACCAACCTTTACCACAGGCACGCGATTCAATCCTTTTTCTACTGGAATTGAGAGGACCAGCCACACTGGCGGCAAAAGGACAAACACTGCGAAAAAGAGCAGGAATTGCCATGCTTTGAGATCCAGGTGGCCTTGCCAGATTTCTTGCAAGTACTGTGCGAAAATAAAATATGGAGGCGATAAATTGTGGACCTGGTAATTGGTATACATTTTCCCCATCTTTTTACCTGCTGCACCACATACTGTGAAATGGCTATCTTTTGTTCGTTGGCTATCAGGGTGTCTATAAACAGGGTGTTCGTGTCGTCCATGGAATTGAGGATTTTCCCAGGCGTTTCGAGATTGGCAGCTATAGACACCAAGTCTTTAGTGAGCTCCTCGCAAACGTCTCCAATTTGCATCAAATCTGTCGCGCGGTCCTTCTCCTTGAGCGCGGACTGTCTGTACAACGCGGAGAGGTTGGAGGCCGTGTAGCAGGGGGCGGGCGACACAAAGACAAAGTCCTCGACGCTCTTGAACTTGTGCGACTTGCCCATAACCATCAGGTTGAAACAGAACTTTCTGTCCCTGAGCAGGACCTCTGTATCATGGGGCTTTCTCAAGAGGTAGGTGGATACGTTGAAATTGCCAGCAGCGACCGCATACCTATATAAATACAGACGATCAGGATGACAAAGAGATCAAAGATTATGCTATAGATTTTCTTGCCATAGGGGAATATGCCCGGCAATTGTCTCTGCCGTTGTCGGCGATCCAGAGTCGACGAGAAGCTTTACCGTGTCGAGGAATCCCGCGTTGGCGGCATAATGAAGGGCTAGCCAGCCGTCGCGATCCTTTGCGTTGAGCTCAGCTCCCTGGCCTAACAGGACCTGCACCATGTCATGGTGGCCGCTATTGGCAGAAACGTGGAGGCAGGTCCTTCCTTGAGTGTCTTTCACCTGCAGGTTAGATATCCAAAATAATTTCATGTTTCAAAAAAGAACAAAGTTTCGTACGTGCAAAAGAGAAGTTGAACGACT
>JAAUYL010033197.1_pt1 | contig 18414 bp, 11 predicted proteins | sample 7278011 | NCBI WGS metagenome assembly JAAUYL01 (sample SAMN14350225, study PRJNA611818) | marine sediment metagenome | isolation source: surface marine sediment (1.8m) | place: French Polynesia: Moorea | collected 2018-08
AAGGGTGGGGAATTAAAAATTCGCATTGCGTACGTGCTAAGCAGACTAATTAAATCCGGTCTCGCCCGTGCCACTCGCCCCAAAATCCCGAGGGTAGTTGTTGTGTTGGTATCAAAGGAGTTAAAACATTGTGCATGTGTAGCGCGAGTGACAGATGGAGACTAGACGCAGAAAAAGATCCACATCAATTGCAGATCGTGTGCTCATTAAGTTCAAAATTGAAGCAAGCATCTGATACTACGACGCGCACCCTTTTTCATTAAAAAAGCCTCCGGTAGAATCCCCCGCCCTGGGGAAATGGAAGTTTCCTATACGGTATATTTCGTCCATAGCTTCATCGATCATAGAGAACCCCTCTAAAAAATTGAACCCCTATACGTAAGCGTTCTTTTTTTGGTTTCCAATGCATGCTGCTGTCATGTCATTGATCGGAAAGTGCAGCGTAAGTACGCTATGCTCGCACTATCCCTGAAACTTCACCCCTCAAAAATTGTGTGTTTGTTTACTTACAGCTGCATCACATCACATCAAACTGCAATTTTCTGAACCCCGGCCCTCGCCGCTTCCCCCTTCCCCCTTCCCGACCCAAATATCTTTGAAAAATGACCTCGATTTTGTGATGAGTATGCGCACTATACGATGCATAGCTTAGATATGGGGAGCTCTATATTTATCGAGCTCAAAACGTGTACGAGTTAAGGGTCTCTCGTACTTGCACACAAGGCCGAATAAACATTGAAAAAATAAAGTGCAAGCAAGTGAAGGTATTGCGCTTTGCTAGATATACAACATTTGTTTGGAACGCTATAAGTTCAAGTCGTCAGCAATTTTCGAATTTTCATGTCCGCTTTACATAACAGCAATCCTTATCAATGTCCCAACTTTCCGGTAAAGGCAGGAATAATATGACGACAAAAATATTGACACAACCCGGCGGCAGCTCATTTCAATTCAAAGAAAATGCAAGTTTGTGTGGGAAAACCCCTAATGAATGTCCATATCGCATGGCTGACTGATTGCGCAAGAGTTCAGGAAGAGAAATGAAGGAAAGGGGTGCAGATAGGTGGGCTGGGATTTGGCCTAAATTTCTCCCCTTTAAGCTGCTATAGGTTAGACTGACAGGCAAAAATTTGGGGCATTGGAGCAAGCATGCTGCACACACTTGCACTTGCACTCACCCCCTTAGCAATTGCTTTGTGTAGGAGGGAGGAACGGCGTGCGCATGAAAGGATTTACTCATAGGTTAGCTTAGCTGAGGGAAGAGTCTCATGAACGGACTGTATTCGCCCTACCCTATCGGCCCGTGGCGAAAAGTAAGAGTGGGGTTAGCATTGACCTCGATTTTACTACTGCTTGCTTGCCGTCTTGACTTTTGCTCGGCTTGCAGCATGCAGAAATGTTTGCACGCACTATGTGTTCTATGGAGTGCAAGTTGCACATAGCTTCAAGGAGTTTTACCAACATTGTCGCTAGAGGTAACGGGTTTGGATTGAGATCCCTTAAATGACTGTGGGTCAACTCGTTTTCCCCCGACTTTCTGCAGACGAGAGACAGGGTGAAGTTCTTGCAAAGGTGTACTAGGGTATACTTAACTTAAGTAAGGAAAGTGCAAGCTGATAGAGTAGTACTTACAAAGCCCCTTGTCTCGTTCATGCTTCATTCAATTCAACGCTGCAGGCTTGCTGCAATTTACTGACAGGGTTAGGCCACTTCTTGGCTATAATCCCATTGGTACAATAAGTAAAGAGAGTACACTGGGTAATATTTACCTGGTAAAAGTTAGTAAAGGCAGGAGAATTAGATCCACATCTGGCAACTGATGAAGCAAAAGAGGACCATGGCATTCAACGGCTTGCAAAATAACGGAAAAATGTAGATTGTGTTCAACATGGAAGAGTTCTACCCCATTCCCTTTCACCAATAATGCAAATGCATGGCACCATTGGCCAACCTCATGTGAAAGAACTGTAAATAGATTCCATACGAAACGGACATGACTATGGGTGCACACACAGATTTTAGAGAACGCACGCACAAAAATGGGAGATTTACGGGCAGTTTTTGTGCTTGGTATTGTTCACCCTTCAAAGGGCGTGGGTGACAAAATGTATTTTGATCACTAACGGAAAGGGTTGACCTTGCATTAGTGAATTTTCAAAAAAAATAACGTAGCTTTTTTCATGCAATCATATGTGCAAATGCCATTTTACTTTGATGAAGCACAACGCAAATGATAGATACATAGGATCCACCAATGCTGAAAAATTGTCATGTGCAATAAAAGTGGCAGCTGTGGATGTACGCTTCGCCTTGCGATTCCTTCCCAATTTTTCCACCAAAAACTAATGTTGGAGCTGAATGGTTGAATGTAACGGAAGGATTGCAATGCTAAACTCGGTCCCCGCTTGACATGATTGTCCCTACATTTTTAAGAGCAATGCTGTTCTCGGGACTGCCTTTATCGATAGAAAAATTGGGACAAAAACTTAACCGTTCTATGGATTCAATTAGTTACACATTGTAGTGCTTTTGCATATTTTTGGAGACTATATAATCAGTCAGGCCAGCAAAAAAGAGCTAGAGAGTCTAGAGTCTGATGATGTCCGTTGACATAACAGAAATTGAGATAAAGCTAGCTAACGCGCAATCTTATCGGATGCTAAGCACTAATACTCGTAACACGCCATAAGAGTTGATAAATTCGATAATGTATTGATGCACAAAAGGCTAGGGAGAGTAGGTAGCTAGGTATAAAGAGTTTAAAAATCACGCGAGAAAAACTCCTACCTAACTTAAAAATATATTGGAGGAGGCTGAACAAATCGGTTAAGCTCTGCTTGGCAACGTAAGCATCGACTCAAAACTTTAATTACTTTAACTAGGTTCCAATACATAATCCTTATTTGCCCTTTCATGCGTTATACCTACCTACATAGCATATTTCAAAGACAATTGAAAGGTACAATAAGAAATGAAACTGCTGGAGGTTAAGAAAATTAGCGGTGATTTTGTGTCCTTTTGTTAAATTCTTCGAATATGCATACATGTCGAAAAAAGACTCCTTGCGTGCGTGCATTTCATCCATTTTTTTGGTAAATACCAGAAGCTATTTAAAGCCACTATAGCACCCCTCTGTCACACACACGGCCATTCAATATCCACAAGTTCTCTTTTACTGACTTACTTACATCGGCAAGCTTATGAGAAAATAAGTTCGGCATGTGATTTTGGAACGCAATATGTTTACTGTTTACATCTACACAGGGGCATGGTAGATTTCAGGACCAAGCTGAACTTGAAAATGCATTTTTCCAAAGGCCGTCCTGTACTCTATGTATGGTTAAAACCTATGTGGCACATTTGAGTGACATATGTCAATTATGCCATGCATTCTACAGGGTGTTCGGAAATTTCCCCTCGGGGGAAAACTGGCTCCATTTCAATTGAAACACACTCCCCTGTAAAGTATTAGCAGAATTCTTTTTTGCCGATAATAATTCTTGTGTCGTCGCATTCTAAAAGTGTTTTGGAATTACTAAGTATCAAACAGGAGAAATATTAAAACGAGCAGGATCAAGGATGAAAAAGGACGAATAATAATTTCAATAGAATAATAATGTAAATGCAATCAAGATGTCGTTACAGAAGGAAGGAGAGGGAATTGAGTGTTTTTATAACTTTCCACCTCAAAAATGTGTTACGTTACATGTGTAAGTAAACGGATTTCAATTACAACATGCCAACCAAAAGAGACAAGCAAATTAAGGTCGTTTCACAAAATATCCGTCACCGGCGGTGCGACAGCAATTTGATTAAAAAAGCTTACGTTGGGGTACTTACTTATTTGTGGTAAAAATGCAATTAAGCTACTCTGTCACAAACAACCATTCCTACGTATGTATTTACAACGAAAAAAAATGAAGTAAAGGGCCTAATTTTCAAATAACTCTCTTAATGGAATTATATTCTACTTGCTTATTTATGCCAGCAAAGGCAGAGATTTCACACCGCGAATGAACCACCCTAATTTTGGCAGTCAAAAAAAGCACTGAAAATGCCCCGCCTCCATAGTACTTTTGTCCATTAAATTGCCATTAAACAAGGCAATTTTTGCTACCACCACCGATGTTTTCTTTCGTCTTTCACAAGCTTGTTGCGTCCTTATGCAAAAGGTAGAATAGAGAGAGGTATAAAGCATACCAATTTCAATAGAAGGAATTAACCGTTTTTTCCAGCATTGGGGACAGCGAAAATTTTGGCGGGCTCTACGTAGAGAACCAAACAAACAAGCTATATAATACTAGATAGAATGCAACACCACCTTTGTGTATGATGCATGCAGCATAGAATAGAAGCATAGGAGTGAGTGAACCGAGTAGTACCTAACCTACTAACTGGCAACTGGCAGAATTTGTTTACTCCTCGTAGCTACCTCGAAAAGGAGGCGAATTTCGGCGCACAGATGCGACTTAACGGATAAACCCAGTAGGATGCTAGCTGCCCCGGGTCGTTTCGGGTTTATGGCCTGTTGTTGTTGTCGTCCCCTTGAAAATGCAACAGGGTAAAAAGAAGCTCTACGAGAAGCAACCGTCGTTTTCGAATTCTCTCAGGTTCGATTAATCCCCAGCAGCATCCTAGATTTTTCAAAGTAACTTGGTGGTCAAAGAGGTTTCTTATTGCATTCATGAGGAGGCACGAACAAAAGGAAATGGTCGACGGCTGTGCGCATCAACGGGGAAGAGACTTGCTTGTCCTTGCAAATGCACCCCCATTTTTGAATGTGTCTCTCCGGCTCCACATGTACCTACTACAAACACAATGCGTTTTTGGCGGGTTGACCATGCTCTCCTATGCTCTCCTCCTCTCTTCTTTTGCCAAACTGTCAACCCATATGCAGATGCATGGAGGTAGAATGTACAACGTGCGCCCCCAAAACGTTCCGGTCAACGGCTCGAATTGGAAGAGCCACTGCATACAGGCTATTCTACATATATGGATCACGCATGGGTCCCCTGACACTTGACCCCCAGCAATGTCCTGGAAATGACGAGGGGGACAAATCAGTCGGGACACAATAGTGGGTATATGGTATAGTAAAATGGCGTGGCGTTGCGTTGTCCTTTGTTGCTGCTGAATGCTAACCGATTTAGCATGCAGGCAATGATGAAAAAATCGCAAAAACCCGATTTTTTTCTGAAAAGTGTTGTCAACCACTTTACATTGATTGAACCTTTACTCTGCATAAAGGATTTTTGGGTGGATACCAAACGGATTTGCGGAAAAATTAGGACAATGCGGCAATGCTGTAATTTGATATCAAATCACACTCTTTTCGCCCCAAAAATGAGTTATTCACAGGCTGATTTGAATGAAATCAACGAACTTTTCCTCTTTTATGAAACATTTCTACAAAAACGTTATATTTGTGAACGATTTCGGGCAACCAACGACGAAAAGATGTATTTATGAATTGACACTTACAATACTATATTTTAGGTTCAGTGATTGTAAAGATTCATTCAAGATCCTCGCGTACAGCATATTTGAAAAGAAATATGTTTGCGGCGGCCTGCTTGAAAGGTTGCGCGAGCTCGCGCGTTTTCTTCCGCTGAAAAGCTTCTACGCAATACTGTCAGGCTATGCTCTTAACATTTTTTTGCGAATCTTAAAAGCTCAACCTCCTAGTATCGTCCAAAAATCATTTTTTTGAACGCATTTATTTTCAGTTGAATATTTTTATCTCTCGGATTGAAACATTAAGAATGTAGCCTGAAAGAGAAAAGTATTAGGATACACAGGGCAGGTTATTACCCAATATACCACCACCAATCATCAAACAATTTGGTTGACCTGAGTGAGTGACTGACTCGATAACGAATTCAGCAGGCCACGACAAAATATTCCGTCAAGTCTCCTTACACTTTGATGATAGCCTGGACGGCCGATCATCACTCATTCACTCACAAGTTCAAGTTGTTCCGAGGTTACAATTACTTCCATCTTGACCTATGTATGTACTCGGATCTACCCAATATAAGGAGAGGACAACCAATGCTGGTTTTAGGCAAATTTATGCTGACTTTGCAGTTTACGTAACGTACTTACGTACGTATGGACATTGTGCATGCAATTGCTCAAACTCTGGGGAAGAATGGCTGTTTTTCAAAATGATGACTACCCATCCTGAACTCACGTTCATGTTCACGTGTGTGCGATTGTCGATTCCCTAATGGGAGGGTATCAATCACAGCGCATAAATATCTAAACGCGAAATCCACGTTTAGCCAGTTTTTAATTTTTCCACTAGGATGATCAAAATCACTTTCTGGCTCGTAAATATTTAACAGTACCACGTTGCATATCTGTTCTTTTTGGCAATATTATTGACACTTCCGAAATTGTCACTACTCACTGTTTCACCGCGAGGGACAGTTAACAGATGGCTCTGCGTGTCATTTTCATGCTCCTGCTTCTCAATACATAAATTGAGCAATTCCGACTGAATTGCAAAAATGTCCCCAAGGCCCAATTATTTGCACTTTAAGGTATCCATCGATGGATTACTGTTGCTCTATGCATATCTATGTGGTGTCAAAGTTAGCTACAAAAAAGAAGCATTCCGCTCGTGACATTGAAAAACCTGACGAGTGCAAAACCAAAATCCCTGTGGGCTATCCATTCTGATTCTGTGAGAGGTGGTGTCTCTTTAAGAAAAGAAAGATTGTTTGATTAAATATAAAAGAGGGACTCCTCGACTCTGAAGGCAAGGGATGAAAAAAGTCGAGAAGACGCGATTTGCTTGGCTATTTACTTAATGTGATTTTCAACCTGAAAGCCTTCTTGCAGCATCCATCCAAAACGCTTTATAACTCTCATACATTAAAGAAATCTCTGGCTGAAATACTCAGAAGAGGCTCAAAATCTAGACTTTTGTGATGTAAACAACACGACCCCCTTGAAAGATAGCGATCTTTGCGTTGACTAAGCGTTAAATTGGACACAATCTTGGCGGTGCTAAATCTACGTAGAAGGCCTATTACTTTATCCACCTAAGGAGATTTCACAGTTAAGGTCAATTTGCAATAGCAGTCATGTGGACTCTTCTTCCCCTCTTTTGGTAAAGGGTGATGTTTTGCCTTTTTATAGGCTATTTTGTGGTGTACATGGAAGATGGGCATCGTCGTCGTCGTCAAAGCAAAAAAAATATTTTGCTTGCTAAAAAATTCATCCCCAGGTTCTGCTTTGCATGACCAAATTGCAAGGATGATGATTCCCCTCATTTTGACCTTATTAGTTCGCTCTCAACTCTGGGTACTAAATACCGGTCCGAAGCATGCTAACCCCTTTTTCTACGGCTGTTATCGAAGACCTTACACGTGACGTTGCCGATCTTTAATTTATGCACTAGGAGACCCATGTCATAATATCCTTCCTGCTTCATAATTCCCGAACGTGTTGAACAATTTGCGACGCGCGGGGACTTCTTTCAAACTGAACTGAAACTGGGACACCTTCCATGATCGTCTTGCATAAAATTAGGCCTCGGGATAGTAGAGGGGCAGTCTTGGCAGTTCATTAGCGCCATCTTGGTTGTCCAGGGTGATTAGAAGAGCGTCGTCGATAATTTTTAAATTTTACGTAGATAGACATCTTCTACAACCAGGGGCATTAATGTTCTCTCTTCGTAGTCTCTTGGATGGTCGCATATTTATGCGCCTGTCGTATCTTAGCAGTCAACTCTGGGTGCCAATACATTTGCGTATGGTCCAACCATAAAAGGCGACTCATCCTCATCTCATGACAAAGCAAAACTCCGAGTTACTAAAGAGCCCCACAAAATTTCTACCGACACTCATTCCAATCTTATTTACTTATACTTAGGTTAGCATCATAGATAATTATTTCGAATTCCTTAATTGCCCTTGATGGTCAAGTGTTTGTTTTGAATCTCCTGCAACGAGAAGATCTTTGGCCCGAGAGGCAGAGGGTCCCCGGCTATCGTACGTGAATATTATGCAAAGTTTGCGTGTCTGCCTAATAATAATGGATGAATTCCCAATGCCGAAGAATAGGTAATAAGAAGAAGGGAATCTAAGGAGCAGAGGGGAGGAGGGTGGAATATAATAATAAGAATAACGTACCGACGCGAGAAGTCGCAGCATCTTTCTATATCCAACTATGGTTGTTTTTGTCTCAACTTTCGGCTAGGTGCTCATTACCTCCTCAAAAGCGTATTTTCACGAATACTTACTTGGGTGATGGTCAGCAAAAGGAAAAGCAGAGGGAGGGGGATTTTAATTTGGGAAATCATTGTCCGCCATTTTTCATGTGACAAGCCGAAATTGACTGCGAACAGGACCTCACATATGTCCTTAGAAATACGCAAAAAAGGATTGTCTTTCACCAAACGCAGCTATGAAACGTTTTTACAATGCTCCTTGGCATTTCATTTTAATTTCCCTTTCCTAGTCCAGTTTCGTATTTCAAAGTTAATGGGGGCTGCAAATCTGCGGCTATCTCGTGAAATATCAGGCTTGTGTTTACATCGTATCACAGATAGATGGCGCTGATAATGCTTGACGCAGGACATCGTGGCACACAGAGTTTTAAATGGCAGGAGACGGGAGGGATATTTTAGTTTTGTTCCTAGGTGGCTTCACTCTTTAATAGGCAAAAAGAAGCTCGCTTCGTGACCATCATTTTATTTATTATTCACATTTCCATAACAAAACATATTGTGATGTACAGTGAACATTAATGCTAGATGAAACCTAGTAATCTACGATGCTAAATATGAAGTGTCACCTCATCGCCCGAGTAAAATTCTGGATAAAAAAGGTTCCAAGTACTTATGTTTCATTTCTTCATTAAATTCTACAAAAATAGCGTGCAAATGAACCTGACAAATGCTGTCACATTAATGTCAGTGGCTCATGAAAATTACAACAAAACGCAGGAGAGGGCCCTCTGCCTTAATGAAATCCTGAAGATCAAGTCTACATGCTAATCTTTTTACATGGAATACCAAGTAGAAGATATCTGGTAGTAAGAAGCATGTAGGCAGATAAACAAATGCGTTCCATTCGTTCGTAGGAATCACTTTTTTCTTGCTTTTATGACAAGGAGGCGCACACGCATAGAATATGATGTTTATAAATAGGCCCATGGTAACCTCACGAGATTAATCAGAAAAAAGATGCTGTGTGTGCATATGTGTTGAAGCCTACGTAAAAAGATGTAGGACTTCTTAACGTAAAAGCAATTTGATGAAAAGTCAAAAAAGGCTGCGAGCTTATTTTTTGTTTGTGTAGTGCTGATTGAAGTTTTCATTTGCATCGTTTTGAATAAGGAATGGCTTGAAACAATCAGGCAGAGGGGAGTCTCTTTTCTTATGGATTATGGCGCTATTGTATTTACTTACTTCAATTGCATTGCATACGTTTAGGAATGGGCGGTCGGTAACTAATTGGAACAATTTATTAGAATGACGTCTATTTTTTCTATTGCCCAAATTATGATGGTATTCCCGGAAAATAGAGCTTTAGTTTCAATGTGACCTAACCGAACATGCAAGTGTTGTAAATTTCTTTTGACAGTTTTCCGGAAAATTGGCGAAAACAACTCTAGGTCGCGTAGAAGAGCTTCAAGTAAACCAACTGCTGCGAGATCATCTTTTGACTACAGAGGAGAATTTTTTTGGGTAGGCAATTTTATGGGCATATTTCATCGTAAATTCATTTCAGGTGTCAAACGAAAAGACTCAATTTAACCTAGCACATTTCAAATTGCAATAAATACACCCTTTTCTCCCACAAAGAGTGTGTACGTTAAATGGCATTTTGGACTCTCTTTAAAACATTGAACCGATTTTGGTGAAACTTGACGAAACATCCATGTTAGCGCCCAACACATTACACGCGAGTGAGCTAGCTCATAAGAGCGGAGGCGTAAGAAAAATAAAATATATTTACCTCATAGATACAATGCCCAAATGGTAAATTCCAACATACTTACTTACTTATGGTACCTAGATAGCTATGGACATAGAATAGACGACGTCGTCCCTTTGTAATAGATGGCGCTCGTGTTGTTATTACAATAGTGAGTTTGTGCGCACGTGGACTAGTGAACAAATCGGCATGTTTGTCTCATCTTTTTTTTTCGAAACGAAACATCTGAACACATTTTACAATTACTACTTAGGTTCTTACTTAGGATCATTTTAAAAGATTCTTCTTGAGTTTTGCGTACGACCACCGTACAACAATGCACAATGGCTTGACAAAGTGAAGGTTCGATCACGAACTGACTGATGCTTCTTGTTGTCCCTCCTGAAGACTCTGAAATTTTCAGGCAAAAACATTTGTGTAGACCTTGCAGCTTTTTAAATTGCTTTTAGGTCTTCGGATCTGTATGCAAGACTTGTTGATCAAATAATTATTTTTCCATGAGAATGGCCCATACATAATCATCAATAATAGCTAGAGACTAACGATGCTCGTATTTTCCGACAAAATGCCCCGATTCTGCAGTTTTTATTTAGTTTTAGCCATTGCGGAAAAATGTGATGATAGGATGGCCGGCATCGTGGTGTTAACTGTTGCTCTAGATGATTTCCGTTCCCTTTGCAAGGATTCTCCCACACTTTTAAATCGAATCTCGAGTTTTTGATGAAGATATTATCTCATTTCATTGCAGATATGGCAAAGTTATTTCTCAGCAAGTCATACCAAAAATTACTTATTTAGTAAAAAAGAATGAATTTTTAGAGCCACGTTCTTTCAGAAAAACGCCGCAAACTTCATAAACTTTTCGATTTTAGGAGGTCCGAGACACCAAGACAAAGGTGCCTTTTACTTACCTTTTTTCAAAATTCAAAAACCAATACTTAACTTTCAGTGCTCATTTTCAATGGACAAGGATCAACAACTTTAGCTATCCAAGCTCTAAAATCTTTCCCAAAAAATCGTGTTTTCAAAAAATTACCAAGCAGTCCTCCATCCCCCTCGATTGCCATTTTCAAGTTTTAGCATTCACTTACCTACAAAACTTACGATCACTCGACGTCAAGTATAGTTTGCCTCACGACTTAGCTGATGAACAGCTTCTCGGAGGCTATTTCAAAGTTAGTTGAAACTAAGCAACTTGAAAACTTGAAGAAGAAGAAGATAGATACACCATGCTGAGGGACCTGAGAGCGCATTAACAGTGACACCATATTGAGTAGTAAGTCACACACAGAAAGAAAGATTTAAATAATTTTTGAAGGGGCGACCAGACTTGGCAAACTCGGTTGACAAAGATCACTTTGTCATGTGTGGCATATGCATATACGCAAAAGAGCAAGACTCAAATATTCCCTTGGTGTCCCCCGCGCAAATATGTTACGTAACGAGGGCACGTGGACATTCCTAAATAAGAGAGGAGTTTTCCCTGGAGAAAACCATTGAAATCCACCCAAATGTCAATGATGTTTTTGAGCACAATTTTCGGACGAAAAATGCATGGACTCAGCGTGACACTTGACAATAATTACTAATTTGACCTTCGCTTTGGACGCCGCGGGAAGCCTTCTCCTCCTCGCACTCAACTCAAACTTTGAGCCTTACAGTTGTTGTTGCTTTGCTGGGTAACAAACAACAAAGGAGGTGCCAATTTGCCGGTAAATTGTGATCGTTGACAGGTCAAAATACTGATCGTTTTTCCGGAAGATTCACCACCTAATTTCTGGCTTCAGAAATCACATTAGCATACACGTTAGCCATCAAGTACAATTATATTCAAGTCCACGCAGAGCGAAACCTGCTGTTGCAGAGGCAATAAATAAATGCTTTGCAGTGACCAACAGTTTTTTAGTTTTTTTGGAAGATTCATATGGATCTCTAATGAGTCGAGTCCCCCCGGAGGCGATAGAATGCTGATTTTAGGCAAATTTTGTCATTGAATTCCAAACAACATGACGGGGTGCCTCAAGGCATGTGTGTTAATATTTTTTAGCAACCCTTTCTTTGCATGAATTAATCTTGGGAAAGATTTCTGACGAGACACAACAATGAATGTCTCAACATATAGGGTTTTGATTTGAACACCGAAAGCACGTTCTATTCCCATACATTATAAAAATGAACACATTTGTATATATTCTACGATACAAGTATGCATAAAAATGTTTGTGTGTGGTTGATAATAAGCTTTGCAATTTACTCCTAAACGACGCTTAAAAGTTGACAATCGTAAAAGATTTTTTGCGCTAGCGTGCCATTCTTTAAAAAATCCTACATCGAAAAGAACGACAGCAAGTTGAGGCACAATGCAGAGATTTTATTCGTGTTTAGGCGAATGAATTTTTGAATATTTTAAGTTTGAGCACTGATTTATTCCCCACCGAAAGTGAATATTTGCCTCCTCGAGTCTTAAAGACATTATCACAATGCTGACTTAAAAAAGAAGAAGACATGGCATAAAATGACAGAGTCCATTTTGGCCTCGGGAAACGCTGAATTTGGATACTTTTTTACACCAAAAAAAACGTCCCGCAAAAAAACGCCAGAAAATCTTCGGTTGTGTGGGTTTTTATTGACACATTGCATGCATTCTCTTTTCAGTTTTTCGACTCTCTATTGCTTACAAGACAATTCACAAAAAAGACTTACCATTGGCTTCAACTGCCAAGATATTTAGAAGTTAAGTTTACAAACTCATAAACGCGCTCTAGCTAATGCCTCCTCCTGGTATTTTTTCTGAATATTTAATCGCATTCGTGTGTGCCATATTATTCTCCTCCGCGCGATTAGAGCCCATAAAAATCAAGACATTTTTTGTCCATTCCGCTCGTTCGTTACCTAAATACATTCTGGAATCTCAGCTCAGCTCGAAAAATTCCCCCCTGAAATTTGCATACGAATCACGTTTCATTTCGAAAAAAAGAGACTTCAACGAACGAAACGAACGAAATAGGCAAATGCTTAATTTTAGACATGCCGCTGCTATCATATGATTACTTACAATGCATGAGGCAGTAAACAATTGTCTTTAAGTTGACGTCGCCGCCAATTTTGGATATTTTTGTAACTCTGAGAAAATCGCGAATTTCCGCTCTGAATTTTATTGCACGCAGCGTCTGTTTTGCTTCTACTTTGCTGTGTGCTGGGCTCCAATCTAAATCAATGATGGTTATATTTATATTCTAGTAGATACTCGTAGAAATGAAAACTACAAGAGTCTTGTAACAAGACATAATGAAAATTCAAAATGCCAATGCAAACATGCGCCGATAACCACCCTTTAACTCCTCTCTTGTCCTCTGATGAGATGACTCAAAAAGGCGCTAGCTGTGCTGCTGTGGGACTGAAGATAAGAATAATGGCCTAAGCTTTGCCAAAGTGATTACGGAGTGATTTATAGCCAATTTCTGTGATATGGGCATTGAATTTCAATAAACAAGATTTACAGCGGGTGCGATTTTTTATATCAAACTCAAACAAGCGCCTGGTGCCAAGGACTCTTTTTTCGAAAAAAAATGTTCTCTCCGCTGAGAGCGAAAAATAAGGGGGAGCTCCAGATTATAAAAGCGTAAAAAACAAACACACAACACAGATAATTTTGATTGCTGAATTTGTAGACCCCCTCCCGAGTAGCCTGAGATAAATACTGATGAAGAAGAGTCTTCGCTCTTTTTGGCTAAGCCAAAAATTAAAATGAATTGCATCGTTCTCGAGTCGACGACGTAGGAGTTCTGAGAGGGGCAGCAGTGCAGACTGCGGTAATAAATACTTAACTTGTGCAGTCTCGTTGAGCAATTTTAATTGGCCAAAGAAGGCATATTCCCAATTATCCTCGCGTGCTTCTAAGAAAGGAACGCGTCGTCTTTTAAAAAAATGTTTACTTTGTTGTTGAATTTTCTTTCGGGTCGCATGGCGTCCATGTCTAATGAAGTACAATTGCACCACCGCCATGGTTGACGCAGGAAAAAAAGAGTTGAATTCACTAGGTGGATTTTTTGCTGGCCTAGCTCTTGATAATCATCAACATTGTTGCATTACCCTCTTACCGCTAGTCCTGTCTATCCAACTAGGGTTGATATACTCGGAATCCCCAAGGGGAAAGATGGACAAGGCATATACTCGTATGTATGGTTGCTCGCTAAATGAACGTGTTTTGTTAAATGGCAAGAGGGGTCAAGAGCTAAGGTGACCCCCTGGAGTCCTGTTTAGTGCCTCACAATTGTCGGGGTATTTTAAGAAACATTCTTTCTTCGTTCGAGCCGCTAAAAAATGAAAGACCTCCCCGCTTCGCTCAGTTCGCGAGCGGTTTCTTGAAAAAAATCGTGACAGAAAGATGAAATGCGCATGCGATGACGAGTTCAAGAGAATTTTTAGCAGCATTAAACTCTCCAGGACCGAGAGACCCTACAGTCCTGCAGATTGAAACATACGGTTGATTTCTGATCTAACTAGTATCTAGGTACCTCCTCCCACAAGTACACAAAATAAGCAACAAAGCAAAAACAGAATTAGTAACGAGCATTCAATGCTCAAGTGAATTATTTATTAAAAGTTCGCCAGGCTTGCTTTGCGTGTGTGTCAAGAAGCTGGAGCCGCCGCTATTTAAGTCATTCTTCCAAAAACCCATTAAAACTCACTCATTCATAAAAGTTGTGCCTGACCTTATGTACAATTTGTGAATTCAAATTGTACATCTACTTACTAAGCTAAGTGTTTAGCCAATTTTCCAGTGACCAAATATAAATGCTACTGACTCTGGATTATCCCTAAAATCCCCTGCGGACGCAAAGCAAACCAAACTTGATATCTGCCTACAAAAAGCCGCGCTGTCGGCACGTAAAAGGACAGGGGATTTTTCCCCTTAACAATATGGGGAAAAATTGCACTATGCATAGCCAATTTGTGGGGATGCAATGCATTTGCTAATGACTTGAAACTGCCTATTTTTGTGGCTCTGAACAGTCGCAAACCTCATATTTTCCGTCGTCTCTTACAGGTCCTTCCATGCGTAGCTATGTATTACCACCCATGTGGGGCATCATTCTTCATTTCAGCACAGCATTTGCAGCTCATACAGAGAGAAGTAGGTAGGGAGAGCTAGCCAAGTTGATGAGTTCTTGGTTAAAAGACTATAGACAGCAAACGCTTACCTGACTAGAAATGTAGACCAACTCTAGACACATTTTCGATCAATTCCAAAATCACTGGTCACTTCACTGCTGTAAGCTCAAGAGCTTCTTGAGGACACGACACCGGTTTTGCGTATTCGATAAACTTCGTCGAAATTCTCGGAAGGCTTGACGGGCGATGGATTCTGCCTTCGCCTGACCGACAATGGCCTCAAAATCAGCTTCAAACTGCCCGCCAAGTGCCGGAGCATCGTGGCGACCGTGACATGGATGTGGTTGTGGACCTCGACTTTTATTTTCTTCTTTAATTCGATACGTATCTTTTCTTTTCTAAGTTTCCAATCGACTTTCCGTTTCTTTTTCTCTGACTCTGACGCCGACCGACGGGGGCGACGGGGAATGGGAACGAAGATTTTTATTCACGTTCGTTCACGATTAAATTTCAAATTCGAAAACAAAAGTAAACAAAAACGAAAGTCAAACATCGCTCCGTTGTTGTTGTTTTGTTTGCGTGACTGTAATTCGGAATCGGCGCAGGTCTGAAGTAAGTATTCCGTCTTGTTTCATTTTCGTTTTTGTCGATCAGCTGAAGCGTTACCAGGTATCGCACGTCGAAATGTCCCCGTTTTCTCTGTTTACTTGAATACTTCTGACGTTTTGGGACAATCAATTTGCTTGCAAATATATGGCCCTGTCTGTGAGATTTTGTCTGGTGATGAGTCTAGCGGAACTGATTGTTTGTCCGCTCTCGTCCGCGTTCTCAAAGGCCATTCCGGTCATCTTGTTTGCATAAAATCCATTTGCATTGTGGCTTTTTTGACCGGCGTGTTAAATAGGTCACCGCATATAATATCAGAGACCCCTCCGTCCTCCTCGCTATCATCGTGGCGAAACACAGGTCACAGGCACTCAAAGAAGGTAAGCAAACAAACAAACCCTTTTGTGGAGAGATACAAGTTGGATATTTACTTAGTTAGACATGCGCATATTGTTATTATATATTCCCCGGCGAAAAAAAAACGTAATGAATGGCGACAAGGTGAAGAAGATATTCAGGCCCATTATTCATCAGTGGGATGCGACGCGCATGCGAAGTGGGCTGACCCGGCCGAACTTATTGTACAGAGTTTTGCGTTGTCCTATTCGTAATCGCTCAGCATTTTATTGACATACCATGCAATTTTTATGCACATGAGAGGAGGATCAATTGTTTTTCGGGCAAAAAACATTGCTCGCCGTGGCAACAGAGATTCAACTGTTCATATGCAAATCATTTGATTTGATGCTGGGCTGATGAGTTATTGCACTACGTTGGAGGCCCCCATTATTTATGATGATATTGCAAGTTAAAAAGCACCGATATATTCAATATTTGCATTGGTCCGGACTCTGGCCGCGCGTTGAAATCACTTAAAAATGCAAGCTTTTTTACACACCGAGGATGCCACCTGAGAGTCCAACCTGGTCGCGTTTGATTTATGTGGTCGTTTCGTCATGTGGCGAGTTCTGAATTAAATAGACACAAACAGAACGAGCGCAAGTAACCCGGTTTTTGAAAAGGATGGTTAAAGAAAGGTCTCTATGCCCGATTTTTATGCCCTGAAAAAAGTGGGATTCAGGCAGCTAATCAGCATATGACAGCAGGCAGTTGGAATGTGCATTTTGGGACCACATTTTTCCTCCTTAAAAACCTTAATTCGCATGTCCGTCACAACGGGGCCCCATAATTCATCTGTCAGCAGAACAACAAATGGTACACGCATCAGTTATACTTTTTTCTCAGAGTTGTTGCAAATAAATGTGTGTACTTTTCTTGCTCCGCGAGCTTGATGATTCTAAGCAATGACGAGATAAGTGAAAGGTATTGTGATGTAAATCGTCTTTGTAAAAAAGCTTCGAGATAGTGTGTGTGAAGATTTGCAAAAATGGCCGCCACGTGCGAAATAAAAATGAATACCTAGACAAAACCTTCTTGTTAAAGGTGCCAAGACGGACAATTCAAAGAATGTCGCTTAAAAACCAAATTGCAAATTAATCCCAGGCGTACACATACGTAAATGTCTTGGTAAAAAGATTCATTGTCAGTTGTGACTTGTTACGGTTGCCAATCAAATGTGGGGTGGTGTTGTTTTACTGTTTTATTGTGTTCTGTTGGATGAGATATCTACGAGTAGGTAAGCTATGCAGCATCGTCGTTTGTTTGTATCAAAACCCAAGAAGGGTCACAAGGCCAAACAATTGCTTTGTTCCTAGTTATTCTTTACATCCCACTGATTTTTGGTAGTAGCTCGCTATATCATTGAACACAAGCACCACAAGATTCAAGATTTACCTACATGTGCAGAATTAATTCATTTGTAACAGACAAAATATATTGCCTTATACATGAAGCTAACATGGGGCTCTCACGAGCGAATTAAAATATTCCGTCACCCGAATAAAACCCAGATGCAAACCGCAACCAATATAACAAATTGACTGCAGGTTCTTCAATCAAATCACAAAAGAGAGAAACAATAGGCCACAAATTTCAATTGGCTCTGACTCTGAGTAATGACAAAGCGTGCACACACGCGTGTCTCTTGTTTACATCTGTGTTATAGAGTCATCATTATTCGCTTCCTCCACCTAAGGTAGAATGCGCACCAACAAGGGAAAATTTCCTCCAAGTGTTATAGAGTACCTGTTCCGATTTATTCCGAAAGACTGCTACGCAACGGACAAAAGTGCATAAGCATTAAACGATGCAACCGGCTCTGTGCTCCTTATTTATTTGTCACGTCATTGCCAATCGTAAATTGCATTATTTATCAATTTACAAATCCTTTGAGCACGAGCAGCCTGTACAATTTGGACGTGCATTTTTAAGTTTGAACCAACAGAATCAAGTGTACGAGTACCGTCTTTTTTCGTTAGTTTTGAATGGCAAGAGAGAAGAGTAATAAAGGCATTAAGCAGGCATATTTTAATGGGTCTTTATCATTACATTCAAACTCAAGAGGGGCGTCGTTTAGCACCATTTGAGAGAACAAAGCTCGTAATTTTTACCCACATTGCATACATAATTGCATACATTGTAGTAATAAGTAGAGCTGTTGTAGTAATAAGTAGAGCTGAGCTTGAACTCGATGTCGGCTCGAGTAATATCGTAAGTGAAACTTTGAAAATTGATACCCTGGCCTGACACCCTGGCCTGACATCCTGGCCTGACATCCTGGCCTGACATCCTGGCCTGACATCCTGGCCTGACATCCTGGCCTGACATCCTGGCCTGACATCCT
>JAAUYL010028715.1_pt1 | contig 18413 bp, 11 predicted proteins | sample 7278011 | NCBI WGS metagenome assembly JAAUYL01 (sample SAMN14350225, study PRJNA611818) | marine sediment metagenome | isolation source: surface marine sediment (1.8m) | place: French Polynesia: Moorea | collected 2018-08
ACCAAGAAATTGATCCAGTCTTGAAACTATCCATATTGCCATTGAGAGAACAGAGATTGTGGCCAAGTATGACATCCAAACCCTGTAGCTAAAAGGTTTCACATATGTCAGCCAATCCAAGACAGCCTGACTAGAAGGAGACTTGTAATACAGAATGATCCTAAAACAAGAGGGCCGGACATTGATGATGGATTGGTTTCAGAAAGACAACTAGTGACTTTACTCGTAGAACCCAATTGTTTCTAAACCATCAGCCACTGCAATCCTTGCCTTTGTAAGTGCAATCCCAGTAACAGCTGCATCCACCTCTTGTCGCTGTAGCAGGCCAATCATGCCATTGAATGTCACTCCATCCGATTCCAAGCTACCGTATTTTCCATCTGGTGTTTTGACATATTTACTTCTGCCAAGGTACAACGGGAGTGAAGAAAAACTGAACTGTTACTTTGTTGAAGTGAAGATCTTACGTGAAGTTAGCTTTTTGTTGTAACAAACTCCACAAATCTGCAAACATCCCGGAGATTTGTACTTGACCATTCTTGGATTCTTCAACTATGATGTAGGGTGGACTCTATGGATAAAAGTGTGACATTGAAATACATCTAGATACTATATAGATATTATCTACTACACTTGATACTTTGACCTATCTTACGTGAACAGCAGTGAAAGCTAGCTCAATGCCATGCAGGTTTTCACGAGATTCTTGAACTATTTTGCCATTTTCAAGCATTTTCTTGGCACCAGATCCTTGTCTTGTCCAGTGTCCTAACATCGTCGAAATCATTTGTTCACCCTTTTTCACGTGGTGTGCCAGACTCAAAACAAAACCATTCTATTCGAAGTAAAAGATCCCGCTAAACCAGTCACATCATCAGCTCTGTGCACTGACTCTTACCTGATTTTCTCTGTAAAGGTAAACATGACTGTTCAAAGGAAAATAACAATTCCTTTCCAATAGACCATCTCTTAGTAGCCAAATATGCTTCCGGAAGATGTCAGCATCCTGAATGTTTGGGTATTTAGTTAGATTTCTACTAGCACAACCCCTGTTGAACCAATGACAATACCTGATTGTCTAGGTTAAATTGGGTTAAGTTTGATGAGACAACAATGACATGCCGTTTAGAACTGTCCGTTCTGTTTAGTAAATTCTTCACCGAGCTTAGTTGGACAACAGAGAACAAAATGCCAATCTCTGACAAGCTCTTCATCAACGTCAGCATTCCAACATGGTGAGAAACAATCATTGTGGCAGACCTTACGTCCTGCGCTTTAAGGAAATCTTCCACAAACTCAATAAAAAGTAGCTGGTGGTTTCTTGGATCCAAGATTTCTTCAGGCTGGAAGCAGACTTTCTTCATCCTCTGGCAGCGATCGTGCAGAGAACATTGTCCAAGATTGTTCTCAGCATTGTTCTCTCCCCCAAATCTGGAGCAGAAATCCAGAGCACTGTTGCATTGTTCCTGCATCAGATCCGATGAACTAGTCCAAATTATTTCAAGGAGCAGTAGAAAGCTCAATCTCAAGAGATATTTGAACATTGCCACACTGTGGTTGCTGTTTCCCGATTGAATTGAAAATGACATTTTCCCAGGATGCATATCAAATGAGGTGCTTAACTGTTAGTTTGCCTTCACTTTGACGCATAACGAAATAACTGTTATTTGATATTAAAAGACTTGTGTTTTTTTGATGAAATTAGCTTATATTTACTTTTTCGTTCACCCGAAGCGTAGCTACGAGTACATTCAAATTACATGGATATGCAGATATGTACAAGTAGATATCAATCTACCCAACTGGTAATGTTAATCGTACTATGTTCACCTTATAAAATATTCTCTTTTTGAATTTTATATTATTTTGGGGTTGTTTTACAAAAGGAAACCTTTTGTTTCGACGTACTGCAATGCGTTATTTTTGTGTTCTGAAGTGATCTGCAGTATCACAGCTTGCTTTTTTCCATTTTTAGAGCATCATGAGTTTTGCAATTTTGTTATTTTTTGTTTATTAATATTGGCATGTTTGTGTCTTTTTTACAATGAAATTCGGCGGTTTTCCGACAAAATATACCCCCAGCAAAGTACCACAGCTGGGGAACAATGGCAATTGTCTTGGGTATTTTCACCAAAAAAACCACACCACATCTAATTTACCAGGAGAAATTGGGGACATTTCTCCGGCAACTGTCGAGGAACACATTCTGCATTATATCATCATTATTAGGTATCACTTTTGTTGTTAAGTAATGCGCCATTCATCTACCGTCTTCATCCAGCCGGTTTTGGCTTATTTAAGCCAACTTCAACTTCATGCAGCCAGTTTTGTCTTAATGAAGTCAGTTTTGGATTCATTAAGCTGTTTGCGCGGAGAGCTCTGTAGCACAGTTGAAGTCAGTTTTGGATTCATTAAGACGTTAAGACATTAAGTCTGAATGGTTACAATTACAATGTATAAGTTAATCGAATTGGGGACCTTGTCGGGGCACCGGCTCAGTTTGAAATGGTGGGTAGGAAGACTTTGTGCCCCGATTTTGACAGATGGTCAAACTTGAATGCCGAATTGCTTTGTGACAACCCACTGGCTGGACACGACACCTGTAAGCAAAATACAGACATTGACAGTTTGGAGGAGCTTATGACAGCTTGTGTGGCAGCTTCATACCTCGTGGTATCCAGAGGATCCACCTCCAGCTGCGCCTCCAGCATAGGAGAGAGCAGCTCCACCGTGGAAAACGCTGGATTCAGCCCAGGTGCGCCTCCTGGCTGCCGAATGGGTTTCCTGCCTGACCACGGATTGCCTTTGCTGCTGGAACTGCTGCTGATACTGGCGCTGAAAGAGAGCAAGGTTGCGTGAATACCTTAGTTGGAGGTTGCGACAAAAGAATGAAAGGTTGCGTGATTCATGCAGTATTAGTGTGAGATGAGAGTGCTTACTCCGTTGTTGTAAGGAGCATGCAGGTCAGTCCTCCGTATGTAAAAGTTATTGCTGTAGCCATTTGGCAGCTTGATAACAATAGGGTAAGGAAGAGAACAAATGTACAAGCGTTAATGAAGCTATTTACCAACACCACTTCTATGCATAGCAAAAATGGAAAGGTTTCGTGAATTTTAATTATTACCTGCTGCTGTTGATGTGCCTGGGTGGACCAAGCTGACTGCTGTTGTTGCTGTTGCATAGCTGTTGACCTGCTCTGCTGTGAAAATTGCTGCCTAGAGGCAGCGTGGGATGAGCTGGACCATTGCTGGTACTCTCCACCTCCGTAGATGTTGTTCTTGATATATGACTGCTGCTGGTATCCTCCAGCTGTCAAAACAAAACAAGCTGTTAGACCAAGCTGTCGACTTGTCCAAGAAACAACCGCTGCATGATTACCTGCTCCATAAGCCTGGGCCTGGTTGGCAGAGGATTGCCTTCGGTGGTGTTCAATGACCGAAATATCCTTGAAATCCTTCTGTCCGATTTGTACACCAGCTGACTCTCTTAAGCTGCTGGCGAACTTGTCAGTGTTGACAGCCTCAATCTTGGCCTCCTGGTTGTCAGATTGGACGACCGTGGATGCAACCTGCCAATGACAGCACATTATCAAATAAATGACAGCTTAGAACAGTTTGTTTTAGTAGTTTACTCACCTGACTGCTCTTGGTTTGCTTGCTGACGGAGGCTGCTGAAGCCACTCTGGATTGGCTGGTGGATTGAGAAACAGCGGCAGTCCTCTGAGATTCCTTCATTTGGATGGCATTGGCAGTTGAAGACTGGTCCTCTCCAATGATAATGGAAGACTGGACGTCCCTTCTGCTGGCGGATTTGCTGCAAAAGCAAATGATTGGCATTAACATTGGACCTTGCATAATGGACAATCATGGATCTTACTTGCTAAAGTTAACCCGGTTGATGGCCTGGGTCGCCTTATTGGTCTCGCTGACCAGCTCCATTTTGCCCTCCATTTTCAGGTTGTCTTCATGCCGTTTCACGCTGGCACGCTCACCCTTCATGACTTTTTGGGTAGCGGACGTCTCGCTCTGAAGGCCGGCAAAGCTCCCTTCCATTTTGAGATTGTCAGAGTGCTTGACAATGGCGGCACGCTCTCCTTTCTTTACGACAGCAGCACTCCTCTTGACATCCATCTGTCCCTCCATCTTGAGGTTGTCCTCATGACGGACCTGTTGGACCTTCTCCGCTGACATGGCAACCTGTCAATGACAGATGATAGTGGCATTAACAGAAATCAATCAGTGCCAATGTAATGGATGTTTACCTGCTGTTGCCTGCCTTCAAAGCTGCCCTCCATCTTCAGGTTGTCATCGTACTTCTTCACCTCAGCTCTTTCACCTACATGACAAATGTCATTGACATGATCCATTGGCATTGACATTGGCATTAACAGGCTTACCTCTCTTGGCATCAGACCGCTTCCTTCCCTCAAAGGAGCCCTCCATCTTGAGGTTGTCACGGTGTTTGACAACAGCGGCACGCTCTCCCTTCATGACATTGTTGGCAGAAGTCACCCTCTTTGTGAATTCTCCTTCGAGGGACAAGTTGTCCTTGTGTCGCACGACGTCGGCGCGGTCGCCGCGCGCAAAGGCAACCTGTTCTTTCCTTCCCTCAAAGGCTCCTTCCACCTGTAAAAAGAAATGTTTTACTATTAGGAAATGAACACACTCTAAAAGGGAGCAGTTAAAGCTAAGTACTAAATTATTTAGGTTTAAATGCAGAGAATTGGTTGGACTTTTTTAAACAAAGATTTAGAGGATCATTTTAGACCGAATTACAAAAGGAAGTACTTACACTATAGTCATACAGAATGTACTTTACAAAGCAGAAACAATACGTAAAGTACTTGGATATGCAAGACGATTGCTTGTCATTGTTAAATCCTGTTACCTTGAGATTGTCCTGGTGTTTGACCACTGCTGCTCGCTCCGCTTTGGCCACCGACTTGGTTGTCCGCTGCATGCTGTGCTCTCCTTCCATGGACAAGTTGTCCTGCCTCCGGACAACGCTGGCACGCTCGCCATGAGTACTTTGGAAGTAGTCTTGGGATCGGCCTGAATAAGAAAATGAAAACAAGTTAATAACCTTGAAAGTTTTAAAATAGCAAGTGCTAAGAATGTGTCTCCCAAATAAATGTATTAGAATCAAGTCCAATAAAAATGATGCAGAATAAAAGAATAGGAGTAGAAATGTGTGTCTGTCCATTTAATTAACCACGAGTGTCTTTTTAATGGGAAGGAAAAGGGTAAAGGGTTGTGATCAATGTTTGGACTTGCCTTGGACTTGTCCTTCAAGCTTAAGGTTGTCAGCATGCACAACAGCATCGGCTCGCTCTCCCTTCTTCCACTCGGCAGCCTCCTTCTTGCTGAATTCCCCTTCCATCCTTAGGTTGTCCTCATGATGGACCCTGGCAGCCCGCTCGCCATTGACAGCCCACTCCTTCCTAGACAAGTCAATTTGTCCCTCGCTCTGCAAGTTGTCCCCGCGGCGGACAACTGGAGCCCGTTCTCCAGGAGCCCACTGTTTGGGCTTCCTCTTCTCAAACTGGCCCTCCGGCTTGAGATTGTCCGGGTGCTTGACCACTTGGGCCCTGTCACCAGGGGACCACTTTTCAGCTCTTCGTCCTTCCATTGCTCCTTCCAATTTCAAGTTGTCCTCATGAAAAACCACTTCGGATCTTTCGCCCTTGGTGGCCCAATCTTTCTGGGCAATCTCCATCTTGCCCTCCATGTGAAGATTGTCCTCATGCTTGACCGCCTTAGCCCTTTCACCAGGAGCCCATTTGTCAGCTGCTCTCTTTTCAAACTTGCCCTCGGGCTTGAGGTTGTCTGGATGCTTGACCACTTGCGCACGCTCTCCAGGAGACCACTCCTGTGCCTTGCGACTCTCAAATGAGCCTTCCACTCGCAAGTTGTCCTCATGTCTGACTGCTGAAGCTCTCTCGCCCTTGGTAGCCCACTCTTGGCGACTGGTTTCCATCTTGCCTTCCATGTAGAGGTTGTCACCTCGTCGGACAACTGGAGCACGTTCACCAGGAGCCCATTGGTCTGGTTTTCTGCCTTCAAACTTGCCCTCGGGCTTCAAATTGTCCTCATGTTTGACCACACTTGCCCTCTCTCCAGGTGTCCATTCCTGGGCTTTTCGACCTTCCATTGATCCTTCCATGTGCAAGTTGTCCTCATGTTTGACAGCCTGGGACCTTTCACCCTTTGTGGCCCATTCTTTGCGAGTTGTTTCCATCGTGCCCTCCATGTGAAGATGATCTTCATGTTTGACCACCTGAGCTCTTTCGCCAGGAGTCCATTCTTGAGGCTTTCGTTTGTCAAACTCCCCTTCTGGTTTGAGATTGTCTGGGCGCTTGACAACAGGTGCACGCTCTCCAGGAGCCCAATCCTGGGCTTTCCTGCCCTCCATTGATCCCTCCATTTGGAGGTTGTCTTCATGACGGACAGCTTGGGACCTCTCACCTTTGGTGGCCCATTCTTTTCGAGTGGTTTCCATTTTGCCTTCCATGTGGAGATTGTCCTCATGCCGGACAACTTCAGCCCTCTGGCCAGGGGTCCATTCTGTGGGCTTTCTCTTGTCAAACTCACCTTCGGGCTTTAGATTGTCTGGTCTCTTGACAACAGGGGCACGCTCGCCAGGTGCCCACTCTTCTGGTTTCCTGGACTCAAACTTGCCCTCAGGCTTGAGGTTGTCTTCATAGCGCACTGCCTCTGATCTTTCGCCCTTGGTTGCCCATTCTTTCCTTGAGGTGTCCATCTTGCCTTCCATGTGAAGATTGTCTTCCCTCTTTACAACAGTAGCACGTTCTCCTGGAGCCCATTCTTGGACCATCCTCTTATCAAATTCTCCTTCTGGATGCAAATTGTCTTGCCTTTTGACAACTGGCGCTCTTTCACCTGGGGCCCACTCCCTTTGCTGGCGTTTGTCAAAGTCTCCCTCAGGTTTGAGGTTGTCTGGATGCTTTACAACGGCGGCCCTTTGGCCCGGTGCCCATTCGTCAGGTTTCCTGGATTCAAACTTGCCCTCAGGAGCCAAATTGTCTGGTCTCTTGACAACTGGTGCTCTTTCGCCTGGTGCCCATTCTGTCTCCTTCCTCTTCTCAAATTGACCCTCTGGTTTCAGGTTGTCTGGCCTCTTTACGACTGGGGCACGTTCTCCAGGAGCCCACTCATCTGGTTTGCGACTTTCAAAGGCTCCTTCTGGATGGAGGTTGTCCTCGTATTTGACAGCCTTTGCTCGCTCGCCATTTGTGGCCCACTCCTTTCTGGTCGTTTCCATCTTGCCCTCCATGTGCAAGTTGTCCTCTTGTCGAACAACAGCAGCCCTTTCTCCAGGAGCCCATTCTTCAGCCTTCCTCTTTTCAAATTGGCCCTCAGGAGCAAGGTTGTCTGGCCTTCTGACAACTGGAGCTCGTTCACCAGGCGCCCATTCCTGGGCTTTGCGTTTGTCAAAGTCACCCTCAGGTTTCAAATTGTCAGGCCGTTTGACAACAGGAGCTCTTTCACCTGGTGCCCATTCGTCTGGCTTCCTTGAAGCAAATTGTCCTTCAGGATGAAGGTTGTCCTCCCTCTTCACAACAGGAGCTCTTTCTCCTGGTGCCCAGTCAGTTTCTGTTCTGCTCTCAAATTGGCCTTCTGGCTTCAAGTTGTCTGGCCTTCGAACCACTGGAGCCCTTTCACCAGGAGCCCACTCATCATGCTTTCGCTGGGCAAATTGACCTTCTGGGTGGAGATTGTCTTCATGAACAACTTTTTGTGCTCTGTCTCCTTGTGTTGCCCATTCCTTCCTGGATGACTCAAACTTGCCCTCCATTTGGAGATTGTCTTGCCTCTTGACAACATCTGCTCGCTCCCCTGGAGCCCATTCTTGAGTCTTCCTTTGGGCAAATTGACCTTCTTGGCGTAGATGATCTTCTGGCTTGACAACTGGCGCTCTTTCCCCTGGTGCCCAAGTCTGCTCCATTCTCTTGTCAAATTCTCCTTCTGGTTTTAGGTTGTCTTGTCGTTTAACAACTGGAGCCCTTTCCCCAGGCACCCATTCTGAAGGAGCTCTCGCAGCAAATTGTCCTTCAGGATGAAGGTTGTCCTCCCTTCTCACGACTTCAGCTCTTTCACCAGGAGCCCATGCTTCATGCTTCCTTTTATCAAACTCACCTTCAGGCTTTAGGTTGTCTGGACGCCTGACTACTGGTGCACGCTCTCCAGGAGCCCAGTCTTCAGGCTTCCTTGATTCAAACGAGCCTTCTGGTCTCAAATTGTCCTCATGTCTGACAGCTGCTGCTCGCTCGCCCTTGGTAGCCCATTCCTTTCTTGTGGACTCCATTTGACCCTCCATGTGAAGGTTGTCCTCTCTGCGAACAACAGCAGCACGATCACCAGGTGTCCATTCTTCAGCCTTTCTCTGGGCAAATTGTCCCTCTGGATGCAGGTTGTCCTCTCGCTTGACCACAGCAGCCCTTTCACCTGGAGCCCACTCCTGCGGTTTTCTCTTGTCAAAGTCACCTTCAGGTTTGAGGTTGTCCTGCCTCTTGACCACAGGTGCCCTTTCGCCAGGCGCCCATTCGCCAGGTGCTCTTTGGGCAAATTGTCCCTCTGGTTGCAGGTTGTCTGGGCGTTTAACAACTGCCGCTCTTTCACCTGTAAGGAAAAACAAAACAGAACTGAGTTAGCGGACTAATGGACAATGACAGATTATAAGAATCAGCTATAAATACTAGTACGTGGCTTTTGTTATGAGTTGGTTAACATGTAATCAAAATCAATAGATCTAACAATTAATCATCCAGCCTTCTGGGTGATAGGAATCTAATCTGATAATTGAATGTGCCTAGAAAACTTTTCTTTCGTCTTTCTAAATATTACGAGCGGAAAAAAATGTTTTCCTTTATGAATTCCATTTTAGGAGACATGATTATGAGCTACTAATTTGACTATCTATTTCCAGATGGTTAATTCCAAAATAATGCATTCTGTTGATTCAACTGCCGTTGTCAAACAAGGAAAAATCCATCTACTACTTAACTACTTCTGACGGGGAATTACTCGTTCTAGTCAATGACATATCTCAACCGCAACCCAAATGACATTTGTTTTAAAAAATGCAATAATCGATTTGATGCACACTGTATTTGATTTGCTGTGCTAATGATGTTAAAAACCATAAACATGATGGAGTTTTGCGTAACTTTTGCAATAGACAAACTAATCAAAAAGTGCAAAATAGCGGTTGTGAAAATTGGAAAGCACTGATGCTGGAGCTTACCTGGGGCCCATTCCTCTTCTTTCCTCTTATCAAAGTCGCCTTCTGGTTTCAGGTTGTCTGGACGTTTGACAACTGGAGCCCTCTCACCTGGTGCCCATTCCTCCGCTTTGCGAGAAGCAAAACCACCTTCCATTTTGAGATTATCCTCGTGGCGGACAGCCTCAGCTCGATCCCCTTTGATTGCCCATTCTTTGCGACTGGTCTCAATCTGACCTTCCATGTGAAGATTGTCCTCCCTTCTGACAACTGCAGCCCGCTCACCGGGTGCCCATTCTTCAGGTTTTCTTTGGGCAAACTGTCCTTCTGGCTGCAAATTGTCTGGCCTTTTAACTACAGGTGCCCTATCACCAGGAGCCCATTCCTGGGCTTTACGTTTGTCAAAGTCACCCTCTGGTTTCAAGTTGTCCTCTCTCTTGACAACAGAAGCTCTTTCGCCTGGTGCCCATTCTTCTTGAGCCCTCTGGGCAAATTGCCCTTCTGGCTGCAAGTTGTCAGGCCTTCTAACGACAGGTGCACGTTCTCCTGGAGCCCACTCCTGTTCCTTCCTTCGATCAAAGGCACCTTCTGGCTTCAAGTTATCTTCATGCTTGACAACCTTAGCCCTCTCGCCAGGTGCCCATTGCTCTGGCTTTCTCGACTCAAACTTGCCCTCAGGTCTGAGATTGTCATCATGTTTGACAGCTGCAGCTCTTTCTCCCTTGGTTGCCCACTCCTTTCTCGTTGTCTCCATCTGGCCTTCCATATGAAGATTGTCTTCTCGCCTCACCACAGCTGCTCTCTCACCAGGAGCCCATTCTTCTTGTTTGCGAGATGTGAATTGACCCTCTGGCTGGAGATTGTCAGGTCGCTTCACTACTGGTGCTCTTTCTCCTGGAGTCCATTCTTGTTCTTGACGTTTGTCAAAGTCACCCTCTGGCCTCAAGTTGTCTTCTCGTTTAATGACTGGCGCTCTCTCACCAGGAGCCCATTCTTCTGGGGCCCTACTGGCAAACTGACCTTCAGGCTGGAGATTGTCAGGTCTCTTGACCACTGGGGCTCGTTCACCGGGTGCCCATTCTTGTTCCTTCCTTTTGTCAAAGTCTCCTTCAGGATGAAGATTGTCTGGCCTTTTAACTACAGGAGCCCTTTCACCAGGAGCCCACTCATCTGGTTTCCTTTGGGCAAACTGTCCCTCTGGGTGGAGATTATCTTCATGAACAACCTTTTGAGCCCTTTCTCCTTTTGTTGCCCATTCTTTTCGAACAGTTTCCATTTGACCATCCATCTGAAGGTTATCCTGTCTTTTCACAACTGCTGCTCGCTCGCCTGGGGCCCACTCTTCTGGTTTTCTCTGGGCAAACTGTCCTTCTGGGTGAAGATTGTCTTCCCGTTTGACCACAGCAGCTCGTTCACCAGGAGCCCACTCTTGTTCCTTCCTCTTGTCAAAGTCGCCCTCAGGCTTCAAGTTGTCTGCTCTTTTGACAACCGGTGCTCTTTCCCCAGGAGCCCATTCTTCTGGAGCTCGTTGAGCAAACTGGCCCTCAGGTTGGAGATTATCAGCATGCTTTACCACTTGAGCCCTTTCTCCTGGTGCCCAAGCTTGCTCCTTACGTTTGTCAAAGTCTCCTTCAGGTCTTAGATTATCTGGCCTCTTGACAACTGGGGCTCGCTCACCAGGCCCCCATTCCTCCAGTCTCCTGGACTCAAACTTGCCCTCAGGTCTGAGATTGTCCTCATGGCGAACAGCCTCTGCTCTTTCACCTTTAGTGGCCCATTCTTTACGGGTGGATTCCATTTGACCCTCCATGTGGAGATTGTCTTCTCGCTTGACAACTGCTGCCCTCTCCCCAGGTGTCCACTCCTCAGCTTGTCTCTGGGCAAACTGGCCCTCCATCTGTAGATTGTCATTGTGCTTGACAACATTTGCCCTCTCACCAGGGGCCCACTCTTGGGGTTTCCTCTTGTCAAACTCTCCCTCTGGTTTGAGATTGTCTGACCTTCTTACAACAGCAGCTCTTTCTCCTGGAGCCCATTCTTCAGGAGCTCTCTGTGCAAATTGACCTTCAGGCTGGAGGTTATCTGCTCTCTTCACAACTGGAGCCCGTTCTCCAGGTGCCCACTCTTGCTCTTTGCGCTTGTCAAATTCACCCTCTGGTTTCAAATTGTCTGCCCTCTTTACAACAGGAGCTCTCTCTCCAGGTGCCCATTCATCTGGTCTCCTTGACTCAAACTTGCCCTCTGGTCTGAGATTGTCCTCATGGCGAACAGCCTCTGCTCTTTCACCTTTTGTTGCCCATTCTTTACGGGTGGATTCCATTTGACCCTCCATGTGGAGGTTGTCTTCACGCTTGACCACAGCAGCTCTTTCTCCAGGTGCCCATTCTTCTGCTTTCCTTTGAGCAAACTGCCCCTCCATTTGCAGGTTGTCAGAGTGCTTGATGACATCTGCCCTCTGACCAGGAGCCCATTCTTGCGGTTTTCTTTTATCGAACTCGCCCTCAGGCTTGAGGTTGTCTGCTCTTTTGACAACGGGAGCTCTTTCTCCTGGAGCCCATTCATCAGAAGCTCTCTGTGCAAACTGGCCTTCTGGATGCAAATTGTCCTCTCTCCGGACAATTTCAGCTCTCTCACCAGGAGCCCATGCTTGCTCCTTCCGTTTGTCAAAGTCTCCTTCCGGTTTCAGGTTATCAGGTCTTTTAACCACAGGAGCACGCTCTCCTGGAGCCCATTCCATAGGCTTTCTGGACTCAAAGGAACCTTCTGGGCGCAAGTTGTCTTCATGCCGTACAGCCTCAGCACGATCACCCTTGGTGGCCCATTCTTTTCTGCTGGTCTCCATTTTTCCTTCCATGTGGAGATTGTCTTGTCTCTTGACAACTTCAGCTCTTTGACCAGGCATCCATTCCTCAGGCTTACGTTGAGCAAATTGTCCTTCAGGGTGTAAATTATCTTCGCGCTTTACTACTGAAGCACGTTCTCCTGGCGCCCAGGCTTGCTGTTGTCGCTTGTCAAAATCTCCTTCAGGCTTCAAATTGTCAGATCTCTTGACAACTGGCGCTCTCTCTCCTGGTGCCCATTTTTCTGGCGCCCTCTGAGCAAACTGTCCCTCAGGATGCAGGTTGTCATCGCGTTTTATGACAGGTGCTCGTTCTCCAGGAGCCCATGCTTGAGGCTTGCGCTTGTCAAACTCCCCTTCTGGTCTGAGATTGTCAGCTCTTTTGACAACTGGTGCTCGCTCTCCTGGTGCCCATTCTTCTGCTTTGCGGCTCTCAAATCCACCTTCCATTCGAAGATTGTCCTCATGTCTGACAGCTTCAGCACGATCGCCTTTTGTTGCCCATTCCTTACGAGTGGCTTCCATTTGGCCCTCCATCTGCAAGTTGTCAGCTCGTCTGACAACTGCTGCTCTTTCCCCAGGAGTCCACTCTTCAGGTTTACGCTGCTCAAACTGGCCTTCAGGATACAGGTTGTCACCTCGCTTCACAACAGGGGCTCTCTCACCTGGTGCCCATTCCTGAGGCTTTCGTTTGTCAAATTCTCCCTCAGGTGCCAGATTGTCTGGTCTTTTAACCACAGGAGCTCTTTCTCCTGGAGCCCAGGCTTCAGCTTTGCGAGACTCAAAGCCACCCTCCATTTTGAGGTTGTCTTCATGGCGAACAGCCTGTGCTCGATCACCCTTGGTAGCCCACTCTTTCCTTGTGGTTTCCATTTTGCCCTCCATGTGAAGATTGTCATCCCTGCGGACAACTGCAGCTCTTTCGCCAGGTGCCCATTGTTCAGGCTTCCTCTTTTCGAATTGACCTTCAGGGGCAAGGTTGTCTGGCCTTTTGACAACTGGGGCTCTTTCACCAGGAGCCCATTCCTGGGCTTGTCGTTTCTCAAAGGCTCCCTCCATTTGAAGATGGTCAGAATGCTTGACAACCTCAGCACGTTCTCCTGGAGCCCACTTCTGTAGTTCTCTTCCAATGAACTTGCCCTCAGGATGAAGGTTGTCATGATGTTTGACTGGTTGGACCTTGTCTCCAGGAGCCCATTGCTGGGGCAATCTCTTCTCAAAATCCCCCTCTGGCCTGAGATTGTCTGGCTGTTTGACAACAGGAGCACGTTCTCCGGGCACCCATTTCTCAGCTTGGCGACCCTGCATGCTTCCTTCCATGTAGAGGTTGTCATCATGATGGACAGCTTCTGCCCTCTCTCCTTTGGTTGCCCATTCTTGACGATGGGTCTCAATCTTGCCCTCCATGTGAAGATTGTCTGCTCGTTTGACAACAGCAGCTCGTTCCCCTGGGGCCCATTTTTCCTGCTCTCTTCCGGTAAACTTGCCCTCTGGATACAAGTTATCATGATGCTTGACGGGCTGAGCTTTGTCTCCAGGAGCCCATTGTTTTGGAAGCCGCTTTTCAAAGTCTCCCTCAGGCCGGAGATTGTCTGGCTGCTTAACCACCGGAGCTCTTTCGCCTGAAAAATATTAAATATATTAAAAAATGTTACAAATACTGTTTTTGTTAGCACTTTTTGAATTGGCATAATTACGTACATGTGTGCTATTGAAACAAGGTTAGTAAAAAGCTCATTGTTCAGCTTTTTTATAAGTATTAAAATATTTTAAAAATTTGCAAAAATATTATTTTAAGCATTTATAAATAAAGCAATTAATTTGATTGATACCATTCATGTCTTTTTTCTTCATAAAATGCCAGCTTGCTTTTCAGATTAAAAATCAAATCAATTTTATTACAACAAGAATGACGTCTTTTCATTTTTCCTTGCACAATGTGTATAGAAAATTTTTCAATGATTGCAACTTTTACCTGGTGCCCATTTTTCAGCTTGGCGGCCTTGCATTGCTCCCTCAAGTTTGAGGTTATCATCATGTCGGACAACCGACGCCCTTTCACCTTTGTGCCACTCCTCTTGTTTCCTGCTTTCCATTTGGCCCTCCATGTGGAGATTGTCATGATGTCGGACAATGTTGGCACGCTCGCCAGGAGCCCACTTTTCCTGCTCCCTGCCAGCAAACTTGCCCTCGGGATGCAGGTTGTCATGATGTTTGACTGGTTGGACCTTGTCCCCAGGTGCCCATTGCTGGGGCAATCTCTTCTCAAATTCACCTTCAGGCCTGAGATTGTCTAGCTGTTTGACCACAGGAGCTCGCTCGCCTGGGGCCCACTTTTCTTGTTTTCTGCCAGTGAATTTGCCTTCAGGATGGAGGTTGTCTGGCTGTTTGACAGGTTGTGCTTTATCTGCTGGATGCCAGGCCTGGGGCAAACGCTTTTCAAAATCCCCTTCAGGCCTCAGATTGTCTGGTTGCTTGACAACTGGAGCCCTCTCGCCAGGAGCCCACTTCTCAGACTGGCGACCCTGCATCTTGCCTTCCATGTATAGGTTGTCTTCATGTCGAACGGCTGTGGCACGCTCACCATTGACAGCCCATTCCTTGCGACTGGTGTCAATCTTGCCCTCCATGTGAAGGTTGTCATGGTGCTTGACAATGGAAGCCCGCTCTCCAGGAGCCCACTTTTCCTGCTCCCGTCCTGAGAATTTGCCTTCAGGATGGAGGTTGTCTGAGTGCTTGACCGGTTGAGCTTTGTCAGCTGGACGCCAGGCATGAGGCAATCGTTTCTCGAAGTCACCTTCTGGTCTTAGATTGTCAGGTTGCTTGACAACTGGAGCTCGTTCCCCTGGAGCCCACTTTTCAGCTTGGCGGCCTTGCATGCTGCCTTCCAATCTCAGGTTATCATCATGGCGAACCACTGAAGCCCTTTCTCCCTTGTGCCATTCCTGGTGCTGTCTGGTTGCCATTTGTCCCTCCATGTGGAGGTTATCATTGTGACGGACAATGCTGGCCCTATCTCCAGGAGCCCATTTCTCCTGCTCCCTGCCAATGAACTTGCCCTCGGGATGTAGATTGTCCTGGTGCTTGACTGGCAGTGATTTGTCCCCAGGGACCCATTGTTGCGGAAGGCGCTTCTCAAAGTCTCCCTCAGGTCTCAAGTTGTCCGGTTGCTTGACCATTGGAGCACGTTCCCCAGGTGCCCACTTTTCGGACTGACGTCCTTGCATGCTTCCTTCCAACTTGAGATTGTCATCATGCCTCACAGCAGCCATGCGTTCTCCTTGAGTTGCCCATTCTTGCCTGTGTGTCTCCATCTTGCCTTCCATGTACAAGTTGTCTTGTCTGCGGACAACCTCGGCTCTCTCGCCAGCAGTCCATTGAGCTTGTTGCCTGCTTTCAAACTTGCCCTCCATGTGCAAGTTGTCTGAATGCTTAACTGGCTTGGACTTGTCCGCTGGAGTCCACTGTTGTGGCAGACGCTTCTCAAAGTCACCCTCTGGCCGCAGATTATCTGGCTGTTTGACCATTGGTGCGCGTTCTCCAGGAGCCCACTTCTCCACCTGACGACCTTGCATGTTGCCTTCCATTCTCAGGTTGTCATCATGCCGAATGGCATCCATTCGCTCGCCCTTGGTTGCCCATTCTTGGCGATGTGTCTCCAATTTGCCTTCCATATGGAGGTTGTCCTCACGCCGGACAACTTCTGCTCGCTCTCCAGCAACCCATTGAGCCTGTTGGCGGCTCTCAAATTTGCCCTCCATGTGCAGGTTGTCGGAGTGTTTGACCGGCTTGGATCTGTCACCAGGCTGCCACTGTTGAGGCTGTCTCTTTTCAAAGTCACCCTCTGGCTTCAAGTGGTCTGGATGCCTAACCACTGGAGCCCGTTCGCCTGGACCCCAGGCCTCCTTTTCCCGTCCCACAAACTTGCCTTCCGGATGGAGATTGTCGTCATGCTTGACTGGCTTGGATCTATCACCTGGCTGCCACTGTTGCGGAGCTCTCCTCTCAAAATCGCCTTCCGGTTTGAGGTGATCCGGATGCTTGACCACGGGCGCCCTTTCGCCAGGCGCCCATTTTTCCGTCTCCCTCTTTTGCATGTCGCCCTCCAGTCTCAGGTTGTCATCATGGCGCACTGGAGCTTGTCTGTCCGCTGGCAAGTATTCCTCTGGATGTCTGCCTTCCATCTTGCCCTCCATGAACAGGTGATCCTCATGCTTAACCGGTTTTGGTCGCTCCCCTGGGGACCAATCTTCCACTTGGCGTCCCTGGAAGCTCCCTTCAAGCTTGAGCTGGTCTTCATGCCTGGTAATCTCAGCTCGGTCGCCTTTCTGGTAAGCCTGGACATGTCTGGACTCGAACTTGCCTTCGGCCACTTGCAAATTGTCCTCGTGACGGACCATTGCTGCCCTTTCTCCCTTGATGACTGCCACTCCCTCAGATGTTTCGATTTGCTGGCTCAGAGCTTCGGCATCCTCCTTGGTCCAGGTCTTTTTCCTGACAGCCTTCTGCTTGCCAGCGACAGTTTTGCTGGCACTTGCGCTGACACTGGACGTTGCCAATTGGATGCTGGACTGCTGGTTCTTCTGAAGGACCGATCGCTCAGCCTTGGACGCTATGTAGGTCCCCTCCTGGGATTTCTTGGACCAGTCCACATTGCCCTCAAGGGCGAGGTTGTCAGTTGGCTTATGGACGTTGGCACGTAGGTCCTTGTAGTTGATGGAATCCTGTGATCCAAGACTGCCCTTGCGCACGATGGATCCGCCAACAAGCTTGACTTCTCCCCTGCAAGTATATACACGTAAATGAAAAATGGTCTCATTCATTTGTGTAGCTCAGCTTACTTGTTCTGGAAGACCCTGGTGGATTTGCTGGTTTGTTGAAGGGATTGAGAGGTTGCGTGAGCTTGAGCTTGGGTGATGGAAGTTGCGTGTGCGCTCGCGTAAGCCGCCTCCTCCTCCTTGGTGAAGGTCTTTTGGCGCTCTAACTTGGGCCGGTCAACAGCTAGGCCATCGGTGTCGTCGATTCCAAAGATGGCAGCCACCTCCTGGTCAGCTTGTACTGAAAATAGATTAAAAATCAAATCAAATTAGTGGGAGGGTTCCTTAACCCACTTCTAAAAGCATGCTTTAAATAGTCAATGAGTTTCGGAAATTGGTCAATCATAACATAACAAAACCACATTCTGTATTACAAAGGAGGAGAACCAATCAATGTTCTTCTAAGTAGTTTTCAACAAGGAAGGAAAGGAATATATCTCCAAACAGTCACATTCCTTGCTGCCCTGTTTATGCTGCTAGCATGTCCAGGATAATAACAGAGTAAATACTCTATATTAGAGCACTAGACCTTAAATATAACGTAACACACACGTGGCTTATATTAAGAAAGAAAACATTAATTTTGCATGAAGGTCGTCCCTTTGTATGGCTGTAAAATAAAAAAAAGCTTCGAAGGCCAAGGCCTTACTTAATATAGCATGAAATATTTCATGTGACAACCATATGTGTGAACGCATTACAGTGTAGAAAACCTAGAGAGCAAATGTTTCCCTGTTAAAGTTTGCGACACTGTAGAAGGTTGTAAAACCTGTAACGCTCTAAGATTACTTTTAAGTTTTATTGCACATGCTGTAAGCTAAATAGCTAAATAGCAAACTTAGGCTGCAGAGTTACATATTGCAACCATAAAATTGGATTGCAAGCGGCTATTTTCGTTGTGAAAACCACAGCAATTTCGCGTTTTCTATATTTTGTTTTTGAGGCCTTTCACTTTTGAAAAAATGCCTGGAATTTCTAATGCAACTCAAGGTCGCAACTGAACTGAAAAGCTCATGGCTTTTTTGGTCATTAACTTCTTGAACTACCGCAAAACCAGTGGCATGAAAAAGGAAAGAAATTGTGCCCAAGGTTGGAACGAATACTTTTGGAAATGCTATTCCAATCCTGGATTTGCCACAAAGGTTTCTAAGTAGTTCTTGGATAATGACACAGGAGCATGTAAAGTATTGGTTTCGTTTAAGGAAAGTTTGCAGAGCTTCGTTAACTTTTGAATTTGCTTTTTTATGTTGAAACGAGTAACAACTAGCTCTCAAGAAACCAAAAATCGATCTAAAATTGGCCCTTTTGGTTTTTGCAACCTGTAACATTACTTCCTAAATCCATATGCTAATTGTAGAGGAAACAACAGCCAGACAAATTGACGAATTTTGCAAAGTTTTATTGAAAGACCAAAGGCAATAAAAATCGGGAAAAAAGGGCGAGACGGTCATTCAACCCCGCTTTAATAAAAATACCTTCAGTATAGACCATAGATACACAAACTGTTATTTCTTATA
>JAAUYL010002171.1_pt1 | contig 18398 bp, 12 predicted proteins | sample 7278011 | NCBI WGS metagenome assembly JAAUYL01 (sample SAMN14350225, study PRJNA611818) | marine sediment metagenome | isolation source: surface marine sediment (1.8m) | place: French Polynesia: Moorea | collected 2018-08
GTTCGACTTCATCGTTATTATTTGCTTCCTTGTAAGTAGCATACTTAAAAATCTTTTACACAGGTGAAAGTCGCACTTGCTTTTTTATCAACGTGGAATCGTTCCAGCATTATGTCTCCCCAGGTGGTGGGAAAGCTAGGCTTCATGTAAGAAAAGAGCACTTGTGAATTTCTTTCCCCTGGGCAAACATCAGAGACTTCTGTAGTATAAGCTATTGGATACAATCCATTTCTGTGAGTCATCAGCTTGTAAATCACCCATCCAGGCGGCTTGAACTCGATCCAAGGGTCCACATGGCAAAGAAAGATTGATGTAGAACAGTACCTGAAAAAAGTTCCTTGTTACTGTAATATAAAATTGTTTCACTTCCACAGAGGGTACCTAAATTCCAGGCCAACATTTTCATAAATCATCAGGGAGTCGTAGTTGCCGACCTGCCCGTATGACCATGACACGTTGGGGAACATGGAGAATCTGTGGTAGATTCCATTAATAGAATGGTGATGTGACACTCCATCCAACATCAATGAAGGCATTCCAGGGCAGCAATTCTCGGGGGCCGAGACTTCTGAGCAGCATATGTAGTTGATAAAGGTTCCTGGGATTTTGCAATCACCAACGCACAATTCACCAGATGGGGCACAGTCCTCATCACCAAGACAACTTCCAACCATGTGTTCGTCTGTATAGCCCAATGTGGAGTCGTCTTTTGAGAGACGAAATGAAAGTTTGACATTATAAAGGATCAGGTTCAAGGCAATGTCTGATACTCACAGTCCTGATTGCAGCTGTCCCTGGTTTTAGCGCAACAGTTTTCCCCAATGTTGTAGCCAAGTGTGCCAGCACTATCAACAATACAATTGTTACATCCGCAAACGAGTTCACCTCGACAGTCGTCGTTCCTCTCGCAGGCTCCGTCTCTTAATTCACAAACATTGCCACCTCCACAGCAAGCGCCAAATAGCACCCTATAAAGGGAAATATCCTCGACGCTGCTGCTACTAATGTCACAATATTTCTCCTTGGCAATAGCTTCCGGCATGTGGTGGCTGCTAGTTTTATTGGTCATTAATTTGGTCTTGCTGCATGAAGTCATGTTACTGGCGTCCAAAGCTACAAAGACACTCCGAGGCGAATGCAATTTATTCCCTAGCAACCTCTGTGAACATCCTCCTTCGCTCTCAGAACACTCCCACTCGATGATGGAACTCAGATAGCCCTCCGTCCCTCTGCCACCCAAGAGAATGAGCTTGGAGCCAAAACTGATCCTGGAGAATCTGGCATAGCTTAAAGGCAATGGCAAGTGTGGTCCAAGTTTGGACTGGCCAAGGATTGGTCCATTTTCTATTCCATCTTCCAAGTCAAAGACCAGAAACTCGGTTGAATCCAGGGGAGGCTCCAGGGGGGATAAGGATTGGTATCCACCAGCCACAACCACAAAAACAGATCCAGTGGATGGGTCCACAACACTTTCACAAGCATGGCCCTCCCGTTGGAACAATAGTTTTGGCCCGTCGGTCCATTCGCTCCAATCCCCTTTGTCTTTATTGAAGGTTACCCACTGAGTAGAGTCCGAGATATTTTCTTGATGTGCCTTCCCCGTGTGCCCACCAATGACTATGGCTATAAAGTCATTGACTTTAGTCGTGCAATGCCTTGCTCGTTGTTGGGCCATGGGAGGGCCAACTTGACCAAAATCATTCAGATTGACCGTTTCGACCGAGCTCAATATTGTTATACCAGATCTGTAAACGCGTCATTCATTCAACTTTACATTTAAACACAAATAACTTATTCATACACTTTTCTTGTGTAGCCTCCTGTGATGAAAAGTGAAGTGCCGAAAAAAACAACACTGGCCGCCATGTGTCTTTGTTCCATCATTGAAATCTGGCGCTCGCACCCTGATCAGTCCCTAGAGTGTAGCACCTATCCTCAGAATGCATATCCTCACCCCTGATTCCACCGCAGACAATCCCAGTTCCATCACGAAATGTTCCGCCAATGGACCCTGCCAGCGATGCTGGAATCTCAGGATAATTCGTGCAGGTAAAGTCATTGTCGTCAGTGGAGCTTATAACAACGACATCAGTGAATCTGCTGGCGCCCAATGGAAAGCCAGTGAGAACAAGGAGTTTTTCTAAAAAAAATGTCATCATTTAGGTGATTCAAGCCCAAAAATATTTGATTGATTCTTTCTTGCCGAGACATTGAGGTTGATAGCTGACATCTTTTGACAGTGCCACTGTCAACCAATCGCTGACATCCTCCTGGTCTATTATGTCAGGAGTTATTCGGTGCAAGTCTCCAATGTCTTCTCCACAAAGCTGGCTCTCCACCAGGACGCATTTGCATGATCTGTCCGTGGAGCCAGAGTAGATCCATGCGTTGACAATGATGTCCCGATCTTCTACATCTGTACAGAGGAGTGTGCAGATAGCATTGGACAAGACATCGTTGAATGTTTTCTTGATTTCGAAGAGATGGAGCTGGTCCCTGTCAGTCCATAAGAAGCGAACCAGTTGAAGTTGATCAACCGTGGCCATGTAATCAACTCGGTCAACTAACAATGTAAAGCATCACTTAAACTCCTTTACCCTTATCATACAAACAGGTAATGTGTTAGATACTCTGCATTTTGCAAGTACAATCTTGGCAGTAGTGGGCCTTCTTCTTGAACGAATCCAGACAACAGTCATCTCCATCAAATATGCATCTGTAAATAACCCATAACATCAAGACAATTATCTGAACACCAGGAGCAAAGTATTGTACCGGAATGTGTTTGTAATATCATCACAAACGCCATCGTTGATCAGAAAACTGTTTGCTGTGCAACCATCACCAAGCTCGATGGACGCCGCCTTATCTGTTTGGTAATTTGCGAGACCTGAAAACAGAGAGAAATGCTTGTTTTTGAAAACTAAAAAAATATTTTGTCAGAAACCATTGTTTGTTGATGTTGAAGCATATGCAATCACCGAGGATAGAAATCCATAAAACACTATCGTGAGTATCAAGTATTTCAAAGATCGACACCAATTACCACTGCCATCATTTTCAACTGTATCAGTTGTCTGTTTTTCATCAATGTCATATTCCTCCTCTGAACTGAAATCACTGCTTTCGCTATTGTCGGACATTTTTTTACTCTTGCAAGAGTCTAGCTTAGGTAATAAATAGTTTTAAGGCAGAAAAGCAGTTTTGCATCGACATTTTAATAACAAGCAATTATATTTTTCTAGGAAAAAAATATTGGGCTTTTCTTGCATGCTTTCTTGCTTCCCATACTCGACCCGCCTTTACTAATTTTCGGGCTCTCCTCTTCCCACCCATTCCGTGTTATCGTGTCACCGGGGTATTGACAGATTACCGCGGCTAGTTTTACTTAAACATGAGGAAGCACAACTTCTAACGCATTGCATTTTCTCCCCCGGGACTACCCTAGCCACCTAATACAGAAGAAAAGCACCCGCAGATCTAGATGACTTTAGCAACGTACTGCCCAAAAACGATCACCAACTTGCCGCAGAATTTCGTCTACCACCCGCCTTTTCTTTTTTGTTTATATACAGAATGGTAAAGCGGGGTCTGAATGCAAATGTTTGTTTACATTTTGACAGCCATCAACTGGCTCTTGGCAAAAATATAAACAAAGGCCCGAGATATATCTCAGCACTTTTAGGGGCCGCTTTTACGACTGTTTAATTCTCTTTCCCTTGAGTTTATTTTGCCGGCTTTCAACAACTTTTTCATTTTACTTACATAAGGCACCCAAAAAACTTTTGAACACCAGTTCTCCGCCAAAATATCCTATGTAGATTCTCCAAAAAGCGAGCGGGTCAATGGCAGCATGAATTTTGGATTTCGTGCCATTAGTATCCATGACGTTATTTGCTTCATAATGTTACATTAGTTCGCCGACTATGTTATGTAACGCTACCAAACTTGAGGACGTGACTGTACATAATAATTCAAATATGCATGAATTTACATTCTACCCCCTTATTATTGCTGCTGAATTGAAGGGGACAGCCCAGAATGTCTACGATCTCTAAGGACAGTTTTTGCACGATTGCAGTGTCGGAAAACCAAAACCTTGACAGGCACTAAGATTTCTGGGACTGTAAGGAATCTGTGCAGAGTATGCAAGTCTTGCCACTGTCTGGCTAAGTGTTTAAGCACTAAAAATGAAGGCGATTTTGATATTTTCACACAAAAAGTTATTGGTGTCACAGGCTCCCCCAGTTTTGTTCCAGTTTTCAGCCAGGTTTTTTGCTTTGCTGGTGGATACCAGGAACAAAAAAAGTTTTATTGCATTTGCGTGGCAAAGGGAAGGGAGGCAAAAATTAAAATTGTCATAAACGACAAGCTAAAGTTAGTGTTTGGAAACCCATTTTAGAATATTGTGCATTGGAAAAAATGCTTTGCCACCGTGCGCTCTTTGCGTTAGGTTAAGGTATGTAGAAACAGCGCTTATGTACTGCAGAGAAAAGCCAATGTAAGTATGCTTTATATACAGAAGGGAGACTTTTCAGTCCTTAACTTGCGCTTCGCATAGTTGCACATCTATGATTTAGTGCGCGCCAAAAAAAGGAGAACCCTTGCCAATACACCAGCATTATTCTGCAGTTTTATCAGTTTCTTTGCTCATTGCAGTGAAAGGTAAATACTGTTGCAGTTTAACGAAAAACAGTGTGTAGTGCCAGCAATTTCAAGTCTATATAGGTAAGTAAGCTATTTTCGCTACCCGACCAAACACAAACGGAAATGAACTACCAAGAGGGAAACTTGCTAGTCTGTGACTGCAAGGTATGCCGTTTGAAATATTGCACCGCTAGATTTTATCGAAAGATCTATGGGTTATTTGTTCCTGAAAAATTTCGCCAATTTTCTATGTAGATGGAAATGCTATTTTTCCGCGAAAAAAGTAAGTTGGTCTCTTTTTTGCTGAGACTGAAGTTTTTCTTCTCCGTTGGGAGAGGGGTGGGTCGCCTTCCTGTTCTCTGAAAATTAAGGGCGAGAAAGTTTACTGGGGAAAAAAATGACAAAAATACTTTGATACTTTGCTTTTGTCTGGTCGGGCACGAATTTTAATACGTCAAACGACAAAAGGAGACGTGATTAATTTTTCAAAATTGCTCGAAAATGTCAATGGTGAGTTATGACAAAGACTGAGAAAAATTAAAATGTCACTTTGTTCTCATAGACATTGATGGGTATTGGATTGGCTAACACGGCGTTAAACTTAAAATAACTGACAGTTAAGTTTAAACAAGACTTCAATTAAGTCTAAGCTTCTGTTTTTCACATGAACAGGCCCTCTTTGCCGTCGGGTTAAACTCTATCTAATCTCTTGATAGCTTATAATAATGGAGCCTAATTCCTGCGTAAGGAGGAAAAAAAGTTCCGCAAAGTTCAACCATATATTTTTAGTGGCAAGCATGATTTTTTGGGATGAAAAACCAAATGCTTTGCCGTGTCTATACCATCAACTTATAAGAAGTCTCAACGGTGGCGGGACACAAAATTAAGCTGGAAATCTGTAATTTTTCCTTGGCGTTTCTTCGAACTCTCGGTCCCCCGTCTCTCCTACCAACTTCTTGGTCTTCTGAGGCAAAGTTTACACCCATGCCATCTACCATCTTTTCGTAATTCATTTACAAATTCCAATTGTCATTCTTGCCAGATTATAAAGGTATGCAAAGGGTGCTGGAAACTCAAGAAGGTGGCGCGGTCGAAACTTTTTTCTTCTGGTCAATTAATTAAAAAATGCACAAATTAATTGATTAATTACTTACAAAATTAAGCATTAATCTTCTGTTACTTTTACTTTCACATGACATGGTCCACTTTGGCAGCCAGTGGCAAAACCGACACGTCTTGAGGGTTTGTGAACTAGTTTGTTGTTCTTATTCAACTCTTTGTCCCCCTGTTTCTCTTGAGAAAGAGAAGGATTTTAATGTGTATTTAAAGATCCACCACCATAGAATGTACCCAAAACCAAAATTAGAATTGAAAAATAAATAACATGGCATGACAGCCAATGTTGCGCAATCCATAGGTAAACTTTCATAATGTCACACCTTGACGTGACACACTCTTTTTTCCAATCTGCCAACAGACATTTACTCAGCATTTCCAGATATCTATCTAGTGGGGTTTGAATAATGTAAGCCTGGTTTCCTAGATCCAATTCCAAAGCTGACAAGTGTGTTGCACAACTTATTGTCAATGATAGGACTAGAATCGGAGTACAATATCATAGAGTTTCCGGACAGGACAGCCGTCGCTCAAAGTTAGACAAACATTCCCTTCACTTCCGGTCCGCAGTTTATCCTGAAAAAGATTCTATTGTGTCTACTTTTCAAGGCCCGTTTCCGGTTTTAGAAAGCCAATTTTCCAAGTCAAACCTGTGACAGATTTAGATGGATAGCTCCCATGGGAGATCCCACTTTCTTCTTCGAACTGCGCTAATGCAGAATCGAATTGAGTCTTTTATTTTCAAAAAAAAGAAAAGTACCACCAGCCTTAACTTGTCCATTCTTGACACATTTTGAAAGCATGCCAATGTACGTTTGTTTTGGTTGACAACAAATCACAAACAACATTCATGATTCCTTTTTCCTACTACAATACTACAAAAACACATCTAGCAACTGATGATGTTACCTAGCTAAGTAGATACTTAATGCAAATGAGTGCAAGCAAGAAACTTAAAGAAAGAATAGAAGACAATACCTTCTTTTTGCAATGGCACACAGCACAGGCATTGATGCATATATGATTAAGCCATGGCTCCTCACGTAGCAGCCATATACCCTATGGAGAAGAAGTGGGAGACAAGGAGGAGCACCTACTTCACAATGGAATGTAGGTCACTGTCATCTGATAGATGTGTATTCTATGTTCTATGTGTTTGCAATGGTTGCTTTCATGTGCTCCTCCTTGAAGCCAGGTACCTGCCTACTTTTTTCTGTATGTTGACTTTAGGATAGGACCTGCTTGTGACTAACATTGGCAAAAACCTTCTTTTAGAGGAGACAGGAATAGCAATGGTATTGGCATGCCTAGAGCAGCACGGAGCACGGTTCGATAAGGCAACGGAAGGAGGTAGAGCCACATCAGATACAAAGATCCACTAACCTTCACAACCACCATGTGTAGTGTTTTCACATTCCAAGGACATTATTGTCGGTGATTTTGTAGTTTAAGCATATGTGTCTCGCTCAAGGGCATACTTAATGGTGGGACCATGGGAGGGAGGTTACGGGTAATATTAATGAACATTGCTGAAATATCAAGATGTCGAGGATCTTCATGTACATTCCGAATGTGGCCGAAATTTCAAAATGATAGGCCTACTTAGACTTCCGTTCTCTCCCTCTTCTATAGATATTGGCTACGATATACCCCCGCCCAAAAGCCAAAGCTACCTTATTTGATTATGTAAATTCGAACGGGAGGAGGAAAGATATGCCATTCTTTGGGTCTTTCCATGAGAAAATAGTTGTGGAAAACATGATTTTTCAACAAGCAGGCTTTAACCTGCCTTTCACTGTTCTATGCGATTCATGGAAACACAGTAAAAGACAACGACCTTCAGCTTCATGGATTCCAAACCGAGGGGAGGGGATGGATTTTCATGGGGAATGTGTGTTGCACGCGAGCAAACGTATCCAAAAGTCTTGGTTGTGACATTGACAAGCAGCTCAAAATTTCAGCCCAGATCTGATATGTAGTAAACAAGGATGAGTTGCAGATATTTTTGGGCCAGGATCGAGTCATTCAGAAACTTCTTAAACAACTTTTTAAAGAGTTTTTGACTTCCTCCATATCTTTTTTAAAGTACGCCATCGCGTAGCAAGCAAGGCTTATTTACCATCTATCGACCTGAGTTTGCATTTCTAAGACAAACATTGTAGGATCCAGAGTTTGCTCGGACAAACAAGCGGACAAGTTTTAGGAGAGTTGACTTCCGGTTGCCTCCTTGATAGAGAGTTATATGCCTGGATGTTTGTCCGAAGGGAACTTTTGTGAGTAGGTGCTTGGCTGGCAAGGAAGCCAGGCAATTTATGCATCGAATAAAGGTCAATCACAAAGCGTTTTCTCTCCCATAAATCAAGGGCGAAGCTAGGTAGGAAATATGTTCTAAAAAACGGGTTTGGCACACACGACTTAGATCAACAACAGTCTTTCCTCATCAAACTCAGGCTCGCGCTCGTCCTTGTAAATTGACCTTTACAGTTTCCCAGAACGCGACCAAAGAGTTGTGAAAGACTTTGCTGATTGCAAAAAATATGAAGGATGCTTGTTTGTGTCTTTAGGCCCAGATATCTGATATTGCGCAATACCTGGAGATGCTGGGTTATTTCCGTTTTCCTAGCCTTTGAAAACAGTTTTCCCATATATTTTGAAACATTGAGACTTTGGTTACGTTAAAAATTTTTGTCCCACATCCTGTTTTCTTAATCAAAAAGTAGGATAAATTGAGATCAGCAGAGATCAAGATTATCTGGAGATAACACCTCAAGGATTACACTGATTGTACTCGGTCGTACAGTGTAACATATTCTTTTTTGCCAGCAGTGTGATCCCCAATCTATGATACTATTCCTTCCTCAGGCAAAAAAGAAGCTAAAGCACAAGGATATTCTTGGGAGAAATATGATTCCACACTGTAAAGTCTGACAAGTTGAGACATGTCTGTTTTGCTTTTGCTGGCTGGTTGTGATTGTTCAGTGAAGGAAAGAGGGACATTGTATACAGTAGAGTAAAGGCTGAGTACTTCTTTTCATAGCTTATGTTACATAGATATAGTGGGTCCTGTCATTTCAAGCACTTCTTTCTTCTCTTTTTGAATGTGGGTGTATGTGTATTTTTGTGCCCAGAAAAAAATGACAAGTTAGCAGTACAAAAACAAGACAATGGTGCTTCAAGCAATGATCATTCAAAACCCAGCCAAAAGCTAAAAATACCCGTAACTCATCTTTATCCTAGGGTTTTCTCTTTCTTACAAAGGGGACTGTTAGGAAATTCAATTTTAAAAGTCTCTCTTTCTTAATTACTTTGTTTTGTTTCTCCCACCACTTCCTACTTTTGTCAACAAAGTTATTAGACAAACAACAAACTGCCTTTGTACTTTCATTGCTTAACGCTCCATAGAATTTTAAACAAAAGGACTCGAACCTTAGATAGGTCCGGGTATGGAACAGAACGTTAACCACTTGGCCAAATCAGTACATGTTTTTGAAATGATGCCTATATAGAAAAGAAGGCCTAAAGGGGGAAGGAGAGAGGGCCCAAGATTCTAAAAGCATGATACAATTGTCATCTTCTTGGTGAGTTCATTTTTCACATAGCATTTGTGAACTAGATGACCCCCGCCCCTTTTTAAGCCTTGGCCATATCTGGTAGCAAGCTGGCACTTTTGCCTAAGTCACCTAATGTCACATACTTGGAAACGGGACAGTGTCTCAAACATGACAACCAACTTGGAAGGAGGAAGAAGGAGATAACAAAGAGTAAAAACTGAAATGGCAAAATCCAGAGTTGCCCCGCAAATGTTGCCATTCTTCCGTGAAATTGGGAAGAACAACAGCAACAACCAAAGAGAGCTGCACTGCTCTTTGCTTTGTTTTCTGGTCAAATCAAAATTGTCTGGCCGGGTACTTTCTTCCTTGGAAAAGTATTGACAATGCAAAAGCAGGCCATTGAGCATAATGTCAACAAATTCATTCTTTCTGGCTTTTTCCTGCATTTGTGTGGCCATTTTAGGACACTGCAAGCAATGTAACTCTGGCTTCAGTGCTTTATAGGCCTCACAATTCTCCTTGTCGCAGAAACTTCAATTAATGGCGAAGTTGGCTTTTTATCGTCCAATAAAACTCTCGAAATACATTGAAGCCAGACCTCTTTTTCCCCCTGGAAAAAAGGAAGGAAAGGGTCATTGCTTTGTCAACAACAAAGAAAAAAGTTGAAGCTTGTTAAAGTAGGAGAAGGTGTTTTATAGCTAGAGTCCAGTTTTGATCAATAGTTTGGGAAAAAACTTCTCTTTGAAGGTGTCTGGAAAAGACTGCAAAATTGCAGTCCTGTTTCCGATTCTCATCTTCTGACAAGGGAAGTAAGTGATTGTCATCAAAGTCTAACTGCTGCCACAATTGTTGGATTCTCTTTTGCTTTTTTAAAGAGATATTGCACATTGATAAGAATGGACTCCATGGTTGGCATTGTGTGGACTGGATGTTGCTTTCTTTTTCATTGCCAAACTCGAAAGTGCTTACAAGCAATAAAGTCATAATTTTCCTTTACTGCCCCAACAAGTAGCTGTTTGGTGGTTGTCCATGGAAAAAAAGTGAAAACCCTGCTGCCAACCACAACATCTTATTATTGGACAGTACAGAATACAGACATGGAGGCACAGTCTTCTGGGAGACTCTGTGTGCAAGCCACTTTACTTTTTCTTGCTCGAGAGGGGCTCATCTTTGGCATAAGAACAAAACCCTTCTCTTTCTCTAAGAGTCTCAATTTCAAGAGCATAAAATGCAAGTGGTACTGGATGCACCGAGTTTATAGTCACTTGAGACGACTGTTTTAAAGGGTCAATTTTGGCTTTTTGTGTTGCTGCGGGATGGATGGTGTCTGCAGTGAGAAATCTTTCTTTTGTTGGATGTGTCCGTCTTTTTTCCTTCTTATCCGATGGTCCTTCTGTTCCTGTTTGTTGTGTGGGAAAAGAATCTCTCTTTTGATCAAGGCTCTAGATATGATTTTCCCAGAGGAGAAGACCAGAAGGCTGGCCTTTTTTGCGCGGTACTTAGTGATTTCGGGCAAAAACAACAACGCCGATGGGATGGCAAAACTTGCCTCTTTCTCCAACTTCTGACCACGATCATGAAGAAAGCCTAAAAGTAAACAATAATAACCCTTCATATTTTGTTTGGTGATTTGTCTGGTCGGGTAGCATCTAGAAGAACATCTTTTCCTTGAACTTGGTGTTTTGAAAGGTCACTACGGAGACTCTGCTATTATGACAAAAAGCGCCTGCTGGATGTCGTCCCCTTTGAAAATTTGTGGTTATAGTGGTGGTGGGCCTTAAAGCCTCCACCACACCACCTTTTTAGCTTTTTTCGTCACAGACCATTGAATATTTCATGAAAGCAAACCCGAGAAGAGCAAGCTAGAGGTCACAGTTCGCTGCAGGTGGTCGCACACATGTCCAAGAAAAAAGGCGGGAAAGAAAAATATAGATATCTGTTATTGTATCTGTGGTGCAGACAGCTTCTGGCATTTTTTATCAAGGTAGACTTTGCAAAAAAACTCTCTAAAGAGTAGGCATGTTTATTATTTCCCAGGGTTTGGAGTACACCACAAAAGGGGGCCTAGAATAAATAGATAGTCCTATCAAAAGGTCAGGGTGCTTCTAATCTAGTCTTGAGATGTATGTTTAGGTTAGAAACATCCAAGAGTTACAGACAGGTTGTTTTATCAGCTTACAGAGATTCATTCCACTTTGACTTTCCCATCCATATTGTTTCTATAGGACCAAAAATTCTGAAGTACTTGAATATTTGATCTGTTGACATGTACCTATCTACTTTTAAGGGGCCTGGATGCACTTGTGACTTCTATTTTATGCATGATAGTTCAAAGCGGGAGAAGCCTTAAAACTCTGTTTGAACTAAAGTGCTTCAGGAATCTGTCCCTTCAACTGGGAAAAAGTGTCAAAAACATGAAGGTTGGTTCAAAGTATCAGTAACACGGACTGCACATTGATACACCATGATTGCAAGAAGACATTTTTGCCCCTTTTTGGCATAGGAATCATTACTTACCATCAATTTCTTCCCCCAAATGAGAGAGCATCATCTATAAAGTAAACCCTATCATTTGTGTATTAAGCCTCCCTTTTTCCCAGAACGAAAGAGGCGCCCGACAAAGCAAAATCCATGGTATTGGTACTGTTTTTTGCCTGGTCGGGAACACAGAGAGAATAGATGAAGTCAGATGATAATAGGTTTTCCCCCTTTTAGGATATTATGTTGCTGAATGACTCTGTGCTGTTGCTGACCATTGTCATGTGAACATTGCATTTACAGGGGATTGCAAGCATTGGTTAATCCATAAAAATATGTGAAACGGGTCATTTCTCTCATTTCTGACTCACTCAAAGAATAAGATATGTCAAGGCGATTGCCAACTTTCCCGTCCTCTTTTGCCAAATGACCGATTGTTTCTACACAGAGTCACAAATATTTTCTTTACCATCTTGCTCAGATATTCTTGGAAGAACCTGTACAGACGTTTGGCTACTAATTGCAAAATATCAATGGATATGTCGTTAGCAAATTTCCGGTCAGGCAAGGCAACCAAACCCAAGAAAAATAATTATTGCAGCTCACAGCATTTTTTTTCGTGAAAATATCCCCCACACGATAGTGGCTTTAAAAATGAGGAGAAAATAAAATGCAGAAACGTGGGGTTCTTTTTTGCTTTGCTTTGCTTTCACTTATTTATGCACAGACAGTGGACCAAAAATTCCTTTTTAAAGACGAGCTCAAACAAGCCCATTTCTAGGAGTTTAGCAGTCAAAACGTAGAAAACAGATGATTTTTCAAAAGAGAAAAATAAATATTACAACATGGGTGAACATGACAGGTGCGTATGGAAGCTGAAATATTTTGCGTTTTTCACCAACAACAAAATATTCCCCGCTTTCCTGTTTCGATTGCAAGGTCAACAACAACGAGAAAAGGCGGGAATGTACTTTTCTGGCAGCCGGAGTACGACTGCTCATCTCTTTTGAGTTATGTCCCTCACAAAGTCTTGGATTACCACTGGCTTACTGACAATAATATAGTGGCTAAAGAATGTGCGAAGAAAACAATAACAACAACAGCATCAAAACATAGTACAGAATTTGTGGCAAAGCTGGGTAGACACAAAAACCATAGACAATTCTTGAAATATATCTATGGACATCCGAAATGAAATGGTCGGGTCGCGTGATGGCAAAGCACTTTTACCGTGTTTCTAGGGCTTCTTCTTGCATTTTCCTTGTTGTAACCACTGTCAATTTCCGGTTTCTGGACATTGACGCGTTTCCGGTTTTGTTGCCAACTCTATAACGAGAATCTCTCGCTCGTTGTCTCTGTCCCCCTCTTACAGATTTATTCCCACTCGTTGAATTTTGCCCATAAGAGAGAATTGCTTCCAGGACAACCTTACTTTCCCAACATTTTTGTTATTGTTCGAGCGATGGAGGAAAGGAGGGGCGAGGACATTATACCTAATAATACTTTTTACCTTTTCCTGCCTTTTCTCTCCTTATTGCCTTGGTGGCTCTTTTTTCTGGACTGAGCAGCGCGCAAAATCCATCTCACAAAGTAGATTAGATTTTCGGGTTTTTAGGTAAACCAGCCCACCAAACTGAAAGCGGCAGCTTGGTATTGTACAAGTATATTAACCAGAAAAAGCCAGGTTAGATAATATTAGAGTTCAGGTTTTTATAAACTAAGTATAGAGTCTTATTACGAGTGAACACTAGCATAATGGCAAAACTGGTTTGCTAGATTTTTTGACCACAAAACTGTTATTGTTATCTTTACTGTCTTTTTATACTGATAATAAAAAAAGATAAAAAGCGCAAGCAAGTACAATTAATTTCATTACTTTTATAGTGTACCTGAATGGTTTCCTTCCTTTCATTGCAGCGTTGCCAAGCAAAATTTTTGTTGTTGCACTTTTTGCGGGGATTTTGAAAAAAGTCCCTCCTCTCAAAAATACGATGCTGGTTGGGCAATAAGCTGCTTAGAGGCTAAGTGGAGGTCGTTCTTGAGAGTGATGGAAACCTATTAGGCGACATTTTGCATTGTCAAAAAATGCACGCCCAAGTTGGGCGCACCCTGGCTGACAAACATTAGAAAAAATGGTGACTATTAGACTGCTTTCACCCTCGCAAAACTTCATAACAACAACAACAATCGTAAATAGAAATGAAAGTGGGGTCATCATTGTGAAAAGAAAAGTTTTTTAAAGCCCAACTTTTTCTCTCAATTGTTTTGCCTTTATGGACAGAGTTATTGGGCTGGTAAAAGGGGGCGATTTCCATCCACTTTTTGAAAAATGGAAAGGCATTTTTGGGCTGTTTCCGATAATAAATGGCCAATACACTTGATCCACGCCTGGCAACTCGATCTCTGCCCAGTTTTGCACAACATTACGTGCTCGTTTAACCGTTTCCGGTTCCAGGGTCTATGTACCACCAATCAGACTTTGTTGTTCTCGCGAAACCTTTAGAGCATTATGTAACGAAAATTGAAGATTTGATCGATTTCAAAACTTTTCTTTATTCCACTAAAACAAACAAAAATATACCTATACAAATGCCAAGGACTTCTGGGTAGCAGTTACATCAATTTGTCAAAACTTGGTGCTTCTAAGGAGAGTACAACTGTATCAGTCTTTGTTGTTGTTTTTCCACAACAAAAATGAATTGGTCTCAGTCTTGTTGACATTTTCTCTCACTTTTTGCCCTTTTTCCGCTATTGCAGGTAGCCTGTTCGGCGAACCCTGAAACCCGCCAGTTTTATGAAGACCTCGCAGCCTGGCAGACTCGGCTAAAAAAAGTGCTGCTTGACATTGAAGAATATTTGTCCGTCTCAACTGAGTAGAGGCCTGCTGTGAAGCATCACAGAGGGGGCTTGGCCTCTGGATTCCCAACCCATTAACAGTCATCCAGGACCCTCTGTGGACGATACCGGAAAACAAGAACAAGGGGCAAGAACAAAAAACTCATGGGCATGCCCAACGAACCGTGGATGTTGGTAAGAAACCAAGTACAGGGTCTTTCAAACAAAACTTTTATGACAACTTGAAATTGCAGTTGTTTTCTGGAATACCCTGTATGTTGTGACACTTTTTCCCCAGCAAGTATTTACCCTGGTACCCTTGTTTTGATGCAACCTTGCAGTACTTCCTTCCGGTTTTGCTTACAAAAGGTTACAGCTATGGTACAAGTTTTAGTGGTAGAAATGTCACAAAAATTTTCTCATAAGAGTACATTTGCAAGACCAAAGGACCAACCAGACCAGCCCCAATGAAAACAGAATTTTTGATTATTCAACCATCTTATCAAAGTTTTATGCAACATCCATTGAAGATATTTCAGGCCTGGGAATCCATCACAGACATAAGACATGCTCCTCCACCTTTTAACTTAGTTTTTTTTTCACTTTGTTTTGCAGGAAAAGAGGTTGAGAAAAAGTTGAAGAGTGCAGTCTGCAGAAAACCGTGAGAGAAGAAAGAACGAAGAGCAACATAATTTCAGCATCGACGAAGGAAAAACGCGGCAAAATGCATCATCTACACTTCAAACTCCTCGTTTTCGGCCTGATTTTGCAAGGTAAACCTTAAGCTCTGATATTAGGAGCTGTCAATTTGTCGGAGGCACCCTGCTGAGCTTTAGAAAAAGGAGTATAAACCAAAAATATGGCAAACCGCTGGGACTATTGAATAGCTCAGCAAAACATGCTGCTGCTTTTCAATTCTGCAACAAACACAAAACACCTTCTGGGCGGGTGCTGGGTAACCCTATACTCTCCCTGAATATCCAGCCACTTTTACCTGGAAAACATTCATGCCACAAGAAAAAGAGTTAACCAATTTCCTTCATATTTTCAAATGCATTATACATGACAAGGGATGGTATGTGAAATCAAATAAAGCCTGTCTGAATTGATCCAGACAGCTTGGGGCCTAGCAAAATTCTGTAGAACAGACATAGGAATAGGAATATGATTCATAGCATCGTCACATGAGAAAAATGAAAGAAATAATTTGCTTTTGCAAATTGGCCATTAATTCTCGTTTTTGAGAACACTCGTGAAATATGGTTTATTGAGTTACCTTCCTTTCTTACATAAATGTCTCTGTATTTCACAGTTCTCAGGCTCGAAATTATTTGTGTCAATGGCTTTGAGTTATGACCGTATTGTTGAGAAATAGCCCAGAGAAAGCAAAAGTTTCTTAAAAATACTTTCTTTTCTTGAATTTCTAGGGTTGACTTAACTTTAAAAAAGTGCAGATCTAGCCCAACGCTTTCTCATCTCATTCTTGTTGTCACGTGGATGAAGGGAAACATAATTTTTCAACCCTTAGACCCTTCTTCCTCAGACAAACCTACATATTTTATAGCAGCCATATGTCTCACATTGTTGTTCTTACTTTCCATATCTTTGGAAAGTGGTTTCAGTCTTGTTACAACCTCCCACACTTTTCCTAGGCGGGAAAATCATGAATTTTGAAACTGAGAGCCAGCTAGGGCAAAAAATCTAGAACAACATAGCCGGCAAAAATGTAACTTTTGCTGAAAGCACAAAAAACTTGTGAAATTCTATTTTTACATTTGATAATTTTTATTTTTAGCTGACTGGCAGCTTGGTACATTGACCGGCGCGGCTGGCAAAAGCCTTAAAGACGCTAAACATGTGAACGGAACCGGAAGTGAAAACATAAACAATCAAAAGATAAACAAACCGGTCGAGCTGACCCACCTGTTCTTAAACAAAGATGGCACATTGGATGACAGTCTTCTGTTTCACGCTCACTCCACCAACGTGAGGCAGAGTTTCAAAACCGGAAATGAGCTAGCTGACACCCGGGGCATCAGTTCATCAGCTGACAGCAGCAGTGAAGGTGGCACTTCCGGTTCCAGTGGCAACAGTGTAAACAAACACAAGAATGGAAACAAAATATTCCTCTCCAAGAACAATACAGTCATCAAGGCCCATGCTGGGTCCACTGTGGTCCTACCGTGCATGGTGAACAAAGATAGCAAGTTCGAAATGGTGAGATAACATTCTTCAGTTTATTGTTTTATTTTCAGTCGTACTGTTAAACATTCAGGTCACAATTAAGCGGGAAGTTATTTGTTAACCTACATCCCAGCCCAAGGCCTCCTTGTACCCTAGTAATACAATGGGAGCACTCAGCTTTCTGTAAACTAAAACTCCCTAGGGAAAATATGGAATCTCGGGCGTCCCTGGACTTGGCATCCACCTTTGCACCTCTTAGTATTACATTAAGGTTCTTGCTAAAATGGCGAGAGAAAACAAAATAAACACCACCATTGCCATTGTACCTCTTGGTGAATAGAATGATGTAGTTGTAGTTTGCCTTATCCAGGACCTTGATTCTGTGGATTCCTTTGATTTGCAATGCAAAAACAGTACATGATTTGGGTAATTTGCAATTGATCAGCTAGTGTTTTGTACTGTAAATAGATTTGTTTGGCTTTTTCTACCAATCTCTGTTGATGGTTCGGTCAAGGTTATATCTGACCACAGGCTGTCGAAACAAGAAAAAGGGGAATAAAGGAGAGCATGAAAGCATTGTTCTCTCTCTTTCTTGTTGAAAAAAGCCTTGAAAAAACCACATCAAAAAGTAAAAACCTCTCTCTTTTGCTAATGAAAACAATTAGAAAAGAGTGAACCATTTTTTGTGGTTGCGTGTGGTAGTTGCAAGATTCCTTTAACAAAGAGGATTTTCTGTAAAAGAGCTTGTTAAGTTTCTTCTTCTTTCTGGTTGACAAAGCTTACCCAAGTTGTAAGTCCAGATAATAACTGCTTGAGATTTTTTTGTGTCTGGTAGGATAGTTAGTTATTTTTTTTGTGCGGTGCAGCTCTAAGTTTCTTAACCCTTTACGTAATAAGAGAGGACTAGGCCTACCACAATTGAAGCAGAAAAAAAGTAACTTTAACAAGGTAAAAACGGTATAAGCATTATGTCTATAGTTGCTTTCATTGACCTTGATTTTTACACACCTCATTTCCTTAATATATGCCCCTTGTTTGTTTGATACCTCCCTTCATGAATCTTGGATGAATAAAAAACCAGCCAGACATTTTAGCATTATTCCCTCTTTTCCAGATAATGTGGGTGCGACAGCTGAAGGGCGCCAACAGGTCATATCAAATTCTAACCATCGGAGACTCGCCTCACATCAACGACAATCGTTTCTTCCTGACTGCATCTACGGTGGATCCCCATAAAAATGTAAACAAAACAACAAACAAAAACCATCATTTTTTATTGTCAATTTTCCGACTTTTTAATGCCCCCTATTTTTAACCGCGGAAACTGGCCAATTTTCATGTTTTTATTGAGACAATTCAAGCCGTCTTAAAAGGAAATCATTAACTTTTTTTTGTTTTGCTCGGGTTTCGAACCCGGGTGTGCTGCATCATTTTGAAGTATGCTAACCACACGGCAACCTTTTTCAGGATTGGTCTTTGAGCATACAACGGGTTAATACGAGCGATTCAGGTGCCTACAAATGCCAAGCCAACTCGCATCCATCTCAGTTCATCACAACCAGCCTTTCAGTGCACGGTAAGTAAACA
>JAAUYL010101014.1_pt1 | contig 18396 bp, 16 predicted proteins | sample 7278011 | NCBI WGS metagenome assembly JAAUYL01 (sample SAMN14350225, study PRJNA611818) | marine sediment metagenome | isolation source: surface marine sediment (1.8m) | place: French Polynesia: Moorea | collected 2018-08
AAGTCGAGTAATCTACATAAATTGCTTTTCTTTAGTTCTTACTGATTTGGTCAAGCTACTTATTCCTTTGAAAAAAACGTGAATTCCAATTGTTTTCGCAAATACTTTTCCTGTGGATTTTGAAACAATTCTCTATTTACATAGAAATAAACTACATAGAAATAAAATTTTTCTCCCGAAAAATTCGATTTCCTGCGTTGTGACTTGGAGGTTGATAAAAATCATGCACTTTTTTCGAAAATGCATTTTACTTTTCATGACCAATAAATATGTATGGTGGAGGTGCATGGCCTTAAAATTCTTAAATCGGATTGAAAACAAGACAACCATTTCTCTTTCCCTTAACCCACTCGTTGGAACAAGTTGTCTTTCCGAGCAAAGTTGAGAATAGCTGCAGAAAACATCAATATAGACGCTGATCGCGAGGACCGGAAATGGGCCCACCCACGTGTTTCGCGCCTAAAATTTCAAAGATCAATCCCCATTGTTTACTTTTGTGCAATTTCGCCCCCGTCTCAGTTTCTTAATGCGGAGAAAAACTGCAACCAGGTGCGGTTGAATGCGATGGCGGGAAATTCAAAATTGGGTCAGAAAACAAAACCGAATAACAGGTGATGCGCTTGCTTGCGTATAATTAAAGTCCAGCCCACGTGAATTGTAAACAAAAGCTACAAACAAATGTAAACAAAAAAGGAGACAGCTGTTTGTTTTGAATTGAGAATTTCACCCCCACATGGTGGCGAACACGTGCAACTATAGCCATATTTCTTTATACAGAAAGAAACAATTTTATTTTGAAGTGTAGGTGTCGCATCAACCTATAAATTATAATTGGCTTGACTTAAACAAGCGCGCCTTTTTTGACAAAACCGAATCCGGTCCGCCACCGAGATCTAAGAATTACTTTGCTGTTATTTCATGTGACCACGTGGCCAATAAATTACACTTGATTTTGCATAATGTGGTTATGTCTGCTGGTGTGCCATAAAAGTCAAAATCTTTTTAACCTTAAAATCTTATAGCAAGTGTCTTTTTTCCAAGAACTCGGGCCCAAAATCTCGGTCTAAAAGTGCCACCCGCGCACAATTATTTATTTTTGGGTCCGTCAAACGAGAATTAAGCCGTGTTTTGCCGCGTGAACGCCGGTTCGGTCCCTCAAAAAATTCCCCGATCGTACTCTGAATTTTATCTCCATGCCAACCATTTTTCAAGATCGAAAAGTAAGTCGATCCAGAAGTTTCCATGAGATAATGTCGAGAATTCAACCCAGCTTCGTTAAATTGCTTTACGCTTGAAACTTTCGGAATTTTCTAAAATCAAACCTTGTCATTCTGAAAAGATTATTGATCAATGTTAAGCGAAAAAAGCACGATGAGATGCCTGCAAAGCCTTTGATTTTGTAGGCTCGGTTCTGAACAAGAGATCCGTATGAAATGTCTGCGTATTTTGCGTTGCGTGGGGGTATGAGCCGTTTCTCTTTCAAGTGTTAGTAGGAGGCGTTCGAACGCCGTTTCCTATGTAGTGATCTGTGCAGAAAATCGTTCCTAGCTTCCATCCCTCGGGCGCCTCAACCCCGCGGGCGTCCCGGGGGCCTTGCATGGAGTGCAAAGAACCCCTGGGCGGTAAAGTTCAGCCTCCCGAGGCCATTGCGAGCAGGTTAATAGGGTCGGAAAGGTCCATGTGGCGTGCGGCTGTAGCCGCCAAGTCTAGCCTTATATGCAACTCGAACCGGGAAATCTTCAGCTCGTATGAAGAGAGAAGGAGATAGAGACGAGCGAGGGCGTATAGTGTAAGTGGTTGCTGGTGTTCAAATAATACAGAGTTTGGCCGCGAAATGCACCTGTCAATCAGGTGGATTACCAGACCATGAGACGACAATTCTAAGACATCCCAGGTTCTCATGCTCAAATTTCTAGGGATATTTTTTTCAGGAACAACATTTAATTTTGAGAAACCGCCTTTATGTACATGTGTGTTCATCCTCGCGTTGCCATAGAATGACTTTTTCTCGACGTCCTCCTTTTATAGGCGTTGTGGCATTTTCTAGAAATGGCAGTGCCTACTTTCCCCCTTGAGGCATCTGGTAGCACTGTAGCACATGTGCGTTTGTTTATAAACAACCAATTTAGGGGGCGCCGGTCAACCTGCAGCCTGAAGCCTATGACCCATATGGTAATTCCATAACATCTGTTAATGGCAGGCAAGAATTATCTCCGCCTTATCTATCTACGTTTTGTTAGTTTCTTCAAATTGAAGATGCGAGAAGCAAAAACCTTTTATAACCGAGACATTTTTTTTGCTTCGCTCACCCCAAATCTTGTGGGTTAAACAAGGCCCCAAGCATGTGCGTTTGCTGGAAGATTTTTCAGTTAAATAAATGGAACATGTTTATACAATTGAATTGGGTCGTCTCGTACATCTGTTCGAGCAATTAAAACTGTTCTCTTGAAAAAACCAAAACCACTTTAGAAAAACGTCGGACGATGCATGATATTGCCATTGCTATTGGGTTCGAGCTTTCGTTATCAGCTTATCGGAACAGCCTTAAACGCCTCCCCCGACTCGAATTTCTGTTAATAACCCGGTCCCTCTTCATGTAAAATAGGCAATTACATCTTAATTGCATTATACTTCTTTAAATAAAATTGCTCTACTGATGCGAAGGGCCGACGTTCGATACCTACCAGTTTTGCCACTGTTCGGCCGCCAGGGGGCGCTGGCTTCCCACACATTTGTTACAGCCGGCATTCATTATTAATCTTTTTCTTTCTGAGCCCTGTGTACGGTGACTTTAACGAACGCAGCGCCAAATTCAAGATTGACATATGGCTTGTGCCTAAAAGATGCCCTATCGCTCGCCTCGCTCTTATATGGGACCAAAATAGGAGTTCTGGGAAAAAGATATTCTCCTTTCAATGAACAAAAAAAAACTTGTGAAAACTTGATGCTTCATCGCCATGGTTTTGCGCAATCATCTGATAACAGGCAATTATCTGCAAAAGTTAAATAACCCAACAGAAAAACTGTAGACGAACAACAAAGCGAAACCACAAAATAAGTGTTATGCGGAGATCATCTGAATGATTTCAAATCATGCAAACTAGATTTGAAGTAGGTCTCAGTTAATAAGAGTTATTAATTACGGTGGGTGTTATAATAAAAAATATTTTTTCAAAAGCAAAACGGTCAAGCAATGCGTTTGAAATCTTCTCTAATACTTAGATGACTGTTTGTACAAGAGCAATTGTCAAGAAACCATGAGGTAGGTGAGTTTTGCCGATACATTTTACACATTTTAGGCGAAACCTCAAAAAATAAGATAAGACGGGGGAGAGGAAAGGTAGCAAAAAATCTACCTGACCAAATCATTTGTTATGGCTTGAAAGAAAGAATGCACAGGGGGCACTGACCTACGGAGCAAAACTGACTGAATAAAAACCCCGGCCAAGTGTGCATTGAAAGGTGGAAAATTGCTTTTTGCTCAAAAATCGGTTGGGGCACTTTTTTGCGATACTTTGCACCTGTGTGGAATTTTTCCAGCGGAGAGCCGTCACTGGCTTCGCTCGAGCTCCTCTCCTTCCGCTGATGAAAGCTTTGGACTCCTATTTAAAATCGTTGCCAGATGCATGCTCCATATTTGGGCGTTTACCTAAACTCTCCAGAAGGGTTCACCACAGATGTCATTTGTTTGTTTCACTGCACATGTCAGATCGATCGGTCGATACATGGCGAGCAGTATTAGAAAATATCACAATAATAAGACCAGATTTAAAAAAACAATGGAAAACAGTAAAAAACCTGGCTAGACTGATGTGAATACCGGGTGTTTCACGATACGACATAAGCTGAGAGTCAGTTTTTTCTAATTGACAAACACGAAATTTCTGTCTGTTTTTGCCTGGGTTCTCTATATGGCAATCTTTTTGGTTTTTACTCACCCTCACGCCACAACAAACACATGGTTGAGCTATGGTTTTCCGATTTGGACTTCAAGTATTCTCTAATTTAAAAGTTGACAGATGTTAGCTTTAATTGTAGAGAAAGAGATTATTAAATTAAATGCACAAGGGGATTAGAAATTGAGGTTATGGCCTCGTATTTTACACCACGCAGGGATTTTTATGGTTTTTTCTGGGGTCAATAACTGTCAAAAAATCGCCGTTAAAACTCCCTTGAAAACCAGGGCGATGTCAGTATGCTTTATTTGCAACTCCGTCGATGTACCCTTTATTTTTCAAAATTAGAGGGAGGGAACGCGACAACAACCAAAGTAAATTTTTCAAGACAAAGTGATATGAAAGAATGAAAGACAGGCAGAAACCGCGCCCCAAAGTTGGCGGCATAGCATAACGAATTTTACCCCCGGATCGACTTGGTAAAATCGAGACGGGCATCTGTGACTTTCGACAGCCTGTAGCTCGAAAAGGCTCGAGCTGAGCCCGAACTTTATTGGGCTCGAAATGAAGGTTTACCCTCCGGCTTGCTCTATGTTGGTGTTAAGAGGTGGCCCGACCCTCGGGCTCGGGCAAAACTGGGTGCTTTCCCCCATTTGGCGGACCGCTCTGAGTTTCAACGTTTTCAAGTCCAAAGTTCGAGAGAAGTCTCTGTGTGTGAGGGCAACGCACGCAACCATTTTATACAGCAAAAATTCTGTGAATTTTCACAAAACTTAGACTAATTCACCTAATTTTTAAGAATGTTAATATTCATTTCAATATTTTAAAATGTTAGCTGCAGCATTTAACCTAGAACTTATTACTCTGTCTTAACCCCTTCATGACGTTAGTGGTACACCTGTAATACAACAACAACAATAACATCAACATGTGCGAGTAAGACAACAGGTGGCGCTAGGGGTAACTTCTAGACGGCGAATCGCTCGTCGGTCTGCCGTTTGATGCAAATGCACGATTAAAATGAATTGTATTACGTAACACGACACAATGGAAAAGAGAAGTCACGTGCTAATGTCTAGCCCATTTTTTGTGGGCTCAACCCCATTTTAAAAATGGGGGTGATAATTGAACTGGCTAGCTTAGGTTTTAATTGCTCGTACAACGACCATTTGTTGGGGAAATAGAGCAAAGCAACCATTGCCTTCTTAAAGGACACAAAATATGATGTAATTCTAATTGGAATTTACAATGAGGAGATAATAAAAATGCATTTTCATATTTGAACCTTAAATATTTGACGAAATATGCCTATTTTGGAACATATTCCCACCCCAAAAGCTTTTGACACTTGCCGGCGAAAAGTCCTGGAATTTTTATGATGTGAAAACCAAACAAAATGAATGCACATTTTTCTTATATTTCAAAAACCTCTGACATATGCACTTTCATATAAAAAAAGCAGATTAATAGGCAGGAAAAGCAGACAACTCTATAACGAAAAAATATATATAATAATAGTAATGATAATCTGCCCATCTCCAAAAATGGTCGGTCAAAAGAAAACGCACCACCTATTTTGATTTTGGTAAGGGGTTCAGCTCTGTTTTAAAGTGTCCCCACCCATAGTTTCTTAGGGAAGGGAAGAGAGCAGTTTCTACAGAGAATAGTCAAGACTTGGTTAGTTGCCATACTCGGGGAAAACTGCTCTGCGATCAATCAACAGGTGCAAGACAATACAATATTAGAGTGAAGTGAGAAGTTCTGTGAAGACGCCCTAGAAATCTACCCCTTTTTCGCAGTATTGAAATGACTGTTTTTATTCAAGTGTATGCGTAAACATGTGAGGTTGTGAAATCCACTGGATGTGTCTTTTGTATTGTTTTAATGCATCTGTCTTTTCACGAATTTTTAAGTAAGGAAGAACAACCAACTTGCCTGCCACATGTGATTTTGAATTCCTCATCCTCCTACGTATCGGTCGCAGTCGCTGGCTATGCTGGCTGTCCGTATATAGTGTTCTCAACGGCATTTCACTCGCCATTCGCCCGTTCAAATCACCCGACTCTCGGCGTCACCTGCGATGTTTCGAGGCCAGAAAACAGCCTCCACCGGCCTCGGAGGTTGCCCAAACTTGGAGGCCGGCTAGCTGTCGACCTCGGCTACCCTCAGGCAGGGTTGTTTTCCCGACCCGACCCGAGGGTTCGGGCAAACGGGCCTGGGAAAGGTCCAAATGGCAATGTGGGTCCGCTGGTAAACCCACGATCTTTTCTCTTGCCATGGCTGCTGCATGGCTGCTGCTGCCCAACCGTCTAACACCTCCACATTTTCCTGGAGGCTATAGAACACTTAAAAAAGGTTTTTGCTAAAAATTGATGGTACACCTATGTTTCAGATGGACATGGTGTTAACAATGCCAGTGACGCACATTTTGTAAAAACAATACATACTTATATACTTTTAATATTAGTATCGAATAAGTCATGTCGTCAGTTCAAGTCTGGGACAAAAATGTACTTTAGAATGCATTTAGGTCCAAAAGCCATTCGAAGTGGTTTTCTGTTACAAGATTTCTGATGAGAAGCAGGAAAAAACAATAAAATCTTGAAATAATGCGACACTTCTCATGCTTTGCCACTGTGGGAATAGGCCTTCATGTATATCTGGTTATAAGATGATGGTGTGTGTTCTTAAGGCCGCCGGAGATAAAAGTATTTTTTTGTTGCAGCGGATTTTTTGTACATTTTCCAAATTGAAGGGTCGTAACCCGATGCCAATTGGAAGATTTGTCATCTAAATAGTCTGTGGGTCCGTTTTTATCTTTTCAAATCAAATCGACCATGGGAAACATTTTACACGGAAAAAAATCTGAGCAATTAAAGAGTTAACGTGGATTTTTTTGTGGCAAGAACCTGTTCTATTCAAAAAGCTATTTCAAGTGCTGAAAAAATTATATAAAATCTTGATTTTTACGACATTTTTGAAGTAGAGAGGTTGTAGAGAGATAAATTCTCGGCCAGATGAGCTGATTAAAATGTGTTTCGAAACGCATAAATAAAACTGCCAGTCACTTAGTTCAAAATATCCAGCAAAACGAATTCAATTTGATTCCAGATGACAACAGCAAAAGTCGATGCATTTTGCGATGTCTATCAGTAATAAAGCAATTCATTTTCGATTCAATGGAAAGACCAGATTAACCTGTTCAATCCAATTCTATAAATGGTTTTCGAATGCAAAACTTTTTTTATTCACAGAAAAGTAGCCACACTATTATTAAAAAAAAATAATAGGCATGAATGTTGAAATTTTTCCACGTCCCTAGATTTATTTCGACTACTTTTGACCATAATACCCACTGCTCTAGAGCCACCATATAGGGCGGATCCCTGACAATTTTGCCTTACCTACCTCGGTTCTATGTAAAAAGGTAGCCGATGTTACAGTAATTTCACATTTTCCCAAGCTACAAAAGATCAGTTTTCGGCGCGTTTTGTAACGGAACGTTTAGACGCAATAAGCCTTCAAAAAGGATCAAGGTAAAAATCTGTCAAAAATGTCTTATCTCCAATCGGTAGAGTGACATCTCAATTTCTGTGACTCTTAAGGCTAGAGGATTGGGGGGTCTTCAAATAATGTCAACTTCCAGGTTTCACGTAAGTTCTTTATTAATTTCAAATGACAATCTAGATGTTACGATTAACGTTTAATGTTTATAAATGTAAATGAAAGAAATCGCGGTTATGGTAGAAGCATCTTGTTAAATTAGTTAATTTTTAAGTTATCGTGACAAATATTCAGATATGTGGTTTTTGTAATGTTATTTTCGTTCCATAAAGAAGAATATTGTTTTATCAGCCTTGATTTTCTTCATAACTTCTGTCATGGTGTGTTTGTTAAAATTCATTGCAATTGTATCGAAACGATGTTCAGCTTATCTCAGCCGAACGTTTTGACGCATTGAGCACTTGGTAGATTTTTCGACATAATTTTTCCAGGCAGGCGTCGATCGTAATAGGTGTGCCCCAAGTTTCGCTCGTTTGAAATTGACATTCTGCCCATTTTTCAGGTGGTCTTGCAGCTGATTTTGAAGAGACTCTATGTAAAGCACGCAGGCGTCAATAATTTCAAGCTGAAATGAAAATCAATGAAAATACACGAACGCCAAAATAATTTGAACTTTATTTGACTCACCTCGCTAATTTCAGGTCGGTTAGAAATTCCAGGAATCAAAGATTGCAGGATCTTGAACTCTTCCAGGATTTGGCTTTGGAAACTTTGTTGTTCATCAGCTGATGGAAGCTGATTTTCGCTCTGTTTGGTCAACTGTTGCCACTTCCGTTTCCGGTTGGCAGGCCTCTTGACCGGTTCATCACTCGGTTGATTTTGCGCGGGAAAATTCAAAGTCATGTTGAACAATCAGAGCGTGTTTTCACTTTGAGGCTCTATTCTCAACTGACATCTTCACTTCTCGAGAAAAGAAGGTTTTGAAACACGTGTTGCGCGCATGATTTTTCCGAACGGTCCTCCGCGCCACAAAATGCCGGTCGCACCTGCACATCAAAAATTGCGCACGCCACCTGGTGGTGAAAAGCAGCAAAACTGGCATGTAACCATATTAATCAATCTATGCAAACTCGTGATACGCTATTTGCTTTTACAAGTCGATAATTTCATTGACTTTTACTCGCATAATCTGATGGCACAAACCAGATAAAAAGTCTTGTTTGGTAAGGAAAAACACGCACTGTTTGCTGATCAAAGTTGGACAAAAAGACTTTTTTTAGTTGCAGTCTCCTACTCTCAGGAATCAAATGCGGTCGAAAATGTTGAAGACGTTCGTTGTAATTTTTAGCTTGATTGTATCCGTCAGGGGTTATGGCGTAAGTGAGCACTGAAATTAGTCATACACATAACACAGAGACATTTTAATGCTCTTTTTTTAGAGCCACATGCTCCCAGAAGGACCAACAGATGAGGGCGAAATCAGAGAGAAAATGACCCAGGAAGACTTCGATCAACAGAACAATGATCTGGGTAAAACATTTCCCCATATTTAGAGGTTGTCCAGAGTTTTCAATAAACATTTTCAATTCTTAGATGCTCTCGTGGAGCAATTCAAAGCAATGAAAAAGGTTGGGATGGTCATTCCGGATTCAACCATTGAAGAAGAGGATCTGGGTAATTGGTGATTATGTACGAGTAATTTACGTTATAGAAAAGAAAGCATTTCCTTTCTCCAAAGATTTTGCTGTTCGGAGGATTAAAGCTATTAGAGCTATGGCCGTTCACAAGGGCGAGATTTTCGAAGAGAAGAAGAATAGGATAATCAAAGAAACAAGGTAATGTTGAAAATTTTAAAATTAAAATTGCTCAATAACAACAAAATTATTGAAAGGTTTCGACGAAGACTATTGGAAGAGAGTGGCCAACTGCCAAGACGTGTTGTGCCGAAACCAGAAGAAGAAAATTCTAATTAGATAATTAAACCAAATCAGCACCGTGTTTCAGTTTTTTTGTGATATTTGTACAATGAACTTGGTCATGTTAAGCCAGTCAATGTCAACTTAACGTAAATAAAACTTTGCATTCTGCACAATTCTTTTCGCGAGGAGGAAAGGTTGAGTGATTCGTCAAACATAAAAACACGGGAAAATTGACTTTTAACGGGCCTTTTTAAACTGTTTAACTGATAATTAATAACTGAAGGTACAGCTAAGTGCAGTTAATTGATCATTCATGTTTCTGTGCTAATATCTAATGATAATAGTTTAAGAACATTATTAACTTTTGCCTGCACTCATTTAGGGCACTTGAACTACTTAGGTTAGCTTATAATGATGTATATTTTGTAAAAAAATGATTGACAGAGTGTGTTAATAGCAAAAGACAAGTCCAAACTATTTCAAACTAAGTTTTTCTACTTGTACTAAAATGAATTTTGTGTAGTAAAGCAACTTTATAATTGGATCAACTCGAGCAATTTTTATTTGTCGACGATTTATATTGGGGTTATGGTCAAGTGGTGCAGTCTCCAGGGATTAGTACGAGTATGGGTAGTTGCTAAAAGCCAATCTGACTCAAAAAAGAGGAAAAATGTACCTAAGTAAACTAAAACAGCCCAACAATTGTTAATCAAAAGGCCGTACATAAGCGAGCCATTACAGGTCCTCCTCCCGTATGTGTGGTTACAATTCATATGAATGTAGATATGTATATTTCTATGAATCAAAACGGGCAAGTTGTCAGTTTTATGACAGGCACCATTTTAGAGTACTTTTTAAAGGATCAGCCATGGATTAACATTGTTTGAATATCAGAAAAAATGGGCTTGACTTTGCCGACATTGTTGCTTTTGTTTGGCTCTTGTAAGGCAGCTCTGACAGCTGAAGAGATCGTGTATGATCCAAGATGCCCAGAGACTTTTCCTATATTCCACAAGTTTGTTTAATAATGTCCAATTCTAAGTAATCATGGAATCTTTATTGGCTTTTAATTAGGGGCAAATGCTATGTTGCCAGGCACAATGCATTCATTGATCAGGCTACAGCTGACTGCAGCGAAAGCAATGGGAAGATCTTCACTCCGGATTCGTCCGAGTTGTTCCAAGAAGTTTGGAACATTGCTGCGCCACATGTTGAGGATACCCTTGGCTTTCTATCCGGTAAATGCCATTGACAATTCATAGATATCTATTTACATTGAATAATCTATGAAGGTTTTTTTCAGGCTACGTCTACTATCGAGGTCAAGTCCTGGATCAGCACGGAATCTGGCAACGTTTCAGGAATGGTCAGAAACCAACCAACTACACTCCTTTCGTTGATGGCGGCAGTCTTCCTGCGAGTATTTCCACTATTGGCGGTATTGGGTCACATGAAAATATTGGAAGTTGGGTGGCAAACCATACTGAGGACGCGTGGATCGGGATAAATCCCGGACCATATTGGCCTCACATTTGTGAATACCAAGGTAATCAAATGACATTGACTCTGATACTGTCACACATTTTTTATTCCAGGACATGCCTGTCCTCCTGGATTTACCTATGCAATGGGAAACTGTTTCATCGACATTCAGATCAGCAACGACGACATCAATACTGCTTGGACAGCATGCAGACGTTTGACGTTCAACCATGGAAAATTGTTGTCAGCCATCACGGAGCCCGTGTATTACACGCTTTCGAAAGCAGGCTTGGACGGCTCTGTCATCCATGCTGGATTGGTTAACAGGAACAGTAAGTTGATGTCATCAGATCAATGTCGTTGAAATCACAAACACCAACTTTTCTATTTACTTGCAGATTTATGCCCGAGTGGCTATGGATCATATGGAGGAATGTGCTACAGATATTGGCATCACAACACATTTGGCAACATCAATTGCAACCATGATGGAAATCCGGTTCTAGACCAGGACCTGATCGACTCATTCTACATCAGAAAATGGGGTGACATGGCCTAAATATACTCGATCGTTGCTACTTTAATTAGTACGTTTATGCGTAGGAATGCAAACAAATGGTGTTAATTCTGGTTTTACCGTCTGGGGTCCAGAAGATCAATCGGATGAGGGTAAATATCTTAAGAGATTGTACACAACCAGGACATGATCTAATGATAGATTTGTTATCCAGTCGAAGAAAACTGCGTTATTAGAATTCTGAAGCATTACAACACTTTTGCATTCACTCACTTTCAAGCTGAAGAGTTTAACGTTCGAACTGTCGTTAACATTGCTAGTCAACCCTATTATCAGTACATCGGAAGAGCTTTCGATGTCCCATGCGACTCAGAGCACAAACCGTTTTGCATGGTGAAAATTCCGAAAAAGGACGATCAGAACGATGCGACATCCTGTGAAAGCTTTGGATTCACGGAATTCAACCAGGACAGTGAAAAATCTTGCTTCAAGGTGAGAGCATCAGACACTCCTGTACTTTACTTTTTTTAAAAACATGAAGGATCTTTCTTTACAGTTCTCTGATACCAGAATGGCTTATGTTGACGCAAAGCAGTGGTGCTCCGATCAAATCATAACCATTGGCGGGACAGATTACGTTCCATCTTTGGCTACTCATCCTAACAGTCGGGGTGCGTATTTTTAAAGAAGTTTACCTTAGTCATCCATAAATTTTTACGTGCAATTAATGCTCACAGGACATTTTAACGATTACTTGATCTTCGATGGAGATTATTGGTTGGGGTATGAGAAAGAAAATGGCGAATTTGTCCGCAAGGGGGATGTTACAGGAGGCGGCCTCTAGTGAGAAAAAAATAATCTTGGCAGTGGAGATTGTTCTGATCTGATTGTTTTTCAGTGATACCACGCCATTAAATACTAACCAGTTTGCATCAATTCTTGGAGAACCGAATAATGGTGGACAATTGGCTTGCACCGTCAACAAAATGTTCTATGACAATGATTATCCTGTCACGGAGTCAGCTTATTGTAAAGACCGACATTACCACTTTTGCAAAGTTGCTTACACGGGTAATCCATAAATGGCATTGATCTTTAGCTAAAGAAGCTTGTAATCTAAGTATCTAGTTTTTTCAGTCCCTGAACCAATATTAACCGGCAATAAAGCCGTTTGCGTGACTGAAGGTAAAAAAGGAAATAAAACAACTTACTTTAAATGACACTAATTGTTATTGTATTTTAGCTTATGGCGGCGACATTACCTGTGACTTTGAGTCCGAAGATTGGTATCAAGGACATTGCAATTGGCAGTACACTTTTACTTCTGACAAGACGTTCGAATGGTATGTGGAGCCTGAAATGAGCGCCAATGGTGACTCTGAAGGTAAAAATATATATCCAGCCCAATGGTTAACAATACTTAGCTTGAAAAAAATGGATTATGTTTCTTAGCTAACCATGCCATAAAGTATCAAGGGCAAGGTTTTCTTTCGATCTTCACCAACGGAATTTTCTCTTGCGGAGTCGATGTTGAAAAAGGCACCAAGTTTGGATTTGCTTACAAATTGGTCGGCGGAAAGGTAGATATAAAAGATTGGACGTCAAGAGGAGACTCGTGACATTTTCTTTGCCATTTTTCTTTTTATAAAAGATCATTGTTGGCGTCGAGGAAAATGTGGATGTCATAGGAGACATTGGCGGTAGGATCACAACTGAGATTGTGGTCCTGGAAGAGGATAAAACAGCTTGGACCTATTATGAGACCACCGTGTGCGAAACTGGCTTTACGTCCAGCAGATTCAAGGTAAAAACTTATTTTTTCTTTGGAACACGAAGATCTGATCGAGATATTTTAGTTGGTGATTAAAATTGACCTGAAGACAGATGACAGTCAAGTGGCATTTGACAAGATCGGTAAATTCCCTTTATTGTTTTGTGATAAGCTCTTAACAATTCGGTTAAATTAGGCCCATGTCCCTTAAACTTCAAGCAGTATGACGAGACATCACCAAAGAAATGCCTGAGCGTCAGATATGCACATCATGACGAAGGTGGGAGTGTCGACTACAACACCGTAAACGTTTTTCTCCTATGATCAATGGACAGCCTTGGAATCATCAAGTTTCTTTCAGGCAGCAATGGCTTGCAAGGGCCAATCTCATCAAGGAAGATTGTTTTCGTTTCATCCAAATGACAATGACACACTGACCATGATGAACCTTCATGCTAAGATCCATTCAACCTACACAAAGTGAAAATCAGTGTCAGTACCTAGGGTAGCCAAAAATAAAATGACTGTTTGTTTCAGGATTCACAACGGCCTGTACAGCAGTAACGGGTACAGGGACAGGTTCTTTGATATGTCTGGCAGATATTTAACGAGCACATTATCAGAGTCTATCAGCTCTGAATCAGATAGAAGTAAGAGGTGTACTCAAATCGGGTGCTCAGTTACTCCAGCAACCATTGCGCTATCCCCAGACCAATTAACGGCTGACGCTGCTTTGCCAATCTTCTGCAAAGGTCAGCAGTGAGATTTTTTGCCAGTATTGCAACTAAAAAATATCAAAATTGAATTTTCAGTGGAGAAAGAAGCCTCTGAAACAGAAATAACATCGAGTGATACGACATTTGAATTTTGGGTGCGAAATGCAGCCACTGAACCTAAATTGGGCATAAATTTTGGAAGGGTCTATCTTGTACTCAAATGCAACAATGACCAAATGGAGCTGTGGGAACAGGACGATGAGGAGTGGGAGGAAACTCAACAATACGATATTCCCGTAGGAAAATAAAGCTCATACACTTTTATGCAACGACTAAGTAAAATGGGATTTTTTCAGAATCTGTGTGCAGAAGATGCAAGCTATCGAATCGGAATCAACAAGCATCAAAGGAAGATGAGCATCATCAGAAAAGTTCCGGATCAAGAGAACGAAGAAATCGACACAATCAACGGTGTTTCCGGTCTCAGTAGCTTCAGGAGCTATCGAGTCGCAGAAGGAGAATGGTACTTCAGATACAAAGGAGGTATCGTAGTCTAAATGTGAATGTCGAAACCATTTCAACAATTGAATCTGTCGTCAGGATGCCGGAGCGCTCCGTATGCCATTGAAGTCAACGATGACAAGGAATGTATGATCTACCGACCTGATATTGTCGTCGATCCGGACGCTCGATTGGAAGCTTGCAAAACGCACTTGAGGGTTGTTTCAGGGGAAAAGGTGGAAGACACAACTCAAGTGGTTGACTTTGACGGTAACAATTAAAAACTGACACATAAGTATGCAGACATCTGATCTCAGGATCTAAATACGCCTTCATTTTAGGTGATGTTACAAATTATGTCAGCCGTTATGTCACCTATTGGTACTCGGGGCCGACAAATCCATCCTATCAATATAGCAGGCTCAATGACGACCAGGTTTACAGGATTACCTTGCCAATATGCACGCCAACTCAGTATGCAGTGGACTGTTCAGCCGACAATGTCAAATATTCGATGTGCGAATCTCCGGCCGTTCAATTTCCAGGAGCTGAATCCACGGCGAATGACTTTTACCCTGAACCATTGGGTTGCATTCGGTTGGACCTGACTGGTCCACCCCCAATACCCGAATCAGAAAATGCTGATGACGCTTCAGCATCAGTATCTGCCGATGCGTCCACTTCCAGCTCAGATCCTGTAGCGTCATCAGAGGCTGACAAGACCTTTCAGTACAGCCACATGTTTATGACAGTTCAGTTCTGCACTGAAATCTGCAAAGGACAAGACATGCTAATTGCTGCCATTCAGGTGATCCATTAATTTGGTAGTCGTTTAACAGTAGCAACTTTTTTAATTGCAGGAGCACACGTGCGCCTGCCTGGAAAAGATTGACAATGTTGGACAGCTACCACAGTCCTACTGCAATCACACTTGCTACGGCAACCCAAACCAGTTTTGCGGAGGAAATTACTCCAGCGTCTATTGGTCTGTTTACTCAACTGGAGATCTGACCACAGGAGGTTCAGGTGAATGGAGATTACACAGTAGTACACTTTCAAAACATGTGTAATTTCGATTATGATGACATTAGGCATCGCTTATGGATCAATACCCGCTGAAACATGTGAAGAGTTTTACGAGTTTGGAATATTTCCTCATGCCCACGAATGCTTGACACTAGCCACTTCGAATGGCGACAAGATTGAATGCTGCTACGGAGGAATCGGATTGTCTCCTGGGGTATAAAAGGGACCGGGCAATGTAGGGCTTCGTCATAGTTTCAATTCATCATTTTGTAGGTTGAACATTGCAAAAGTCCTTACATTGGATGGAATCAAAGGTGTTTGTACGTGTCCAATCACGCTGATGAGATGTCAATGCTTGATTACTTTGAAGATACGCCGGTGGCACCTCTCGCTAATGGAAACCTGCAAGCAAAAACTCATCCAGTCCCTTAGATTGTAATGTGTTATTATTTTTCACATGTAGGATCTGCAACTCGATTGGAGGATCACTGCTAACAATCCAGAATGAAGCTGACATCACCATGGTCTCAAAATTGATCGACTTCCATCCTGGAGCTTTGGATAACGCAAATGACTGGTCAACTGGTCTCTACACAAATCAGTTTAACCTTTATGTGTCCTCTGCAGATGGAGTGTAAGCCCTTGCCATCTTAGAGAAGTTTTGAGCCAATGCTACAAAGCATAATTTACAGTACAGTTGGTCCAAAAGATGTCAGAGCATTGACGAGGTCCAATTCTAATGACGGTCATTGCTGTCTTCTGTCAAGGACAACCAGTGACTTCAATGTCTTTGAACAAGGAGTTTCTGGGTGTCTGGATGAGAGCAACTTTATCTGTGAACACCATCCTGGATTGGAATGGGTGCCAGCAGCTTTAAATCTAACAGACCTTGACACGAGCAAAGTTCTGGGATATTATTCAACGTCCATGAATTCTGCAACCTCCTGTCTTGCCTACTGTGCTGGCAAAGAAAATGTCCAGTCATCATTGATAAACAAGAACAAATGCTACTGCTTTTCTGGTATAGCAATCCAGATACTTAGTTTCGTTTTGACTGTTATGATCATGGTCATTTTATAGAAACTCCAAGTAACATAGACTTTTCCACTGGCTGCAATGCTTCTCTGCCTTGTGCTGGAAATCCACTTCAAAGATGTGCATGCATGCCATCATTGACTGAAGACATCACTTCAATGTCTCTATTCGTACAGATACCTGACAGATGTAAGAGACTAGTCCAGTCGACCATTACAGAAACAATTACCTAATGCTTCTATTCTAGTCAAATCATCAGTCGCTTATGAAAGTTGTGACCACCTGAAGGCAGCAGGCGTATTTGTCAGTGGAAAATACAAGCTACAAGGTGAAACATCTGAAACCAAATGCGATCTATGGGGTGGTAAGTACAGAGGCTTAGATTTCGATTAGCAAAAATCTAAACAAGATTATAACTCTCCTATGTACTTGCAGATGGAGTGTGTCCCGAAGATTGGGTGCTATATGGCGATGCCTGCGTCAAAAAGTCTGAAGAAAAAGCCCCTTTTGATGGCATTGATTCACTTTGTCCGGACGGGACAACCAGCTATACCGGAGTTCATTTTGGAATCTACTTTGAGGTGACCATTTCGAAAGCAACATGATCTGCCCCGGGATTTAACTGCAATTTTCATATACTAGGAATATGTTTCGTGGTCGAAAGAAACAATCTGGGGCAGTCAGGACGACGATGGCAACTGTTTTGACAGCGGATATGGATCAGCAGATTGTGCAGAAGAGAAGTTTGCTGTTTGTGCCATGAAATGTAAGATTTATAGTTGAATCAGAACTTAAACTTACCAACAGTGGATGTATCATTTATCGCTGTCTGAATGATTTTGGCAGTGTGTCCGGATGGAGACTATTTGTTTGGTGATCACTGCGTCCATGTGCTGAGCAATTCCGGTGTGTCAACTCAAATGTGTGCTGCCAAGGTTGATTCTCGTATCCAACCAGTTTCCACTTATAAACCTGCTGGACGTCCACTTTTTGCCGAGGGTGCCTACCTGTTTGGAATAGAGGTAAATGCAATATTATTTTTACAATTTAAGCTAACGTTCGCATGAAATGAACAGGCACCAATGGCGGAGACTGATGAAATCGCAAGTTATGATACCGATGGGAACTTCAAGTGCAGAGCTCTAGCAAGTCCAGATGAATCTCTGAATTCCCTTCACGATTGCAGCCAAGGCATTGCCATGTGTTACACACAATGTTAGTTCATTTGCAGATAAAATGAAATGAGAAGAACCTGCTTACCTTAGATTTGAATTTTAGTGATCTGTCCTCCCGGGAGTATTTACTATCCGGAAGAGAACTCTTGCTTGACAATTAATGACCGAGGTGATATTTTTGACAACACTGGAAAAACATCCCACTCATACTGCTCAGGCAGGAGCTCCCACCAGCCCGTTTTTGCTTCGACATTGTTGGCCAAGCAATACGTGACGAAAATTCTAGCAAAAGCAGTAAGTTGTTTGTATCTGAAAAAGATAAAAATTGAATTGTTGGAACGATTTAATGTTGTTGTTTTTACAACAGGATCTCTATGGTTGGAATATTGATAGTGATATTTACGTTGGACTGGGGTACTCGGCTGGCCTGACAAGCAAAATGATCAAATGGGCCAATGGCCACGCGACTTTCGAAAGCTCTTTTCTGAACCAAATGGATCTCTTGGATTCTGCCGCAACCGACAACGTTCCAGTGCTGTACATCGAATCTGGCAGTCCAAGAGTGGATTTCCAACAAGACCGGATCAGCGGAATCACGGTGTGTCAAAGAGCAGTTTTGAATGCCTATTGCGTCTTGTCCGAGAAGCTGTCGGAGACCCACGATCTCACCGAAAATGTTATTGAGGGTAACGGCCTGACACCCAACGACTGCCTCTCGGGTTGCAAAGCTTCCGGCTTAACCGTAAGTACTAAGTTCAATCGAAATTCGAAATGATCGAAATCACGATTCAAACTGAGACTGAGAGTGCTAACAGCCTAACACCACAGAGTTTACATCTCATGCTTGCGGTCTC
>JAAUYL010029604.1_pt1 | contig 18385 bp, 24 predicted proteins | sample 7278011 | NCBI WGS metagenome assembly JAAUYL01 (sample SAMN14350225, study PRJNA611818) | marine sediment metagenome | isolation source: surface marine sediment (1.8m) | place: French Polynesia: Moorea | collected 2018-08
CTTGGTGCAAAATGCTACGACCCCGACGGCCTTAACTATTCTTACGTCATATCACCTGCTGCGTAGAGAAACTTTTAAAAACAAACAGACAAGTCAGAACTCAAAATCTTCACCGCACAAGACTAGGTTGCTTTTGACTTTTGAGAATAACAATAACAATAGTCGATTCTCATTAGACCCTAGAGGTTTTACGCAAGGGAAGAAAGGAATTTGGAAACGTAAATCTGGAAATAAAAAATTAAATCACTCACGAAGAAGTTGGTTCAATCTTGCCATCGGCCATCCTGAAGATCAAGGATTTGTATTACCACAAGTCACACTAACATGACAAGGAATTGTTTTGCACAAGTGTTGTGATTTTCGCCGTGCCAGGTTCTGATCGTGTTTGATCTCAGAGTCTGCCAGCATGGCTGTCCAGCGATGGAGAACCTGGTCAATCGACCAAGGGGACGCTAAACGAGAGGATTGGTTGCTTGAGGAAAACGAGGAGTTACTGGAAATTTCTGAGACTGAAACAGAAACGTAAGAACTTGTACTTTTCCTTGATGTTCGGTTCAGTAAAATGTCATGTGCAATTTCAGATTTGTACTGACGTCAGATGGTTTGTGGAGTCGGCAAAAAAGTGGAAGTGATCTCTTGCCTGACCAGAGAGTGCCTTCTTTTGGAGACGTCCAGGGGTTGGCTCTTGCGCCATCGTTTTTCCAGTCGAAAAGCAATTCTTCAGCTGAGTCTCTATTGCTGCTACACGACGGAAAGGTACTCCAATCAACCACAAACGACGACATCTGGATCCCGATTAGCACTTCACCAAGCGCCGAAGTCACCCACGGCTTTCGACAAGTGAAGGCTGGCTCGGACCACATTGTCCTCTTGGACAATTTATGTCAAGTGTGGTCTGCTGGAGCTTGCGTCCAGGCTGGAAAAGTCCACGCCACAGAGGATGAGAAGACCATTTCAAGGAATGAATTCTTTCAAGGCTACAGTGTCGCACTCATCGCTGCAGGCGATGACTTCAGTTGTGCCATCGTCGAGAAGCGAGAGAGAGAAAGTGTGATTGTCGAAGAACAAGACAAGTCAAATAACCACAAGACCTCCACGTGTTGCCCCTTGGGCTTGCCCATCGCAGATCTGAGTGATGGTGGTCAACAAAATCACCGCCCGGTAGATGACAAAACATTTAGCTACCATCAGCAAGAAAAAGGCTGTGACTCCGTCAAGGATCATGCACAGGCTGTGGACAATTTTGAAGATAGATCGTCACTGAGCGAAGGCGACGATGACTTGAAAACAGAGAAACTGGCCAAGAGCGGGCTGGTGCTCAACCCGTCAGATGCATTCAAGTTTTTGTCAGATCAATTGTCGTGGATTGGCATTGGTGTCAACAAGGATGTCGCGCAGCAGGCCGTTTCATCAAGAAACTCTCGAACTGATGAGAACCTCAGTCACTTCAAGCCTGTCGAAGAAGTGACAGTCACAGATCCAAAGAAAATTAAAGATGGCGACGGAACGGACTCGTCTGCAATCGGCAGCAGCAGCATGGTACGTGCAACGAGCTTCGTTGCGGACGGGGTCAAAGCCATGGGAGAAAATGTCATCTCGCGCTTTTCAAAATCGTTTTCTACCGACAAGGCAAATGATGAGGAACAGATCTCTTCTTTCGATGACATCGCCACAATTGACGCGGACGCATCTTCCCTCGTTGAGCTGAGCATTTTGGCAACAAAGGAAGAGTCCTTGTCGATCAAATCCGAAAATAGCACATCTCTATCCACGGCCTCAAGAAATTCGAGCAGCATCTGGAACAGACATCCAAGGCAGCAGTTTCTCAACAGAGGTAGCCATCGCCGCTCGGCCTCTACTGGCTTGTGCCAACCACCGAATCTGGATCCATCAGCACAGCCGTTGCCCGACACTTCACGCACCGAAGTGTGGACCTGGGGTAAGGGCCATCGCGGCCAACTCGGGCAAGGAGATATGCTTGACCGACTTCAACCCTCTGTTGTTTCATTGCTATCCGGAATCGGGGTTATCAAGATCGTTTGTGGAAAGAGACACGTTCTGGCAATGACAAATGCTGGCCTTGCATATGGATGGGGCGAGAACTCCAAAGGCCAAGCCTCGCCATCATGTGCACTAGCCGTCTGTTCGACTCCACAACTTTTGAAGCTTCCCACCGGCGAAACGGCTAGAGACATTGCTGCGTCAAACAATCAGAGCTTTGTCCTCACGGATTCCGGCTCCGTGTACTTTTGTGGAACAAGCTCACCTGAGTCGGGAAGGAGGAAGGCAACTGTGATGTCAAAAGTCTCATTCATGGAGGGATCACTCGTTCGCTCTGAGCAAAAGATGATAACCAAAATTATGGCCTCGGCCTCGGGCTTGCACGGCTCGGTGTGCGACGTTTCTATGCCTGTCACCAACTTGAAGGCATTGGAGAAGTCGTTCGTACAAAAGTTGCGTCAGATTTCCAAGCGCGTCCTCTTGCCCCTGTGCCAAAAAGACCAAGCCAGTGGAAACAGAAATGACAGTGAAAAACGTGCCAAGGACACAGCAGCAAATAGCATTGAACGTCTGACTAGACTGGTCGAAGAGTCGATTAAATCCGGCTGGGATCTCCACACAGTTGATGCATCGAGTAGCCATTCCCTAATCCAAGCACCTGAGGTCTTTTCTGAAGCCTTGCGATCTTACAGTCGGGCAGTTTGCGACTGCTTGGTTGTTGACATCATACGAGCAGAAAAGGGTACTAAAATCTCGCGTGCCGTGCTAGAGCTCTTACAAAGCGTGTGCCATGTTGTCCAGTCAGAGGAGAGTGGCGATATGCTACAATTTCTCCTCCTCGATCCAACGTACCAACTAGACCAATACATCTCCTGCCTGAGATCGATGGTGGCCGCAGGAAGGCAATCTGGGTCGGTTTCTGAGCTGAGCACGTGTGATCGGATTGAAAGAGCTATCCATGTCTTGAAGGCAGCCAATCGAGACGTGGAGCTGGAGAGGAAGAGCCTCTTAAAAACAAAAGCGTTCTGGGACGTTGCCTGGACAAAATTCTCGTCTCTTAAGCGACCCGATAGACGCATCGTTTTGGACTCGAAAGAAGTTCCCATCACGGTTGGCAACTCCAACAGCCTCAGCAAGCATTGGATCATTCTCATGGTAGGTTTTCATTTTCAAGATCAAAGCTATGGTAACTAGTTTTCTCTTTTTTTACAGAATGATGTACTGGTGCATGCCGGATACAGCAGTTTCACTGTGCACCCGTTGCAAACGATTTGGATCCGGCAGTCACCCTCGTTCGCAACCAACGCCCTGTCGGCTACCACAAGTGGAAATGGTTCTGCCAACGGAGCAGTGGACGGCATTGGTGCGACCAAGGAGCAGCTTGAAATCTCCCTGATTTTGCCCGAAGATAATCTGGTCCTTGTCGCACCGGATCATGAGAGGAAAAACGAGTGGATCGTCAACCTTCAAAGGGCCATTGTCAACACCTTGAGTCGAACACGAACCGAGATTGGTGACAAGCAAAAGGACTTGAGCACGCCTACCATAAGCACCAAGCACTTTTCACCACCGCTCACACGCGTCGCGTCCTACTCATTCACAAGGCTGGCCCATCTGAAGAACGCTGAATACGAAGGCCATTGGTTGCAAGGGAAAATGCACGGGTCTGGCAGGCTGTCCTGGCCCGAAGGCCGCAGCTACTCGGGTCAATGGCGTCACGGCGAACGCCACGGGATAGGCAAGTACATCACCGTCGACTCTCAGGGTGGCCAGACCATTCACGAAGGTCAGTGGAAAAACGACAAGTTTGAAGGGCATGGAGTGATCCGATATCCAAAAGGTGAGGACCATTATTTAGATATTTTGCTCACTTTTGTGCAACTGGTTAATGTTCGATATTAGGCGACGTATACACAGGGTGCATCAAAGATGGCAAACCCCAGGGCCACGGTTGCCTAAAGCAGGGACGATTCATGAGCACAGGAGCCTCCGTTTTTCTCGGCGATTGGTCTGGCGGCGTTCGATGCGGCTATGGAGTCCTGGACGACATCCTCACCGGAGAAAAGTACATGGGCATGTGGTCGGGCGATATGAAGAGCGGCCCCGGGTGCGTTGTGACTCTCGACGGCGTTTATTACGAGGGAACATTCTCCCACAACAAAATGAGTGGACCAGGTCTCATGATATTTGAAGATGATGCCGTCTACGAGGGGAATTTTGCCGATGCCGGAGTTTTCAGTGGCACGGGCACCCTCAGTTACGCCAACGGTGATCGGCTTGTCGGCTCGTTCTATGGAAATTACACCGACGGGATGAAATTCAACGGTACCATTCACAAGTGCGTCCGGTCTCCAAGTGGCCCATCGCCTGTTCATCATCACCATCACGAGTCGGTCGACGGAGCCGCCGCAGAAAAATCAAAGCTCATCGGAAAATATTGCGTGCCTGCCGAACTCAAGTGGGACTCGGTTTTCCGATACCACCAGGAGGTCCTGGGCATTCAACCTGACCTGCGTCTAGATTCTCAAGCCCCTCAAAGCGTATGGGAGCAAGTGGCTATTGCCATAAACCAGAGCAAGAACAACAAGCGAATCAAAGGGGCAGGGGGAAGTCTTTCTGCCGGCAAGTCCTTTTCCACACTAGAATCTCCTGGCAATTCGTCAAGCCTGACCAACCTGCTGGAAGGCATCGAAACGATTCCGGACTATTATAACACAGGGGAGCTGACGAGCACGTATCTGACTCACGCTGCTGACTATCTCACCAAGGCCTTTACTAGCCCATTGCATCCCCTGTCTCACCTGATGGAGTCTATATGCGACTGCTTCACCGCCACTTATGTAAGTTTAACGGTATTGTATTGTATTGTTTTTTATGGATCCTATGCAACTTTTCTTTCCAAGGGAGGCGTTCGCATTCATCCTCGGCTGTTGAGGCATGCAGTCGACGAGCTTCGGGCAATTGTGGAAAGGCTCTATCGCGTAACTCGCGTCCTCTTTCCTGCGTTGCCAGCCGAGAACCACCACGCGGTTGTGCCTACGGAGAACGATCCAAACAAGGTCGAGATCGTCACCACGTCGTCCTGGATTTTCCCCCACATTTTGCCGAAAGTGCATCCCGCAATTTTCATGCTATACGCCCTACATTACAAGAAGGAGGACGACGAGTATTGGGCACGGCTGATGAAATGGAATCGCCATCCCGATTTCGCCTTGCTCTCCTTTTTGGGAGTCGACCCCAAGTTTTGGCAGTCGGAAGCGTCACCGTCAAGTAGGAGTTTCACAGCAACATCGAAGGACTGCCATTTCACAAAAGGTACCGATTTAGATGTTCTTGTCAACAAAATAAAGGAGCTAATCTTATTGTTGGATTTTTCAGCGATTGAAACTCTCCAGAGGTTGAAGACAACATTTACACCTGTTGAGAAATTGGACGTGATGCTTGATACTTTTCGCGAGGTGAACGAAATCGGCCAAGACACCTGCGGGCCCCAGCACATCTGGTCAATGGACGACTTGTTTCCCGTTTTCCAATACCTTGTCGTCCGAGCTCGAATTCTCCAGCTAGGAGCTGAAATCCACATGATTGAAGACTTGATGGAGCAGCATCACTTCAACGGAGAGTATGGCATCGCCTTCACCACTCTTCAAGCAAGCTACTATCAAATCCTTAGAGAGACCCTCTCCATCTACTAAATAGCAAGAATATGTTCGACGAGAGAACACCACACAACTGTGATATCAATGTCATTCAAAGAAAAACTAAGGTATCTAAATTAGGTTAATATTTTGCACCTGCTTGTGATCTACTATCAGAATAAATAGTTTCGATAATAATGAATCTAATACTGATCTCAAGATTCCAATTAAGACTTTTCCAAAGGTAACATCTGCACTTGACCAAGGGGAAAATACTAGATAATTCCGTTTCTGAATCGACCCGACACTTTTTTTTGCAGTAGGGAGCAGGACAAACTTCATTTACAGTAGGGGGCAAAGGTCGAGGTTCTTACGCATGCATAGCATAAGTATCCAAATGTACTCGCATTTTGTCGAGAATAACTGCATAGCTGTCTGGTCTGTAGCTCTATATTGCATTTCCAGAGAGATTTAGCGAAAAGCTGTAAAAATACAACAACTTTTTAGAAAGTATACTCTATACTTCCCTCTGCAGCAAAAGTGGCTTTCCAGGCATGCGCAGGATACTGCAGCAAATAAGTTAACGTGCTTCGAGGCCTCAGCTGACGTATCAATGTATTGTATTTACATGTATTAAATGGACATCGAGCTTTTCCATTGCGGTTGCCATGGACTTTTTATTGAGCTTAGTATATACGAAGAGAGCAAGAGCATAGAGCATAGACGGCAGGCACTCGAGGGGAGGCCGCCGAGTGGAAAATTTCCGAATCTCCATTTTCGACCAGACCTTCCTGGCCGTGGCAAGGATGTCACACCCGCCTAAAACGCTCAACTCATAGCCGGCCACCATTACCTCGATCTCAACTATAACATAGGTCAAAGTCATCCATCTGTGTTGCGCGCAGAACTCGATTCGACGATTGCTCAAGCAGCTCCGAGGTTGTTCTACTGACAGACAAAGATATCGCACTCTGTTCAACTGTCATTGTTATGTAAGTCGTGCCGAAAGAAGAGCGAAAAGCCGAGCTGTCATTCACCAAGATCATGTAAGCTGTGATGATCATTTGCCGTCACTGATACTATAAGACATCATTGACAATCATTCGACGGAGCGCCTTGTGGACCAAGAATCAATAGCCCTTCACATATGTAAATATTTATCTGGAAGACCCTTCGCAACGCACGTGTAACCACAATGCTCACCCTCTTATGGACGGAGGCCACCTGCCTCCTTGAAAAGTTCCCCCTGGTCGGCCTCACGCTCATCGCCCTCGTGGCTGTCATGGTCTATTATCAGCTGGTTGTAGTGAGACCGGTGATCCTCCATTGCAAGCCAGGTAGCCCGTTCAACGACTTCCTGCGGAGCAAACTGGCGATATTGCAAGAACTCTACTGGCCGACGTTCTGGTGTTTCGAGCCGAGATGCCAGACTATTCTTGCCAGCTTTGTCAGATCCACTCTGTCTGACATCAAGTATCGCCGCGAGGTAAGACGCAATGACATAATATGTTTGCACAAATCAATGTCAAATTATAATGCTTAATGTTGCAGATACTCGAAATGTCCGACGGAGGAGAGGTCAGCCTGGATTGGCTGGATCCGGATGGTGGCGAATCCCCCGGATGCCCCACTGTTCTTTTCCTCCCTGGCCTGACCGGGGATTCTCAGTCAGAGTACATCAAGAGTTTCGTCAACGTTTGCCGGTTCAAACTTGGCGCTCGATGTGTCGTCTTCAACAACCGCGGCAGGGGAGGACACACCCTCAAGACACCGAGGACGTACTGCGCATCGAACACGGAGGACCTCGCCAACGTAATCGACCACATCAAGGCGTGCCATCCGAAATCACCGCTCATGGCATTGGGGGTCTCTTTAGGAGGCATCATCTTGGGCAACTACCTCGTCGCCCAAGGCTTAAAGGCCAAGTCCAAAGTTGTGGCTGCGATGCTCGTGTCGATCTGTTGGGATACCTTTAAAGGTGGGTACATTACATAGGATAATTAATTTATGTAAATAGATTGTAAATAAATGTTGCTATAATCTAGGCACCGAAAGTTTGGAAAAGCAGGGGCTGAATCTTCTTCTCAACCGCCATCTCGCAAATTGCCTTGTCCAATCCGTTCAAGAAGCAAAAGATCATTTTAAAAACAACGATCTCTGGGATCTGGATCAGGTCTTCTCGTCAAAGACCATTCGCGACTTCGACGACCGATTCACTAGCCGTCAGTTTGGATATGCAGGCTATAAGGAATACTACGAACACGCGAGACTCGCTGGAAAATTGGACCGCATCAAAGTTCCAACCTTGGCCTTGAATGCTTTGGATGATCCTTTCCAACCCGGGGACAGTATTCCTCTAGACGAAGCCGTGGCGACCAAAAATGTTGCGATCTTGACCACCCATCACGGTAAGAACCAGGGCAACCATAAAACAATAATGCCATTTTTTAAGTCTTCTTGTCCGTTACAGGCGGACATATTGGATTTATGGAAGGCTGGATTCCGACAAGATATCACTTTTCTGATCGTCTCTTCGAACAATATGCCAGCAGTGTTTTTGGACACACGAAAGCACTCGCCGATATGGAGTAGGATAATGACAACGTAGACGAAGATTTGCCTTTACAGTCAAGTATTATAATAGGCCAATGCGCGAGCCCCCCATTACATTTTAGTCTACCCGCTTGCTAAAGGATCACTGTATGTGACGACAAAATGGTCCGATCCTTGCAGCTGGATAGATATTGCACTTGTGATTATGGACAAACAACAACAAGGAATACGCAATACGGTCTCAATTAATTTACCCCAAAAAGTTATTAGGATTTGAAGTCAAGTCATACAAGTCAGAGAATAATTCCATTTAAACAATTGGTGTAGGTCTTATAAAAAAAAGTAAATACCTACTTCCTGTGGTGACACGTATTTTACTCACACAGAGATCATCGATGATAATGAATCATGGTTTGTGATTTCATCTAATGTGATCTAACTACATTCTTAGCACACACAGCTTTATTAGAACAAATAAAATCATACTTTATGGTCGATTCGACTCACACAGCGGATTTCTGTTCATCGCGTTCAATCATTTTTACAAGCTTCGTTAGCTCGTCTGACAGAATGCTTGTGATTGGAAGGATGTAGTATTGGTTTCGTGTATCTGGATTTTCATCCAGAAGCTTTTCCAATGTGGCATGAAATCGTCTGCACTCTCTATCCAAGTCAAAATGGGTCAGCTCGTCTGAAACAAAAAAGATATTCATAAGTCTATGACACCGCAAGTCTATTGGTGGCCGCTATTAAATACCTTTATTGTCGTCATACCACTGCCGCATTGCTTCCATTGTTCGATTGTCGATAACACGAATGTAGTAGTCACCCACATTCAAGGAAAACCTCACGACACAAAACTCGAATGGTCGACTGCTGTTCGAGATGTTATAACAGAAGCTTATCTGAAACGTTTCAAAATAACTAAATTATAATCGAAAGAACTTGGTTTGTCCTCGTGCTCTGAGGGTTTACCGGGTCTGGTAGGTGATGGACGGTCGGCTCTTGTCGTCGTCCGACTTTAACGACAGCATTGTCGAACGCGCATATGCCAGCAGTTAGTCCACAATATTTGAGAAGTGGATTTCCTGCTTCTGGGTTGGACCGAATAAACTGATCCAACTGTTCTCGACATCTTCCCAAAAGAGGACAGAGGATGACTTGCTTGTCGGTCAGGAATCCATTTTTGTACACGCCGTTCTTCCTTAGTTTCTCCTTGTAGGCCTCGAAGCTTTCCCAGCTCTTGCGAAGTCCAGGGTTACCGATGCGTGCCTCCTCATTTGCGTCGGGAACGGTCTTTTTCAGGCAATTGTACCTGTAAATTGGCGAAGAGCTTTGATTACAATGATCAAGTATAACATAGGCACAGAAATTACCAAGTGGTTGCCATTCCTGAGCTGATGTCATGACACTTGAAGTTTTGCATCGCCCGATCACGAAGAAAGCTGTGGTGAAGTACCAAGTAAATCAGTGCACAAGTGCCGAAGCCTGCCACTTTGCCAAGACTCCATATTGGTGGCAATTCTCCCTGAAACACAGGGTCAGAAAATAACCAAACCATATTTTTGCCGGAATTTTAAATATTATTATTAATATATTAACTGTATTATATTATTATACTAGGGGGTCCTGTGAAAGAGGAAATCATAGGCAACTCCCAATTTTTTTGCAAAAATTAATTCAAATCGGGCTAGGTTAGGTTAGTGAAACTAGGTGGAAAATGGGAAATATTTTTGCCTGCCATTTCCGCAATTCTCAACAGATTTTCTTGAAAATATTTTTCCTGGTATCCATGACATCCCCAGGGGATCCTGTGAACGTGAAATTTTTAGGCAATTTTTTTGCACTTTCACAGGATCCAATATGGCCATTATCCCTCTATTTTCCCACTAACCTAATTTGTTTGTAGAAGTATTGGCGGAATAGAGATTTGTGAGTGTATTCTATGAAACAAGTTTAGTCATGTTTAGGCAAGTGTATTTCTATCTTTTTACTGGAATGCACGTATTTAAAGCCCAATGTAGGCATGTGTGGAGTAAGAACATCTGTTTGCTGGGAAGTGGGCTTTTTCTAGGGATTCCTTTCTTTTTGAAAATGCAAATGGTATTTGAGTGAAAGTATTCATTCGAGATTTTAGAAAAACTACACAGAAGTGGGCGAATTTGTATGATATATTTATTGAAAGATTCCAAATTGATTCCACTAATGCCACTGGCGAGGAGCTAGTCCTAGTCGTCACACACATTGTAGGTCCGTTCAGGATCTTTAAGCTCGTCGATGATCTTTGGAATGGCTTCACTTAGAAATTGACCTAGGGACAGAATCGTTTGGAACGATGAGGTTTGAGGATTACAATTAACAAAGGACGAAAGTCTACACCTTTCAAATTTACAATGTGGTAACCACTTCGGCAATTTTCGTTCCTCTGAAGAAGATTTCGCAGCTCTCGAATAAAAGCATCGTTTTCTTTCTTCATTTCAGAAAACTTTCGGCGTTCGTCCTCTAAATTGAAATTAGAAATAAATGGACGTCAATTGCCTCCTCTGAATATTAAAAGTCTGCACGAGTGTCAAATTACCAGGGTAAGTTTCTTCACAATACGTCATGATTGTGAACAGCGGTCTTGTATCGAAAACGGCGAAGAAGAACGTATCCCCCTGTCCTTTGTCCCAACATATGACGTTGTAGGTTAACGTACGTTGCGACCCAGACTCCATGTAGGTTTTCTGAATCTACTTAATTATCAATATTTAGGTAATTGCATAGAACACAGATTTAAACGAATATTACCGGTCTACATGAACGGACGCGAGACCGACTGCCCATGAGGATTGCATCGACCTCGACGAGTCCCGTGATCAGACTACTTAGTCCATTTCCGGTATACGAGCTGGAGTTCTGGAACTCTTTCAGCTTGGGTTCGTAGCATTTCACGTACGTGACGATATCCGGGACGATTATCAAAACCTTGTTCGTCGGGAAGGTAGCCTTTGGTGAAACAAGGCCTTCCTCCTGGCAATAGCTTTCGATGAGACTATCCAAGTCGCGACCTGAAGTGTTTAAACGTAAAATGTGAGGACAACACTTTTACATTGCTGCAATTGATTCCTTACTTTCCAATCCGCTTTCAAAGATTGAAGAAAAAGCCCTGGCCAGTTGGGCACCAACCTTAGAGACAGCCTCGTTTGGATATCGATGACGACAAAGGAACTCTCGGATGACGATGAAACAAGATATCATTGACAAAATTTCGGCGAGAAAATATGGAGACACGGACAATGATCTCTAAAATTAGACAAGAAACATTCTCATATTCCTACATATCTTTTTTGTGGGGCTCAACTTTATACGGATACGTCAGGGTGCATGTATGAAAACTTTACCTCCATCAAAATTGTGGCCACTATTTTTGCTGACCAAATGATGTAGACTCCTTTCTCGAATGAAAGCTTGACGTGCTTTCCTGGAGACATCATGGCGATCTTGAACTTGTCGTCACATTTGCTGAAATAGGCGGTCACTGCACGTCTGCAAATTTCGAGGTTAACACACCAAAACGCTTTGTCTAGCAAGGAGGCCATTGCCTCCAACGTGAACACAAAGGCCATGATTTAACTCAAGCACAAACAGCACAAAATGAAGTAGTCTTTCAAGTCTTCATTTCAACTTCGTACACTTCCTAGTTTGCGTTCGAATCCATTTCGTTTCGTTTCGATAAAAAAAATAAAAATGAATTTTTGTTTTGTTTACATGCGTCACAGTGTGCCCGGTTTGGCTTTTTTCCAACAGTTTTTAAACTTTTTGTAAACTCTTGAAAGTTTTATTTCGAATTTCAAGACGGGGTTAAAATGTCGACACGTCAAATCTTATTCGAACTGCATTAGCATTAGTAAAAGGCTGACTTCAAATTCTTCATAAACATGGCATGGCCAACACTCCTCTCGGCGAAATTAAAAACGCTAAAAATGTCTGGACACGCTGAAACAGTTTTCGACTTTTGTAAACAAATGTCAATGTCAACAGTCAAGTCAGAATCAGAACAAGATTTAGATTTATGAATCTTCAATCTTTTCTTAAACTGCTTAAACTGAATCGTCGAAATCTCCAACCAATGTGGTCTAAACTGGAGAGTGGAGAGTTTTGAGTTTGGTTGTAATACAATTCCTGTGATCGCACCCTGCAATTGTGGCATGACATTAAATCTTTTAAGTGACAACGGACGTGCGACTTGGACCGATTGAAGCAGTCCCCGCATTCGAAAATGGCCAGTCAAGGAGACAGTAGATTGGAGTTCTTCTCAACGATACAGGGTTTTTATGAGTCTGGTTTGTTTTGTGATGTTAAATTCATTTGTGGAATTGAAGACAACGGCTCGAACAGCATATCTTGTCATTCTTGTGTTCTGGCGACGGCTTTACCTTCGATGATTGTTCTTCTGGAAGAGTCGTACAATGAAGACGGCGTCATACACTGCCCGGATTTCTTACATGACTTTCTAAAAAAGTTCATTGACCAGATATACTCATTACTCGGTGCATGCAAAAACTACGAGGTGTATACTGATCAAACATTGCCAGTGGCGTTTGGATTGCTTAAGAAAGACTGTGGTACACAAATTGAAGACCACATCATCGAGGCGAAAACTTTAGCCGAGCTCTTATCGACTGACGATGAACGTGTTGATTCAGATCTATGCGACGAGTCCAAGGCCATTGTGCTTAAACACGAAACCAAAAGAACACGATCGGGAACGCCCGATGAATTGGCTACAAATGTGATAAAGCGAAAGCGGCTTAAAAAGTGCAACGACGGAGCCGTCAACAGCATAAAGAAAAGGTCTTACCGAAGCTTGACTCCCCGCCAAACAAAAACGGAAGTTTTTTCGTACGCGGAGCACGTCGAAAGCCATGAACCCACGAGGAGGAGGAAGGAGCTCATAAATATGCTGTCCTGCACCGGATCTCAAAAATGTTCCAAGCTTTTTACGAATCAAGATGCCTTGCGAGACCACGTTGCTCGTTGCCATGACAAGTCTGTTAAGGGAGACGGATCCTACTGTGATACGTGCGGCAAGTTTTTACCGAATGTCCACCAACTGAGAAAACACCACGACGCACATCATAGACAGATCAAGTGCAAGAAGTGCGACCAGGCCTTCTTCGGAACCATCGGCCTAGCAAGCCATCGTGACAGTGTTCATTCCCAGAAGATCCCTTGTCCTAAGTGTTCCAAGCTCCTGCCATCCAAAGTCAAGTTGGAGTACCACTTGATTTCTCACATGGCCCCCGAAGAAAAAAAGTACATCTGCGAAAAGTGTGGGAAAAGATTCGGTTGGTCGCACCATTTAACGAAGCACGAAATGAATGTGCACGTCCGATCGAGGCCTTACAAATGTTCTGTACAGGGGTGCAATTGGGCTTTCAACGACCTCTCGAACCGTAATATGCATGAGCGAAGGGTCCACAAGCTTGGGCCCCCACCAAAACGGTAGTCTATAATGTAATGAATACTCAGATCAGAGAATGTATTCAAAATATAAAAAAGGAATAAAAATCTGTAAAATTGAAAATTACTTTATTTCAAAGTCTTCCGTGCAATGACATCTTCTACCTATGTATTATATCGGTAATGTACGATGGCCTTTTACTTAAATGCAGAAAGCAAGCTTAAGACATTTGGAATGAAATGGAGAGAATGAAAGTTATTTTTACTATATACTATACCGGTCTTCTCGCGCTAATTGGAATCGTGCCAAGTAAGGAGTAGAGACTCGTTTCATTTATTAGAAGTGTTTTCTCGATAAACTGCAGGTGGCTTCACGTGTTGGAATAGGTCTTATAAAGTTAATTACAAAGGCTAGAAAAAATTCTCGATATGTCAGTTGCGGTTGACGAGGATCAGATCAAGGAGCTAAAAGAGTGGCTCTTTGGCCGCGTCGCAGACGACAATGACATTGTCGTCGATGATTTACAAGAAGAGTTTTCACCCTATTTTGAAGAAGTTGAATGCAAAGCAGAAAATGTGTGTAAAGGGTCAAAAGAGTACCAGATTAACATGGAGCAGCTTGCTGGCTCAATAGCCAAATTGAAGGAATCAAAGGAAGGTGAGGAACTTTTAAATATCTGGTAGTCGATATGTTATGATGGCAACTTTTGCAGGTCGAGATAAGATGAAAGCGGGAGAAGATGTGAAGAAGAAGCTGACCGACGGTTTCCGGACTTGCTACTACAAAGGAATGACAAACAAGGAGGGCTATCCTGACGGTGAGGGTGTGCTGGTCTACGAGAATAAAGACGTCTTCAAGGGCAAGTTCAGCAACGGAATCTTGGACAGGGAGGGCAAACTGTCATTGTCCGGCGGTTTAACCATCGAGGGCAAATGGCAAGACGGCTTGATGGAGGGAGAAATGCGATTGGATGTAAGAGTCTACTCAATGCAATCCTGTAACTAGATTCCTAGAACCAACATTCTCTCATCAACAGACAGAGTATGGCGGTTGGATCGAAGGGTATTACCACCACGGTGTGCCACATGGTTTCCAACGTGAGTTTGGAATCAAAGAGCACACTATGGCCGAGCGACACACGTTGAAGTTTGTGGGCAGATTTTTCCGTGGCATAGCTCGCGGATTCTGTTGGAAAGGTCAATACGGAGGCGGTTTCCTCTGCGGCTTTGTTGACGCCAACGATGGCTCGTTCACCGGTGATGACTGCGCTTTCATCTATCCCGACTTCAAGATGGCCTTAAGGGGTCAATTTAAAGACGGACTTTTGGTGAGGGCACAGGTTTGCCATCTCGTGGGGAGTCGGATGGAGCGAGGTCTTCACATACCTGTCTTTACCAGACCGTCCGGAGAGGTGCGTATACATGTCGATGTCGAGAAATATAGGCTCTAAGGCGATTTTAATCTAAGATTTATTGCATAATCTAGGTATTTGAATTCGAGGAGCCATCCAGGTTGAGTATAGCCAAACATCCATTGCTGCCTGATCCTTGGGAGGACAGTCTGGTGTATGTGTCCCAATCAACCCTACAGCAAGGTTGGAATTGTAAAGAACATCATTTCCGGCAATTATTATTTTTTTCTTTCAGGTGGGGAAGGGCTTTTTGCGAAAGCAGCGCTTCCCAAGGGACACATTATTGCTTTCTATAACGGTGTAAGGCTAAACACTTCCTCGCTCCTCTTGGAATACCGGTACGGAGAAAGTGACTACAGAATCAGGCTCAACGCCGAGGTCGACCTCGACATTCCTAAGGGGTCCGAAAGCCTGTCCGCCTACAAAGCCACCCTCGGTCACAAAGTCAACCACTCGTTCGAAAACAATGCAGAATGGCTACTCGTAGAGCATCCGAGGTTCGGCCTCATCAGAGGATTAAGAGCAGCGATGCCCATAGAGAAGGTAGACTCGATGCAAAATACTGGGAGTCATAGTGTAAATGAATCACTTGCTTCGTGACAGGACCAAGAAATCTTGATCAACTACAGCATGAATCTCGCGGATTCACCAATGTGGTACCGCGTGGTTTGGCTGAGACACCAACGATACGTCAAGAAGGCTTCTGATGCCGCCATCAAAAGAATTATTGACCGATATGCCGAGAACACGTCCAAGCGGATCGAGATTCCCGAAAGTGAGGAACTGGATGTGCCCGAGCCGAAAGGGATAAGCAATATGGACGACCTGCCAGGGGATGATGAGATCGAGGCCAATACGAATAAGGCTTACATCACCGAGTTGAAACGACAAGACCAAAATGGTCACGCCAAAGACGACGAAGATATGTTGCCGAAAATTCAGGAAATCGAGGATTGAAATCAGATCTCATATTTTTTCATGTTTGATACCTTCAATTGTGTTTCGTTGCCAAATCTACAAATGTATAAAATGCATATTTAAAGGCTTTTTTGTGAGATGCAAGAGCGCAACTAAACATAACTTGCATTCTTGGCAGTATGCCCTTTTTATGTGAAAAGTATAGCAATTAACGTTAGTTATCCTTGCATGACAACATCTCTAGTGAGTTTTGCTTTCCCTAGGTGAAGGATATAGCATTGACATTGAAAAACATTTGAAATTAAATATTTTCAAAGCATTGATCATGGAAAGAAGGCCATCTAAACTTTTGAAACAATGGCTGAATGTCTTAAATATCGAAAACGTGGTCAAAATTCAGGAACGACTGCACCCGGTCGCTGAAGCCCTGTTCAATGTGGAACGGGTCACGGTACAGGCAGAACTTCAGCATGAGCTAGCGACATTGACTCTGAAGAAGAAGGAAATGGAAGACGATTATTACACTCTTGATAATGGCTACATATTTGAAGGGAAGTTGTCGGAGGATGGCCAGAAACAGGGACCCGCTCGGGTGACATGGTTCGACAATGCCAGTCATGTCAACGCTCGAGTCTCCCTTTCTGGATACTTCCATAAAGATCTTCTCGTTGGCACGGTCATTCGTCGCACACCAGTGGAGTCAAAATGTGAGAGCAAAACCAATAAAGTCGAGTTGTATTTTTGCAAGAGAGGCGTCAGGCATGGCGTGTACGCATCATGGACAGGGGAACATCTAAGCACTTATGGTGTGTATTTAAATGGTTTGAAAAGCGGTTTTTGGTGGACCGGCATTGAAGGCGGTAGTTATTTCTGTCACAACCACCAAGTCCAAGACAATCAGCAGGTTGGCGCCTTCATTTACCCCGACCTCTACACTTCATTGGTAGGGGAATTCGACAACAACTGTGCCATTTCAAAGGTGAAAGCAGCCACCGTCGAAAATGTGTCTATTGACAAATTCGGCGTGATGCGGCCAATTTTTGAAGACGAGGTCGGAATCATAGATACTTATTGCGGGGAAACTGATGCCATCCTGGCAAAAGTTTCCATTTGCTCTCAACCACTACTGGCAGATCCCTTCGAGTCGAGATATGTCGAAGTCAGGTCCTCCAGCATTCCCAATGCTGGCGAGGGCCTGTTTGCAAAAGAAAACATTCCCGCAGGCCGCCTGCTGGCCTTCTTTAACGGCTGCATTGCCCTCCCTAATGAAGACCACTTGGACCAGTCTGATTGGGACTACGCAATTGGATACCGAGGAGAAAGCATGCTTAACATCCCAAGGGAGTGTCGCTCCACTAACGTTTATCGAGCAACGCTAGGACACAAAATATGCCACTCTTTCCAGCCCAATGCTATCTACAGCTATGCATATCATCCTAGATTTGCAAAGATTCTCCGGAGTGCCGTGAGCATCAAGGATATCAATGCCGGAGAAGAGATCACCTGTGATTACAAGTATAGTCTGCACAAGGCCCCAAAGTGGTACATCAACAGCTTGAGGGAGTACCTGAAAGACAATTCCAACCTTTCAGAAGAGGGTATTGGCATCACTTTGAAGCACGTCGACCTCGCTCAATCCCTTAAACGGGATGTCATTAATGGATAAGTCATGAGTGGAATTAGAATATGTTTTGTTATTTATTAAGGTCCATACTCCATATAATTGTACTTTTGTCATAAACTGAATCACGACATCGCAAATCAACGACAACCACATGAGATGGCCGACATGTCAGTGTAAGTTTTTACAACGGCTTCTTCTGCTTGTCCACCGTCGGTAAAGTCCGGATCGACGTTCACCTTGTCATTTGGCATTGGCGAAATCAAATCCTTGCCTCCACTTTTATTGGGCAAGTAGAGAAATGTAACATGTTCATAATCAATGGGGCAACAGGCCGGAGGCGGGATTCTTTTGGCGTTTGAGTTTCCACTAAACTTCCCCATTCTGTGGTACAATTGTTGGAACACAGCATTGTTCGTCGTATTGAAATGGTCATCCAGGGGAAAGGGGCACTCTCCAGCGCAGAAGTTCAACCAAATGCCGGGCGGAGAGAGAACCCAGTCCCAGTGGATGTCATCGAAGTCCAAGTAGAACCTGTGAAGCTTGCACGTTGACCTTCCTTTCCGATGCCTCTTAGAAGGCCTAGGACGAGATAATTAAAAATTAACTTAGACTTTGATTTCTTGTCCGTTGCAATTTCACAGATTTTTTCTAAAATCTAAAATTGAGAAATTCGTAAAAAATATTCTATAGAAAATATACCAGGCAGTTTTTTATATTTGGAAATCTTACTTTTTCCAATTTGACAGATTTTCTTGATTTTTTAGAATTTCCGAAAAAAATCCATAGAGTACACC
>JAAUYL010033453.1_pt1 | contig 18375 bp, 12 predicted proteins | sample 7278011 | NCBI WGS metagenome assembly JAAUYL01 (sample SAMN14350225, study PRJNA611818) | marine sediment metagenome | isolation source: surface marine sediment (1.8m) | place: French Polynesia: Moorea | collected 2018-08
AGGATTTTGAGGGCTTTGGATTGATCTCCAGGATCGATCAAGATCGCTGCCAAGGTTCGACTTCGTCTCCATCGTGATCAAGGACTTGCCGGAGCGGCTAGTCAGGCACATGAGCGACAATTTCTAAGGCATACTTTACAATTTAATCAGTCTTTGAACACACTCTGATGCGTTTTCATTGTCTGAAACACATTTGTGAGGATATATTTGACTGATTTTTTTAAATATGGAGGCATTTTACAGGCAAGAAAAATGGTTTTCTGCTGTAAAAGTTTCGTACCGTCCATTTTGATTATGGCTTCGACTTGCTTTCGTTCTTTCAAAAACGGCAAAATAAAAACAAAGAGTACTTTGAAAAAGAAGAACAGATTTCAAAAATGTCCGAACAAAAACTTGAAAATCAAGGTTGAAAGTCCAAGACGTTTGTGTAAACTATGACGGCCTTTGACAGCTGAGATGCTACATCTTCAAAACCGTAGCTAGCGTTGTGACAAGAAGGACAATCACGCTCCAAGATGATCAAGGGACTCGTAACTTGGTAAGCCTGCTTTTTCGATTGAGTCATGTGATTTCAAAGATTTGACTGTTCCTCCAGGTTCCTCAACAATTATCTGGGCAAATACCTCGAGGACTTGAACACAGATCAGCTCTCCATCGCTCTTCTACAGGGTAAGACTAGCATTTTTTGATTGCAACAGTTTTTCAAATCAAATCCGATTTTACTCAGGTGAAGTTGAGTTGGACAATGTGCCTTTACGAAAAGATGCCCTCCGCTTTGTCGACCCCACGCTCGTCGTTCGCAAGGGGCTTGTCGGCAAGATCAAGCTCAGGATCCCGGTGTCAAGATTGCGATCGGAGCCATGGAGCATTGTCATGGATAGAGTCTATGTTGTTGTCGGACCCTCCCGCCACGACGAAGACTACGATGAGCTCGACGACGAAGCCCTGGCCGAAGAGATCAAGCTGGCCGCTCTTGACGGAATCGAATCCGAATGGCGAGCCACTCATGATGTCGACCACACTGCGAGCAGCTACTACACCTCCTACTCATCCTGGATGTCTTATGGAACCTCTTTCATTGGCACGATCATTGAAAATTTGCAAGTTCAAATTCGAGACGTTCACGTCAGATATGAGGACGACACTTCGTTCCCCGGCCGGCCATTCGCCTGTGGGATCTCGATCGACTCGCTGGCCGCTCAGAGTTGCGACGAGAATTGGGCGCCCAAGTTCGTCTTCCGGGAGACCGGCAACGTCATGGCCTACAAGATCGTCGAGCTCCAGAACTTGGCCGCCTACCTGAACAGTGCCTCCGAGGACGAGGAGATGTACGGGAGCATCGGGGACGACGACAACGACACCTTCATCGAGAAGATGTCCAACGTGGCCGCAATGCCGAAGGAGGACAACAAGGAGTTCGAGTTCGTCCTGAACCCGGTGACGGCGACGGCCACGATCAAGCGGAACTGCTCGGAGCGGCCACTGAACTCGCGGAAAACGCCGAGAATCGTTTGTGATTTGCAATTGTCAAATGTTGAGCTTGACATCACGGATCGGCAGTATCAGTGTGTCGTCAGAGGTGCGAGGACGCTGCATCAGTTGCACAAAAATCGGGCCTATTGGAAGTGGCGACCCCGGGTCGGGGTCAAGAGCAATTCGAGGTTGTGGTGGCAGTATGCAATCACCTGTCACATGGAGATTATCCATGAAAGAAATGTGGCAGCCTGTTGGCAAACTGTGTTGAGAAAGGCTAGTGAAAATGTCAAGTATGTCGAGGCCTTCATGAAGTATCTGGAGAACCCCGTCGTGATCGACCCCGAGCTCAAGGAGCACAAGGAGGCCATGGACTCGACCAGGACCTACGATGAGCTGAAGGCTTTGCGCGAGCAGGCCGTTTTTCTCCTAAAGAAAAAGATTTTGTCAGAAGAGGACAAGGTCCCCGACCTTCCCGCCGACGATGTCGTTGCCGAAGAAGCTGATCCTGGTGTTGGTGCTGACGTTAGTGAAACCGAGATCGAGGAAGAGAAACTAGATGTGATTGATACAGCTGTTGGTGACCTTGAAGTAAACAGTCCTTCGACTGAACAGGCTCCTGCCCAGTCGACATTGCAAAGGTGGTTTCCATTGTGGGGAGGCTGGTATGCCGATGGCCAAGATCAGGGTCAGGACGGTGGCCTCGATCAAGAACAACAGCAAGAAGAAGAAGAGCAGGAGTTTTTCAGCCTCGGAGGCCGAGGCATGCCACGTGATCGATCGTTTGAAGAGAGCATGCTCGAGGACGAGATCATGGGCGCCTTGGCCGACGAGGCCAACCTCATCGCCTACAAGGACCTCGTATTCGCCCAGCTCAGCTTCACCCTGAAACGGGGCACGACCCGATTGCTAACCTGCTCAAGTCCATCGGGGACAACCTCGCCAACCATGTCAAAGAAAGCGGCGGCCTCGCGAAAGAGGCTGCTGTTCGAGTTCGAGTTCACCGACACGAAGATTGAGTGCGAGAACCGACCCAGGATCAGGTCGTACAAGTTCACGATGTCATTGGGAGCCATGTACGTCCGGGACAGGGTCACCCCCGGCACGGTGTTCCCGTTGCTGGTTTCGCCGCAGTTTGTTGTCGGCGCACCCCTGGGACCGAAATCTTCCAACCCCGTCACTTCATTGGGTGGAATCGGCAGTGCTTTCAAATCGTTTTTGAGCGGATCACTAAATCAGCCAGAAGAATCTGTGGCCTCGACAGAGCCACTCTTTTACTTCCTGTACGAGAAGAGGCCGCTCTCCTCGTCCAAGGTGGACTTCCGGTTGAACATCAAATCACAGCCCCTGAACGTCGTGTACAATCCGACGATGGTGACGGCCGTGATCGACTTCTTCAAGATCCCGGAAGACTTGAACAGGACCGCCCAGCTTTCGCAGAAAATCCGACAGGCTGCCTACTCCCGCATCGAGGAGGCCAAGCAGAAAACCAAAGAGGAGCTCGAGCGCAACATCAACTCCCTGTTCGACGAGACCTACGTGCCGTCCAAGTCCAAGGTCTGGGACATTTCGTTCGACTTGTCCGCGCCGCAGATCCTCATCCCGGAGCACTTTGCCAACAAGGAGGCCCTGATCATGGTGCTCGACTTTGGCAAGCTTCGCCTGGAGAACGAGGACAGCCTCGCGCTCAAGAACGCAGCCGAGGTCAAAACAACAAAAATGGCGGCCTCGCTTCCAAAACCAGCTGCTGTTCAAAATGACGACACAGACGATGAGGACGAAGAGTTTATAACTCCAGCCAGCACTCCGACAAGTCCAACCACCATGTCCAAGCAAAACAAGTCTTCCATTTTGAAACCGGAAATCACTTCCAGAGAGCAGGCCAAGAAAGTGAGCACGATCAGCACCGCCTTGTCCGAGGGGCTCGAGAACATCAACGTGGCCAAGAAGTTCTACGAGCGGTACACGGTGAGCCTGAACGATATGCAGGTGATCGTTGGCCGCGTCAAGGACAACTGGCGGAGTGCCCACCTGAGGGGCACCTCTTCACTCCACATCTTGGACAAGTTCAGCATCGAGTTGCACTGCGAGCGGAGGATCGTGGGGGTGGCGGCCGCCGCCAACCCCGAGGAGCTGCCCAACGTCGTGATCTCGGGCACGTTGCCCAAGTTGAACGTCCACGTCAACGAGGACAAGCTGCACACCTTGAGCAAGATCGGCGGCCTCATCATGGGCGATCCAGAAGTAGCAGCAGAAAACAACATTCCTGTTGTTATTGACGACGAACTCTCTGACAAAGATGAGGAAACATACTTCCAACCCTGGAGAGAAACAACCGAGAACGACGAGTCCAAATATTTGCTGCTCTACTTTTGCGTGGCGGAAATGTCGGTCGAGCTGCAATCGATGGGGAGGAGCATAGCTGAGTTGCAAGTCACCGGAGTCAAGGCGAAGAGGTTGTTCGACACCAATGTGGCAGCCTCCGTCCGCACCACCGAGGTCGCCCTCGGCAGCCTCGTCGTCGAGGACCTGCTAGATTCGTCCTCGAAACACAGGTAAATGACCTTTGTTGTGTTTGAATATGTTTCACAACTTTTTTCCTTCCAGAAAATTGGCAACGTCAATTTCAGAGGTGCCGACGGAAAAGTTGAAGCCGGCTTTCAACGCGGCCTCGATGTCGACCTCGTGCCCGAATTTGGCTACGACGAAGAATGGCCGCCGGGGTCAAGATGATCTTCTTGCTTCTTTGAACGACGACCTCAGCATTTCCTTGCCCGACAACCTCGACGCCGAGTTCGGGCTCACCCCCGAGCACCCCGCCGAGGCCGTCCCCTCCACCCCGATGGCGTCAGCCTCAAGACCTCCGGCCTCGAATTGCTCAACCCTAAGACGAAGGAATCGACGAACTTCATCCCGATTGTCAGTTGGGAACCAAAGCTTGTTGAACGTTGAACTGCCGCCCGCCACCCCGCCCCCGTCCAAGTGTTCTTCGCGGGCGTCCTCACCCTTGCTAATCGAGGACGAGGCTAAGCAGCGTGACCTCCAACGGGACGACCACCTCGTGTACATCAAGATTGTGGACGTGAACAAGAAGCACCCGGACTTTGCCGCCAAGCACAACAACACCAACCGCTTCGTCGAGATCGACTTCAATACCCTGGACATCATGTTTAATCTCAAGTCGTGGGTCCTCATCTTTGACTTCTTCGGCATCGGGAGTCCGTCGGCCACGGAGGCCGAAACAGCCACCAAGAGCAGCAAAAACAACACTTTAAAACGTTCGAAAAGTCAGAACATACAACCACAACAAGAAGTTCCCAAGGGAGCTCACCTCAACACTGAGGTCGACATCAAAGTGAAAGCCTTGTCTGTGATGCTGAACCATGAAGCGTACGAGGTCGCAGTGGCCTCGGTCAAGAACTTTGTTTCCAGGATGTCGCTCCGGGATGGAAACTTTGCCATCGGCGGCAGCCTCGGCAACTTCTTCGTCAAAGACCTCACGCCTCAGGGCAGCCTTTATCGCGACAGATTTCTGCTCATGCAAGGTCATGACACGGTGCTCAAGTTCAACTTCTTCAAGTATGGCAGGACGGACGAGAAGCTCGAGCGTGAGTACGATGCGACCCTGAAGCTCAGGATGGCCTCCGTCATCTACGTGCACACGCAGAGGTTCTACTCCGAGCTATTGGCCTTCTTCAACCACTTTCACCAGCACCAGAGCGTCATGAACAGGATCAGGGTGGCGGCCATGGGATCCGAGGTCGCCGAGATGGCCTCGCGGGGGTCCAGAATCAAGCTTGACGTCGAGGCCGGCTCTCCGCTGCTCCTGCTGCCGATGAGCTCGAGGTCGACCCAGTTGCTCGTGATCAACCTGGGCTTCTTGGAGATTGCCAACACCTTCATGTTCGCCGGCGACGAGGGCACCATCAGCTCGCAGACGTTGCGCTCGGCGCTGGCGAGCCAGTTAGTCGAGAGTCGACGCCGTCGCCGATCGGGATCGAGGTCGTCGCGATCGTCGGCCAGATCTCGGTCGCGGCAGTCCCGATTTTCTTCCGGCTTAAAAAGCCCGGCCTCGAATGCGAGCAGCATCCACCACAGCCGGACGCGGGAAAAGAAGTCCGCCGAGCCGAGGACAGTCAGAGGCATGTCGTCCGATACTTTCGAAGACGACGACGACGAGGACGAGGCCTTCGACACGATCAAGGAGTTGCCGAACAAACCGCACAAGTGCTTGCTCGACGTTCTAAACGTGAGCCTCCGCTCGATCAACCTGAGGACGGCCGACCGGTTGAGCGCCTTCACCGAGGCCGTCACCGACGAGGACATCTACGTCGAGTCGTTCATCGTCCGGCCTCAGCCGAAGAAGGTCTTGAAGGAGAAGTGCGAGTTGAAGCTGCAGATCGAGCGCAACCTCGACAAAGCCTTCAGCCACCAGGTGCCTGATCTGAGCATCAACGGGGTCCTGTCCCGCGTCCACGCCTCCGTCGACACCCTCCAGTACATGTTGATCAGGGGGCTGTTGGGCTACAACCTCGGCGAGAACCTCGATGACCTCGCCGAGTTCCAGGCCTCCATCCCGACCAACGAATACCCCGACCCCGAGCTTCAGACCCTGTTGAGCGGCATCGTCTGGACCTGCATGTATATGAACATCGAACTGCAGGACGTCATCTTGGACTTGAGAAATTCAAGTGTTTGTGAAAAGAAAAGCAAGAGCAATCACAGGTCCAAAAATGCAAATAGTCGAAAGCAAAAAGAGCAGCCGGCTTTGGCCAGGGTGAACCTGTTTAAGTCATTTCTCACCTACGAGAGCTTCAGTGACTCCTCTCGGGATATCGATCTGGTTTCGCAGGAGATTTTGCTCAGCGACCTCCGATTCAGCGACTGCCCGATGAACAAGCGGTCGAACGTGTTCGCCCAGATCTTGCAGCCGCTCCGCATCAACGACGAGCGCCAGAGCCTCCTCCAGGCCGAGGTTCACTTCCGGTTGACGCCCGAGACCAACCGCATCACCATCCTCGTCAACAACATGCGGCTCATGGGCATCTTCGACTGGTGGCTCGCCGTGTTGGACTTCATCTCCAAGAACGCCGAGGACACCCCGGCGGCCACCCTGATCCACCCCGATCATGTCGTGCAAAAACAGCAACAGCAGAGTGATGTCAGAAACAACCACAGACTGTTTTATGTCCAGGAAGAGCCGATCTACCCCTCGGCCGGAATCGTGAGCCGTCGCGCCGCCGTCGTCGAGGCCAAGGGGCCCGTGTTCGAGCTCAAGCTGAACATCACGGACTCGGACTTCATCATTGTATCGGACCCGTCGGTGGCCGACAGCTCGGCCGTGATCTTGCGCTCGACCACCGTGATCGCCTACAGGCCGGACATGATTGACCGGCCGTTCTCGTGCAACCTGAACAACGCCGAGGTTTTCTCCTGTGTCCTCGGCAACGAGGAAGAGTCGGCTTTGTCAATCATCGACCCCGTCACGATCAACTTCGAGATCGCCAGCCGGAACGTCGGCGGGTTGCCGCCCAAAGGCCTGACCGACTTGTTGGCCGACGAGGTGGGGGAGTCGGGTGGTATCCCGATCCTGGGTACCTACGAGAGAACGGCTGAGATCCAATTGCAACAGCTGAACGTGAGGCTGTCCTATCACGACTGGCTAATGTTTCAGACCATCCTGGAGTCCTTCCCTCGACAAGCTCAAGAGGCATTTTCGGGTCGGTCAAACGCCGCCCACGGGGTGCCTGGCAGTGCTGACGATCAACAAGATCAGGATCAGGATCCCGCCAATGTCGAGCAGCAGTTGACAAAGCTGGCCGACCTCGGGTTCTCGAGGCCAGACTGTCGCAAGGCCCTAGAGGCTTGCCAAGGGCAGATCGACGACGCGGCATTGTGGTTGACGCAGAACGCGACCCCGACCTCGGCCAAGCCGGAGGACAACCGGAAGGTGGAGGCCGAGGCAGAGACCAAGCAGCAGTACTACCTCCAAGGCACGAACGTGAGCTTCACCAACTTCGAGTTCAAGACGAGCAGTGTCAACATTTGTATTATCGACGACTGCAAGGATGCAGACGTGCCCTTGCTCGAGCTCATGATGCAGCGACTCCATCTTCGCCATGATTTCGAGGGGATCGGCAATGCTTCCTCCACCTTGTCTGGATCTTATTACAACCGGTAAAACCAAAGTTTTCTTTTTGAAAACACAAATTCAAATTTTTTTCAGAGCATTGTCATCTTGGGAACCATTCATGGAGCCTTGGCGTTGCGCTCTGATGTGGAAGACCACCCCGATCGGGTACCGCGGCCTGAACAGCCGCCTGACGCTGAACGTCGAGACGGAGAACACAGTCAACTTCAATCTGACCTCGACTTTGATCGAGTTGTACCACATGGTGAAGGCCAACTGGACGGAAGACTACTACAACGAGTCGGCCTCTACGCACATCATGGCCTCGTCCTCGAACATGGAGCGGCACTACTACAGCAACTCCAACGTCGTCGCTTTTCGGAGGTATTTTTCGCTCGTTCAATTTCACGAGTTTTTTTCAATCTGATTTTATTTTTTTTCAGGCGAGTCCCGTTTGTCCCATTTGCATTGAAAAATGAAACTGGCTGCGTGCTTTGGTTCTGCACTCAAATTCAAACGGCGGGATCGCAGTTTGCGCCAAACATGTCGTCGAAGCCGCCGACCTTGTCCGCGTTCGGGTTCTCGTCGTCGGCAAGTCTCGAAGGTGGTGGACCTCCCGACATTCATGGCGAACCGCAATGGAAACAGGTGGAGCCAGGAGATGAAGTGGCCTTCTCTTTCGAAGGCCGCGGCAAGCTGAGGCATCTCAACACCAGGGACATCAAGATCCACCAGATCATCGTGAGGGTCAACGGCTGGCAGGAGGTTACGCCCGTGTCGGTCGATCGCGTCGGCACCTACTTCCGCAAGGCCCCCGCCATCCCCATGCTGACGACGGCGATGGGCTCGGCCTCCGCCACGACCTTCGTCGAGATGCCGCCTGCCCGCGTCGTGTTCGACGTCAGCCTCGAAGGCTCCGCTCGCAAGTTGGTCACGGTGAGGTCGGCCTTGCTGTTGGAAAACAAGCTCGCCACCCCCGTCCAGATGAAGTTGGAGAACGACGCGATCAACGTGGGCGACGTCCGCGAGGTCATCATTCAACCGGGGCAGACGAGGCCGGTCCCGTTGAACTACGTCTGGGCGAGGATGTTTGCCAAGTTGGCCACGGTCACCGGAAGTGCCGGGACCGGAAACGGTGGCCTCGGGGGGTTCAGCCAGTGGAAGTACAGCGAAAAGCCGATCAACTGGTACCACATCATGACGGCCTCGGACAACAGCCTCGACGTTCATACGAGCGGGCATTCCTGGAAAAAGGATGCGCCAGTACAAAGGTAATTTAATTTCGTTTGTCAGTTTCTCAATTTGAAATCTGATCCATATTGTCTTTAGGTTTTGCGTTGCCGTGCGACGGAAAAATTATCCGACAGAAGCCTCTTACCGTGGAGGCCACGGCAGCGGCCTCGGAGGTCTGGAAGCCTTACGACCTCGACAACCTGCGTCAGGATCTTCAACGTGGATACAGCCTGCCCACACCATCACCTTCGTCCCGCCTATCGTGATCGTGAACCTCTTGCCATGCCATCTCCGATACCAGCTCCGTGATGCTGATGACCAAGACATGAACAGCAAGATCAATAACGGAACCAACGTCCAGCCCGGCCGTGAGAGCTTCCTGCCGGCGGACATCTCCAAGAGCTTGGTGATCAAGCTCGCCCTCGACCTGTACCCCTTCGGCGCCGACCTCACGCTCCCCGCCGGCAGCTCGAACTTCGAGGCCAAGCTAAACTTTGCCGACAGCCAAAGCCGGCCTCTCCAACTGATGGCAAAAGTGACCTCGATTTACGGGGGCGCGATCAGGGTCTCGGTCTATGCGAAGCATTGGCTCGTGAACAAGACGGGGCTGCCGTTGGTGTTCAGGCAGGAGGGCGCCTCCATTGACGCGGCCGGCCAGGAGGAGGAGAACGAGGTCGCCAGGTTGGCCGCGCCCCTGATGTTCGCCTTCAACGACGCGCTCTCCGAGACCGGCTCGACCTCGGGCCTCACGATGCGGATCGGCAACAGCCTCCACGACGACTACGCGCCCAACTGGACGAGGTCGTTCCACTTGCAACCGGGGTCCCGGGTGCGTAAGCTCAACCTGACCCCGATCAAGGACACCCGAAGGGTGAATCGTGTCTACCTGATCGGGATCGAGGTCAGGATCGGCAAGGGCCGCTACAGGGACACCCTGATCGTCACGTTGTCGCCGCGATTCCAGATTCACAACAGGTCGCCGTTCAAGATCCAGATCGCCCAGGAGTGCTTCGCGTCCACCTTCTACGACCCCGAGGCCGAGGCCACCCACTTGCAGGCCTTCCCCGAGTCCAGCCTCGCTTACCATTGGCCTCGACTCGATCGTGATCAACTTCTGTGCGTCAGGATCATGGACGTGCCGCCCCCGTCAATGCCAACGCAATCTTCGGCCTCGCTGGCCTCCATGACCTCCTCCTCCTCATTGTGGACGAAGGACTTGACGACGACAATGTGGTCGGGTGGTATGATCATCGACAAGGTCGACTCGTTTCACGTGGCTGTCCGCGACAAGAGCGGCCGTGCCACCTTCGTCAGGGTGGAGGTCAGCCTGATCGGTGCCACCTACTGCATCGTCCTCGCCGACGCGGCCAACTTCCCGCCACCCTTCAGGATCGACAACTTCTCCGAGGTCGCCGTGACCTGCCACCAGACCGGGATCACGGATGAGACGCTCAAGACCGTGGTGAAAGCAAGACAATCTGTTCCCTACGCTTGGGACGAGCCCACCCTGCCACCCCATTTAACCACCGCCGCCCCCGGCGGCTCGTCGGCTCACTACAACATGAACGTCACCGGCGAGGGCTCGCAGCTCACCTACGAGAACTTCATCTACGTCGTCATGACCGAGACCTTCAACAAGGCCGAGGACCAGGAACTTGTTCTGGATGTCGACGGCACCAAGGTGTTCCTGGCCAGAAAGGAGACTGGAAAACGCAGCCAATTGTGGAGGATGACCTCGCAAGTACGGCCTCGATTTTAGCGAGCGGGTTAATGGGGTCGCTTGATTTGTTTGTTTTGTTTGTTTAGGGAATGCTGCAACATGAGGGGAGCTCACCGCCACAGGATCCCGGCAGTAGCAAGGCCAACAACAGGGCCGACCTCGAGGCGTTGATGCGAAACAGCCTCGTCCTGGATATTGCCGGTCCGGCCGTTCAGCCTCACAGTTATGTCCACCTCATGCTCCGGAGGCCAGATGAGCGACGGCAACTGACTCAGCGATGGCGATTCACGGATGACGGGAGACTCATGTGCGCTCATCGAGGTCTTTACGTTCAAGCCAAGGACGGCTTCAACGGAGTTCAAAAAGGTAAGAAGCAATGGCAAATCTTTGTTTGTTTGATTTCACGAGTTTTTTATTGTTTCGTTTGGGATTCATTTTATTTCAGGACGACGAGCGGACCTCTCGCACACTTGGCAAATGTGTAGGTTGCTTTAAATTACTTTTTTAAACGTTGGTGGCACTCAAATTTCAATGTTGTAAAACAAAAACAAATTGATCGAGATCATCTTACGTACACTTGAAAAAGTATTTTCCAAATTATTTTTAGGGAATGACGTTGTACTGGGACCTTCTCAACCGGTTTGCATTCAGAGGACGAGCGAGGGAGTGCCGATTGAGCAAGCAATTGGAAGGCAACGACTTCGTCCAGGATCGGGAGTCTTGACAGTTAGGGTCACGACGGATGGCCCGACCCGAGTCCTCCAAGTCATGGACGCCAACAGAAGCAGCGTAAGCATAATAAACAAACTTTTCACAGATTTTTTAAAAATTTGGTTTTTTAGCGTGTTTATGCCAGACTGGAAGAACGAGATTGGAACCTCATCAACGAGGACAAGAGGCCGCAGTTGGTTGCGGCCGCCAGCGTCGACGAGTCCATCAACAAGAACTCGGCCTCGACCTCGACGGCCTCGGGATCGACCGCAACGTTTGTGAGCGCCAGCGGCCGCAAGATCAGCAGCTCGTCCTCCGGTCCCGGGGGTGACCCCGCCGCCGCCCCCGGCTTCAACGACGGCGGCAAGAGCAAGAACGAGCTGCAGGTGATCTTCTTGGCCAAGTCCGGGATCGGGGTGAGCCTGGTCAGCAGGGAGCCGTGCGAGGAGCTGCTCTACGCCTTCATGAGCAACGTCGTCATCGACTACCAGAGGTCGGCCAGCAACACTGTCCTCGACGGCAGCGTCCAGAACGTGCAGGTCGACAACCAGCTCCAGGACGCGGCCTCGCCGATCGTCCTCTTCCTGTCGCCGGCCACCCGGAGCGACGAGTTCAGGCACATGCCGGCCGTGAGCTTCACGGCCAACCGGGCCAACGTCAACCACGACAACGCCGAGATCTACAAGCACATCCTCGTCCAGGTCAAGAACATCACGCTCAACTTAGAGGAGGAGCTCCTGTGCAAGGTGCTCAAGTTCGCCGGGATCACCAGGTCCGACGAGGAGATGGAGAGAATCGACGAGTCGGCGTACGACGCGCAGCACGCGCTCATCATTTCGACGACGACGGCCAAGCGGTTCTACTTCGGCACGCTCAAGATGGCGCTCAACCAGATCAAGCTCAGCGTGACCAAGTCGCACAAGTTGTCGCCTGACCTCGTCGCCGTCAAACGGAAGCTCGGCCTCTCCCTGATCGCCTTCGAGGACGCCCTCATCGAGCTAGATCCGTTCATTCGCGTCCACCCCTTCGAGACGATCAACTTCTTGACGAACGCTGTCGTCAAGCACTACACCGACGAGCTCCTGTCGCAGGCCATCCTGATCCTGGGTTCGACGGACTTCCTGGGAAATCCGATCGGGTTCTTCAACGATCTCACGGAGGGCGTGTCGGGCCTCGTCTCTGAGGGTGATGTCGGCGGCCTGATCAAGAACGTGGCCCACGGCGCGGCCAACTCCGCCGCCAAGGTCACCGGCAGCCTCAGCTACGGGATCAGCAAGGCCACCGTCTACGACAAGTACAACGAGCGGAGGCTGATGTTGAAGAAGCGCCGCGGTGTCGACCGCAGCAAGGAGCACCTCGTCGACGGCCTCAAGGGCTTGGGCTTCGGGATGTACCAGGGCCTGACCTCCATCGTGACCGAGACCTACGAGGGCGTGTCTAACGACGGGATCACCGGCTTCTTCACGGGGTTGACCTGGGGCCTCATCGGCACCGTCAGCAAGCCCGCCCTCGGGGTCCTCGATCTGGCGACGGGGGCGGCCACCGCCGTGAAGGAGTCAAGTCGGTCAAAGCATCGTGAGCTGCCACCCCGAATGCGACCGCCAAGACTCGTCCTCGGACCGGGCGGCTCCATGCCCGTCTACTCGAAGGCCGAGGCCGTCGGCCAGGAGTTATTGTACACGATCAACTCCCGCGACTACAACGAGATCTACGTTGCCCACGAGATCCTGCGGAAGGGCGACATCGACGACCTCCAGATCTTGATCACGTGCGACCGCGTCCTCGTCTTCAGCGGCAAGTCGAACTTGCCGAACCCCGCCGAGGATGGCGCGGCCTCGACGGCCTCCAGCGAGGAGGCTGGCGAATCGCCGGCCTCGAACTCGAAGAAGTTGTCCAAGAACATCAGGGTGATTGTCAACATCTCGCACGGCGACCTCGTTTGCGCGAGGACGGTAACGGAACAAGAGATCTATCGTGGCAAAGGCATGCGGCCTCGACAAGTGAGCGACTACGACTCCGAGACCAGCATGGAGGCTGTCGGCGGCTCCACCGCCCACGGGGTCGACGGAAACAAGAAGTTCTTCCTGGAGCTGGTCGGCAAGTTTGACGACGAGGATGGCGGCGGCATGGAGCAACGAAAGCGGCCTCAGGTTAGGTGCGACAGCGAGAAGATCGCGAGGCTGGTGACTCAGCAAATCAACTATGCACGAAGCATGTTTGACGAAATGACTCAGGCTGTGATTGAAAGCATTGAACAAGACGAGCTCTAAAGTGATCTTAAAAAATGTTTGGAAAGCCAAAATCATTCTACATGTAGTTATGACAGTGTCAACAATATTATAAGTCTTCTCCTTCAAAAGTCAGATGACTATACTAGTAGTAACAAAGAGTAGCAATAAAAGTGTTTATATTTGTTGTTGCTTCTGAAAAATATTACATCATTTTTTCCATTCTGAACAAGATCTTCGTGTAAAAATAGACTTAATCAATGAGAGATTGTGCTTGTTTTCACCGGGGTTGCGGCATCATCCTGGAGGCGTTCTGCTGCCAGGTTGCATACTTCCGGTAGGCAGCCTCGAGCATCTGGTTTAAGTGAACGGTGATATTGGGCGCCGAACTGTACGACCTCATCAACTCGTTCTCGAACGGCGTCAACTTCACCAAGTGGAACTTCCTGAGCGTCTCGTGCATCTTGTTGGCCTTTTCAATCATGGCCGAGGACGTCGGCGGTTTGGGAAAGAAGCAGGCCCAAAAATGGCGCAGCAACTCGGACAAGGCCACGTACAACTGTTTCAGCTCCGTGATAACCGAGCTGGGATACATTTGCTCGGCAATCTGCTCTTGTCTGGAGGACTTCATCAACGCTCCTCCAGGTGACAACTCGTTCAAAACGCTCACGGCAGACTTGGCGGACAGGACGCCACCACCAAGGGTATGACCCCGTTTCCAGAGGCCCACAGCCTGCGCGGTCGCCGATCGCCACTGGTTCAGCTCCGAGGTGGACAAGTTCAAGTCGGTCCTGATGTCGGACAACGAGGCCGCCGAGGTCGAGGTCGACGGCGTCGGCCCGAGCAGGTAGCGGTCGGTCTTGGCCAGGTTCAGGGCGGCGATCTTCTTGGCAGGCTCGTCCTCGAGGTCCTCGTAGCCTGTTTTTTCGTGCAACCTCTTCCGCTTGGCCTCCAGCTTGGCCTCCGTGACTTTGGGATCCTCTAGAGGAGCGAGAGTTGTTGGAGGTTGCTTCTCCTTATCTTTGTCTTTCTTCTTGTCCTTTTTGCTTTTCAATTCAGTTGAGTCACCGGACTTGATCACAAACGTTGGCTTGTTGGACTTTTCCTTTTCACTAGATTTCTTGTCAGAGGCAGCCTCTTCTTGGACAGGACCCGGAGTTGGAGCAGGCACGGGTTTGCCGGCTCTCATAACCATGATTGAGTGCTGGTTGAATCTCTTGATGATGGAGGCATGGACGACGTTGTTGCTGTTGGTCGCCGAGCCGTCCGTGGCGCCGTAGGACTCGTCGATGGTCTTGTCACTCATCTCGGAAATGTTGGCCACGGGATCGGCGAGGCCGGCCTTGATTTGCTCTTTCATCGCCTTGTCGTCGTCCTTGGCGCACTCGGTAAAAATGTCTTTAAAACCTGAAGAAAAAAAACTCGTGAAATCGAGAAATCGAACCGAAAAATGGATTTTTGTCACCTTTGCCGTGAAGTCGATCACGGTGAAAGTAGTGACTTTGAAAGAACTTCGTCCAGAACTCCTGCTCGCTTATGTTGGTCGGGACGTTCTCCAAGTGTTTTCGCTTCACAGCCGGGTAAGTTTTGAAAATGGACTCTATAATGTCGGCGGTCAAGTTGTATCTGAAAACAAAACTTATTTTTCTGTCTAGCAAGTAGTTTTGGATTAGTTTTCCAACCTGACGCCGTTAGCACCGTCAGCCTGCGGTTTAATCTCGCCCAAAAAGGAACCGGTAACACCGACCTCCTGCTTCGGGGTCGGCCTTGGCGCGAGGCCCAAGGCCGACTTTTTGATCAGCCCGTTGCTGCTGCCGGCGCCATTTTCAGCTTTCGAGTTCGACGAGACTGTCGTCGACGTTTGCGGCGCGTGTTGGCTCCAGAACTCATCCGCGTTCAAAATGCCAGTTATCACTAGATCTTTGTACAACTGCAGGAGGCCCGGGTTGTCGCTCAACAGGCGGTTCTTCTCCTCGAGCTCCTTGTTGATCTTCCGCTTGAACTTTGGCAGCAGTTGCTGGAGCAGCTCCTTGACATCGTCCCTCTGCTTGATCTGGCCGTCGCGACCGCCCACGGGGTCGACAAAGTGGAAGGTCGTGCAGGATCCGTCGTGGAGAACGATCTGGAGCTGGATTTTCGGCTTGCCCTCGGGCGAGATCTTTTGCGACTTGACGTCGATGTAGCGGTGGTTGACGCCGAACGAGTCCGACTTGTGACTGGCCATCCAGGCCATCCTCTCGCCCATGAGGTAGAGCGTGCCCTCGTTCTTTTTGTGTTTTACATGCTTCACCTGTAGCAAGATGTCCTCCGAAGATCGGCTCATGTTGGATTGCTGTCTAAACTGTCACTCTAACACTAACACGATCGACAATCCTGGAGACTTCAGGGTGAGGTTATATCTCAAACAAGGGCCTGTTCATTTGGATTTTCCGAATTTCACAACTCACATTTTTTCAGAAGATCCATTTTTTGTTTACAAATAAATTCCCTCTCTGCAGACCGGGCGGACGTCAGCTGACGTTGGAAAAAGCGCGGCAAATTCAAAAGTAGGCCTGAAGCACTATGACTTGTTCGAGACATTTATAAGGCTTTGTGCTATCAAATCAAACAAAATGGTTTCTGTTGTCAACTTCTTTTATTTCAACAACATCAATAGGAATTTAAATTGGTAAAGCTAGCTCTAAATGCGATATGTAGACAGTTTGCAACCTATTAAAGTCCTAAAAAATTGTATTTTGCATTGTTTATTGTCATTTGTATTAATACTTTTATAATACTGTATTCTCTCATACAAGTCCAGAAAAAGCACTCCTTCCTATATTAAATATATCACTGATAAATCGACAAATTGTTCAGGTAAATTTTCTCCGGAACCAAGCCCGGACTAAGTATAAATTCTTAAGATTCACGGACGATGCTGTAGGTCACGGTCGCCGGGATCCCGCACTTGGCTGCCTCCGGCTCCCCCACGGGGTCACCCGAAGACACCACCCTTGGGGCGGTCGCGTTGCTGTTGCCGCTGCTCTTCTTGTTCCTCACGGTGGCCTTGATGCTGATGATGTGGACGTTCTTGTCGGACGAGTCGCACGAGATTCGGGGCGACGACGAGACCGCCAACAGGCCTCCGGCCTCGCCGAAGTTGGCCGAGGACGGCACGACCAGGCTGGCGCTCCTCTCCGCTATGCTCGAGGCTGCCGCCGAATTTCTGGACGCTTCCTCATGGGCCTTGGCAGCGGCCTTTTTCAAAATCTTTCTTATTTTCCGTTCCTATAAAAAATCGACTTGATTTCACGAGTTTTTTTCGAAAAATAAATAAATAATAATACCTGTTTGCGGTCCTCGAGATATGATTTGCAATCCAGAAGATCGTACCAGATCCAGCAACAGCAGGTTACAATCAAAACGATCACGACAATCATGATCGTCACCAAGACATAGGCCATTGTTTCGTTCTTCTCAGGCGACCCCATGATGTCCTCCGGCAACCACGTGAGCTTCTACAAGTTCTGCAAAAAATTGTGAAAAGGATTTTGATTTTAATCTTAGACAAAGAAGGATTCCCGTTCACGGTACAAAAAATGACAAAAGGCAAGGCCTTTTTAGCCCTCTCTCGAGATTCGAGACTCTGCGACCTTTTTTGAATTTTAAAAGCACTCGACTCACTCACGATCGCGGAATAATGTAAAATATGGAAATTTCGCTGATGCGACTATCTTGTTCAAAAGTCAAGAAGATCACGAATTTGAATTTCCACTCTCCCAATTTTTCGACTTGAAAATTGACAAAATATCGTGAAATTGGGGACATGAAAATTGGATTGGAAACCTATAGTCGAACATCAGGGGGCTAGATTAAGTTGAATGCAACTGTTGCTTCGCTTTTTCCGCGTACATCCGTATGCTCACTGGCATGAATAATATAATATCTTAGTCTCTGAGTACTTTAATCTAATGAAAAGATGGTACAGCAAATCCTTAGATGATCGCCCTCATAATTTATAATATTCTTGGCACAATCTGTCCAATCAAGCTTAAGCAACGCGACCTGTATGGCCTTTTTCAACATTTTTGCCTGTATCCGAGCATTCTTATCATACTGATTGCTGACATTTTTCAATAACTGTTGCATAATAAAAAATGCAATAATCATTTTTTAAGGATTAGGTTGGAGGGCAACCGGAAGTGTAGAAGCTTGATATTTTAGAAAGCATCTCGCCGTCGAAGCCAATATCCGCCTATACAATATTATATGATGTAAAAGGTTGGCTATTTATCTTGGTGGTTTTTCCTTGGCTTTGAAAGCCTTGCTCAAAGAATTAAGTACATTCAGAAAAGCAAAGGCATCTAGGAGGTCTTAGCGTACCAAATCCCCACCCCACTCCTCTTAATTGGAGAGCTTGGTTGCTGCCGCAAAATGCTGTTACGTAACTCAGTTCGAGGTCGTCGTCGTCGAGGCCGAAAAAAGTTTCCAAAGATTTTTGTGTCCAGAATTACGCAGGAGAGGACTGTAACAAACCATCTTTTGCTCTGGAAACCAGAACTTCCCTTGGGACTTGAGTGAAAGCAGACTACACTACGTCTAGATTCAGCCAAAACCAAACTTGTGCATGCATTTGCTTTGCTTTTCAGGAGCTAAGTGAATAATAGATTCAATTATGTCCTGGGTAATTACTTAATTAGCCAGACTATGTATAGAGATTGCGGTGGACAGGGTCTCTGAAAGTTAGGTTGCTACCTGTTTGTGTTTGCTCATGAGAAAGCACTAAGTAATTCGATTAAGTCCCTTGGGCGCATAAAAATGAAGAAAATCCCTAGGTTTAGACGATTTTTAATGTTAGCTAAAAAAGTCAGGTTATACACTTTCCTTTACAGTGTCACTCG
>JAAUYL010098668.1_pt1 | contig 18321 bp, 20 predicted proteins | sample 7278011 | NCBI WGS metagenome assembly JAAUYL01 (sample SAMN14350225, study PRJNA611818) | marine sediment metagenome | isolation source: surface marine sediment (1.8m) | place: French Polynesia: Moorea | collected 2018-08
CCCCACCAGATTTGTTCGAAGTGAAACACATACTGCAGTATGGACTGTTTTGGGGGAAGAAAAAATATCCTGCCGAATTATGACTTCAGCTTGAAAAATGTGTCTTTTTCGGACATTTTCGAGAATTTCTCCCAGTGCTGCCAAGGTGTTGTGTCATGGCTCTGCAGCCAAGCCGTCAGTCCAATAGGAAGTGTGATAGAGGTCGATGTCGGATGGAAGCGAATTTCTTGGCAGGCTGACTTTCCGGTCGAGGTCGAACAATGTCCAGGCTTGTCCATGTTGAACACGTCCACGACGAGCATGTCCGCGATGGACTGCCTGATCCAAGCACAAGAAGGCCAACCACCATGTCCATGGTCGACAATTAACATATGGCGGCGGGACCAAGTGGTCAACATGTTCACCATGGCCTAGCTCGAGTACGCGGCCACAAGGCCGGCCTTGGCTGTCGCAGCCAGCCCGTGGAGGGTGCGCTGCTCAATGTGTGGGCGTGCGGGGGGCGTGGCCTATCTCCTTACATAATTGGCTGTTGAGCGAAACGAATGCAACACGTGCTGAAAGTCAGGCTGCAGCTCAGGCTGCGTACACAGTTGTGGTTTTGAAGTACACTTTATTCATTCTTGCGTTCGTGTATCAACAAAATCGAGTTTTGGTCAGATTATAATGGCTATGTGATTATTCGCGACCGAATTTTCAAGACGGTCTCTATCAACAATAGCTGCAAAGGGCGACATTATCATATTCATATCATCTACGTGGGCAGGTATTCTATTCTTCTTGCGGGGTGGGCGTGGTGGTGGGAGTGTCAATTCCATTTGCTTCGATTGACATTTTCATTTTCGTGAAATCTAACTATCTGCTTGCTTTTTACTTTTAGGCGGTGAAAACTTAAAGGCGAAATTGGACGCTTCAGCTTGGGATTCTGCTCACAATCAAGAATGCCAGATAGCTGTTACGTTAGTCTTCACTGACAGGATCGTTGCTCTACTTTTTGCACTCGTTGTTCCCACCTCTAGCAAGCATTGCTGGGTGAGTTGGATTAGCTTCTACTTTGACAGACATTGTAATTGCTTTGAGAAAGGGAATATAAACTTGAGCATCGTGCTGTCACATCAAATTACTTCTGTTTTCTTTAGTTTGGAAAAAATCATTTCGGTGGGCTAATGCATGAATCGGCTTGGCTGTTACTCTTCGTCGCCACGCTTCTTTTTCGTACTCGGGCCGGCTTGCTTGCTGCCTCCGGCTTTCGGCCTTTTCTGCGGGCTGCTTCCCTGGCGTGCGGGCGACTTTGGGGGAGCGCGTTTCTTCTTGGCACTGCCAGGGTCGGCAGACTTGGAGCGGCTGCGGGATCTGGAACGCTCGGCGGACGTGCTGGCCGAACGGCTGGTAGTGCCTTCTTCCTGTGTGACGTTCTCGACGAGGTTCTCGGCCGGCTCGATGCCCAAACTCCTGAAGTCGTAGTTACTGCGTTTCTCTCGCAGCCCGTCCTGGATGGCCTTGGTCACTTCTCCAGCCTGCAAAGTGAAATGCCATTAGTCTAGTCTACGACGAGATCATGAATTTCGAAATATGCTATAGCACAGAGTTATATGCGCAATGCACAGTCTGGCCTCAGTGCCAGCCTGAAGTGTGGGCCTCAACCCGTATGTCAACGTACCGATGGGATGACACCTTGGGTGAGGTCAAACAGGGCAGCGGCAGACTCGGGGAGATTGTTTTGAAGAGCGACGATGCTGTTCACAGCGTCGGTGGCCTCCTCCATGTCGATTTCGTCTCCTCGGGTAGACGGATAAGTGGCTCTGGTGCGGCCGACCGGAAGCGCGTCCAACTCATCCTCAGTTGAGCAGCAGGAAGTCTGTTCGATGTACCAGAGTTTCTCTTGACGGAGAGACGGCACCGTGTTCATTCGCTGGTCCACCGGCTGGAAAAACAATTTCGTCAAGCGTATTGTCGAGCATATGCAGAAGCTCAAATTTGCTAGAAGTCTCACCGTGTTGTGCAAGTACATTGCTTTGCGAATGTCGTGGCGTTTTTTCAAGTACTCGCCGAGGCTCTTGCAGCCGTGGGCCACCCAGTAGAAATACTGCTCCCTCTGGTACTTCAGGTGTCCACCGAGAATGTCCATCCATGAGCGGCGGGATTTCTTGGGCGATTTCACTGGCGTCGTTCGACCTCCCCAACGCGGCAGGATGTACTTCTCGAACAAGTCGAGGTACTCGGTTGGCACGGCGACCCGATCAAAACCTTTCGCTCCTTCCTCGTTGGCGTCGGGCACAACTCTGCAAAAAAGACAACTTTAAGTAGTGCTCAATGTGCAGCATAAGACATGGCCTTACTCCACACCGCCTTTCACAACTTTCATGAATGCCCTCAGGTCGGCGGAAAAGACAACCTTGGCGGCCGTGGTCGTGACAGTGGTCAGGTCGGCGTCCTCGTAACCAGAGGATTTGATCCCGGTCCAGCAATGCTCAGCAATAACTTTGGCGCTGAACTTGTTGCCCATAATCCTCCTCATGCCTGGCTCGACCTGATCGAATGGAAGGAAGGCAAGAAGTCGCCGCTCCTGATCAATGAGTTTCATGTGGTCCGCGAAACTCTGCTTCAACAGTTGCAAGGCCAGTTCGTTCGTGTCCTCGGCGATCTTGTCCATCGCTTTTGCCAACCTCTCGATGACCTTGAAGATTTTCTGTAAGCGAGAGAAAAGCGCGCTGAATGTTGGGCTGCAGCTGAGGCCGCCAATTGTTAATCGTCTTACCTCCCCTGCTTTGTCAGAACCTTTTTGGATGCTCTCCACCTTCGTGTTCAGCGACGTCAATTTGTCCAGGATCACGCCGAAACGGCTTTCCAGCTCGTTGTCGGGCAAGTACGGCCTCTTGCCCCGAGGGGTGATGGGCAGAGTTACGGGAGCTGGGGCTGGACGAGAACGGGATTGGCTAGGGCCGGACGAGATGACCTCGCTACCCGACGAGGATTCGTCCTCGTTGTTCTCAGGGTCCTCATCGCCAGCTGTGGAAGTGGTTGGTGGCGGCGCGCCCGAGTCCTCTGGCATTTCGGGATCAGATTCCGGAGGTCCGGCCGCAGCCTCCGCAGCAGCCCGTTTCTCGGCCTCGGCCTTCTCTTTCTGTCGGGCCAGGAGTTTCTCCTCGGCAGCTTTTCGCCTCTCGGCGGCAAGTTTCTCCTTCTTCTCGAAGGCCTCCCTGGCTTTGATCTCCTTCTCTTGCTCCTTCAACGCGGCACGTTTCTTGGCAAGTGCAATTTTCTTGGCCTCGTTCCAGCGCTTTTCGTATCGCTTGTTCTCGAATTTGTCGCGCTCCTCGACCATCTTCTTCAACAAGTTGTACTCCCTCTTCCCGACATTCTTGGACATGGGCTTCGAGGCCGGAATCGTGGCGAGCCGCTTCTTGTTGACTTCATCCTGATAGCTGTTTTGCTACAGGGGGCAGTCCGAACATAAGTACAAGTTTCAGTCCAACATTACATCAGTACTTACGTAAGGCCGCAGTTTCAAGACCATCTTCTTGAGTTCCTCAGTCTGGGTCTCCGGATCGGGAATGTCGTCCACCTTGTCTGGCAGTTTCGAATACAGCGAGGCCAGTGCTGGCCCGAGCGGGTTGCTGATCTCGACATCCTGGAATGTGAGAAGATGGAAAATATTTAACCACTGTCCTATAGCCATGGCAAATGAAAAGATTGCGGCTCACCTCCAACTCCGCCTCGACATCGGCATCCGTGACGGTCACCTTTGTTGGCTTCTTTCGTGCTGCGGCTCCCTTGCCGTCATCACGTTTTTCAGTGGCCTCAGCCGATTCATCAGCCTCGTCCTCTGCCGGTGCATCAGACTCACGTTCCGAATCTTGCTCCGCTTCGGGTTGGACACCTGGCTGTGTCTCCGTCAATGTTGCATCCGGATCGGCGGTTTCGCCGGAGTCTTCGACTTCATCGCCTTGCTCCATTGTCTCAACAGGATCGCCGGGTGTTTCAATCGTTCCGGACGGTGAAGGTTGCTTACCGGATGTTGAAGGTTGGTCAACCGGAGACTTCTCGGCCTCCTCGTCGGACCCGAGGTGGTGGGACAGGGTCCTGGACATTCCAGATGCCACCGACGAAGCAACTGACTCGGGACCTCGCGGCCTGACGCGAAGCATGTTGTCGTCTTGCATGATGTCCTGAAATAGGCCTAGTGATAAGCTTGGACAAGGTTGCATGCCTTAATGACTTACCGGCCGGTACTTGATGTTGGCGCCGCGGACGGTTCGAGGCTCCCACGTCCAGTACGGCTTGTTGTTCGTTCGCGTCTGATACTTGTAGTCTTTGAGAAGGACATCTCGATGGCGCCAAAGCATTTGGGTGTGGCGCCTGGCCTTCTCTTCAGCACTGGTCTCGCGGCCGAGTCGCTCGTTCAGGTAAAAAATCAAAGCGTTGATGGCCTCCATTTCGTTGCCTGAAATCAGTTTCGATTAACTTAGTAATTACATGATGCAACATGGACTGCAGCCCGAGCTGCAGTGAGAGCCTAATTCCAAACTTAGTTCTTACCGAGTTCGACTCGAAGGAACAACTTCGCCGATGTGCCGATGTCATCCTCAGGCGTGATGAGGGCGAACTCGGTGTCTCTGTCCTTCTTGTCGAGGTTGGGCTTATCGAGGTCCGCTTTGCACATCGCCACCAGACTGGGGCATCCCGGATATCCTTCGCTCGGGACATACTCGTAGCGATCGTTCAGCATGCTCATCACGATGCCGCCGCTCATGACGAATTCGTTGTCGGCGAATTTCTTCTCGAAAATCGCCTCCATTTTCTCCGCCTTCCGCTTCTCCTCGGCCGCCATGTTGCCGTTGCACACCGGTGATCAGGCAAGCCGGATGATCGGGTTTCTGTCGATGCCGTCGATGAACACTTTGCGATTTCGCTCGTCTCGGTTTGAAAACTGGCCGCAGGCTTCGTTTTCGAAAATTCAACTTCCGTTTTCGTTCTGTTCAGTTTCGCGGTTTTTTTCCGAATCTGAAAATATTTGTGTCCGCGCCCGCCCAAAAATGACAAAAATTCCTCTCAGTGCCGTTTCAAAACAAACCCGGGCCAGATTTGTACTTCAGCAACAAGTAAGCAGAATACTACGTAGTATTGGGCAGCCGTGCCTGAAAGTTCAGTGTTCGGGCGCGCTTTGCCTTCCCCGGGCGGACGCCGGCCCGGCCCAGCCCGGCCCGGCCAGCCTAGCTTTATGAGACTCGATACAAAGCAAAACAAGTTTTTCGAGACTCGAGCGCAAAAGTTGGCCGCAGTTATGGCTGCAGTATGACAATCAGTGTGACTATCAGTGTGCACTATCAAATGTTTCACAGAATTGCTGCTGAATTCCAATAACTGTGACTTTATTGGCGTTTCACACACACACATACGAAATAGTACATACACAAATATTATACGTATTGACATACATCATGGACGATATGGACTTACTGCATACTAGAAGTTTCGCTTCTGTAAGTGGCCAAAATTCAGAAAGTTAGAGATGATCAACAAGTGCTACCACGTGCAGTTGTGACCCAATGGCAAAGCTGCTTCTGCAAAATTTCATTACGTGGGGGTGGGGGAAACATTTGTCGAGAACAGTTAACGAGTTAACAAGTTAGCATAGAGGGATCGTGGTAAGTAAGTTCGTTATTTATCAAATTAATCACGGGTGGGGAAGAAATTCTAATATAACTTTGTACCTATCATTGGCAGGTATCGGCCAAGACTTCAGCCGGAAGTAAAGAGTGGACGGATTTGGTTGGAGCGAACGATCTCGGCTTAGAAATCGTGCAGATCACGGGTCCACGAAATCAGGATGTTGTCTGGCCGGACCACACCCTTGGCGATGACCGTGTTCTTGGCAATGCGAGTTTCTGTTTGCTCAGCACCACAGACTCTCATCACACCCACTTTGCTCCAAGTGAAGAAGGCAAAGGCATCGTTGTACGGCATGCAGTGAACTTTGCGAACTCGATAGTGCTCACTGCTGGCGTCCTCGCCTTCCAGATAGTAAACTCCGCGGGTGTTGTCGATGAGGATATGATCCATGTCATGACGCTCGAGCTTAGGCCTGAACTTGAACTTGGTGATACACGCGTGGCCCTCGCGGGCGGCAAGCAAAGTATTGACATGAATCTGCTTGCCAATGCTGCAGCTTTTCTCAGCGAACGAGCGCCTGTTCACTCCGTAGAAGGATTCGGCTCGCTCGGTGGTGATCTTGCCAAGCGGATGTTTCTCCCTCCAAATGGGCAAGTGGTAGAAGGCATGAAGATTTGGCGTGCAGCAGTTGGCGCCGAGCAGCTCCTCGACAGATTTGTACAGAATCTCGAGTTGAGACTTGACCAGCTTTCCGTTCTGAGAAGCCTGCTTGTACCAAGCATCACCTTGTGCCATTGCGCGGACAATCCATGTGAGCCGAAGCCAGAACTGAGCAACTTTGGGATGTCCTTGGCTCTTATAGAAGTCGCAGATGTCGATGCCGATGAGAGTGATGAACTGCTTCCATTCGTTGCACCTCCAGCGTTTCGGGTCGAGTGGGCGGTTCTTCCGCTTGAAGTCGGACGGAAAGTCTATGTCGCAGTAGACTTTGCTCATGGCGTCAGTCAGAGCCTTGGCCTGCGCTTTGGTCAAGAACTTGTCGCTCATCTTCTCCCAGTAGTACTTCACGAGGCCGCTGATGAGATGCATCGGATCTACCGCGACGCAGTCCACAATCGAGAATCCTGGAATGTTCAACAGCGGGCTCTTGGTCTTCTGGCCGCCCACAACTAGACCCGTGTCCCGAGTGGCCTCAGCCAGTTTCTCAAAGCTGGCGTCATCACGAAGCGGGGCGCCCATCGTAGACGGCGGCCAAATGACACCTGGACCGCCAATCCTTTTTTCACCAGGAGACAGGCAAGTTAGACAGCCAAATTCCCCGTTGTGACTGGTGAGGCCCGACAGCCGAAGCCGCTCCGGCATGTCACAGATCACTAGCTTGATGTTCATGTTGGGAGCACGATGCAAATCGGCGATTATGCCTTGCAATAAGTCCTCGGGTGTGATCGCATAGTCCTTGGCGTACACGATCGTGTTGTAGTTCAGAATCAGATTGCAGCATTCGTGCTTGACAACCTCGCAGATCATCTTAGCGGAGCCGGTCGTGGATGGCGAGACTCCGTCGACGAAAAAGTGTAAAGGAATCACATGCTTCTCCAGCACAGCCTCGCTCATGGCTCGACCAGTTTCTCCCTTGTGCAAGGAAGCGTGATACGCCATCAACTCCTGCAGATTGGCACGTGTTTCACACAACAGCGGCCTGTACTTGTCTGCCGGGTACTTGGCCTTCTTGAAACTGCGCCCCTCGACGTATCGGATCTGACCCGTGGACTTGTTCTCAAGCGTATAGTGCACTGTGCAGCCCGGCAACTTGTCGATGACCTGACGCCGCAAGTGATAGAAGCCCATCGGCCTTTCGCCTGTGAAACGCTCGTACTGGTCACAAATCCGGCTCCAATCCTTCTCCATGTACACTAGCGGAACATGATGCTTAGCGCCATCGGTCAACATTTCCATGAAGATTTCGTCCGGAGTGCTGTCGAGGACATTGCGTTCAGGGAAGTGAAGAGCCTGCTGGACGTTGACCGGAAGTTCCTCTGGTGGACCCCGATCGACCCAAATCAATCCTCTGTGCTTATCCTGGAGTGGCCGCTCGAACTGAAATAAAAAGCAAAGACATAAGCAACAGTAACAAACTTGCGCCAAGCATGCAGCCAGAAATGCAGCTTGACTTGCACTGTGAATTTTACTTACAATGGACTTTTCTTTTCCGGTGTCAGACTCGGGACCGCTCATGGTATCGTCCGGATTGAGATACTTGCGGCGGCGTTTCTTCTTTCCTTTGCCGAGGATCACATTGGTCTCAGCTACAGCGGCGTGTCTGACATCTGCGAAAAAGTTTCTCAGATCCTCCGTGTCAGAGTAGTCTGTGGACTCGCCGTCACTGGCCTCCGTGTCCGAGCCGTTCCAGTTCCTCACGCGATAGATTTTGTCCTTCGGGTCATCGACCTCAACTCCCTTGCTGCGATCGACAGGGACAATGACGTCTTCTGTAGCGGCTGCCTGATCTTCAGCCACAACCGCGGCTGGCTCGTTGGCGTTGGCAGCTTCAAGAAGCGGCGGGTCATCCTCAGCCTCAGTGTCCGAGGATAGCACCAAGCAGCGGGCGAGTGCTGCTCGACGAGCCGCCTTTGATTTTGGCCTTTCATCCAACAATTCCACACAAGGCCGAAGTCTCTTGCGAAATCTCTCATTCCGGGCACTGTTTTTCCCTGGCGTCACGTAGCGAGGCCCAGTCCTTTTGTTCCTCAAACCGGAAGTGCTTGGCCCAGGATCGGAAGTGGACTGGCTGACAGGGCCGCCCGGACTTGGTTCGCCCACGGCAGGAGCTACTTCCTGTTCAGCTTTCTTTTTTTCGCGAGCCTCGAGCACTAGCCAAGCCGGATCAATCGAGTTCGTGAGTTTCAACAGCGATGCATAAGACCCGTCCACGGGCGGATCACGCGGCAGGTTGCCCTTCTTGACCTTGTTGACCTTCTTTCCGGCGCTGTCGGATGGGTAGACGGCGCTTGGGGCGTCTTCCTCAGTGTCAGTCGTGGAATCAGCGCCGTCCACCTGCAGAATTCTGTAGCATTTCACGCAGGAGCAGAGTGGCCCGTGATCAGGTGGGTCATCGACCATGGGGACAACATTGTCCAGCTCCGTCATTTCGTCCTCACACTTGGCACGAACGCAGGCCCCCGAATCGTTGGAGCGGCCACTTGAAAAAACTGAAGTTGTCGAACTTCCACGCTGGCCAAGCTCAACAGTGTTGGATGGACCCGCTTGCGGCTCGTCCCCGTCTAGGCAGCTTGAATCCAGCTCCGGCTGAGTGGTGGGCGACGCCAACGACATGTCCGACATCTGCAAGTAAGACAAATAGCATTGAGTGCAATAGTGGACTTCAGCCTGCTCTTACGACTGCAAGTCAGACTGCATGTGAGACTGCAAGACATTTCTTTCCTAGGAAGACTTGACGAAACTTACCCGCTCAACACGAACTGTAGGATTCATGATTGGCAGCGAGGACAAGAAATCGGCAGTCGCCTTGGACATGGACTCGTGACCGAACTCCTCTTCGTTGTCCGAATCTGCGATGCTGTCACTCTCAACTGAGGAGATGTCGCTGTGGGCGCTTGGGTTGGACGAGGCTGAGTCGGATGAACCTCGACTTGGAGGTTGGCGCTGAGTTGGCCTTAGCAGGTCCGCCAAGGACAGGTCCGACAACTGAAAACGAGACATGACCATGAAGCCTCAGCTAGAACTTGAGCCAGCTTGTCAGACGCCAACTTGGAGAAAGCAACTACTCACTTGGTCGAGATGCACCATTGGATTCATGAAGGGAAGCGAGGCCAGATAATCGGCTGTGTCCTTCGTGAAGGTTTCAATCTCAATGGCCTGGACTGTGCTGGTGTCGCTGCTGGCTGGTGTTTCGTCTCCACAGGAGCTCGAGTCGGCTTCCGGTTCACGATAATCAACTGGCGGCAGCTCCTCAAGTCGCCTGGACTTTCGTCGTTGCCGGCTGGCTTCTGGACTCCTTGATGCCGGTCGTTTCTGAAATGAAGAAATCGATCATGACTGAACTTGGGCTGAATGCTAAGCTGCAGCTAGAAACAAACCCAGCGGTCATCCTGCGACGGGCTCCTGCGTGGCGGCGAGCCAGATTCCTCTGTTGAGAAGGATCGCCGCTCATCATCGTCAGCTGCCATTTCCTGCGTCTCAAGACCTACAGTGACAGAAACGTGGACAGTGAGAGAACACGCTTGTAAACTGTACAGTGACAAGTTTCTTCGAACTTCACAACTGATTTCGTACCTGGAGAAGGCTCGCGGTCGCTCGAGGGTGAGGCCGCGAGGTCGTTTTGGCCCGAGGCCAGCTGCAGTTGGTGGTCACGTTGAGCCGGACCCACGTTGATCTCTTGGCCAACACACTGGACACAGTCGCAGGCGCAAATTGAGGCTGAAGTGTAGGCTGCATTATGACATTCAGCACTACTTGAATCGAGACATTTACCTTCTCTCGTCGGCTCCATGGCGGCAACGGCCGAGACCACCGGAAACACTGGAAGATGACACACTGGCTACTGCGATGCACCGGAAGACGTTCAAGGTATGCTTGGATCACTGTTAGCGGCACTTTGCACAATTTTCTCTCGTCCAGAAATCCAATCGGAAAGTAATGGACTTTTCAGAAGAATGCCACGCTGGTTTTGTTGTTGTTAGTCAGCTGTTGCTGAGATTGTTTTGATTTTTCAAACTTTTGGCGGGAGCGAGCAATTCAGGTAGCGGCAAAATTCTGCAGAAAATAATTGACGCCCGATAATCACGTAGCTCAATTGAGGCCTCGAGGTTGGCAGAAGCCTTCCAGTCGGCCTTGGCCGCGATCAGGCTGGCGAGGTCCGTAACTATGCAGTGGGTGAAGTCAAATTCTTCACTGAGTTTTTTCCGGGTCGACTCTTTTCCGGTCACTAAATGACGAAGAGCAGTTTCGACAATCTTTTAACTGTTGTATTCGGCTTTTTCCAGGCGTACTTGGCGAAGTCCGGGAGAGCTATGTACAACTGAGTGAAGTTGCCACACCAGCCTTGCGTGGCCGGCGGCCCGTCCAGTTTCAATCTCTCAGCTTGCATCCTGTTGAGTCATTGAGCGAAAAACGAGCGCAGAAACGTGCACAACGAAATCGGTGAAAATCTGAACCAACCTTGGCCGAAGTACAGGCTGCAGCCTAATCTGACGTTGAAGATCCCGACGAAGGTTCGAGATGCGAACACTAGCGACAATGTCACTTCCGTTGGCACAAAACAAGAGACTTGATCGTGAACTCGAGTTAGCCAAGCTCCTGGCGACGGGCCGGCAAATAGCTGGCGCCATTGTGTTTTCGTCAAAGTACGACACGTTCGAGTACCTGAGAAGCTCTGGGGACACTGAGACGCCATTGGATGTGCAGATCCCGGCAATCAAGAGCCATGACCGAGAACTTGGGCCAGTTGTCCGTGGCACAACGTACAGACTCCACTACGTCAAGAGCGACATCGGCTACTACGCGCGTGTTTTTCTCCGCGTCATTGTTGGTATGACTTTTTCTCAGGCTGCAGCTTAGACTTCATTGCGAACTGCAGCATAGTGTTAAATGTTGAAAGCAGCACACTGACCATATTTGCGATTTCAGGTTGCCCGGATGTGCAGGTCCAAGGAGTGGTTCAATATTTGAACAGCGAAATGCGAGGAAACACGCTGCCGGCCAAATTCGAACGGTACGATGAGCTGGTTTGGCTTTGCCGTTGTGTTCTCCACCCTGAGCACAAATATTTCACACGCCGGAACAAGTTGAAGCCTTACGTGTGGGTGCCAATGCCGCGACCGGAATCGAAGGACGTCATGACCCTGGCGGTGAGTAAAGCTCGTGTCAGTGAAGTGGCCACATACTGATCCTTGGCCTTTTGCTTAGGATGTCGTCCTCAATGGAGATTCGAAAACGGCTGTCCAAGTGATTCTCCCGACGGTCAGGGACAAGTGGCCCGATATAGGGCAGGTGCGGCGCACAGAGCCGTTGGCGGCCAAACCACCAGAGCCAGAGGCGGCACAATCGGCGGCGGTTCCACAGCAATTGAATCCGGATCTGACAAAGCCAAGTGGCAGTGAAAAGGAAACAGCGGAGGAGAAGGAGGAGGTACGATCTACAAATATGTTTGAAAATTCTAGTTTCTTCCAAGGCAATCGCTTTGCAGGCACCGCTGACGGAGGTCATTCTAAGCCGTGACAACGCTGCCGAGTCGGAGGACATGTTTGCCACTCAGGACGACGAGGTCGAGAAGGAGTTGCCACCCGAAAGCGACAAAACCATCTCCGCCGAAACTGGGACTGCAGCTTACACTGAAGTCACAGATGCAGTCTTGTCTGAAAACGAATCACCTGTTACGGATGGCGGCCTCAAAGAACAGGCCGGCCAAGATGGTGACCTTGAGCACGAAGGCCAACTGGAACCGGAGGAGGAGCCAAAGGAAACGGAAACTCCAAGCAGCAGCCCATCAGATGAAGAAATTCATGCCAACACGAACGACAAGTCCCTTCACAATGAGTCTGACTACGAGGAGGAAATCGACGACGTCGAGCCGGTGAACAACAGCCACGAGGAAGTCGAGGAGGAGACGGACGAGACATCAGTGGTTGACCCGATCCTCAGTGGTGATGTTTTCGGACCCAACGTTCCGGTCAGTCATTGTTACGAGATTACGATTGAGAATAAGCCCAACATTCTGCCCGATTTCCAGAAAGTCGACTCCGGCGACACGAGGTCCCTGTCGCTCCGACGTCTACACGATGAGCTACCACGAACCAAGTCGGGAATTCCCGATGCCGGAAAAGACAAAATCGGCTTCACGAAATTGGTCCACGACATCCGGAAGTTGGTGAGTTATTGCACTTGGAACATTGATGTCCAATGCATTTACTGGACACACTTTCTTTGAATTCGAATCCATACCTACTTTAACTTTACTTTCACTTTCAGGAGATTGCTTACTACAAGGAGCACAAATTGGAGATCAACCTGGCCTCCCTCGCCCCGACCAAGTTGTTGAACAAGCGAGAAGCGGCTCGTGAGCTAAAGCATCTGCACAACCTAATGTCCGACCGTGACGTGTGGCTGAAGGAAAGGTCGGTGGCGGCGGCCAAGGAAAGGTTGACAGCTGTCAAAAAGGCCAACACGAAGGAAGGGCGGATGGCGCAAAAACGTGACCTCGAAAAGCAAGAGGTTGAACGTTTGTCGAAGCAAGCAGAGAAGCCTCGGGGACTGGCTTTGTTGGGCCAGTACCGCCGCGATAAGCAGGAAGAGGCCGATAGGAAGAAAGCTGAGCTCGACAGAGATCGCGAGGCCACTAGCTCCACGGCCGCCAAGCCCAAGAAGACGACAACGCTGAGCCAACTTCTCGATCGACAAAGTCAACCTGGTGCCAGCGCAGACACCTCGTCTTCAGACTCGGAATCAGTCGTCGCACGTAGCGACTCTGTCTCGTCGGTTGGCCACAATCGAAAGCGGAACAACAAGGGTTGCTCAGTGGGCTTCAGCGGTCTCGGCGACACCTTTGACGAGGTCAACGGGAACAACGTTTCTCAGGCGGACTGGAACGACGACTCTTTCGCGAAACCAGCCCCTCCAAAATGTGATAGCAAGTCTGTCACACTCATGAAGGAGCTATACCGATTCACCACGGCTCACAGTGCTGAAGTCCTCAAGCTCTTTGACGAACAAGCCAAAATGATGAAGGTAGGCTACTAATCCTTATGGCATGCTGCTTGCCTGCCATGAGCTCAATCTTCAGCCTTGATTTGTGCCAACGAAAATCAATACGTGTCTCGTTTATTTTTTCCAGACTCTCGCCAAGGAACAGGCACGTGCCAAGGAGAAGATGTCTCGCCTAGGGGAGAACATGAGGCTCCTTCAAAAAGCTTTCTTCGATTACGACTGTCAGGCCCACGCGGACTTATGCGACATTGAACAGGAACTTCAGGCATACCTCCCCGTCAATGAGCTCGGCGACAAGACGGACTTCCTTTTCACTCATCCGGCCATTGCTCGCACGATCGTCAAGGGTGTTCGCACGAACCTCGTCGGTAACGGTCGCTTCAAGCCCACACTGACCAAGGTCGTGAACGAGGCCGCCAGTTATTGCTTCAGCCTGCAATTAAGAGCACACATGCACATTGTCAAGCGCCAAAAGAAACAGTAAGTTGGTAATCCCTAAGACATTGCCACCTCTCACAATATCTCTCTACAGATGCCCGAACAATCTTGGTTGGTGGAAGGTTGCGTGCCCCGAAAGTTTTCAAGCCATGATCGAGAAGTACTTGCTTCCTCTGTGCCCAACGCTTAACCCGAGTGAGCGCTCTCGAGGCTGGAAACAGCGATTGTACTCGCATTTCTGCAACATGGGGGCGACGTACTTCAACACTGAAGCCGCCGCCACCACCACCCAGAAAGCATTCGTCCTCGAGCGATACCGGCTTCGTCGTGAACTCCAGGGAATGCATTTTGTAAGTACGCTCAGTCATGAGCTCGTACTGCAGCTCACATTGCAGGATGCCATGGCGGGTTCATGCACTCGCCAATTCTCTCATTGAATTCTCCAATTCCAGAAACCGGAAGTCGAGGGCCACTCGTTGGTCATCCCGAGCCTGCAGCAGGAAGAGGAGAATTACGTGAGGTACAGTGACAACTATGACCAGCCAGATGATATGGGGACAACGGAAAAGACTCAACGCTCCCAGAGAAATGAATTGCCAAAGCTGAAGGCGCCGCTGCCCAGTATGGACGAGCTGAAAGAGCTGGCAAAGAGGCTTCAGGACGCCATGGATGCCAACACGGCCGCCCGCAAAGGTCAAAAGGTAAGCCTTGCCTTCAGCCCGTCAATATGCCTTCTATTGCAAGTAGTGACCTTACCTGACAATTTCCAGAGGAAAATGGCACAGGAGCTGTACGGAAACGAGGTGTTCACGGACGAGGAGGGCGACCTCGAGATCAGCAGCACCCCGGACGACATCGACGACGGCCAATCTGCGCATGATTTGGGCGGGATGAAGGGCAGCGGCCAATTTGAGAATCTCGGCGATCGAGGCAACACCAGCTTCCGGTCCAATGATTCGGCGTTCAACTTCGACACAAGTCTCCTCAGGCAATCAAGCCTTGAGGCCAGTCCCGCGGCCGCCACGCAAGCTTCAGCCAAGGCTGCATCTCAGAGGTCGACTCAGGGAAAAGTCACCAAGCTGTCAACGCAGTACAAGCGGGCCAAATTGGCCACACAGTAGTCGGCGTGATTTTAGTCAACGAAAAGAATAATGTCACAATCTATTTACACGAAGCACGATTCTACAATGCACTAATGTTGTTATTATTAACTTGTTGAATACCTTCAATGCATCGTTCAATTACTATTCGCTGCATGTACAACTGCGTCTATGAAACCTTGTACGTTGAAATGCCAGCCAATGTCACCAAGAGCAATACGTTCTTCATGTTAAACATGTCAATTATGCCATTCTAATAAACGATAATGTTTCCAAGTCCATAATCGGCAAGAAGCATTTTTGTTGCTGCAGTATCGCGCGCAGCATGACTACAGCACGGTCTTGAGCTCGAGCGTGAGCGCGGGTTTCTGCGCGGCCGAGAAAAGCTCCAGCGAGCGCTCGTCACTGCGGGTACGCTTTTTGCGTAAAATATGGCCTCCCCGACGCAAATTCTTGTGGCCCCTGAAACGACAAAAAATCTGTTTAGAATAGCTGCTGCAACCACCACGTGGACCAGCCTGCGAGACTTCCACATTACATTAAAAAGTGACACTGCCATTCTGACTTCCAGCATGGCACGGCATTTATGCATGGTGTCAATTCAGACCAATTTGGAAGTCTCACTTCAGTATGTGTTCGAATCGTGGTTGGCAGTACGACTGCAGCAATGTGGAAAATGTCCAGAGATGACATGTCGATTGCTGACACAGACTGCTAATTGTGACATATGCCTTAGCGGCAGCCCCTAGTGCAGTTTGTACACAGCATGAGTGAAAAGACATGCTGTACTGCCACTGTGGTTCACACTACAGATCTGATAGGGTGTGAATTCAATGACATGTGCCAAATGATATACCCAACTAGAAAATAGTTATTTTTGTCTAGAAAGCATGTAGCATCCCAGGATATTGTTCCCTAAAATTGTCATCGCATACCTAAGTATGAAGGAAACTGAATGTCACGGTATTAATGTAGACTTATATTTCAACAAATTCACGGTTTTAACAGGAACGTGTTGATAAAAAAATGTAAGAAAATGAGATTGATCTGCATTATTATCAAAATATAACTACATCAATTGTTATCCAACATCACTGACAGATCCATAGAAGCTGACGTGCTTTGCTTTCTTTCGCTTCCATTTCTCGTTAGCCAAGATGGCTGCTTCACGAGGTGTCAAATTGCTGCTCGAACTCAAAATGCTCCTTCTCAAGGGCGCAGATTCATCCACTCGATCGTCTTCATTAATGGTTGCGAAAACACTCGAAAATCCGCGATCAAATTCGCCCATGTCCGTCCAAGCATCGGTGTTATTGGATTCTGTGGAACTTAGATTGTTGCCGTCAATGTCGTATCTGACGCGAGACATTGGGCCCAGGACATAAGTAACATCACTCAATCCAATTTCGATATCCTGAAAAGCAGATGATGAACTGTAAATTGCCCTGGTTACGTCTTTTTTTAAAGCCACTTGACTGGTCTCTCAAGGTTTCTGAGACAACGTCAACAAATATAGAAAGTTAATTTGGAGTTAGGTAAGTGAAGTGGTTAGGTTGGGTTAGGTGTACCTTGAACAAGTGGAGCATGAAAACGGCAACGATTGTGATGGAGAAACCGGAAGCCAGGCCCAGAATGTTGTACCAGGTCATGTTGTCAAACTCGCCGTAGAGCAAACCGGAAGCTAGCATTACAAAGGCAGTGAAGAAGACATAGTAGATTGGACTGACCACAGCCGTATTGAAGGTGTCCAATGCCTTGTTCAAATAATTCATTTGGATGGCTACGCAGACAATCAGATTGCCAATTGCCAAGTATGTTAATCCTGTAAGTAATGACATTCAAGGTATGTTTCATCATTGCCATTAACCTAGGACTTGCCATTTGTAAATTCATTGGCGACTCCACTGAAGGTCCTGACAAAAGCTATACCCACCCCCTTGACGGCCATGACACTGAGACTGCCAATGAGGGAGCAGATGGTAATGTAAATGAAAATGTTGGTCTGTCCATATCTTGGTTCCAGATAACATATGAACACGATGGACACGACAATGACGGTGATCAGATAACTGATGAATCCAGGCTTGGCTAAGAACTCGGCCAGTTGTTCCAGGGTCTCAACTTGACCTTCCTTTAAATGCAGGATGCAGCAGTTTTTAGGCAATGACCATTAAGCAACAAGGTTAAGTTACCTCCGGAGCATGGATGACAGTGACAGTGCTGGCCAGCAAACACAAGACACAGGACAGTTTGCCAAGGAGGTTCAGCTTCTCATTGAGGAAGTAAGAAGATAGAATGGCAGTCACTAAAACGCTCAAGGCTCCAAGTGGTGTCACCAAAGATGCCGGAACAAATGCATAAGCCGCAAAATTTGCAGCTTCCCCTGCAATAACCGTTTCCTGTTGTTTGTCTATTGTAAGTTTGCTTCAGTTGGATTAGGATCAACTCACCAACCGCCATGGAGGTTAGACCTAGCCACCATAACCAATCTGTCAAGTAAGACAAGTCCCCTTGTCCGGCTCTTTGTCCAGTTTTCCTGGCAATCCGGATCAGGCTTCGTTTCTTGATTATAAAAGATGCTCCTATGAAAATACTCGACCCTATTGCTAGGGCTAGACCTACAATGAATCAGGCATTCAAAGGTTATTTTTGAGTGTGATGTCACCAAGCTTCATTCTGACTAATTCGAGCATAAAACAAAGCAAAAGTAAAGTACATGACACTCGGAAAAATTCAAGAAATGTAGACCGAAGTGTTGTAAGTTTCTTACCAATGAGGTATGATAGGTCAGCCGAACCTATGCCCGGAATGGCATCAATTTCTTCATTAATCTCAATAATGCTGTCGTTTTCACATATTTCCCGGCACTCATCCAATGTTAATGAGACCTCACTAGCCATCTCAGCTATGCAGATCAGATATTCATGTTATTACAATATACGAGTATTACCGATCTTAATATTCAAGCACAATCGTGAATTATTCAACGACATAGCCGGTAGCAAAGCCAGGCATGCGTTATTAATTACATTTTCTCACCGAATTCCAAATGTCTGTCCTTCCAACAGTACGCAATTGTTTTGACAAATAATATGACTGAATTCAGAAAGCTGTTAATGACGTTATTATCATGAATCATGCTGAGGCTTTCGCGATAACTAAAATTATCTGTGATTTCAAAGGTGATGCAACAAAATCTTTTGAGGAAACAACAGCAAATCCAATCAGATTCTATGTAGCCTAGATTTTTATTGCAAACAAATTACATTAGTATTATGGTCTTTGTCATTGTTTTTGGCCGATATTTCGTGACTCGATCAATAAATATCTAGGTAACACACTTTACTTCCTTTACACCATTAAGCATTTAAATGTGCCTTACAAAAACTGCAGAAAAGCAAACATTTTTCCTCCCTAGAAAACATTGTTCCAAATCTAATCATATTTCAAG
>JAAUYL010039507.1_pt1 | contig 18266 bp, 16 predicted proteins | sample 7278011 | NCBI WGS metagenome assembly JAAUYL01 (sample SAMN14350225, study PRJNA611818) | marine sediment metagenome | isolation source: surface marine sediment (1.8m) | place: French Polynesia: Moorea | collected 2018-08
GTGCAAATTTTTCAGCCTTTAAGACCAAAAAGTTAGGACGAAAGCGATACAAGTACAAAAAGATACAGGTACAATTATTCCTCCTACTTTCGAGCGTCTCCCCACACGGACACACTACCGAATTATCTACGTTCTAACCGTGATAATTGCCTAGTTTGTTGAGCGTACATTTCTCGTAAAATCAAACCAGGGTCTACCCAGCGTCCCCCATATTTTAAACCCCAATGAAGATGAGGACCACTGGTTCTACCAGTCATTCCCACTCTCGCTATTCGACTCCCGGCAGGCAAAACTTGACCTTGAAGTAGCATAATTCCACCACCACGATCTACTAAATAACGACGTCCGTTACGAGTTTCTACACTTCCTTGAACGTGACAGTAGACGTGTTCCCAATAACCTGACTGAATTACAATGCCAGTACCACACCGACCGTCTTCCCAAACTTCGACAACTTTACCAGTCCACCAACTTCGGATATAACTTCCTAGGGGAGCTGCTAAGTCTAATCCATAATGAAACCCTCCACCACGAGGGCCAAAGGGTGATGTGTATCCTTGAAAGTTTTCTACAGGGAAGGAAGCGTTTTGCCAGTTGTTGACGTAGGCTATTTGTTGGTTAGTAATTTTGGCTTCTTGTGCTTTGGCTAATTCTTGTTTTATTCCTAAAGTTACTATACCAAGTGCAATAAATCCTAGTAGTAATAATTTTTTTTGGGGGTGACGTAAAGTTTGTTTGAAGGCTGTAGATAATGTATATAGGGGATTTTTTCTAGGATTTAGCATATTTTTTTAGTTTTAAATCATTGATGGCAATGGATAATTTGATACACCTGAATATTCTGGAAATATGGAACGGAAATTTAGTGGTTTTGTGATCAGTAAATATGATTGTTAGTTCTCAAAATTGTGATGATTGATGAATTGTCAATTGATAATTATATTATTAGGTGGTAATTAGCAAAATAAAGACAGGTGGATAGGAGTCATTTCAGTTATCAGTTATCAGTTATCAGTTATTAGTTATCAGTACCTCCTACTGAATTAGGAGACTTGAAATACTGAAGTTGATTTTTTTCATCTCCTTAAAAGAGGAGAGTTAAGACCTTGTTTTTTGGTCAAGATGACAAAATCATTTAATACCCGGTGTATTGTACAGTAAGAAGTAACTTTTTGAGACGAATTTAAGTACAGTTTTGTGTGATTTTTGTTGATTTTCTCAAGGCCCGAGAATTGTATCGTAGAGTGGATCAATAATAAAATAAAAATAAAAATAAAAAATAAAAAACACAAGGAATCTATAAGTTGTTGAGTATTTATAGTGCTTTTCAGGTAGATGAACCCACAGTCAAAACCAAAACGCTTTTAGAGAGGCTCTATGGTATATCCCTATTGTGTTCTACTCAAATTAAAATTGATAAATATTTTTATACCATTTCTCAACATAAATGAAATACACAAGCTTGGGATTTTAGGAAATAGGAAATAGGGAGTATGGAACAGATAAAAAATAGAGAATAAAGCAAAAATGTTGTATCTCATTAATATCATAACCCCTATATTCAAATAACGAAAAAAAATTAAATTGGTATTTCAATCACAAATTCAGATCCTTTTTCAGGAGAGGAAATACACTTTATTTTTCCTTTGTGATGTTCAACAATAATTTGATAACTAATTGATAACCCTAAACCTATACCTTGACCAACTGGTTTAGTTGTAAAAAAGGGGTCGAAGATTTTAGAGCAATTGTACTCTTTGATACCCAAACCATTATCAGAAATATAAATCCCAATCCAATCATTTTCTAATTTTTCTGTTCTGATACAGATTTTTGCTTGTTCTTCTGCAAATTTGTTTTGATAAAATTTTGTTTCTAGTGCATCAATTGCATTATTGATAATATTCATTATCACTTGATTTAATGCACTAGCATAACAATGCACTAGAGGTAGTTCACCATAGTCTTTAATTACTTCAATGTGAAACCGCTGATTTTTTAAACGAGCTTGAAGAATAAGTAAAGTACTGTTAATACCTGCATGAATATCTACATGTTTTATGTTGGCTTCATCTAGGTGAGAAAAAATTCGCAATGATTTGACAACTTCACTAATTCGGTTCGCTCCTCTGGCAATTGAACCTAATAATTTAGGAAAATCTTCCTCAATATAATCTAATTCTATCTCTTCAATTTTTGCTGCAATTTCATCAGGTAAATTTGGGGAATTTTTCTGAAAAATATGAACTAAATCTAATAAATATTTTGTATATTCATTAACGTATTTTAAGTTACATGAAATAAAGGTGACAGGATTATTCATCTCATGGGCAACTCCAGCAACCATTTGTCCTAAACCAGACATTTTTTCGGCGTGAATGAGTTGAGCTTGAGTCTTTTGCAATTTTTCCAGAGTTTCTTGTAAATAAATATTTTGCTGTTTTAAAGCTTTTTCAGCTAACTGGCGCTCAATTTCAGCTCCAGCTCGAGCTGCAAATATTTTTAAGATAGATTTTTGTTGTTCATAATTGTTTGTTAAAGGTTTAGTATCTAAACCTGCAATATGACCTAGATTTTTTCCATGACTATCTACAATAGCAATCCCTAAATAACTTTCCGCTTCTAATGTTAATAAATCTCGATCTTCTGGGAAAAGTTGTTGAACCGAATGGGGATAAATCTCTAGACCTGTTTGATAAACAGCACCACAAGGAGTTCCATCTAGATAGTATTGAAAGTTGGGTATAAATTTGTCTCCTGACCAAAAAGCCAACACCCTAACTTGTGGCTGAGGACTGTCTAAACATTCTGCAATGAATCCATATTTTATTTGCAAAACTTGAGAAAGGTATTGAGCACAAGCGTAAAAAAATTATTCGCCAATTTTAGATGCAATTCCCGCAACAATAAGTTTGAGATTATATTCAGAGTCAAAATTATCAGTTGTCATTACATTTATTGAAGATATCTAGTTCATTAATGGATATAGCAATTCCCAAAAAGCGTGAGGTACAAAATTTTAGGTTTGAGGGAATACTTAACTGGGAACACTTAACTGGGAATAAAAAGACAATAAAACAATAAAGATAACTGTACCTCACGAGCTTGGGAAACGCTATAATGAATAATGGATAATTACTTCTGGTTAAAACTGTACTTCATTGAATTATCAGGAAATATTTTTAATTGATAATGGATAGTGGATAATGAAAACTATCTCTAATTATCAATTGTCAATTATCCATTATACATTAGTAAAGAGAGGCAATAAAGCCGAATTGATTAATTATCAATTATCAATTATCCATTGGTAAGAATATACCTATAATAACTTATATAATTTGAGATTTTTTATGGAGAATATCTCTGTGCATAATTTTTGGATTTCCTGATTCTAAAAGCTGATTCCTTAACTTAGCTGTTAGCTCCGTATTCTGTAAGAAAACTCTTATTTGACTGGGCTTTCAGCAAATATTAAATCTCAGAAACAATAAGTTGCCAAACCTAAGTCTAACAAGGAACAGATCCTCTTAGTATTTACTTTATAGATCGGCTATAACAAGCTTTTTTTATCAGGTAGAATTTACCAAAAATTCTATACTTTTCTGAAATTTGCTATAATTCAAGGATTTAAAATTTTGTTGAATAATATAATTTAGATTTTAAAAAATGATACTTGAAGAAATCTTTCCCTTTAGATTGGCCATAGATGCAACAGCGATCGCAGGTGCATCTTTGTGGTCTTTGGCTTTATATTGGGGTTTTTCCCCTCTGAGTGAGTGGGTGACGTTACAGCTTAACCGTTGGTTTAATTTTGCGGAAAGAGCGTTGTATACATCCGAGGAAGAATTTGAAAGAACGCGCAAAGCGAGAGAATCTCAAAACGCTTTTTATGCTTCTATCTTTAGTATTGTGCCTTTTTTAATTGTAGGAAGTTTATGCAATTGGGGGGTAGAATTTGGTTTAGATAAAAGTTGGTCAATTAGTATTGGGATGATTACTTGTGTAATTTGCGGTGTTTATGAATTAGGAAGACGAGATAGTCAATCTTAATTACAAGGGAATAGGGAATAGGGAGTAGGGAGTAGGGAAGATGGGTCGGAGGATAGGAAACAAGTAAAAAATATTTCACACTTATCAGTACCTGAATTATCAAGCTGTATATATTATGAAAATAGACCAAAAGTTTCCTCTTCTAAACTGATAAGGAGTAGGGAGTAGGGAATAGGAAACAAGTAAAAAATATATGCCCTGTTATTTCAGTGATCAGTTATTAGTACCTGAATTATCAAGCTTTATATGTTATGAAAATAGACCAAAAGTTTTCTTTTCCGACTGATGTAGAAACGGCGATCGCTATGCAAGAAAAACTTCGTCATCAAGTAATAGCTGAAGACCAATTTGGAACTATTAAATATGTAGCTGGAGTTGATGTTGGTTATAGTGATAATGATGGGATGACTCAAGCAGCAGTAGCAGTTTTAAATTTCCCAGAATTGGAGTTGCAAGAACAAGCGATCGCTCAACGTCCTACTTCTTTTCCTTATATTCCTGGTTTATTATCTTTTAGAGAAATACCTACTATTTTAGATGCTTTAGAAAAACTAAATATTATTCCAAATATTCTTCTTTGTGACGGTCAAGGATTGATTCATCCTCGTCGATTTGGTGTGGCTTGTCATTTAGGAGTTTTAGTTAATATTCCTAGTATTGGTGTAGCTAAATCTCACTATATTGGTAAACACGATCCTGTTGGTTTAGAAAAAGGTAATTGGCAACCATTAATAGATGAAGAAGAAATAATTGGTGCAGTTGTCAGAAGTCGTACTGGAGTCAAACCAATTTATGTTTCAACTGGTCATAAAATTAGTTTAAAAACTGCCATCAATTATGTATTGAAATGTACTCCTAAATATAGGTTGCCAGAAACAACTCGTTGGGCAGATAAATTAGCTTCTCAGTAAGAAGGAAGAAGGAAGAGGGCAGAAGGAAAAAACAAAAAAAAATTTTACACTAAATTCCAGATTACGGTACTTTTTAGATTGATGAACTAGATCGTTACAACCAAAAACCTGTAGGGGCAAATGGCCATTAGCTAGCGCACAACTACGTTAATGTCCCTAGTGTGCTCTACCGATATGAAAACTTCTGTAATGTGGTAAAGTTATAGCACTACGCATTAAGGTTAGGACATTTATACATCCTGAAACCCTTTGACGCTTTACTATTCCCTATTCCCTATTCCCTAGCGCGTAGCGCTATAACAGGCTAGATATTTTTTTCTTGTTCGCTATCCTGCTTATCATCTTCCCTACTTCCTATTCCCTGTTCCCTAATTTTTATCAGAACGTTAGCAGAAGACCCGCACCATAATCTTTGATTTGGTGTCGGGATGAATCCTAACACATTTTTGTGCTATAATAATAACATAAAAGACCATACGTTATTAAGCTTTAGTGTTACAAAAAAGTCGAAAAAAGTGAAAGCCAGATATAAATATCGCATCTACCCTAATCATATCCAAATAACTAAATTAAATCAATTATTTGGGTGTTGTCGTTTTGTTTGGAATCAAAGTTTAGCACACTGTAATCAGTTGTATGTTAATAGTCAAAATCAACCAAGTTATGTTGATTTAACCAAACAATTCATAACTCAAGCTAAGAAGGAATTGCTTTGGCTGAAAGAAGTAGCATCTACTCCATTGCAGCAGTCACTTAAAGATTTAGACCAAGCTTACAAAAATTTATTTAATAGTTGTACTGGAAAACGTAAAGGTATTAAAGTAAAGCCACCTAGATTTAAGTCCAGGAAATCTAGACAAACTGCTAGGTTTGTAGGAGCTAATTATAAGATTGGCCAAGATAAAATTTACTTGCCAAAAGTAGGCAAAATAAAAATAGTTTGGTCAAGACCTAAGCCGCGTCAACCTAGTTCTCTAACGATTATCAGAGATTCAGCCAATCGTTATTTTGCTAGTTTTGTTGTAGAAAATTGTGCAGAACATTTAGCCAAAACTAATAATTCAATAGGTATAGATTTAGGTATCAGCACATTTGCAACATTGAGTAATGGTGAGAAGTTTGAATCTCCTAAGCCTCTTAAGAAAAATCTCAAAAAGTTAGCTAAATTTCAACGTAAATTTGCTAAAACCAAACCAGGTAGTAAACGTCGTGAAAGACGTAAATTAAGAGTAGCTAAACTCCATGCCAAAATTAAAGATATTCGTACAGAGTTCCTTCATAAATTATCAACTGATTTAGTTCGTAAATACGACACTATCGTATTAGAAGACTTAAATGTTTCCGGCATGGTTAAAAATCGCAAATTAGCCAAAGCAATTAGTGATTTAGGCTGGCGACAATTTAGGACTTTAACAGAGGCTAAATGTGAAAAGTATGGTCGTGAATTTAAAGTAATTAACCGTTGGGAACCCACGAGCCAAAAATGCTCATGTTGTGGTTTTAAAGGAGGTAAAAAGGAATTAAATGTTAGAGAATGGACTTGTTTGAACTGTGGTGCTTTTCATGACAGAGATATTAATGCAGCAGTGAATATTTTAAAAGTTGTTCAACCGATAACCAAGGTTGAAACTATTGAAACTAAAGTATTAGATAATCCTGTACAACTATCACTTTTCAATGAAGTCGCCGAGGGTCAACCGGAGACTGAACAAAAACGGACACGGAGCCGTCGTAAGTCATCCCCTAAAAAGGATGCAAGTGGCAATGATGTGTCAACCCGCCTTGAGTCTTTTGAACAACTTCGGTTGTTTGATTGATGGATGGGAATCCCGCATCATAATCTCTGATTTTATGTCGGGAGGATGTCAAAAGATAAACATTTGTTCAATCACTTAAATATTTACAAGTCTACTGTGGAAGTAAAATATGCTCTTGTTCACGAATGGTTAACGCCTAAAGCAACTGGAGGTTCGGAACTGGTTGTTAAGGAAATTCTCAAGTATATTAATGCAGATTTATATGCTTTAATTGATTTTGAGTCGAGCAATCCAGAAAGTTATCTTTATCAACGTAAAATAGGCAAAACATTTTTACAACATTTGCCTTTGGCTCGCAACGGAGTACAAAAATATTTACCTTTATTGCCAATAGCAATTGAACAATTTGACTTGCGAGAATATGATGTAATTATTTCTTCTTCCCATGCAGTTGCTAAAGGTATTCTGACGACACCTTATCAATTGCATATTTGTTATTGTCATACTCCTATGCGTTACGCTTGGGATTTAACTTTTGATTATTTAAATAGTAGTAAAGTTGGTAAAGGTATTCCTGGAATTTTCACTAAATATCTTTTACATAAACTCCGGGAATGGGATGTAATTTCTGCTAACCGAGTAGACTATTTTATTGCTAATTCTCAACATACCGCCCGCAGAATTTGGCGTTGTTATCGACGCGAAGCTGAAGTTATTTATCCACCAGTAAATGTAGAAAAATTTCCTTTTAAATCTCAGAAACAAGACTTTTATCTAACAGTTTGTAGATTAGTAAGTTATAAAAAAGTATCTTTAATTGTCAAAGCTTTTAATCAGCTAGGACGAGAATTAATAGTTATTGGAAGTGGGAAAGAATTAAGTAAATTACGTCAGCTTGCTAAGTCTAATGTGAAAATTATGGGTTGGCAACCTGAAGAAGTAGTAACTAAATATATGTCAGAAGCTAAAGGTTTTATTTATGCTGCTTGTGAAGATTTTGGTATGGCTTTAGTAGAGGCACAAGCTTGCGGAACTCCTGTTATTGCTTATGGTCTTGGTGGAGCGACAGAAACAGTTTTAGATATGAGAAAATATCCAGACTCAGCAACTGGTTTATTGTTTCCTGAACAAACAGAAACAGCTTTGGTTGAAGCGGTGGAAAAATTTGAAAATTCTCAAGCGTATTTTCAGGCAGAAATTATTAGAAAGCACGCCTGTAAATTTTCTCAAACAGTATTTCAAGAGCATTATTTAAGTTTTGTGGAAAAGTGTTATGTAGAATTTAAAAATGCTGGTATTTGAAGTCTGGTTATTACAGAGAAATAGTATCAGAAACACTACTTATATTTGTCTAGCTATAATAGAAAAAAATTTGATAATAATTGACTATGAGAACTGTTTTAGATTTAAAACCATTAATTACATTAACAAAAGAAGATTTTTATCAACTCTGTCAAGTTAATCCAGAGGTATCATTAGAACTTAGTCGTAATGGAGAATTGATTATTATGTCGCCTGTAGGTGGAGAAAGTGGTAATCAAGAAGCTAATTTAATTGCTGATGTTATTAATTGGAACCGAAAACTCAGTTAGGATTTGTATTTAGCTCGTCAACAATATTTAATTTACCTGGTGGTGGTAGTCGCTCTCCTGATGTCTCATGGGTAAGACGAGAAAAATAGGAAACTCTAACTATTGATGAAAAGAAAAAATTTCCACCTATTTGTCCTGATTTTGTAATTGAATTACGCTCTCCTAGCAATACATTAAAACCTCTACAAGAAAAAATGAAAGAATATTTAGATTGCGGTTTAAGATTAGGATGGTTAATTAATCCTCAAGATGGCACGGTAGAAATTTATAGTCCTCAAAAAGCTGTGGAAATATTAACTTTACCTGTCTCTTTATCTGGAGAGGATATTTTACCTGGATTTAATTTATTGATCGAATAATATTTATTCTCTCTTTAGAAAAGAGGGAGTAGGGAGTAGGGAGTAAAGGGAAATAATTTATGTATCTGGTGGGATAATTGTTGTGGATAAAATTTAGATTCACGAAGATGGATTAGAGGATGGTATTGCTAATGATCTAGTTAATGCAGGTCTTCCAAAAAGTCAAATTGTTCTGGGTTTTCATCCGCCAGAAGTACGTCCTCACACAGAATTTGCAGTGAATTCATTCGGCGATCGCCTTTTCGGTACTATCATGTTGCACCCAGATTTTACCGTTAATAATATCGACATGAATACCACAACTATAAATTCGGGTATGGTTATTTTCCACAGTTTCTTGAGCGGTGAAATAAGCAAGTAGTAGGGACGTTGTATCCAACCTCCCTACATTAATTAAGGGTTTGTATTAGATATCTCCAAGAATGTTTAATTGCTGGAGATATCTAATGTGTAGTTTTCTTACCTACACTAGAGAAAGACTAGAGAAAACATTAAAGCCAAACTGATTTTCTAGAACTGCAATTACAGAACCATCAACCGATAATTCATTTGTTGAGGAATCAAAACTTACATCATTGACGCTACTGATACCATACACACTTTTATCGATCTCAATCACATCTCCTTCGGCATCACTAAAGTCGAGAATTCTGTCAATTCCACCAGTAGAAGTGTTTTTGTTGAAGACAAAGGTATCGTTTCCATAACCGCCAATTAATATGTCATCCTGGTTCATGCCTTCAAGTCGATCGCTTCCTTCTCCTCCTAGCATCACATCTTCGCCACCATTTCCTGTCAGAGTATCATTACCTTCACCAGCAGAAACATAATCTTCATATCCGAATGCCTTGAGACTGTCATTGCTCTCACTGCCGATGAGAACATCGACGACCTTGTTTGCGCCAGTAAAGTCCTCTTTACCAATTAATTCAATATTTTTGAGGATAGTTGGTATATCAGAACTAGAGATATTGTTCAAAGTAGCAACTTGTTCGCCGGAAAAAGAAAGAGTCAGATCGCTACCAGAGAGATTGTAATCAAAGCTTATTTCTTGATTGCCAGATTCAAAATACTCTTTAATATCAACCTGAATTTTATCAACTTCATCATTGACGAAATCTACGGTGTAGTCTGTAATGGTATGATTTCCACCAGAGAGAACAAAGGTATCGTCACCACCATTTCCTGTTAGAGTATCGCTACCCATTGTTACTAACGGACTGTTGAGCTGAAGATCGTTACCGTCTTCATCTACCGAATAGTTGCCTATTCCAGTTGATAAGATGTTATCATTATTGTCTCCTTCAATATTGTCAGCATTATCGCTACCAACAATATTCTCAATACTGAACAATCTGTCTGTACCACCAAACCCATTACTGGCATTAGCAGAAGTACCATTGGAATCAGTAGTAGTGCTTGATAAGTCAACGCTAATAGCACTTGTAGAATGGATATATAATGCAGTATCTGAGTCATTGCCTCCATATATAAAGTTACTTCCACCACCGCCATAGAACATATCGTTACCATCAAATCCTCTTAATTCATCATCATCAGCGAGTTCAGGTGCAAATGATGTTCCTCCTAAATTATCCAATTGGTATCCAGAAATAACATCATCGTGGTTAGTTCCATACAAGTAGTCAGGAGTATTGCTACCCTGTAGATTCCACCCCGAATAAGCACCCAAAACCAGAAATTTATTACTTCCCAGGTTTTCTAAATCGCTAGAGTCGATATCCAAGACAGTGCTACTTTCGGAACGTAGACTTGCTCCATTTGAATCAATGTAGATCGCGCTTTCTATCAGGGCACTTTGTATAGCATCTTCAGCGTCATTGTCATATGCAGTGGAACTATCACCAAAAACAGTCCCCGCATTCTCCAACTCAAGATCGGCAAAAATCTGAGTGCTGTTTGAGTTGTTATATTTGAAAGAAAGAGTATTGTCTCCATTAGTATCATCTGAGATATATACATCTTGGTTGACAGGGATAATGACGACGTCTTCTCGGAAGTTGAAGTCAGCAATAGTAGCAGAAGCATCACTATCTGGTCGATCTAGTGTCGATGTCTGACCATTCATTATTCCCTTGATACCATCAAATATCATGGGAACAATTTCTTTAGCAATCTTAAATTGGGGAGCAAAAGCTGTGAATGCTAAGTCAGTGACATCTCCTGCCATACTCAAACCGAGGTTAGCCCAGTCTACGTTAAGACCGCCACCAGTAGTATCGGCAGCTTCACCAAGGAAAAAGGTATCTGCACCGTTACCACCGTCTAGGACATCACTAGCCCCATCACCGAGTTTACCACTGTAGAGTAAATCTGCACCGTCTTCTCCATTGATAGTATCATTACCATCCTGCCCCAACAAAATATCATGGCTATTTCCACCATTCATCAGGTCACTATTATTGCCACCATACATCACGTCCATACCATTTCCACCATGGAGGGTATCACTTCCGGCTCCACCGTAGAGGGTATCGTGACCATTTCCTCCCCAAAGAAGGTCTTTTCCAGCATCTCTACTCGCGTTGCTAAAATTGGCGTATTGAAAATTATATCCATTATCACTATCTGGATTTGTGGTTTCATCACCACCATAGAGCACATCGTTATCATCTCCCCCATAAAGAGTATCGTTCTCAGCACGTCCTACTAATGTGTCCGCACCTCCGTTACCCCATATCTGATCTTCGCGATGCCAGGTATAGTTCTGATTACTGAGTGTAGCGACTCTAAAATATGAACTTGTTTTTGTTTTTCCTTGAATATAGTTGTCGTTGTTATTACCAGTTTGTATTTCTGTACCAGGATTACCATTCCATCCCATTGTTCTTTTCTCCTTTGTGTTTAATTTGTTTCTGTAGGAAGAGGTTGTTCTCTTTCTTTTGTTGAAACTATTATTGACTGAATTTTTGGAAAAGACAATACATAAAAGTTCAGGAAAATTCAGGAAATTTCCACCTGAATAAAACTGAATAAAACTGAATAAAACTGAATATTTTGGGGCATAATCTGAATATTGGACTAAAGTTGGACTAATTTTTCAGGATTTTATTCAGAAAAGTTCAGTTTTATTCAGGAAAATTCAGGTTTTTTCAGGACTGAGGTAATACTGCATATATATAGTGTATAATATCCAGTTTTGTAAATTCTGTGATTCAGGAAAGCTAGTGATAGAAATCTGTTGCGCTTTCCTACGGAATGCTATACAAACGCGATCGCCAATTTCTTCAGCATTCAACCGATTGTTATAGTTTCACTTACTTGAGAAAGTTCCTCCTTTTCTGTTGCCAATATATAATTTTGCGATCGCGTCCTTGCTGTCGTCATGTTACACCGAGATTTTTGTATATATAGAACCCATTTAGTCACATTTAACTTCTACAGAACTTACGCATGAGGTATGAAAAACTAGGATCTGAGATTGCTTCCCTGTCGGTCGTAATGAGGAAAATACGTTGTATTGCGTAAGTCCTATTCTAACTTCTGACTTCAGCTAACCTTGGGTAAATTCTGTATACTTTCTGAGATTAGGTGGATGATATGCCAAAACAATATCTTGCGCAGGTACTCCTTTTTCAACTAATTGGTCGGCGATCGCCTCTTCAGTACCATCATGTTGCACCCAAATTTTGCCATCAATAATATCGACATGAATGGAACAACCATAAATGGGAGTATTGTTATTTTTCCACCCTAAATTAATAAGTTGATAATGCTCGCTTTCGCGGTCAAAAATTGTTTGATATCATGTCCGTTGGTATCGGAGCGTGTAAAAGCTGAGGAAATATAGTTATTCCAGTTAAGATTGAGACAAGGTTTTTTTGCCTTGAAAGAGTTTCAGGTAAAAAAGTGCTCCAGTCTTATTCAGAATGACTATATCTACCATCTTTAAGCTTCTTCCTTCTTCCTTCTTCCTTCTTCCTTACCTTTGCTATACAATACCGATGCTACCGGACATGATATGACTTTTGATTGGATCGTTGGCAGAACGTAACTTGGCTCTTGCAGTTAGTAATTCCTGAATTAATTGACGATACAAATCTAATTTATCCATTGGTTAATTACCTCTTTTTCCACATCATAAATAATTAAAGGGATTTGGTTACGACTAATTACCGTTTGAATAAATGGATACTTAAAAAGTAAGCATTCAGCCGTCAGCTAGCCTCCTACGGAGGAACTACGTTAACAGCCGTCAGCTATAAATTATTAACTTAAGTAACTAGGCAAAAAAAGTTATAAAATGCCTAAGACGCGCATCGGAGGAAAACTTAAACTTTATAGCAAAGAATTATTCATTATTTGCTGAATTTCGCAGTTACGACCCAGGAGACTTGCTGACTGCTAATAGCTGAATTATTACCTGAAAAAAGCGCTTATAAATCTCTAAAGGAACTGCTAAATACAATCGTCTTTCTGATTCTTGTTCTGACAAAGCAATACGATAGTTAATAAATTATCCAACCGCAATGTGAAACTCATAAATTGTTGAAGCTGCCAGAAAAGTTTTGATTTCAATAGCGATTTTTTCACCATCTTTTGTTGCAGCAATTAACTTTTCTGCACCTAAATCAATCTAAAAATCAATAAACCCTAGATCGATACGATAGGGGTCATGAGTAATTATCCACCCCTCATTCTCAAGAGCAGTTCTAACTAATTGATGAAAAATATCTTTAGCAGGCATTCCAGGAAGTTTCCTCGAAGTTTATTTTGTGGCCTACAACATAATATTATACAAATTTTTGTTGGGTTGCGCTGGCGCTTAACCCAACCTACAATAGAATAAATTATTAAATTAATTATAACTATGTCAGTACAAAAACAATCAAAATTAAATCAACTATCATTAGAACAACATCTCAAAAATTACTTTGGTTATGACTCATTCCGTCCTGGGCAAAAACAAATTATTGAAACAGCACTTCAACAAAAAGACCTATTAATTGTCATGCCTACTGGTGGGGGAAAATCTTTATGTTTCCAACTACCAGCATTACTCAAACCAGGCTTAACAATAGTTGTTTCTCCCCTCATTTCTTTGATGCAAGACCAAGTAGAATCTTTACAAGATAATGGTATTGCTGCCACATTTTTAAATAGCACTTTAGGCTTAAATGAAACTCGAAAACGAGAAACAGATATTATGCAGGGGAAAATCAAACTGTTATATGTGGCACCAGAGAGATTATTATCAGAGAAATTTTTACCATTTTTAGAGTTAATTAATTCCCAACAAGGTATCTCTACTTTTGCCATAGATGAGGCTCATTGTGTTTCCGAATGGGGTCACGATTTTCGCCCAGAATATCGACAGTTACAACTGTTAAGAGAAACTTATCCAGATGTGCCAATGATGGCTTTAACTGCCACGGCAACAAAACGAGTTAGAACAGATATTATTACTCAATTAAATTTACAACAACCCTATATTCATGTCGCCAGTTTCTTCCGTTCCAATTTATATTATGAAGTGCGTCAAAAAACTAATCAAAAAAATACTTTTGCAGAAACATTACAAATAATTAGAACAATTGGTGGCTCAGGAATAGTCTATTGTAATAGTCGAAAAAAAGTTGATGAAATTGCTTATAAATTAAGACAAAATAATGTATCTGCTTTGCCTTATCATGCTGGTATGAGTGACGAGGAAAGAACTACTAATCAAACTAAATTTATCAGGGATGATGTTGATGTTATTGTAGCAACTGTGGCTTTTGGTATGGGAATTAATAAACCAGATGTTAGGTTTGTAATTCACTACGATTTGCCTAAAAATATAGAAGGTTATTATCAGGAAACTGGTAGGTCTGGTCGAGATGGAGAAGCTGCTAAATGTATTCTATTTTTTAGTTATGGCGATAAGAAAAATATTGAATATTTAATCGGTCAAAAAGTTGATGAACAAGAACAAAGAATTGCCGAACAACAGTTAAGAAGAATTATTAATTATGCTGAAGCTACTGAATGTCGCCATCGAATTTTATTAGGCTATTTTGGAGAAGATTTCCCCGGAAATTGTGGGAATTGTGATAATTGTAAATATCCTAAACCAATCGAAGATTGGACGATTGAAGCAATGAAGTTTTTGTCTTGTGTGGCGAGAACTAAAGAAAGGTTTGGCATGACTTATATTATTGATGTTTTAAGAGGTTCAAAAAGTCAGAAAGTTTTGGATAGAAAACATGACAAACTTTCTACTTATGGTATTGGTAAAGAGAGGAGTTCTGACGAATGGAAAAATTTAGCAAAGTCTCTTTTACATCAAGGTTTAATGGAGGAAACAACTGATGGTTATTCGGTGTTGAAACTTAATCAAAATAGTTGGGAGGTAATGGGTAGAAAAATTAAGGTAGAAATTGCTATAGAAAAGAAACATAAAATTGAAAAAACTACTACTTCTTTAGCAGCAGATGAACTAAGATTATTTGAAGAGTTACGAGCATTGCGGAAAAGAATTGCTGATGAACAAATGGTGCCACCTTATGTAATTTTTCACGATTCTAATTTACGAGATATGGCACAGAAACGTCCTCAAACATTAGATGAATTTATTGATATTTCTGGGGTGGGTACTGGGAAGCGAGATAAGTATGGCAAGCAGTTTATTGAGGCGATCAGAAATTATTGTGCAGAGTATGGTTTACCTACTAATTCGGAACCTATTCGAGAGTTAGCAAAAGTTGTTGATAATAGTCTTTCTATGACGGTGATGGAAACATTGGAATTGTATAAAAAAGGATTAAGTATTGATGCTATTGCTAATGAAAGGGGGCTAAAATCTACCACTATTGCTGGTCATTTAGCTGAGTTAATAGAGAAGGAACAACCAGTAGATATTGACAGGTTGTTAAAACCAGAAATTCAGAAGGAAATTATGGCAGCAATAGAAGAAATAGGGGATGAAACATTGAAACCTATTTATGACTATTTACAAGAGCGTTATAGTTACGGTGAAATTAAATTAGTTAGGGCATTTTGGCGGAGCGAACAGTTATATTTTTAATAGAAAAAGTGGCTCGTCTAGTAGATTAGCGATCGCTCTTGTTATGAGGAGGGCGATATAGCTGTCGCGTTGGCGGAGACTAGCGACAGCGGAACAGAGTTCTATCGGCTGTTTGATCTATGTCAATATTTACCGTATTTTTGGTGTAGGTAATTCTGTAAATTATGCAACTTGCTATATTCTCCTACTAGGGTTATAATTTTAATAATTTGACAATTATTTAGGTCGTTTTTATGAACATATCTTTAAGTCTAAAAGCGCAAAAATTTATTGAGGAACAAGTTAATAGTGGTAGGTATTCGTCCCCTACAGAAGTAGTGGGAGAAGCATTGCGATTTTTATCGGAAAAAGAGAGTATTCGCGCCAAACATTTTGTTGAGTTAAAAGAAAAAATAAGAATGGGAATAGAAGAATTAGAGCGCGGTGAAGGAATTGATGGAGAAGAGGTATTTGCAGAGTTGGAGGCAGATATTAAGTGTATCGAAACTGAAATAAAACAAGAGATAATTAAATAATGAGTCGATTTATTATTTCTCCTTTAGCAAAACAGGAATTAAAGGAAATTAACAGCTATATTTCCAAATTTAATTCTAATGCTGCCAGAAGACTTATTAATAGAATTAAACAGCAGTGTAAACTGTGTTTAATAGTGCTATTATATCTACAGGAGGTAGTAATCAATGTATGGATGTCAACAAAACCTAGTCAAGAGTAACTCAGAAGTAATGGCTGTGCTTGAGTATCTATGCACAGAAGCAAATAAGTTGACAAATTGTGGGCTTTACTATTGTCGTCAAATGCTGTTTAAAGCAGGACGCTTTCTATCTAAAGCCGAACTAGATTTTGAATTAAAAACTAATCCGCATTTTAAGGCAATGCGTTCAGCCTGTGCCCAACAAACACTGCACTCTGTAATTGAATCCTTTAACTCCTATGCCAAACTAGCTAAAATGTTCAAATCGGGAGAGCTAGTACAGAAGCCAAAACCACCAAAATATCGTAAAAAGGATGGTTTAGCAGTTGTTAGTTACCCGGCACGATGGGTTAAGTTAGTTAATGGGATGCTTAAGTTTCCTCTAGGTAAGCAAGTAAAAGCGTGGTTTGGCATTGACCATTTCTTGCTACCAATGCCTGGTAACTTAGAGTTTAATCAGATCAAAGAATTTAGGTTCGTCCCTAGAAATAACTGTTTCTATCTAGAATTTGCTTATGAGCAACCACAGCCAGAAAAAGGTCAGCCAATAGCAGAAAATGTTTTGGGCATTGACCCAGGATTAAATAACTGGTTAACTTGTGTGAGTAATGTGGGGAAGGCTTTTATAGTTGATGGAAGAAAGGTTAAATCTCAAAATCAATGGTACAACAAACAAGTAGCAAAAATCAAAGCAGGTAAGCCTGGTGACTATTGGGATAATAAATTAGCCGCTATCACTGAAAAGCGCAATCGTCAGATGCGGGATAATGTGAACAAAGCAGCCAGATTTGTTATCAACTGGTGCATTGAGCATCAAATAGGTACAATAGTTTTTGGGTGGAATCAACGCCAAAAAGACAGTATTAACATAGGTAAGAAAAATAACCAACAGTTTGTTCAAATACCAACAGCCAAGTTAAAAGCCAGGATAACTGAATTATCTGAGCAGTATGGGATTAAGTTCCTTGAGACTGAGGAAAGCTATACGAGTAAAGCTAGTTTTTTAGATGATGATTTTCTGCCGAAATTTGGTGAAAAACCCGAAAGGTGGGAGCCATCAGGAAAGCGCGTTAACCGTGGCTTGTACCGTTCGGCAACAGGTAAATTGATTAATGCAGATGCTAACGGTGCAGCTAATATTATCAAAAAAGTAGCAACACAGCTAAGTATTGACTTAGCCAAGGTTAGTAGGGAAGTTTTGATGCTTCCACAACGATACAAGTTAGAGAATCTAACTAAAAAATATCGTAAACAGTGCGTTGCGTGGCAATAGCGCCCGTATAAGCACATCCGCTTAGAATCCAGGGTGTTTTAACCCCTGGAGACATCAACGACGATAATTCATGTCAATCAACAGAAAATTAAAACAAATGGCAAGAGAATTAAGCACGATCCTCTAATGACTCCCGATCAATTGAAACCAGTAGTATCTGTGAAGCAGAGAAACCGTAATGATTTGGGGTATCAGATAATTCTTAAGGGTGAGTGTCGTATAGTTTATAAGCCATATCAACCTTTAGATTGTGGGGCTCATTTGTGGATTGAAACCCACGATCCAGTGGAATTTGTGGATACTCAATTTAAACCAGTGACCGCGAGGCGAGCTTATAAATATGTCTGAGATTAATAGGATGAAACGTTTCTAATCTACCGCAAAAAGTAATATCGAATTCAAAAGGCGTTGCTGCATTTGCTCATCGTTCAATTTTGTCATTTGATTGTTTTTTGGATGAGGCGATTTTTAGAGGATGCTTGGTGATTTCTAGGTTATGCTGGGCGATCAATCAAAAATTATTCATAAATTATGCCAATATTGAGCGTGTTTTTGGTATAGGAATTTCTCGTCCTAATTCTTGAGCAGTTTCTATCTGTA
>JAAUYL010003955.1_pt1 | contig 18157 bp, 14 predicted proteins | sample 7278011 | NCBI WGS metagenome assembly JAAUYL01 (sample SAMN14350225, study PRJNA611818) | marine sediment metagenome | isolation source: surface marine sediment (1.8m) | place: French Polynesia: Moorea | collected 2018-08
AATGGCTTCCTAAGATTTCGACCTATATTCTTAGGTGTCTTAGAGAGGTTACCTCGTTCCCTTATTCCTTTATTACGGCTGATTTAGTAGGGTGAATTCTCCCGAAGGGTTCGGTACGGTTGCTGATAACCTAGTAGAAATAAGGTCATCCATTGACCCTCTGACTTTCGTCCTACATTCCATAGCTACCTTTGGAATGGTCGCATATAACGAGAGTTTAATCACCTTCCTGTTCGTCCACTTGTCAGCCTCTGCTTGCGGTATCGTTCCTTGGTAACTGGTATTTTCCCGCTTTTAGACCAGCTTCACCAGATTGATATTCAGTCTCACCAGTGTGGTCTATGCTTTCTACCCAACAACAGGGCGGTGGAATTTCACCACTAAGGAAGTAAGAGTTTTCCAGTGGCCATATATTTAACCTCCATAAAGATTAGCCACGGAAGGCTAGATATACCTGCTTTCAGCAATCTTGACTAGCCAACGAGTCGCACTTCTACTCTATACTCAAAAGCCATGTGCCAATATAACGTAGTAAAGGTACATCACCAGGAGTCCTGATATTGGCATTAAAGTGGAACATTCCACCAAATCTAGGGTTTCTTACATTGTTGAGAACTACCTCAATTTTATTACCAGCAGGAATAGGTTCAGTAGGGTAAATTTCTATAAAATTATTTTCTTTGTCCCATACTACTTCATCTATGGGTATTGATTCTGGCTTTTCAGATTTTCCTCCTCCAACACGAATTTCTATATCGTCAGTATCAAATGAACCTTTATAGTAATTAGGATAAAAAATTGATAACTGGGCAACTGCTAAATTTAATTTGTTTGCTGGTATTCGCAGTCGATAACGATCCCAAGTCCCAGATTTACCAGAATCTAAACGGAAGTTTAACTGATTTTTCTGTTCTGGCCCACCAAATAATGTAAATCCTGGCATTCCCTGAGCTAAACTTGCCATCGAGAAACCTGTTATTAAGCAACTACTTACCATCAAAGCAGAAAGTATACGTTTCATAAAATTTTCTCTAACTTTAAAATCTCTTCACTAAAACTTTATCAAGATTTTATAAATACAGCTAGGGATTTTATAGCTGAAGTCAGAAGTCAGAAGTTAGAAGTTAAATAAAGCAGCACGGACTAAATTTGAGAGGAGTGAGAATTTCCGCGATAGTAACAGCGACTACTATACTACAGCGCCAGACAAATTTATAAATATTCATACCAATTGACATCTACCCAGGGCTGCTCTACAATACAGGGCTGGATTCCTAAGCATCGGGATATTAGGGCTTTCTGCTTCCATGCACCAGCCTCAGAGGTAGAGCCTCTTTCCGGTCTAAAGGCGTGCTCCTAAAGACTTGCCAGCGCGGTCTAGGGATCTCCCTCATGAGGGATTGGCGCTGACACTGCTAGTCCAGCAGCCAGAGTATTACTACAATACAACACTATTGGTAAAACCGCAGCATTGATTGCTTTTCCCATCTCTGAGTTCCCCTCCCCTCCTTTCAAAGCTATGCTTTATCAACATCTTTAAAATTAACATCAAACTTGACAAAATATACAAGTTATGTATTACCCTTTGAGATGCTTTTTCTGGAGAAAAGTTTATTGAATTAGACATTTTTTTGAGAACTACAGACAAGATTCTCACTTCCTACACCCCCCACACGGACCACACGGACCACAAGGTTTTCAGGAGTTCCTGATCGGGGATAGCTTTCAAAGGGGGGTTAGGGGAGATGGAGAGCGCGGGTCTTCAACCAACGTTTAGATAAATTTTTTCGTAGAGAAAGGCAAAGGGCAAGAAAAACTTAAAGGATTTGTAATTAATTTTGCCTAACTAGGTGGGCGCAAAGTCAGCATAATTAGGGTTTGCTGAAAAAGTCTTATGGGTGAGGGTAGGAGTCAGGAGTCAGGAGAACCGGGAATTATAGAGGAGGTAGTCAGAAAAATTGTCCCTAGATTTTTTTGCCATAATCATCCCCAAATATTAGCTTTATGCAGCTCTTTTCACCGAAAAGCTGGCACTTTTTAAAGACAAAAAAATGCTAAAGCCTTTATCTGTGAATACGCGCGAGAATTAATCAGCAAGCCCTAATTATATAACAAAATATCAATAGACCCCTCCGGAAAAGAGGGAGTAGGGAGTAGGGAGTAGGGAATAGGGGGAAATAATTAATGATTTCTGAATGATAATTGATTTGATTTTTAATTATCACCAGATGTCTAATCAGCAAAAACCATTAATATATCTTCCTCACAGTATGTTCCAGTCCCTTTGGAGATAGTGAAATTTAATTATGTTGAGCTAGTGAGGTACTTATACCAAATTGATAAATCTTTGCTACAATATACTTAGGCTATTTCTTAAAAGTAAACCCACCCCTAACCCCTCCTGGGAGGGGAAGTCAGGAGGATAGAGTCAGAATCAATAGGTTTGATACCATTTTTTATTTCGTAATTTATCTTTTTCGTCAAATAGACATGGACGATCGAGTCTTTTAATACTGTTTATTATTCGTAACATTCTTTTTTCATGCATGGTATTAGCTCAATTCAAGCTTCAAATTAAAAATCTTGATATTGAGATCTATCAGCAAAAATCTCATACCTAAAAGACTGTTTGTAAAATGAATATTAAATCCAGGAGTAGTGGATCGACACAACTAATTTTGTGCATTAGGGCGGGTTCATTTGATTGAATCTTGATGTATTAATTTGAACACCAAACCCCCCCCTATCTATTGCAAAATTTTAGGTGTGTCAGTCCAGTAAGGTGGGTTAGGCGACAATACTTATGAGTCGCGAACCAAACTATTAACTGGGAGCTGTAACTCACCGAACATACTGAAGATTAATCCAATACCCTGTCTTAATCTTTACTTGTGCATTCACTCTCTAACACTCCCTTTTATTAGGAATTTTATGGAAATTTGTTATGGGTTCGATAATGACAAATTTAATCACAAATTTTTGGTATTAAAAGTCACTTGATTTTTATCTGGCCACCTTGAATTCATAAGATAAGTTAAAGATAGCAATGAGCAACGAAATATCAGCCTAATAATTTTAAATAAGAACCAAGTAGTAAAAAACCATAAGATAGCTAGCTAACTCAGGCCCATTAATTTTAGGTAGGGTTCCCTGGTAAGGAAATCAAACTTTAGTAGACAAGGAGAATTTATGAGAATAGCGGTAGCTAAGGAAACTCTGGTCAATGAATCTCGTGTGGCCTTAGTTCCTGATGTCATAGCCAAGTTAGTTAAACAGGGGCTAGAAATACAGGTAGAAGCAGGTGCGGGAGAAAAATCTTTCTTCTTTGATGGAACTTACGAACAAGCTGGAGCAAAGATAATTTCTGATAGTGACACCTTGTGGCGTGAAACTGAGGTACTCCTAAAAATAGGGGTACTACAGGAATCAGAAATTGATAAATTGCAGGAAGGTAGTGTTGTTATTACTTTCCTTGACCCCCTAGGAAACCCTAGTATTGTAAAGCGTTTAGCTGAACGGAAAGTAACTGCATTTAGTATGGAACTAATCCCTCGTACCAGTAGGGCGCAAGTTATGGATGCTTTATCTTCCCAAGCTAATATTGGTGGATATAAAGCTGTTTTGCTGGCATCTGCTGCTTTACCTAAGTTTTTCCCCATGTTAACTACAGCAGCAGGTACTATTAAACCTGCCAAAGTATTAGTTATGGGTGCAGGAGTTGCTGGTCTACAGGCGATCGCTACTGCTCGTCGTCTTGGTGCGGTAGTAGAAGCATTTGATATTCGTCCAGAAGTTAAAGAGCAAGTACAAAGTTTGGGAGCAAAATTTGTAGATGTGACTCTCCAAGAAGACACTGTTGCTGATGGTGGTTATGCTAAAGAACTTTCTGAGCAAGCTAAACAACATACTCGTGAAGTTCTCACACAGCACGTTGCTGCTTCGGATATTGTCATTACGACTGCTCAAGTTCCTGGTAAAAAAGCACCATTGCTAGTAACTAAGGAAATGGTAGATCAAATGAAACCAGGAGCAGTCATAGTTGATATGGCAGCTGCACAGGGTGGTAACTGTGAATGTACTGAAGCAGGCAAAGATGTACAGTGGAATGGCGTGACTATTATCGGTCCTGTAAATTTACCAGCAACTATGCCAGTTCACGCTAGTGAATTATATGCTAAAAATATTTCTGCTTTACTCAAGTTGATGGTTAAAGATGGAGAGCTAAATCTAGATTTTGAGGATGACATCATCGCTGGTGCTTGTGTCACCCATGCTGGTGAAATTCGCAATCAAAGGGTAAAAGATGCTTTGGGTGTTGCTGTTGGTGGTTAAATAATTCCCAACTGAAAAGTATTGCTAGGTTTGTCAACTCAAAAAATATATAGCAATTAGGGCTAAAGGCTAGTTATTGTAATTAATTTACAGGTGATTGCTATAATTTGACTGTGAATTGTAATTTCTCAAAAAAACAAAATTTTGTCTCAAAATATAGACTTATTAAGGTCTAGTAACAACAAAGCTTGAAAAAATTACTAATAGTTCAATGGTCAAATAAATCTAACTTTATCAAATAAATTGGAAGTTAAGATTTTGAGGAAAGCTAATAGCAATATGAGGAAAGATTAATTTCACCAATTCTAGCATTAGGTAATGAAATGAGGAATTACTAAACTAAATAGTTCAAACAAAGTTAAGATTAAATTTCTTGCTGTTTGCCTCTTTCTTGTTCCTTCTGCTGTCAAAGCAAAAAGTCAACAATTAACTGCGAAAAGACTATGAGCGAAACATTAATTGCAGCTTTATTCGTATTCGTCTTGGCATCATTTGCCGGATTTGAAGTAATTAACAAAGTGCCACCAACTCTGCACACTCCCCTGATGTCTGGAGCAAATGCTATCTCTGGAATTGCAGTTTTGGGCGCACTAATTATCGCTGGAGACAAAGATTGGAATGTCACAGTGATTTTAGGTTTAATTGCTGTCGTTTTTGCCACCATTAACGTAGTTGGTGGCTTTTTAGTAACAGACCGGATGTTGCAAATGTTCAAGAAGAAGGAGGCTGCATAATGACGGACTTTATACCAACCGGAATCCAGTTAAGCTACCTAGTAGCAGTATCTCTATTTTTCGTGGGGCTGAAAAAGTTGGGTTCTCCAGCTACAGCTCGGAATGGTAATTTGTTAGCATCAGTGGGGATGTTGATTGCTATTGTGGCAACCCTACTCGAAAAAGAAGTTTTGAACTATGAAATGATTCTGATCGGAATCGTTATCGGTTCGATTATTGGAGCGATCGCTGCCTACAAAGTAGAAATGACTGCCATGCCTCAAATGGTTGGTTTATTCAACGGTTTGGGTGGTGCTGCTTCTGCAATGGTGGCAGTAGGTGAATTTTGGCGGTTTCTAGCTGTTGCTCAGTCTCCCCCACTGCCTACTACTATTACAGCATTATTGGGCGTATTAATTGGTGGAGTAACTTTTACAGGTTCTGTAATTGCTTTTGCCAAACTACAAGGAATTATGAGTGGTTCTCCAATCACTTTCCCATTACAGCAACCTGTTAATGCTCTATTATTTGGTGGGTTTATTGTTGGCAGTGTTTATCTATGCGTTACGCCATTCAACTTACCCGTGTTTTTAGCATTGGTAGGTGTGTCTCTGGTATTAGGCATAATGTTTGTTATCCCCATTGGTGGCGGTGATATGCCAGTAGTGATTTCTTTGTTGAACTCATTTTCTGGATTAGCTGCTAGTGCTGCTGGTTTTGTGGTGATGAACAATATGTTAATCATCGCTGGTGCATTGGTTGGTGCTTCTGGTATTATCCTTACAGTTATCATGTGTAAGGGTATGAACCGTTCCTTAACTAATGTACTATTTGCTGCGTTTGGTACTGGTGAAGGTGGCGGTGCTGCTGCTGGTGCAGGTGGCAAAACTGATAAGAGTGTTCATAGTATTGACCCAGAAGAGGGTGCAATGATGTTGGGTTATGCTCGGTCTGTGGTAATTGTGCCTGGTTATGGTATGGCCGTTGCTCAAGCTCAACATTCTGTCCGGGAATTATCAGACCAGTTGGAAGGATTGGGCGTTGAAGTGAAGTATGCTATTCACCCAGTTGCTGGCCGGATGCCTGGACATATGAACGTATTATTAGCAGAAGCAAATGTCCCTTATCCTCAGTTATATGATATGGATGACATTAATCCTCAGTTTGACCAGGCAGATGTAGCCTTGGTGATTGGGGCTAATGATGTGGTGAATCCTGCAGCTCGTGCAGACCAGAATAGTCCTATTTATGGAATGCCCATTCTGGATGTGGATAGGGCAAAGCATACTATTGTGATTAAGCGCGGTCTCAGCACTGGTTTTGCTGGTGTGGACAATGATTTGTTCTACAAGGATAAGACTATGATGCTGTTTGGCAGTGCTAAGGATATGGTTGCTAAGTTGGTTTCTGAGGTCAAGCAACTTTAAAGCTTACATTTAACTTTGGTAGGCGAACTTTCTGTTGTTTTAAGGCGCTTACTTCTAGTAGTTAATCCCGATTAGTGTTCAATGGTTAATACTTCTGTAGTTTTACGGAGCAAACCATTGTTCATTTTTCGGGAATTTTAATGAATTCAGAAGTTAAAATTCATATGAAATCCGGAAAGGAGCGTCGGGATTAAAACGTCATATGTTGCGATTTTCCTAATAGTGTGCTATTGTATCTAAATTAAGCCTACTACGCTAGTAGTTTTAGTCTATGCAGCGACAGTAAGACCAAAAAGAGGTTCGGCCTCGGAGTCAAGTGCTATGTTTCGCTTTCGGTTCAGGACATGAAAAGCGCAGCTCCTCTGCAAGAGGTAGTAGAAAGTCCCTATAACTGATACAGCGGTAATCCCGCGTTCTCGCGCAAGCGCAACTTCGGGACAATGTTAAATTTTAATATTTTCACACAATTCTCTGAATATTTAGTATATACTGTGTTATTATACAAGATGAGAATAAGTTCGGTTGCAATGTTTGTTCATATTGAGGGTTACTTTCCTGTCGTTATTGGCAAGCTTCTCTCCGAAGTCTAAATCTCTACACATCTCTAAATTTGGGAGAAAATCTATGTCAATTTATGTAGGTAACTTATCCTACGAGGTCACACAAGAAGACCTATCTGAAGTTTTTAAGGACTATGGTACTGTCAAGCGAGTTCAGTTACCAACTGACCGTGAAACAGGACGCCCACGTGGCTTTGGGTTTGTAGAAATGAGTACAGAGGATGAAGAAACTGCTGCTATTGAAGCACTTGATGGTGCTGAGTGGATGGGTCGTGATATAAAAGTTAACAAGGCAAAGCCTCGTGAAGATAGAAGACCCGCTGGTGGAGGTTATAACCGCAGAGGTGGTGGTGGTCGCTACTAAATCATAAAAAACTAATTATTAGGGTTAATAGTTTGCTAACAAATGTTTAGCGGACAACCAAGGGGACATAAGTAGTAAAAACGTTGACAAGATTTTCTTGTAGACATTGGGAGATACCTCCTCAGTAGATAAGGTTTTACTGTGCATTGTTAGCAAATGTTAGCTACTCATAGTATCGGGCTAAATTAACTCCTATAATTGTTTAGTTTTGTAGAATTTGTTTTGTAGAATTTACTTTTGTAGTAGTAGGTTAGGAAAATAAATTATTGGTTTTCACCTAAATTTATCTATCAAACCTGCCTCTACTTCAAACTTTCATAGCCATCAGTTTTCGATCTAGAACTATCAAATAATCTCGCCCATAGTTACAATTTTCTAATAAGAGTTTGAGATTCTCTGGTAAATCTTGAACTATTTCTTGACTACAGGAACCGGCAGCTAAAGCTATAGTTGCCACTGTATCTACATCTCCTGTAAAATTAATACAATCCATTAATAAAGTACTCATTTTATCATTTCTTTGCACTGCAGTAATAGCTGCTCTAACACTCATCCAACCTTTAGAACCTACTTTTTGATTCCAAGCTTCTGACCAAGGTTTTCCCGGAACATGAGTTTCAATAAATTTTCCTAATTGGCTTTTTTTACCTAAGTTATAAATACAATAATGACTCATTAATGCTGGGGCGATCGCTGCATCAATTCCATCAGTAGTATTATGAGTAATAGCTGCTTGAATAGTTGCTTTTTGTTTGACTTCTTTAATGGTAGGAAAAATACCGATAGGAGCAGCTCGCATTGCAGCACCACTTTTGTCACTGGTCCAAGTTATTTCTGCTAAAAATTGTTTCCCAGTTTTGACTCGTTTTAAAAAGTCATAAAATTTTCGAGAATATCCTTCTCGTTCATCTCTTTTGAAAGCTTCAACAAATTTATTAGCTAAATTTTCTCGCGTCCAAGGTTCCCTAGAAATTATCATTTCGGCAATAGCAATGCTCATTTGAGTGTCATCTGTGTAGGAACCGGGAATAAGTTTATGGCGAGGGTGCTTCACATAATTAAATAGATTATTTTGTTGTTTAATTAACTCAATATCTGCATATTCAAAACCAGCACCATAAGCATCACCAATAGCAAGTTCTAGTAACATAATGAATTCAGTAAAAGCACGACAAAGATTTTGGCACGGATGTACGGATGATTAGACTCAGAATTTAGATAGATAATTTCTAATTATAATGATTTCAGACAAATTTTAGAGGAAATTATATCATGTGCCTCCTCCGGGGGAGCTACGAATTGCAGATAATCACTTATAATAAAGTTTTTGTTTGTAGTAGGGCTTCAGCCCGAACTGTAGATAAGGCTGAAGCCTTACTACGAACTTTAATTATAATAACTATTTAACCGAATATAATATTAGACAGAATTATGAAATTAATTAACTTGTTTGTCTGAGTCTCAAGTCAACTCTGATTAAAATTTATTTGTTGAACTAGCTTGTGAAGTTCTATAATAAAGGTAGGGTTAAACTCTACAAGCCCATCTGGTATAGATTGAAATCTAGGAGGGTCATTATGATTGAAATTATTTCCAATCAACCGGATAATATTCTTGCCTTTACTGCTCATGGCCAAGTGACAGGAGAAGATTACGAGTCAGTTTTGATTCCTGCTGTAGAAGCTAAGTTAAAAGAACATCGTAAAATACGCTTGCTTTATCATTTAGATAATGATTTTTCAGGATTTGATGCTAAAGCTTTATGGGATGATACGAAAGTTGGTTTTCAACACCTAACAGCTTGGGCAAAAATAGCGGTTGTCTCTGATAACAAATGGATTCTCGGAGCAACAAAATTTTTTGGATTTATCTGGCCTTGTCCTGTCAAAGTATTCGACAATAGTCATTTAGTAGAAGCCAATGAATGGCTCAAGGCTTAACAATCTTTTGTGTTGAAAAATATTATCGAACTAAACATTATCCGTAAGGTATGTTTTGAGGGAAAAAATAAACGGAAGTAGCTTTTTTGTTATTTCCGTTTTGTCATAAAATGCTAAATTTTCTTCTGGTTGAAAGTTATTGAATAGATTTATTGTAGGGTAAATCTAACAAAGGGATAGGGAACAGAGCAAAAGATGTAGCTATTTCCCACCATAGTAGTCAGTAATCAGTATTTAGAAGGTAAGGAAAAGAGCTTATCTTGTAGTATTTTTTGTGGAATTTGTATCAAAATTATTTATTTGGTTTGTTTGATATTTTTATATATATTAGATTCACTTTATTAGGACTATTAGGACTTACGCAGTACAACGTATTTTCGTCATTGCGACCGACAGGGAAGCAATCTCAAATCCTAGTTTTTCTGACCTCATACTTCAGTCCTGTTTATTATACTTAACTGATAGGCAAATCGCTATATTGTAAACTTATATCATTTTAAGTAGGTAGGCGTGAATAAACTTCACTATGCAACAAAATGTTTATGCAGCCCAAACTTTTGAGATTGCTTCCTTCCACTCCGTTCCAGTCCCAATGACATAGTGACATTTAATTACACTTGGCTACTTAGGTAAAATATTTATAATTAGGCTCGTTATTGTAAACTTATATTATTTTAAGTAGGTAGGCGTGAATAAACTTCACTATGTAACAAAATGTTTATGCAGCCCAAACTTTTGAGATTGCTTCCTTCCACTTCGTTCCAGTCGCAATGACATAGCGACATTTAATTACACTTGGCTACTTAGGTAAAATATTTATAATTAGGCTCGTTCTTGTGCTTTAGCGCCAGAGAAATATTTGGAGCGCTAAACCGCAACAACAAATTATGATATTACCTAAGTTAGGATAATTTTAAACAAACAATTTAAACAAATTATTATGAAGCAAATTGTAGAATTTCCTCTAGAAGATGGTGACTATATTCTGATCGAAGTAGATGCGCCTCCCCAACCAGTTGATGACCGTATTGGCATAACAGATGATTTGACTCGGAAGGCTAATAAAAGCTTTGATGCAGCCATGGAAAAAATTAAACCTGTGGCTAATACTATTATTAAAAAAGTCAGAAGTATGAATGAACCTGCTGATGAAGTAGAGGTGAAATTTGGGATTAAATTAAGTGCTGAAATGGGAGCAATTATTGCTTCTGGAGAGGCAGAAGTTAACTATGAAATAACTCTGAAGTGGCATAATAAATAATGAGTAGAATACTTGACTTTGACCATTCTATTGTCAGAATTTATTCTCAGTCAAACCAAGTAAAAGGGGCGGGTTTTTTAGTATCTAAAAATCAAATTCTGACTTGCGCTCATGTAGTAGCTTTGGCATTAAACATGACTGGTAATAGTGCCGAAATGCCAACCACAGAAGTTAAGTTAGATTTTCCCAAAGTTGCGCCAGGGAAATTTCTGACAGCTAAAGTAATTTTCTGGTTGCCTGTTAACCCACAGGCAGCTTTAGAAGATATTGCTGTTTTGGAATTAACAACTATTCCTAATAATACTTCCCCAGTAAGGTTGATGACTTCTGAGGAATACTGGGGGCATAATTTTCGTGCTTTTGGGTTTCCCAAGGGTAAGCAAAATGGTGTCTGGGCCAATGGCGTATTACGGGGTGGTACTGCTAATGGTTGGGTCCAACTAGAGGATATTGACAACACTGGTTATGCTTTGCAGGAAGGTTTTAGTGGTACTCCTGTTTGGGACGAAACTTTAGAGGGTGTGGTGGGAATGGCCGTTGCTGCGGAAAAACAACGGTTGGATACTAAGGCAGCGTTTATTATTCCTACTAATTTATTGATGGCAGCATGGCCTAAGTTACAGGAGCGGTTAATTGCTAGTTGTCCCTACAAAGGTTTGTTTGCTTTCCGGGAGAGTGATGCGGAATACTTTTTTGGGCGGGAGGCGTTCACTGACCAGCTTGTGGCAGCAGTGGCACGACAACAATTTGTGGCAGTTATTGGGCCTTCTGGTAGTGGTAAGTCTTCGGTGGTGTTTGCGGGGTTAATTCCTCGGTTGCGTTCTCAGCAGGGGTGGTTGATGGTAGACTTTCGTCCAGGCGATCGCCCGTTTTATTATTTAGCTGCTCAGTTGGTGCCTCTATTGGAGACTGAGATGAGTGAGACTATACAACTTGGGGAAATTAAACGACAGGCGCAGATGTTGCAAAGGGAAGAAATAGATTTGCCGGATGTGCTGAGGCGTATTTTGACCAAGCAAAACTTTTCTCGGATGTTGTTGGTGGCGGATCAATTTGAAGAAATTTACACTCTTTGTACTGACGGGGAAAAGCGGGTATTGTTTTTGGAAAGGTTGCTTAATGCAGTGGTAAATATTCCAGATTTGACTTTGGTTATTACTCTGCGGGCTGATTTTTTGGGGTATGCTTTGTCTGACCGTTTGTTGGCAGATGCTTTGCAAGGAACGATCCCCCCTAACCCCCCTTGGGAAGGGGGGAGTAGCAGAAGTGTGATTTTGGAAGGTGGAAGTATTCCCTCTAACCCCCCTTTGAATTTGCAGGGAAGTATCCCCCCCAACCCCCCTTTGAAAGGGGGGAGTAGCAGCAGTGTGACTTATTTTTTTGCACCGATGAATAGTCAGGAGTTGCGGTCGGTTATTGAAAAACCTGCGCAAAAGTTGGGGGTGCGGTTGGAGTCTGGGTTGACTGAACGGATATTAAAGGATGTGGAGCGATCGCCTGGTAATTTGCCTTTGTTGGAGTTTGCTCTGGAGCGTTTGTGGGGTAAGCAAAGCAATGGTCAGCTTACTCACGAAGGTTATGAGGAAGTGGGAGGGGTTGAGAAGGCGTTGGCAAGTTATGCGGATGATGTTTATGAAAAGTTGAGTGAGGCAGATAGGGAAAAGGCGGAACGGGTGTTTATTCAGTTGGTGCAACCAGGGATGGGAACTGAGGATACTCGCAAGGTGGCGACTCGTGCTGAGGTGGGGGCGGATAATTGGGATCTGGTGAGGCGGTTAGCTGATGCTCGGTTGGTGGTGACTGGGCGAAATGAAACTGGTGAGGAAACGGTGGAGGTTATCCATGAGGCGTTGATTAGAGAATGGGGAATGTTGCGGGGATGGATGGCGGTGAGTCGGGAGTTTCGGGTTTGGCAGGAAAAGTTGAAGGGTAGGTTGGCAGAATGGGAGGATAAGGATAAGGATGATGGGGCGTTGTTGCGGGGGTTGGTTTTGGCGGAGGCGGAGAAATGGCAGCAGGAAAGGTTGTCGGAGTTGAGTCGGGAGGAGCGGGTTTTTATTCGGTTGAGTTTGGAGTTGCGCGATCAGGAACGGAAACAACGACAGCGCCGGAGGCAGTTAACTGTTTTGGGGTTGATGGTTGGTTTGGTTTCTGGGGTGGGAATATGGGCGGAGTTTGAGAGGCGTGTGGAGTTTCAGAGGCGTAAAGCTTTTGAAAGTGAGCAAAGAGCGATCATTGGAGAGAAAAATGCTGAAATGAGATCTGAAATAGCCACCTTAGAATCTGGTTATCAAAGCTTAGAAACACAGTTAGAACTCATCAAGCTTGGGAAAAAATTAAAGAAACTGCAAGATCAAGATGATGGTCAGCTCAAACCTGACATCCCTTTTAAAACAGCAGGAATAGTACAAAAAATGAGCGACTGGCGTGAATCTAACCGCCTAGAGGGGCATCAGGATGCGGTCATCAGCGCAGAATTTAGCCCCGATGGTGAGTTGATAGCTACTGCAAGTGCTGACAAGACAGTGAAACTGTGGAAACCAGACGGCACCCTGGTGAAAACTCTCTCAGGGCATCAGGATGCGGTCATCAGCGCAGAATTTAGCCCCGATGGTGAGTTGATAGCTACTGCAAGTGGTGACAAGACAGTGAAACTCTGGAAACTAGACGGCACTCTGGTGAAAACTCTCTCAGGACATCAGGGTTGGGTCTACAGTGCAGAATTTAGCCATGATGGTAAGTTGATAGCTACTGCAAGTGCTGACAAGACAGTGAAACTGTGGAAACCAGACGGTACTCTGGTGAAAACTCTCTTAGGGCATCAGGATGCGGTCTACAGTGCCAAGTTTAGCCCCGATGGTGAGTTGATAGCTACTGCAAGTGATGACAAGACAGTGAAACTGTGGAAACGAGACGGCACTCTGGTGAAAACTCTCTTAGGGCATCAGGGTTGGGTCTACAGTGCAGAATTTAGCCATGATGGTAAGTTGATAGCTACTGCAAGTGGTGACGGCACAGTGAAACTGTGGAAACCAGACGGGACTCTGGTGAAAATTCTCTCAGGGCATCAGGATGTGGTCTACAGAGCTGAATTTAGCCCCGATGGTGAGTTGATAGCTACTGCAAGTTATGACAGGACAGTGAAACTGTGGAAACCAGACGGCACTCTGGTGAAAACTATCTCAGGACATCAGGATAGGGTCTTCAGCGCAGAATTTAGCCATGATGGTGAGTTGATAGCTACTGCAAGTGCTGACAAGACAGTGAAACTGTGGAAACCAGACGGCACTCTGGTGAAAACTATCTCAGGGCATCAGGATAGGGTCTACGGAGCAGAATTTAGCCATGATGGTAAGTTGATAGCTACTGCAAGTGCTGACAAGACAGTGAAACTGTGGAAACCAGACGGCACTCTGGTGAAAACTCTATATTCGGTCTACAGTGCGGAATTTAGCCCCGATAGTGAGTTGATAGCTACTGCAAGTTATGACAGGACAGTGAAACTGTGGAAACGAGACGGCACTCTGGTGACAACTCTATCAGGGCATCAGTCTTGGGTCTACAGTGCGGAATTTAGCCCCAATGGTGAGTTGATAGCTACTGCAAGTCGTGACAAGACAGTGAAACTGTGGAATTTCAACATCGATGACTTACTCAAGCATAGTTGTGACTGGGTGCGTGACTATTTGAAAAATAACTCCAATGTGAAAGAAGAATATCGCGGTCTTTGTGACAACATCGACTGAAAATTAACTAAACAGTTTATCTCGGCGTTGCATAAATGCGGGATGATTTTAATAGTTTTGTGGAATGGGCATCTTGCCCGTTACTGATATTTTCGGACAGGCAGGATGCCTATCCCACTTAATATTCATCCCTTAATTCAGCAACGCCGTTTATATCTGTTACCTTTAGCTGAACAGTCGTCATTACGACCAAAGGGAAGGAATCTCACACCACCCTTGAGATTGCTTCCTTCCACTCCGTTCCAGTCGCAATGACCTACAACAACCTTGCTTTTGACTTTTAAGTTTTGACTTTTGACTTTCATTTGATTTATGTCACCAGACTAATATAAATTAAAATAATCTAACTATATAAACTACCTAAAATGCGCTCTTACTCATTAACTGCCCCTGCTAAAATTAATCTCTATCTGGAAATTATCGGCGATCGCCCAGACAACTATCACGAATTAGCAATGGTCTTGCAAAGCATTAGTCTGGCGGATAAAATAGATATTCGTTCTATTGGGATTGAGACTATTGTGGTGCGATGTGACCATCCCCTAGTTCCTCCAGATGCAAGTAATATTGCTTACCGAGCAGCTTCCCTGATGAGCAAACAATTTCCAGATGTATTTGCTCGATACGGTGGCATTGAAATTACTATCGATAAACATATTCCTGTGGCAGCAGGGTTAGCAGGAGGTTCCACAAATGCAGCAGCAGTATTAGTTGGTTTAGATTTAATGTGGGAACTTGGTTTAACTCACGGGGAGTTGCAAGAGTTGGGAGCGCAGTTGGGTTCAGACGTTCCTTTCTGTATTGGTGGGGGAACTGCGTTAGCAACTGGGCGGGGTGAAGTGCTTTCCCCACTGCCAAATTTAGACCATATTTATGTGGTTTTAGCTAAATACAAAAGTCTCTCTATTTCTACACCTTGGGCGTACAAAACTTATCGTCAACAGTTCGGTGATACTTATGTCACTGATACAGAAAGTCAGGAAAATAGTAGGCAAAGAGTACATTCTGGACCAATGGTATCGGCGATCGCTCACCACAACCACACGGAAATTGGCAAACTATTACATAACGACTTAGAAAAGGTAGCTTTACCAGAATATCCCCAATTATTAAAATTAAGAGAAGCTTTTGCCTCCCAAAATGTATTAGGTGCTATGATGTCTGGGTCAGGACCAACTATGTTCGCTTTAACAGAATCTCAATCTCAAGCAGAGGAAGTTGAGGCAGCAGTAAAAGGGAAAATGGCAGACCCCGATCTAGAATTCTGGATAGCACAGTTTAATTCTAGTGGTATTAGTATTGCACATTGATATTAGGAGTCAGGAGTCAGGAGTCAGGAGTCAGAATTAATATCAAATATTATGTTTTAAATAATTAATATTGTAGGTTGGGTTGACGTTAGGAAACCCAACAAAAATCAGAATTCAGGGCGTTGCTGAATTAAGGCATGAATATTAAGTGGGAACAGGCAAGATGTCTATTCCACAAATATTAAGAAACAGGCAAGATGCCTATTCCACAAAACTATTAAAATTATACCACATTACTAATAATTAAAATGACAAATTCTACTTCCAAATCAAACAAAAAATCTACTCCTAAAGTGAACCCTTTACAATGTTTAGCGAGTTCTATAATTTCTGGTGGATTAGCAACACTTGCCTATTTATTGATGAAATCAATTGCTGAGACATTTGCTAGGAAACCGATTATTTCAGATAATGTTTTTGTGGTGAATATGTCTACTGCTGTTCGTACTTTAGTAGTAGGAGTTATTGCTTTTGCCGCCTGTATGTGTGCTATGGTTACTGTAGGTTTAATTGCCTTAGCTATACAAACTCTAATTCAGGGATTTAGCAATAAAGAAATGCCTCCGAATGAAGGTTGAATTAGGGAAGAGGAAAAAAGGCTTTAGTTATCTAGGATAGAAGGAAGAATTCTTGAACAAAAAAGATAAATAATGATAGATATAGCTATCTAAAATGAATTAGAGAAGCTCTTGATTTCAAGCCTCCTACTAAAGTATGAGATACTGTTAACTAATAACTGAAATTACCAATATGTTTGAGAACTGCTAAAACTTGCTCTAGTTCATTTTCTCTGTCAATAGACAAAGCATAAGAACGACCATATATGGGAACATTTGCTTTTTGAAGTTTAACAAAAACAAACTCTCTACCATTAATAAGAAAACCAAACTGTGGCTTATTATTTTGAGAGTCTTTCAACATATAAGCTAAAGCTTGAGGTAAAGCTTCCATAACATCAAACTTGGTACTTTTTGATTCAATAACCAGTATCCAAAGTCTGTTTTGTACAACTAAAATATCTATTCTACCTCTAACAATTAAATCATTATCTTCAGCAGAAATTTCCACAGAAGTTTCTGTTCTTATAGAAAAGGGGGGTTGAAAAAATCCAGCTAAATCTAGTAAGGGCGATAAAATAACCATTTTGACTCCCTCTTCCAATAAAGGGCGACGATTAACTAAGTTAAAATAGTTACTGCGAACTCTTTCTAGACTACGTTTTTCTTCATCGCTTAAAGAAGGTAAATTTTCTTGCCATTCTGGGAAAAATTGGCGATCGGTTGTTAGTTGTAGCCCAAAGTTTTCTTGTAGTTGTTCTAGAGTAATATCTTGAGCTTGAATAGTTTGAACCATAATAAATCATTTCTATTTTCAGAATAATTTATGCTATTTCCTCTTTTTTTTGAAATAGTATTACTTTTTACTTAGCACTTAGAAACTGTTTGTAAAGTTATAAAAACCTTTCTCCTACGAGGATAAAGGCTTTGAAACCCCCATTGTCTTGTAGGGAAGGGGGGCAGGGGGGTTAGGTTTTTAGGATTCATCCGTCTATTACAGAATAGGTAATTATTAATTATTGAAAAGCTGAATTAAACCTTGGTCAAAAATATGATTATTAACATCAATTCCCCTAACAATTAAACGGTCATCATAAACATCAAAAGCAGCAAAACTAAAATCACTTGTAGAATATTCAGTCCACTCTGATCTATCTACAAGACGTTGTTTTGCTCCAGCACCACAGGTTAAATAAGTAGTACCATTTATTGGGCGAGTTCTTTCATAATCATGTTCATGTCCGTTAATATAAACCTGCACTTGATACTTTTTAAATAGGGGAGTTAAAATATCAATAAATTTTTCATTTAAGCCATACATTCCAGAAGAATAAATTTGATGATGACCAAATACTATTTTCCAGGGTGCTTTACTGTTACTTAGTTCTTTTTCTAGCCAATTTAATTGAGCTTCCCAGTCAGCATTAATATTGGTATCTAAGGCAAAAAATTGAATTGGTTGATACTCAAAAGTATAGTATCTTCCTGCCATATTAAAATTTGGATATTCTAGTTCCCACTCTCCATTATTACTTCTAAGATCATGGTTGCCCAGACAGGCGTAAAATTTTACTTTATTGTCTAATAAAGCTTTGTATGGTTTCTCAAAAACATCGCCAATTTTTTCAATTTCTCCATCTTCATAGATATTATCTCCACCAAGAATTACAAAGTCAAAAGGATATTGTAAATAATAGCGTCTCATAGCTTCAGCTACAGCAAATTGCTCTTTGCCTCCTGTACCAGTATCGGCAACAGAAACAAACCGAAAAATAGGATTAGTTTTGAGAGAGGAAAAATTATACCGTTTCACGGAAGTTAAAAGTCAAAAGTCAAAAGTAATATTTTATCAGGTCAAAATTTTGACGCTACAGTAATTTCAGGAAATTATTTCATCTCTATTTCACATCTAAAGTTTGAAACTATTTATAACATTCTTTTTTCACG
>JAAUYL010059918.1_pt1 | contig 18141 bp, 10 predicted proteins | sample 7278011 | NCBI WGS metagenome assembly JAAUYL01 (sample SAMN14350225, study PRJNA611818) | marine sediment metagenome | isolation source: surface marine sediment (1.8m) | place: French Polynesia: Moorea | collected 2018-08
CGAAATGTCCGGTGATTCACAGATTATTCTGTATTAATTTGAACGAAATTCCTCTCGCAAGCATCCCTTAAACATATCGAAATGGGCCAATGACGAGCAATCGTCTTGTTTCTGTAAATGTAAACAACAACAACAACAAAACAATAATCAACAACAACAAAGAATTCATATTATTCTGGCTAATTTTCAAAGTTCACAAATTGCAGGGCCTTTGCAAACTGGAGCAGGGTGCAATGCTTGTTGTGTTTTTTTAACATGACAAAAGCTTCAATTTTCCGCCAAAAAACGTCGAACACAATTAAAAAGTAGAGATACCACCAATTTTGAGAATTGCCAGTGCTTTTTACACTAAAATACGTGGCTAATTTGCCTGAATGTGGGCAGAAAATGAGCTGCCATTTTGTATGGGTAACTTGTGATTGCTTGTCACGGGACACTTACCCGACTGACACTGGTTTTCCAGATAATCTGTTCCCTGTTTGGACACGAAAGATTCTGGAGCTGTATAGCGATCCTCCTCACTCAAATGGCATTCCTTTCTAAGATGATCATAGCTGGCGGATTTGCAATCAAACCGGTTTTCGCTCAAGCAAAGATCTTCGCAGTCGGTCTTGGACACATCCCTGACCGTCTCCCTGATGCTTGTCCTAAGCTCTTTGTCCACGAACCGTTCAAACGTCCAAAGGGCATTGCATGATCGACCTGAAAAAGAGTCGAACTTAGGAAATCCTAAGGCCAATGGCTAGGATTTGGTCGATCTAGAAATCTTGCTAGATCTTACCCTGAAGGCAGATGCCCTCAAAGAAGGAGACTCCTGAGCTTGGCCTCAAGTTAAACAAGTTGTTCTCAGAGTTCTTGGTGACGCTCTGGCACTCATTTCTGTTGTAGTCCATGTTGAATCCCATACACCTGGAATCTGCTTCACATCTTCCGTTGCAATCAGCAATTATACCACCATCCCGGTCGCTGAATAACCGCGTCGGATTTCCACGGATAAGTTCATAACCGGTAGTTTTCTCATAATGAAGTTTCCCCGAGGCGCAGCGTCGTTCTGCAATCAACCGTTCACTCCTTGCTTCAGTAGAGTCTTTGAAAGAAAACAAGGCCGTCACCCAAGGTGCATAAAACAAAGAGGTGCTGGAAGAAGAGGCTCATCCATGTTTTGTTTACCTTGAGGCAAAAGTGGTCGATTGCCAATGGTGGAGAACGTATTGGAGCTGCTGCTCGTATCAAGTTCAAACGAGGGCCTGAATCTGCCGCCATTTTGCGGAGAGCAATTCCGTTGGTAATAATCGGTTCCAGGCCGGTTCTGGAGAAAATTGTGACGGATTTTGTTTGAAAAAAAATCTGTTAAACCGCTATCTAAATCGCTCGCTTTTTCTATAAATCAGAGCAGCCTATCTTAAACCGCAACGATTTGGTTTTGCGCTTGGTGTTGATTTTAACGATTTTTCTCTTGGATTTTTTCAAGTGTGAAAAAAGTAAAACTCACCTGCAAAGCTCCATCTTCTGCGCTGGCTGAAAAACGGCAAGAAAAGAGAACAGTGATCAAATCAATTCATCTGTAACGCATAGATTTTAGTAGTTTTTTCAGATCTTACGTAAAGAATTTGCTACTCGATTGTAAAAGGATGCCATTTTAGGGTTTATTAATCTGCTAAATCCCATGTAGGTGGGTTAATAACTTAAGTACTATCTAGATTATTGAGGAAAAAACAAGGAAATATGAGGAAACACAATTATTATTACCTCTGTCGTCTCCACTGATGAAGCATTGGTTAGCTGACGAGTAAAACGCGAATGACCGGCAGATAAATTGCTCATAGTAGGTACACTGAACTTCACAAGCAACCTCGTCCTTGATGTTGTTCACAATCGTATCCAGATATCTAGGATAGGCATTCTCAGTCCTCTCATATGGACAATCCAGATCCCCTGTAAATGTTATGAATTCAGAGCTGTGCAGGTCAAAAAGGTCAAGCCTTACCTGTTGTGATGCAACCATTTTCCAAGTAATCAACGTTTCTAGCGGCTCGCATACTGCCCGGCTTGGTTCTCCTGGTCTCCCTGCTCAGCACACATTTGTAGCTTGCACTATTATACTCTGCTGACCTGCAAGGAAATCCTCGCTCCCTTAGGCAATACTCTTCACAATCTCTTCTTGATGCGACATTGTTTAATTCCTTGGTATTGTAGCCTTCCAACTCCATGTTGGGAATCCTTTCAAAGGCCCAAGCTTTGTCTATACAACCGGAAATCTCCCCTCGCAGACAGATCTTCTCAAAATAATTCGTTCCATCCCGAGGAGCCAGAGTATCGCCTCTTCCCTGAAAAAACAAAACAGTCACTTTAAGTATTTGTACTTTCATTTTCCATTAATTTAATTAAAGCTTTTCATGGAACTGACATGACATGTCTAAGAAGGAGTAGGTGTAATTATTACCAATGTGGGTAGAAAGGTTCTTTTGTTTACGTAAGCACCTCAATTACTGATAACAATTACAAATTGCTCATACTAAAATAGGACTCCAAAGGAGATTGCAAGCAGTAAGCCTATTTGCTCATTCGGTTAAGACCTTTTTTGTTGAACTGTCATAATATAACAAAATGTCTTTGACATTGTTGCCAATCCAGGATTGGAAACCGACTTTTGACAATTGGTTTCTGGTCATTTCCGGTATAATGGCATTCCTTAATTTTATCACAAACATGTGGAGTGCTTGCAAGATTTGGAAGACCTTCAACTTGAACATGGCTCCGTACCTGATGATCTTTTTGGATGCTGGCAGCTGTGCTATTTCTGGTTTGGGAACTGGAATTGTGACAATTCTATACTTGGCAGACATTGACCTGTACAATCAGATTGGTTGCAGTGTCCTTGTCTTTGGCTACTACGTCAGTAACTTCCTTGGACAAATGATCTACAGTCTCTTGAGCATCACCAGGTAAGAAAGAAAACAATTTTCCTCAATGCCAACCAATGATTGGTCTTTGCTTCTAGGTTTCACAGGCTCGCCAAAGGCAAGCCGATTGGAATCAACAGCTTCTATTGGACAGGATCCATAGCCTTGACAATCCTAGTCATCCTCTATTTGGTCAGCTACGTAGGAATTTCAATCAGTTTTGATTTGAAATCCGTGATCTTCTATGAGTTCTGTGCCAAAGGCCAGATAAATAGCTCTCCTACTAAGTTTTTGCTATTGCTGGCTCTTCCAAATCAAGTCTCCAGCTTCCTACCCCTGATTTATGACATCAAAACCTACAGGTTTATTCAAAGCCATACAAAACCATTAACAGATACTACTTCAAACAATCAAGGTTAGTCCATCATTGAATATAAAATCAGTAAATTCTATACTTATTAATTGGCTTCAACTTTGTTTCAGGTCAAATGCTGAACCCCAAAATACTTCAAATCCCGCTAAGAGCCACACTGTTTTCTACAGTGGCTGCGCCAATATCACTGTTCTACAGCATCACAGCTGCTAGTCAACTGAAGAGTACATTTGGCAAGGCTTACGCAACTTGGTTCTTTGGATATGCCCTGACAATGGTCAGGAATCCAATTGTCACCAATATGGCTTTCAAAGCTAACGAAGAGAACAAAGCAGAGTCAAAGGCTAGCAAAAGAGAGCAAGCCAGGGAAGTGGAGATAAATGAAGCCCTGGAAATGAGGGAACTCAGAAAAGGAACAGTCAAATATTGAATAATCTTTTTGTTTGTGATGTACATAAAAATGAAAATTGAAATAAATTGTTGCTCTCTGGCACATTGAGACGTCAAAGCAACCCACCCACCTAGAAAATTGGATTTGATAGGGATCATTTGAGTTAAGGAGTCAAGATAAAAACACACCTTCAAATTCACAAAAATGAATCCTTTCTTTATTGGAATACTCTGGACCATCAGCCTTTTTGGCCTTGCCAGTAACTGTTGGTCTGCGTACAAGATATGGAAAAACTTCAATCTTTCTTTTGCTCTGTACTTGGTATTGTTCGTCAGCTCAGCTTTTACCAGTTTGTGTCTTTTTGTGTCAAACTTGGGACTCCTAATCCATCTTTTGGATCCAGAATTCCAAGGAGTCTTTCAATGCCACATGATGAGTAGTCCAGCTTTTATGGCTTACTTTTCTGGAGGACTCAGCCTTTGTGTAGTCAGTGTGATGAGGTAAGAATCAAATTAACGCTGCCTTTTCTAACCTGGCAGAACATTGATTTGAAATTACAGACACAAGATTGTCAGGTCGAACAATCAAGTGAACCCAACCTACACATCTATTGCTATTCTAGTGACTAGTTTTGTCTACGTTCCATTAGTTTTATGGATTCTTGAACTCCTACAGGCAACAACCATGCCATTCCTGGTCTACTGCAAGTATGGCACAAAATCAAGCAGGCCCTCTCTGATATTACAGCTGTTCCTTGCGATTCCTAACATATCATTCAATTGTTTGCCATTTATATTTGACTTGAAAACCTACAGATTCATCCACAGTAACACCTTTCCCAGCAAGAAACCACCTGAAGTTGGAGCAAATGCGAACGTAAACCAGTCTGTAAAGGCTCAAAAGATGCTCGGTCTGGAGTTGGATCAAGAGAATGAGCTATTACAAGTTCCTTTGAAAGCAACTCTTCTGTCAGCTGGGATTGCCTTGCCTTCAGTTTTGCTCTATTTGACTGTTTGGCAATTTGTAGATCTAAAACACTTTAAAGTCTTTGCCACTGGAATCTTGGCTTTTACGCTGACTTCTCTTAGGATGCCTATTGTTGCATTTTTGGTGTTCCAGCAAAATGAAATTAACAAGCGAGCCATTTCAAAGCATGAACTAAGAGAAAAACGGAGGCAGGTCGAGATTTCACATGCTAAAATGAGAAGAAGGAAGCCAACATGCCAACTTACTATCGAAGACATTGAGCAAGAAAGCAAGTTCCCTGACAAAAGTGAAGATCCAACCAGACCATCCTCGACCACTCTTAGAGCATCAAGCTCAATTCTGTCACACACCACATGTATTCCATTGGAAACTCAAGTGGAAGTACACTGAATATCTAATTTAAAAATAATGACTTTTTCAACTGTTTTTGGAAATTGTAGGGCTGGTAATCTGAAATAGTCTTAAGTACAAAATAATTTGCAAGCAATCTTTTGTCCGCCCACCTTAACGCCTGCCAACCTTGCATGTCAAGCATCTGCTTGCAGCCAATTAGGCAAAAGCCTCAAACACAAATCAATGGTCTATATCTGACTTTCCTGTTTGCTCTTTGGTAGGAAAAGACTGCTAAAGAACCTGGAAAAACATAATGTTTTGAAAAGGCAAAGGAATATTCTGTATATCTTTTCAGTAGGTGTGTACTGCCAAAGCAATATTTGTAAGTTTTTAAGGCTCAAAATTTTTACCGCTCTTGAATTTATGATATTTATCTACCCACACACTTGAAAAACAGCAGGGATATTTGGATAATGACGGACGTTACAAATGCCTGCCGGTTACCGTAGGAAATTTATGTAAACATAATTGACTTAGTGTCAAGAGCCATACAAGTTTGAGGAGACAATAAATGAACACAATTTTAATAATAATGGATTCTTACTTTATTGGTATTCTTTGGACCATTAGCCTTTTAGGCCTTCTCTCAAACTGTTTGTGTGCGTTCAAGATTTGGACGAGCTTTAATCTTGGCTTTGCTCTATACTCGATACTTTTTATGAGTTCTGCCTACACCAGCTTGTGCCTGTTTGTGTCAAATTTGGGGCTTGCAATCCATCTTTTGGATCCCGATTTCAAGGGAGTATTTCAATGCTACTTTATGGGCAGTCCAGCATTGATGGCTTACTTTTCTGGTGGCCTTAGCCTTTGCCTTATCAGTGTCATCAGGTAAGGTTAAGCTATGACTATACAGAAGCAGAAAAGCTACAGTATAACTTTACAGGCATAAAATAGTTCTTGATGGAATTGAGGTCAACTCTAAATATGCTTCAAGAACCGTGGCTATCTTGATTGGGAGTTTTGTCTATGTTCCAATCATATTTGTGGTTGTTGAGGTCCTTGATGAAACAGCAATGTCGTTTTTCGAATACTGTAAAAATGGCACGACTTCAAGCAAGCCTTCCCCTATATTACAATTAGCATTCTCACTACCCAATCTGGTGTATTCTGGATTGCCAGTGGTCTTTGACTTGAGAACCTACAGATACATTCACAGCCACACTTTTCCAAGGAAAAATCAGTCACAGCAAAATGGTAGTGCCAATGTGAACCAGTCTGTCAAGGCTCAGAAAATGTTAGGTTTGGAGTTGGAGCCAGAGAAACAGCTATTGCAAATTCCACTGAAAGCTACATTGCTTTCAACTGGGATTGCTTTGCCGTCATTGTTAGTCTACCTGACTGCTTGGCGACTCCTGGATCTGAAAGACTTGAAAATCTATTCCACCGGAATCTTGGCTTATTGGTTGATTTCTGTAAGGATGCCCATAGTGACATTTTTGGTGTTTCAACAAAATGAATCTAACAAACGAGCAATTTCACAAAGCGAGCTCAGGGAAAAGCGAAGACAGGTAGAGATTGAACTAGCAAAAATGAATAGAAAGAGGAGAGGAAGACAGAATTCCAAGATGGTTTTAGAAGACATTGAGTTGGAATCTAACATAGACAATGAGCAATCCCATGGATCATGTAACAGCGAGGCTACCACAAGGCCCTCCTCAGCCGTGTTTACAATAACATCCACTGTCGTACCTTGTATAAATAATCACCCTGATTTTCAATTTAAAACTGAAGTGGAAATACATAATTAAAGGCTTATTAGGTTTGATAATCAGTGCCTTAGGATTGTATCATCCGCTTATTCAGGCATATCCTTTTCAGGCTTACTTAATTTAACTATATAAAGGCAACTTTGTTTTATGAAAGCAAGGGAATTTAACAGGAGAAGCTAGTTAGTAAGTATTTCATCCTTTTTAATTTCCCCCATCAGTTTTAAAGGCACTCCAAGAGGATCTGAGATCTGAGTACAAACTTATTATCTACTTGAGTTCCAAAAGTGAGCAATTTCGTAACGCCCTAACGCTTGAACATGTCTAAGTTATGAATGTTCTAATAGCAGTTCTTAATAATATCTGGACAACGAATTTAGTCACTTTAAAAGCAATGGATTCGTTTTTTAGCGCCATCATGTTGGCTTTAAGCGTTTTTGGACTTTGTTTGAACCTCTACTGCTCCTGGAGAATCTGGAAGACATTCAATTTGAATCTAGCCTTGTACCTGATCCTATTTGTCAATTCCTTTTTGACTTTCCTGGTTTTAAGTGCATCATTTGGTGGTTTCTTAGTGGAAATGCTTAGCTATAAACACGATCAAAAGTTGACTCTTTGCTCAGTGATAATCCTTCTGCCAGCAATTGCATTTTTCACTGGAGCATTAAGTGATACTTTGATCAGCATTCTCAGGTATGCTTAATGAAATATAGTGATTTTTAAGTACTTACATTGTTTGTTACAGGCATCTGATTGTCACTTCTGGAATAGAAAACAACCAGTCGCTTTTGATCATGGCAAAAGGGGTTATTGGTGGTTGTATCTTCTACGTTCCAACAGTTAACCTAATTTTGTTTCTTCAGAAAAGGCCACTGCTTCCGGCTTTCGAATATTGTAGGACTGGAGCATTAAGCATAGGAATCGATCCATTTTTACTAACATTTTACATGTTACCCTGCCTTGTCTTTGCCATCATTGCTGTTGTGTTTGATTTCAAGACCTACCGGTTTGTCTACAATAAAACATCTCCAGGTCCTTTGGCAAACGACCAACAACGAATCAAAGGCTATGAAAAAAACTGGTTATACCACTAAAGGCAACCATAATATCAACCATCATTGCCCTCTTGTCCTTTGTTTTGAACATCATAGCTAGTAAAATGACAGACATTGGTTTGGTTTCAGTCTATGTTATGGGAATCATTGCTTGGACAATCACCGGGATCAGGATGCCAGTTGTAACTCTAATGGCATTTCAAGCAAATGAAAGTAACAAGGCTGCATCAAGACAAGAGTTAAAGGAGAAGAGAAGACAAGTGGAACTGACTTTTGCTCTACAACGACGTCGTCAGCAAAATTTCAGGAAAGTCCAATCACCAGACCTTGATGACAATGTCGTTACAATCTCAGAAGCTCCTACCCGGCCATCTTCGGCAGCTCTAGACATTTCAATTGTCGGACTTACCTGAGTGTTTCGGTCCATCTTGAAGCATCTTTGACCGCCATAATCCAACGAAAAGGCAGGACAATCAGATCCAAGACCTGAGCAGAGATTGGAGCAATCCAGCGTTATTCCAGGAGATTGGGTGTTCAAAGTCAGTGGCTCCTGTTGTGCTGTCCTCAAAAAGTGTCCCGTTGTCTTTTCATACGTAAAAATGCCTCCATCGCAGGTACCTGAAATGTAAACAATGAAAAGCAGGATTTTAGCTTCCTTCTTCTTAATCAAGGATTAATTGAAAACAGACGGCAGACCCCCTGTCCAAAGCATTTAAAGTTCATGAATGGCATCAGCAGCATATTGTTTTGTTTTTGGTTTGCACTTTTTGGCCAATGTATGTAGAATAATAATAAACGAGAATGCTTTTTGGACAGTGAAAACTGTGATTTGTCATTTCTGGAACTGAAAAGTTATGCTTAAAACCAGGACAGTTCAGTGTCACAAGAATCACTGATGCATGGATTTGAAAAAGATTTTAACCCTAAAATACCCAGAAGTCTTACATTTCAATACTTTGCAAAGGAAAATTAATATTAACACCATTATAAATAGGCCTAGTTCTGGGCTCTAAAAGAGTAAATTAATGTACACAAAGTCAATCTGGGTCTGGTTTTTGTATCAATTGTGCAATTCTATGGGAGCTTTTTAAGCCAACCGAGACGGTGCTTGCTTTGACACTGTGCATTATATTGCGAGTACACTTCGGGCCGCTCCGCTCCATTGTCTTTTGTTCTCCGCATTGTGTTCCAGCTCGATAAATCACGGCCTTGGACATCTAAGTTCAATTGTTTTAAATGGTTTTGCGAGCTCAGTGTTAACCATTGAAAACAAAACCAACGGAAGTGTACAGCTTTGCAAACCGCGAAAAAAGGGGGCGAACTTAATGAGGGAACTCACTTCTTGTGCAGACTTTTTCCTTGTAGACCGCGCCAATCTCGACCGGTTGGGGGACGTCTGTTAAGGTCGACGAATCGTCTCCGCTCAAGTAGCAACGGTCGCCCTTTTGAGCGTAGCTCCTGAAATAGTCGGGATTGTTCAGGAAAACTCGGGATTGTCCGGGAAATCTTAGGATTTTCAAATATTTACCTGCAGTTGAAAGCTCTCGCGTCGTCGCAAAATCGCTCGCAATCCTGAGAAGACCTTGAAAACAAAATGTCATCCATTGCAACCACTGTCACGTCTTGTTTGGCACTTGTGTAAGAACAGTCTGGCAACGCTGTAAACAAATAAAAAGTGGCTTTTTAAGTACTGAAAAGAGCCATATAGTATCTACGATTAAAGCCAAATCAAAGCCCCGAACATGTCAGGAAATATTCAGATAAATATGTCAACGACTTAAGGTCACACAAATTGCACTTTGATATCTGGCAACGCTGTCACCAATCACTAAAAAATCATTAGCAAAAAGTGCCAAAATAATTATGACATGTCGAGGTCAGTTTGCTAAAGGTCAGTACCATTATAAGTATTTGACCAAAAACCTTGATCTGCTTGTTTGTTTACCTTTGGAGCATTGGTTCTCAATGTAATCCACTCCGACAAGATTCGTATTAAAAGCTTCCGGTTGCGTTCTTCTGTCCTCTCTGCTAAGGGCACAGACCTGAAATCATAATACATAATGCAGAAGCTCCCCTTGTACACGGGGTTGACCGTGGACACGTTGGTGTCGGTGCTCACCTTCTTCTCGAAGTTGTACTCGGCGGACCTGCACTCGAACCCGGTTTCCAAAAGGCATAACCTCGCGCATTCGTTCCGTGACTCGATGCCATCAATTCTCTTATGATCGAGGCCGTCGAGGCCAGCATTGATCACGCGCTCGAAAGCCCAGCCTCTTTCAGGGTTACACAATTTGTCAAACTGATTCTGTCGCACTGCAAACGTAAACAAACCAAGTGACAATTTTCTCCAGTTGTCAAAGTATTTTTGATGTATGGCGAGGTTGCCTGATCCGATATTTTGAAGGTTATATTTTATTTCTTACCTCCTCTAAGGCAAATCTTTTCAAAGAAGTTGACAATAGAGTCTTTCTCGAGCTTTTTCCTCCCCGATCGCGAGTTGAGGTCGACGTCGTAGCTCTGGCAGCGGCTGTTTACATAATCTGGAAAAATGTAAACAAAACAATGCTGGTTAATTTTCATCCAGCCATGTTTCTTTCTAGAGAGGGCAAAAAAGGTCGTTGACTCTGAGTAGTCTGAGCTCTACGGTTTTGGTATTGTTGCTTACTTTTTCACCCGCAAGCTCTCGTGACTTTTGGTTATGTCAAGGAACCACTAAACTTTGTTTACATTTATACAATCACGTGGTTAACGATGCAAGAAAAAAGGGACTTTTTTTGATTCGCTCTTGTATACAATTTGACATGACTGTGCTTCATCACGGCTGACTGGCTTTCTTAGGAAAATTACTTCCCTGTAAAAAAGTAGTGGCGACAAATCAGACCATATTTACAGAGAAATCTCGAGATTTTGCCGGAAAATTCTTGGATTTCTAGGCCTGACGATAACGGTAACGTTTCTTATCATATTAATGTTGCTTACAAAAAATAATATTACAGGTGGAAAAGGCAGAAGAACCTCCACTGAGGCCACAAAAAGTCTGCACGAAAGAACTGAACCAACTTTGTTTACATTTGTGACACTTTTTCCGAGTATTGTTGTTTTGTTTACGTTTTCAGCTTTTTTAAGAATGCATAAAGAATGACGACGGAGAGACTTAATAATTTCATGCTTCAAAAGTCAAATGGTTCTATTGGTTTTAATATCAAAACCGCTTAATCAAAAATGCCATCAAAGCTTGATGTGTCTGGAATGTGCTCTATTTTCGAATAAAAAAGAAATGTTTCTTATTCGAAATTGTTTTTAATTTTACGAGCTTTTTCTTACTTACACCCCACGGAAAATAAACGATAAAAAACTTGTTCCTTGGCAACAAAAAAGTCGCCAGTTTTTAGGACTTTCGTACTTTTTTTACAAAATAAGTAATTTAAATTCAATTAGGAATTAAAACAATTGGTTAATTTCTAACCGAATTAATCAGGAAGCGTACATATTTTCTGCGGCTGCAAAAACGCGTTCCGCTAAAAACCACCATTTACATGTATACATTTGTTTATTGCATGCAGCGTTGCAAAAATCTGCAAAAGTGTGTCCAGAACTGTGCACGAAAAGTCACCACTTGATTTCAGGAAACGGCCAGAATGCCAGTATTTAGGTGGTTGGAAATGTGCACCAACTAACAACGCCCTTGTCACAGTACCAATGTCATCTGTTGCCATTTAAAGAAATAGATGACAAGAGCACCTGGTCCTCCCCTTTTTCTTACGAAAAAAGCCAAAAATCTATAAACAATTTGTCCGCCTTTTGTGAGGCTTTCTCACTCCCTTATTTACACTACAGAAAGGGCAATCAACTCTGGTATTGTCAGTTTTGACATGGAATGAAAACAAACATTTTCAGGATTCCGGTTTGGACTTGTCTAAACTTGTCTGAACTTGCCTACGGTGAAGGTGGAGCAGGCGGAGGATTGCTTGCAAATGGCAATGCAGTCTCTGGTAACGCTGGCGCCCAATTGTGTCAGCAATCCCCTGACATTGCAGTCTCCTGAATCGCACATCACTGTTGTGCCGGACGTCTTTTCGTAGGTTTCCACCCCGCCGAAACACTGACTACTAGCGCCACCTATACTGTCCAGCACAACTAGCGATCCAAGTAGAGTCGGCAAAAGGTGGTACCAGATGTGTGGTGATCTTCGATGTCTCTGAAAAATGGAGAAAAGAGCCAAAAATTAATTAAAAAATATTTTCGCATTTTCCCAACCTTGGATCAAAGTTTTCACTGTAAACATGGCATGGTGTTAAATTTTGATTGACATATCTGATTAGGCCTGATTTGTTTACATTTAGCATGCAAGTGAGCATAATGACCATAGTTAATCACGCCCAAGTCATTTGCATTAAAAATACTCCATTAAAAAGCTTAGATGACTTTTAACACTAAAACCTAACTACTTATTTTGGACATGGAGCCAACGTGTAATTAAACAAGTCATACGCTAAATGGGCTTTCTCCCTTTTTCTGACAGCCTTTATAAACAGGCCTTGTTTTTTCGACCTTGACAAAGTCTGACAGTGAGTCATACAAGTGGTTCTGTTTCTTTTGATGAGTCAAAATTGGGGAAAATATTTTGTTTGGTGCAAAACCTTTTTTCCTCTTTTGATTTGTCGAATTGTTTGAAGAGGATGCAATTAGATTTTCAAGCCAAAAAAATGCTAAAGACCGGAAACAAGAAAATTATACATTTAAAATGGAAATAATGATGGATTTGTTTTCATCTAAAAATATTTAGGAATGTTTTTTGGTTGCGATCTTTATTAGGAAATTGGCTCAGATTCGAAAAATCCTGTCATCAATTCAGAGGATTGGTTAGTTTCAAAAACATGTATTTTTGGAATTAAATTACCCCCTTTTGAGCTAACATGGTGTCGAATAAGTTTAATTGGCATTTCGTTGTGAATTTATCATGAATTTAAATCGATGATTATTATCACATTGGAAGCACAGATTATTTTTTGTTCGATTTTCCTAATTTTGAATTTTAAAGCTAATGAGACTTAACAAGATTGTTGTTGTAATAAAACCATTTATTGCACCAATAAAAACATTGAATTTTCTTTTTTTAAGAGTGTCTTTGTATCCAAAAAAAAATCCATCAAATCAAGTAAACCACATTCTGACCCAAAAAGATATGTTTTGTCTAATACTTTAACTACATTTTGTGTCACCAAATTGTATCTGAATTGAGAAAAAATGTGGTTCAAACAGGTTGCCAAAAAATTAAATGATTGTCTGTTTCACTATTTTTATCGCGTTCTTCTATTGTCTATGCCCAGCAAACCATGCCATTTAAAAATAAATAGCTGAAGCAGAATTCAAGGCTTTTTAAATATTTTTAACGAATCACAGTTTCACATAAATGTTTTCTCTAAAACCCAAAGCCATTTTGGTGTCAGATTGTTTTGCAATTCTTTTTTTGAAAATGATAAATCGCTGATCAAAAGGTCAGGTCAAAAAATGAATCAAATCGCACAGAATTCGTTTTTTGTCATTTCAAAAAAATGGCACAGGGGACCATTTTTAAAGACCTTGAAGTGAACAAACTGAAAATGGCAAAAAATGAGTGAAAGAAAAATTAAAGCAGGCATATTTTTGCGCAATAAATGTTTCAGCAAGGTCAATTTTTGGTCGGGTTATTTACATTTTTTGAGGCTATAAATGTTTACAATTTATAGAAATTAAAATGAGCAAATGGCTGCTTTTTAGTGGCTGAAAACATGCTTGTAAAATCATGAGTTTAGTATAATATTTGATGAGTAATTTCCTTGCCAAAAATGTGCAATTTCATGGCGGTCAAAAAGGCTTTCCATACTTTTTGTTAGGCTTGTTACTTTCACAAAAATATGTCGCGTGAAAAAGCAAAAGTTATTGTTTTATTGGGCAAGGAAATAAACAAGTTTTTTTCATCAATTGAAGTTCTTTTCACTTTTTGTAGAAACCCCAGTGAAATGACATTTGCCACGTGCCTCTTGTTATGCTTGTCTTCTTATTAGCTGTCATTTTCTGCCATAGTTTCGACTAAGAATCGACATTTTTGCTTTGAATAGAACACGAACTGGGGTGGGGTGAATATTTTGGTTTACGTTTATTTACATTTTGTATGTCAACAAATAGCACCAACGCGATTGTTGCTGATGTTGCCGCAATGATTAACACAAAAGAGGTGGAAAAAGGAAACTGGGGAAATGGTTGGTTAGGTTTTGCAGAGTAAAACATTAGTTCTTGTTACAAATAAAAATAAAGGAAATGACTCCAAAATCTAAAATATTCTCTGATTTTAACTTAAGGTTGTTGACCTGAATTTAGCACCAGCCATGGGATTTTTAAAAACCACCGGAAAGGAAGCAAGAACTAAAAGATTTCATTTTTGCGATAAAACAGGAAAAACAGTTCACCGGAAATAGATTTCAATAGGAACACATGTAAAATTGAAATTAGCAGAAATAACGTACAGAAAAATATTGGAAAGTTATCCATCCATTGTAGAGTGACCTAAAAATGTCTCATTTTCCCGTTTTGTTGGTAGCTTAAAAACTGTGATTTTGGAATTTTCATTTATTTTTCCCCGGCAGGGGTTATAGACAAGAAAACTATCGGTTTTGCGTATTTTGGCCCATATTTTATTCAAGAGTTTTTGCCATGAGGGTGTAAGCTCATTAGCTAATAATGTAGACACTATTTTGTAATAAAAACAAACCAAAAGCTTGAGAAAAATGCCATTTTCATGAAAGCAGCAAATCAATAGATTTTTGTTTCTAAAACCACCCCTTTTTCTCATAGGGTATTATTAGCTCAAACATGCAAGTTCTATCTGTTTCAACAGGTATGGAGCTTTCATTTAAAAAATACAATTTTTGGCCAATTGTAGCTGAAAAGAGCCAAAATTTCAAAAAAATGACACGTGATGATCGGTTGGATAGAATATTATAACGAACGTACGCACAGGTACGGAAAATAAAACCACAGAAGCATTTGCAATGAATAGCTTTCTAAAGGATTTCCAAGGAAAAACAGTCATTCAAAAAAGATCCTCCTCCAGTTGTTGATATTTCCTTGTCAATTAATTAGGTTGCACCGATACCAAGGTTCATTTAAAGGAGGTGCACTTTTTTGATGAGAAAAAGCAAGCAAGCATGTTGCAAAAATCTGGCGACATGAAAATGTCATGACAGCACGTGCCATGAGTCATGCAATAAGCTTTTTTGCTCGCGGGGTAATGACAGTTTAATTACCCCTTTCATGACTCAGTCTTGTTCCAGAAAATTAGCAGGTTCACCCGCGAGCGCCAGATATGTCATGTCATGTTCGTGATTCCGCGAATTTTTTGCCATGATGGATTAGAAAATAAAGGAAAAGCAAGGAGCTGTCCAAAATCGACCTTTCTTGGACTCTCTTACTTTAGAAAAAAATCTGCATACACGTTCTCCCTAGATATATTTCATGTTTTCTGATACTTGAGGAAGTCTCAGCGTGGGGGTAAAAGCAAAGTTTTTATTAGGCATCGATTAAACAACGTGCCACATTGGTGGAAACCTATTTATACACTCACAATTTTTGGAGGGAGGGTAAGAATCATTAGTAGTATCCCTAGGAAAAAATAGAAGCCTTTACCATACTAGCCATATTAATTTGCTGCTCCATACCAAGAAGAAATCCCATTAACTCTCCGTCCCTGACCCCCTGACTTTTTATTACCAACTTTCTTCATTATGCTAAGGATACCAAGAAAGTTATTAAGTGATTTTCCCCCTACAAGATCATGCAAAGTTAGTTTATTTCTTAAACACGAACGGTTTTACACCTTGACAAAATGAAGGCACACCCAGATTCTTACCTTTCTGTTCCTCATTGTGAAGTAGATTCGGAAATCCGTTTTGTTGGTTACAAAATTGTTGCTGATTGTCTTAGAAGTCTTGGACACTTTTCACAATCACTTTTAATTCATGTCATTTTCTGTCACTGCATTCACCACTTTTATCTATTTTTATTCAGCATCAGAAACCATCCGATGTAACACTGAATTCTCATATGTATGATGGGGTCATACTAAATCGTGCGCGCATGGGCGTGCGCTCAAAACGCGCACTAGTGACCCGTGACGCGTGCCCGCGTTTGCGCGCACTTTTAAAATATTTTTATTTATGGTATTTATACCAGCACTTCATTCTTGGCCACAAGGACAATTGACATTTGTCTGTATGCTGCTTTCAAAATCAAAGCCAGCACCAGATCATCTTCTCTGCAACTTTCACTGAGAACTAAATTAGACTGGACTGTATAACATACGCGTACGCGTTATTGTATGAAGTAACGCGCACGGGGCGCACCTTATTTACTAATATGTCACAGAAGACCAACAGACCTTTCACTGGCTTCTAAGTAGCCTGCTACAGAAGGTATTGTCATATTTTTTCAAGAATAGAGAGCCTCGATAAATAGAGCAAATGCTTTAGAATTAGAAATCAAGGGTCTTACTTAACTACGCGCGCAAAAACTCGTTTTTGGCAACACTCTCAGAGGCGAAAAAGATTGCGAAAGACTTTAAAACAGACGATATTCTAATGGATGTATCGTGAAAATGGTCTAATATTTATAGCTTTTGCCATGACTTTTGTCTAGTTCCACTTTGTCATCATAATTCAGACGGAAAGGCGTTTTAGTATTTCACAAGTTTTTTCGAAAATAATTCAGCAAATTCTCTGATTTTTACAGCATTAAGTATTTTTTCAGTTGCACTAAAAATGCAGAAAGTTTCAGGTGAGCAAACCAGTGTGAAGAATTATAAACATTTTTGCACCTTGCTGCTGCTGCACTTAAATTGGTCCAGATTTTCCATGAAGAAACTGATGCTTGAAACCTTCTCATTGTCCAAAATCAGACTTGAAGGCAGCTGTTAATTATTACCATTTTAAGTTTCTGTCACCCCTCGAAAAATCCTACCTCGCGTAAAAATGTGATCGGCCAACCATGGAGCGAGTCTCGGTTTGAATTGTGCGGTACTCGAAAACCCTACGAAAGTCGACGAAACATCATGTATTATTTTGTAACTTTATTTAGTGACTTTAACGAGTGTTTATTTTTTGGTTGGTAAATGTGATCAATGAAATCAATATAAATGTAATTAGTTGTGTCAGGTATCCATTCTAAATGGTTACCTCTCCGTTCCGCTTTGATTACGCTCCGCTCGAAACTTTGCAGCGTTCCACAGCTGTCTTTGGACGCCTAATTATGGAGCCAAAGGTGCACCGACCCCTCCCACAAATTGAAGTCAAATATGGAAGATTTAATTACTAACTTATTTAATAAAATTGGTGACATTTTCAAGTGAAAGCTTTGCAAGAATTCGTTGCCCGCTCTGATTATCGCCAAGCTTTTGTCTGGAATATGGCACAGTACAGTTGCCTAGCTTGCTTCCTCTTTTTTCAAAAGAAGAAAAATATTCCATAGCTCTCCTAAGATTTGTCAAGTCAGAAAATCGGTTAAGAAATCAACAACATTTGATTTCTGGATGCAATCGTTGCCTTCGAAAGTGAAGATAAATTGACAAACAGCAAAACCAACTTTGCAACACCAAAACACGTGTTGCAAGGTAAACATATTAATGTCAGAATGCATTGAAAATATTTGGTTAATTGTCAATTAATGGTCATTAATGGTAATTTCCTTGTTGTCTACGAGTTTCTTTGGTATTTCATAAAACCAAAAAAATCATGAATCCTTTGAATTGTTGCAAATTTTGAAAATGCTTCCACGAAAACCGCCAAGGTTCGTGCAATTATTAAAATCATTCTACATAAATAATTTTGGCACCAAATCTGTCGCACGTGTCGCATGGGGAATTTTGAATTTTCCCCTGAATTTTTATCCATTAAATGCCTGGCTGTGCCTTTTTTTGATCGCAGCGTGATTTCACGGAAAAAATGATGGCGAATAAAATGACAAAATGTAAACAAAAATTCCTAAGTACACATACTTCATATGTGCCACCATAAAATAATGGAAAAAATCACAAACACACATAAGTCTACAATAGGCAATAAGGCATAACAGTCCTTTATACTTGGCTGCAGATCCACCGGTTTGGAAATTTTTCCATCCCTCCCGCCTTTGCCATTTTCTGCCACCTAATGGATGGTCCCCGCTTTTCTGTTTTGTCAACCAAAGATTGTGAAGCGGGGCAGGTTAAAAACTACAGAAAATCGCAGCAGCTTTTAGAACGGTGAACTGATACACTTTTGTGTTCCAGTGGACCTTGATACAAGAGACATTTTTTAGCAAA
>JAAUYL010005213.1_pt1 | contig 18111 bp, 16 predicted proteins | sample 7278011 | NCBI WGS metagenome assembly JAAUYL01 (sample SAMN14350225, study PRJNA611818) | marine sediment metagenome | isolation source: surface marine sediment (1.8m) | place: French Polynesia: Moorea | collected 2018-08
ATGCATACCTGCTCATAAGGTTTCTTATTTTTTCAGTTTAAAGTTTTCTAAACAGCAGCAGATGATGCTCGATAAAATCAAGTGTTCGCCGCACAATGTTGATTTTCACAGAAAATAGCGCCGGTGAAAAATTCAGAATACATTACAGACTACACTTAATCGAACAGATGCAGGGTGACACTAGAGTTCGTCGAAGATTTGGAATTGTCTAGCTTCAGAGTTAAATTCCCTGGAAGAATCTTTAGAATAGATTGACACGCACCTGTGTTTCCGATGAGTGAGTCGTGCCCGTGTGTAAGCATTTGTTTGCGAATAGCAGCCTCCACCTTCCCATTGTTGCCATGAAATAAAGACCGTAAAGGCCACAAGTGGCCTTTTTATAAAAGGCTGTGTCGCATCAAATTACTGTCCCTTCTCTATGTAAAGAATCGGACAATGAGCCATAAACATTAAAAAAAGGCTAACAACATAGAGATTCATGTAGTGTGAGGCATACCTACGTTTTTATATTCATCATAATAATAATTAGGGTAATTAAGTTATTAACACTAAGAGAGGCAAGCTTGACACCAAAAGAGGGTGAGACTTTGCTTGCCTTTCGGTAATGTGGAACACCTGTGTAAAAAATCGAGTTAGACACTAGTATTTTCGCTTTATCTACTTACTAAGTATGTCACACACTTATCGGCAGATATTTATCAATCAAAACCTCAAAATCGTAGTTTCGGCCAAATTGTATAATTTGCGGTTGTTGCGTTGGAGCCTACTTACGTTAGTAAAATGCATGAATCATTATCATTTTCATTTTTCAACCTGTCAAACAAGACAATACGTACATAGAACAGTCAAAATAATAATTTTATAGAAAAATATTTCACCAAGAAGGTCCTCTTTAAAGCCCTAATGGCAAAGCGAGAAACAAAACTGACGAGACGGCTGTGTTGTCGTTGCAAAAGTTGTTGTTCTTGTTGTCCGAGGCCGTCGAGGCTGCGAGGCTGCCCTCCGTCCTCGAGGCGGGTGCAAAATGGAGAGGTCGTTTACTGGAAATGTCCATTGTTTACCTTTGAGGACTTAGGACAACCGGCTAATCTCAGAATATAGAGAATAAAGTTACAGCACAACAACTCTCATTCAAACCACAACTCTGTTCCCTAATCTATGGGCAAAACTTCAGAGGCTATTTTGGCCATTCAAAGCGTCCAAGCCTGCTGCTTGTTAGTTTAGCTGTAATACCTGTTAGGCTGTTTGGAAAAAACTTTGCACATTGGCATTCTCTAAAGACGGTTTCAACCAAAAAACAGAATAATGGAATTTTTTCACCCAAAAAGTCTCTCTGATTTGAAAACAACTTTAAACGTCTGCCTAAAAGAAAGTGGCCTGATTTATGTGGCGACAGGTTCGGGAAAATAGTATCCAAAACTAAAAGAAGAGGAGGAGGAGGAGGAGGAGGAGGGGTGCCGAGCAACTTTTTCCAAGGCAAACTCTCGATCGTACTAATGCTGTCATGGGTTTTTATTTTACCCGGATCTTTTCTCCACCAAGAAAGATCAGTCTTGACCTATCCGCATTGGGGGTTGTTTCCTCTTTTTTTGCGATAATGATCTTGCGGATGCTGTTTCACCTGTTTTCTTCCTTAAAGACGTTTGTCTTCAAGAAGTTACTTGGTTGGTTAAGATGACATCTGTTGTGAGCTTATTTGAAAATGACTTTAGCTGGAAACTGACTCCACTGATTGTTTTGTATCGGACAGGGGAAAATGCAGCCGCAGCGCGAAATCTCTAGCGTCTTTTTTCTTGACCTCTTTAAAGAGCTTTTTAAATAAGAGTATACACATTTTACAATAGAGATCGTTAAGAAAGTTTTAACATGGGGTCAGGCAGGTGATTTACTTAATGAGCTTTTAGCTCTCAGAATGTGAAAGAAATACCTACTTTACTTTGTAAAACTTTTTTAAAGCATTTTGTTGCTATTTTTTTATTGCAACCTGAAATCTTCATTCTTGCCACTTATCCACTCGAACACTTAAATTTGGTTCTCAAAACGGGTTGCATGCAGGGTGATTGCGTGACAGACCTGTGGCACCTTCTCTGAATAAGAGAAAATAGAAAAAAGGAAAGAGCTGTAACTCAGAAATTGCAGTTTAGGGTTGTCGAACCTACCACATGGTTTTGATGCTTACTTCCGGCTGGGAACAGGGGATTCTAAAACTCAAACCGGAAAGAGTTGCAAACACTAATATTACCACTTCAGTTTTCTCTAAAGGTTTTTTACAGGACACAAAAAGAGAGGCGCGGTGTAGCAACCGCGCAAGAAAATCATGGCCACTTAGCCATGGGAACCTGGACGTTTGAATTTCCCGCCAAAAGTATTTTCTGTTGCTTTTGTTCCGCTTCCTTACCATGCTGTACTGTACAATATCTTGCAATCAAGATATTTTATTGCTGAAACTATTTAATAATGCCTGCCATAAGAGTGACCTCAAAAGTCGAAGGAGTACGAAGACATTTTTTCTAAAGTTGAGTTTTTCATTATTTCTCCAATCATAGGCACCATCAATGTTGCCAAAGTTATGCAACAAATGTAATCCTAAAATGAGTCTAGCTTTAGCAACGAAGACACAATAACCTCGATGAAAGGTGTGCTTGATTTGCCTTTACACAACAACTGGCTCCTATTAATAATACCATAGTGGTCGTCCCCTCCTCCTCCTAGTATATTTTTGGTAAGTTCCTTTTGATCACAAAACTTTTTCTGCATTTTGAGGAAGCATTACCTTCAATGTAGACTTTTTTAGACTGAGTGCGATGGTATTTCGACCTTATTTATGCTGCTTAATTACCAATAAATTAGGTGCTTGGGTATGATAATAAAAAGGGGTCCTTAGTGAACTCTGACTAGATAACTGAGAAACACCATCCCTTTCTAAAGCACTTTGCACTTGCTTACTAAAATACCGTCGAAGCAACCATAGCATACAAAGTGCCCCCGTTCTAAATATTTACAAAAACGGTTGTGGGAGAGAGAGCAGGAGTGTTTTATGGTTATGTCTTGGTAGGCCATGTGTGTCCTATCTCATGCGTTGGAGACAAAATAACCAAGAAGTATAAAGTGAAAGTTTCATTCACACGTCCCATGGGAACATCAAGCGCCTTGTCTATGACATTTTGTGTTAATTATGTCCTCCTCCCACAACATGAGGGCACAGGACCACCACCATATGGCTTGGTTACACTTTAAACAAATTGCCATGAAGTCAACTTTGGGACAAAATTGATAGTCTCAGACCTGTGTCATTGCATACAAACTCCATTAGAAAGCACTTTACTTCGATGGCACTGAAGGTCCATCCCAGCAATTGGTCATTGAAAAAGCATCCCTTTGAGTGTAAAAACTAAGGAAATCTAATCTCAACCATAAGAAATGTACATGGTAGTTTGGCACTAAGCAAGATGCTAGATGGACCAAGGGACCAATCTGGCTGCCAAAAACGTTGCGCCTTTCCCCCTTAAAAGTCGAACCAGTTATTTTCTCACTTCCGGTCTTTTACTGACAAGTTATTCCGGTTTGAAATGACAAAACCAATCAATAAACCGTTCCTCTTTCAATGGATTGAGCAAAAATCTCCCGGAAAATCAGGAAACCCTAGTAGAGAGCATCATGATGCAAGCTTTGAAGGGAAAAATAAGGCGGGTGCTAGACCAATCCAAAGCATGTGTTCTGTTGGGAACAAACCCTTCATAAGCAGAAAATAAGAAGGGCGAGGAAAGCATGGCGAAGAAATGATCTTATCCAACATTTTTTGTTGGTTATAGAGCTTATGTTAATTTGCCACAGAAGCAAGCAAGAATTGGTAACCTCTCTCTTTTTTTCTGCAGAGTTACAACCTCACCTCATCACGTCTCAAAGCCATTTCTTATATGAAGGTACCCACACTATCCAATGTGAGACATCTTTACAGTCCTATTAAATATTTCAAACCCTGCTGCTGAGCCTTTGAGCTACCATTCCAGAGGTTGGTTTTGCCTAATCCTGTTAGTGGAAGTAAGTAAATACGCCAATATAATGCAGTCAAGGGCCTGGGCTATTTGACATCAATAACTGACTGAATGCTGCTGCATTGTTTGGTTTACATTATCTACAGCCACCAAGGGCTCTTGGATGCAATGATTTTCACAGATTTTCCGTGAGAAAACTCCATTGAAACTCCGGAATCAATGTCTTGGTCTACAAAGTTAATCAAGCGCAACTGACATTGACGCATCTAACTGCGATTGTTGGCGGTATACAAATGTAAACAATAAACAAAACCAAGACCTATGGAGATAGGGACAATCTGATTAGCAGGAAGGCCGAAACGAGATCAGCAGATAAAGGGAAGGATAAGATCAGGCTGAATGTCACATGAGATTGACTTTGTTTTGGTGGGTTTTGGTTTGGATGAAGATGGCTATACCATCTAAGTATCTAAATACATAGGAGAGGCGGAACAACCTGTCTCCCAAGGGAAGAACAGCATATGTCAAAAGGGAAGCGGAGAGCTCAGCAATCACCGTCGAAGTCATCTTAGAAAGCCCTCTTTTTCTTTTGTTTTACAAAAGCAATTTGTCTTTTATACAAATGGATGAGCACTTAACTGGTTCATAAACACCTCGCTCAGCGTATGCATGTACTCAGATACCGTACCATTTGTCAGAATACTTATAGTGCTGCTTTCACCAAAAAATCCGTCGAACGAAGCACAAGATAGCGCGCACAAAATACTACATTTATGTGGATATGTACTACAACCATCGTATTTCTCAGGCAGTCTCGTAGCGCGATCTGGGTCGCCTCTATTCTGTCCGGAAAAAAATTAGGATCAGATTTAATGGAATAAGTTTTCTACCTTCCGTGTGAAAATATTCATGTTTTCACAAGTTTTTCCTTCATAATAACATTCATCTATGCACGTTCGTTGTTCCGGGCAGAGTGCTTACGATTCTTACGCTCGAGCCGGCGATGTAGTTCGGTGATACGCTCGTCTTTCGTTTTGGTTCGGTCTACATATACCAGTATAGCTCTCCCCCCTTCGGCCTCGCAGCCTCACAGCCTCGAAAGCCTTGGCGAGGCCGCCATCGTAGGGGAAGACCCAAGAAGGAAGCGCGGCACGAGCTCGTAAGTTGAAGACACGATAGCTGGAGTATCAACCCAGATTTCTGTACCATCAATTGAGACTTACATGAGCTGATTTGGAATTTGTTAACTCCAAGGTCCTTCAAGGTAACTTTGAACTTTGAAGACTTTGTCCTCCAGCGACTGTGTTTTTTCGTCCCGTGCGCGAAACGACGGGAGACTACATAACTGTGTGCGAGGCCATATCTCGTTCGTTTGCTCCTCGTCCTCGTGCTTGGCAAGCAAACACAGCCGCGATCTATCTAGTGTGTGTAGTGGCTGCTGGCCTCGAGACTGATCAGCCTCAGCCTTGCGGCCTCGGCATTCTCGAAAAACTGTGAACATCTTGTTGGGGGTAGATAGGACAACATCAACATTAGTGCGGGTAAGAGGAGACGAAGTCAAACGTTGGCGAAAATTAAGTGCAACCACCAACCCCAGTTTTCCCCCATCCCCCTCAAGAGCATCTCGTTTCTTCGCAAGGGTGACATTCTTTTTTTGTGGTGCTTCAAAACGCCCTGTAAATTCGGTCAAGGTATCTATAAAAAGTTTGGTTTTCAATCAAAGTGGGCAAATAAAACATGACAACGAAAAAATCTTTGGAGCTTTCTTTCACAGTGAAGCACATAAAGACCATGATCTATTTTTAAGAAAATGAAAATAATAAATAATGTTGACGACGAGACACGCACAAAAATAATATTTCTTCTCTCTTTTGTAGCCTTTCAGATCCTGGCTTCCGCTTGTTATTTTTCCCTCCCCTTCATCGTCTTCCCGCTCTTCTTCTGGTGCTGTGAAAGCCATGAACTACCGTCGAAGTAAATAGTGAAAGCACTACAACTTCCACTACTCTTTGCTCCCTCCAACAAACCAGGCCAACGGCGACCTGCGTCGCAAACTGCGGTTGAAACTTCATCACAGATCCAGTCGGGCGAAAAGCAAGGTAGCGTTTGGTCTAACCATAAACGAGAAGACAGGATTTTAATCATTAACGGTAAATATGCAACAACCATCAATCAGTCATTTATTATTTTATAGTTATTCTGATTTGAAGAATGCAAACTGCAAGCATATACGGCAAAGTCCATTTCCGTTGTTATTCAAGATAGTCTACATAAAAGGAAGGAATGTTGAATTGAGCAAAATATTCTGAATCTACTTTCATGTGGCAAGTGAAAGCAGGGCTTTTGGAGACAATTTTATGCATCATATTTTTGAAAACCAGGACATTTTCTCTGGAATAGTTGATGCTGGTGCTGTTAAAGTTAACCTATGTATATTTGATGGTCATTACCATCTTCAAGAATTGTGATAGCCAAAATGTGAAAGCACACCCAAGGTCCCAAGGGAGTATTTGAGGCAAATTGTGCCGTAGAAGCCGTTCCATAAACTAAATGCAGACACTGTTAGCGTTAACAAGCTCAAGCCTCTCGCTCTCGCTCTCTTCTTGCCTCCTAAACTACCGTTAGTGTTTCCTTTAAATCAAGATTATCTCATTTTTCCTGTCTCATATGTACTCACACAGAGTTACCAGACATTCAACCATGCCTAGAGTCACATTTTTTGCAAAGAAGGCCAAAAGCAACGCTGTAACTGTGACATTTCTTCTCCTTCAAAATGCAGGATCCACCGTTTATCCCCACAAATTATAAGCGCCCAAAGGTGTTGCAGAGCTTAGTGATATTATGCTGGTCTTAAAGACCGTATAATCCTCTGAAAGAAGAAGAAGACGAAAGAAACAAAATGGTGGCCTCTATCGCGGCGAAGACCTCCGAGGCCGTCCTAACGCTGAAGCTGTTCGCCCTGCTCACGGTGTTGACCGCCAACACGGCCGAGGCCAACTGGCATGAGTGGTGGACGTACGATGGCATTTCAGGTGAGCTAGCGAGCGGGTTAATGCGGTTGCTCGAGGCCGAGAAAAAACAATCTAATTGTAATTCTGTCCCCAAGGTCCAAGTTATTGGGGAGTGATAAATCCAGCGTGGACTCTTTGCGCTAAAGGAAGGCATCAGTCGCCGATCGACATTGATCCGGCGAAGCTCGTACGTGACCTCAACCTCGACAAGGCCCCCCAGTTCGCCGTGGACAAGAGGCCGATCTCGGGCAACCTCCACAACACTGGCCAGGCCCTCGTCTTCCGCGTCGACCCCGGCAGCGGGTCCCAGCTTCCGGTCAACATCACGGGAGGCCCCCTATCGTACAAGTAAGTACTTATAGGACAATATAAAAAACTTGTGAAATTGATTTCAAAAGGCTTCCAAAAGGTGCAAATCACTCAAGCGGACAATTATTCTCCCCTCGTCTATTTTCACGATTTTTTTTTCTCGCTTTGTCTGAAGAAAGAAGGAAAAAAAGATTAGAATTTTAAATAGCGTCTCGGTTTTTTTGCTAACGATACGCCACATCACATGGATTATGCAAAGAGTTTCCACCATTTTGTATAGATCTACGAAAAAGTTTTCATTCCCTCTGCTTTTTTACTCGTTTTGATGCGAGCCGAAGCGCGAGTGGCTTCAAATTGTTACAAAAAATTCGTGAAATGCCAGCGATAGATATATTTGATTGCAACGAGGAATGTGAAGCATTCTGCTCGTCAAAAAATGGAAAATGCAGAGAACCTACTTTGGAATATTGGAAAACAATTTGGAGGGAAGAAAACTTTGCTAAATGATTTTTTGCTGATGTTGCTGCCGTTCTTGTTCAGGTACCAGTTTGAGCAGATGTTCATCCACTGGGGCAACGGCGACGACGACAAAGCCGGCTCCGAGCACTCGATCAACGGCCGCCACTTCCCGGGCGAGATCCAGGTCAGTGTCAGTGTCAGCTGTTTGTTTTCAAAAAACAAATTAACAGTTGCCCGCAATTGTTTACAGTTTTACGGGTTCAACGCGGAGCTCTACTCCAACCTGAGCGAGGCTGTGCTCCATCCCTACGGCGCCGTCGGGGTGGCCATCATGTTGCAGATGGTCCCGGGGGACCGGGGTTCGAACCCCGGCCTCAAGCCGGTCACCGCTCAGCTCAAAAAGGTCATCTACAGAGGCCAGTCGCACCCCGTGATGAAGCTGAACCTGGCGGAGTTGATGCCCAACACCGAGAACTACATGACCTACGAAGGATCGGCCACGTACCCCGGCTGTTGGGAGACGGTGACCTGGATCGTCATGAACAAGCCCATCTACGTCAGTCAAATGGTAAACAAAATTCACCGACGGTTCTACCACGTGACTTTATTTACATTTTGCATTTCCCATTTGCAATTTGCAGGAGATGGGCGCGCTCAAGCAGCTGATGCAGGGGGACAGGATTAACCCGAAATCGCCGCTGGCGCCCAACGCTCGCCCCGTCCAGCCGGTCAACGCGCGCACGGTGCGCACCAATATATATTTTCAAACCGCCAAGTCCTCGGCCGAAGGACCGGCCGGGGAGGAAGAAGAATGTCCAGATATTTTCCAGGACTTTAAATATGAATCGGCAGCATTTAACTCGGCCAGCTCGCCAGGTCCCTAAAAAGTATAAAATGTTAACAAACCACGTTATTCTGCACATTCCATACACAATGGAAATATATCTATAGACGCACTGTTACAGTTTTTTGTTGAGAAGGGCAAGATTTTACAACTTTGCGGCGCCGAGTTATACTGGCTTTCTCGTGTCCAGAAAATGGCCAAAAATAGGGGGCTAAATCGCCAAGTTTAGTTCATTCAATGGGGTTGTAAAAACCGAATGTTTTGTTGTTCTTTTTTCTAGGAAAAAGATAGAACAGTAAGAAAAAGCTAAATAGTGCAGCCATTTTTGCTCTTTTGCGTGATAGGTTCAAGACCTCTCCTAGATCCCCGGAATGCCACGTGGTTAACAAGAACAACAAAGTGGTAGTTAGACTCCGGGATAGCTCATGGCAAAAACTTTGTTTTGAGGCACGCCGCTTCTCTCAAACACGATGTTGCAAAAGTTGGAAAACTTTTTTCTTCCCTCTTCTTCTTCTCCCGGTTTTGTTATATAGCCAACTTAACTTTGCAGCTCCAGCTCAAAGATCAATTAATTTTCTATGAGTGTGGTGAGCGATTGAGTTCTTGAAAAGCTGAGCCAAAGGGATTCTGTTTAAAAATTGCCCGAATTTTAGTCGTTCCAACAGGAAGCCTTGATCACTTTGTTTCATGCCACGCTATGTCACCTCCCATGGGAACATTTTTTGTCTGAGATGCTACTGCTTTCACTAGAGTTATTTGATGTTAGAGAAGTTCTCTAGATGTTTTCGATTAGCCAATCTCCTTTTTGAATAACTCTTGCCTTGGCATTATTTTGAACAAAGTGGCTCCGTATATTTTTCAGGAAGTTTCACTGTTCACAGCATCCCGTAAAAAAGGCCGTAAAGCCTGTCATGAAATTGACTAAAGACTTACTATGTATAATGTAGAGCTCCCTGAAGGTTGCGCCAAAATGAACATAGGAACCAAACATGTTGCTTTTGAAACATTATTTGAAATGCCATCACAAATTCCGCAACGCAACTTCAAAAGCCCACCTCAAATCTCATGAGGTTAAATTCTACTTTGCCGAGGCCGCGAGGCTGCGAGGACGAAGAAGAACCTCCACATCTATCGAAATATGATGCATACGTATAGGGGTCACGTGAGATTCATACAGGGCTTTTCTAAGAATCTTCCTTCAAAATGGCACGCATAAATGTAGGCTTTTGATGTCACGACTCGTTTGATTGCTAGACCAAGAGGGCACGACGGTTTCAATAATATTATTCCCTACCCTGGGGAAAATAAATGTAGAAAAACTCACTGCTTGTGCTTGATTTGATCGTTGCGTGTTTGGCTTCACTTTTGCCGTTGTCTCTTCTTGTAAATAACCTTGGTATCACAGTGTCTTATCAGTCGTAAATACTACAGTCTACAGGGTGTTCCGAAAACTGTCCACCAAGAAATCGAACCCTTTATATTTTTCTCCAAAGTCAGCAAGATCAACTCAACCACAAATTTTCCCTGATTGGCCAAACGGCATCACGCACGCGGGGGGACAAACCTAAAAAAAGGTCTTTGGTCAACACTTTCCTCTCAATGTAAAGCAAAGATCTTGTAGATTTTGGACACAAAATGGCCGAAAATGCGAAAAAAGAACGACGAAGACGAGGATGCAAACTTAGTTTAGAGGGCAAACGAGAAAAAGTTGTTCGTCCCCGCACACGCAAATTCAATTGACCATCAAAAGGGTTGGTTTGAAATCCGGAAGTTCTCTTCTGTTTTTGTCTTGTGTTCGGACGGACCGGAAATAGCAAGAAAAGGTCCACAAAAAAACTTGAGAAAACTTGGAAAACCGTGACCGCAAAGAACAACTTTTTTAGTCCCCTGGATGGGCATGAATTGGCTGCAAATTGGACTTTTCTCGCCAGGTTGTATGTTAACGTAGGTCATTTTATGGGGGAAAATCCAGTCCCTTCACTTTCGATCTTCAGTCAAACACTGATGTGTTTCAATAAGTCGTGTCTCACGAAAGAAAGGTTTGGCGAAGCAACCATGGAATTATTGCGAACAGATAGATGCTTGATGAAATGGGAGAGGCTGCGTGATGCATGATGCTGAGATTCCGCTCTGACAGAGAAGAGAGAAAAACAAAGCAGGTCGACGTCTTTCGACGCGAACAAAATTGGGTGTGTTTTGCAAAAAAAGTCAAGAACACTTGAAAATTGAAAAACCGTGGGTACTGGGTAGCGTGGTGTAAAGAGTGAAAGAGACAGAGGATCTAAGACCTGCTTAGACCTCGGCAGATCTTGTGGCAAGGGCAAGGCGGTTGCAAGATGGCCATTTGGCAAAAAATTTCAAATTAAAGAAAGAACCCAATACGAACAGAAAGAAGCAAGTAAATCATAAAGTGACGCAACTCGTTAAAAATGTTGCCATCAGGTAACCAGCCTGACGGGGAGATGGATCATTCGGTCCTGGACGTCTCTGTCCCCGGATTCGAAGAGTTCAAGACCATCGAGATACGGTTTCTATTCCCTAAGGGATCTCAAGACGAAAGCCACCCCTTTCCTGGCAAAAGCTACAAGAAGATGCTGCGAAAAGCCTATCTCCCAGCCACTACCAAAGGCTTGGAACTTCTCAGGCTTGTCAAGGTGGCTTTTGATCGCAAACTGCTTTTCACTGTTGACGTTTCCCAAACGACTGGCAAGGGCGAGGTCACATTTAACAACAACATTAACTTCAAAACAACGATGAGGCGTGACCCTGAACGCCATGGTTACCCCGATCCGGATTACCTTGATCGCCTCGAGGATGAGCTCAAACAGGCAGGCATAGGCGTTGATGGATCGATTGATGTGAACGGCGGAGCAGAAGTTGAAAACGGAGGCGAATCTGTATCCGAAGAGGATTCAATTGTGGAGGATGAGACATCTTCGGCCTGGCGTCAGGATGATCATACCATGACAAATGGCGGAAATACTGAATTGCCTACGAAAGAAACTGGAGCCATTCCGAAAGTCAGAACCAATGTCGTCAGTGAGGTTACTGATGACGATGAGTACAAAGTAGAGGATGAGGAGACTGACTTCGAAGTGAGCGATACATCAGGATCGTCAGATATTGGAAGAGACTTTTGAAGAGAAGGGACTCCACTACTGCTAGTCCAAATAATCTCTTTGACCGGAGGGCCAGCGATCAAACTCCATATCCGTATGTCATGAACATTGGCGAGCGCACCGTCTCCTTCGAGCCTGGAACCTGGATCAGTGATGAATTGAAGTTTATCCTCGACCAACCGAAACAAGAGGGCATTGTCATCAAACTCTTTCTGAGAGACAACGAGCGCTACGGTTTCATCTGTCCTGAAAACTGCAATCGTGACAATCCACAAGAAAATGTTTACTTCTCGTTCAGCTGCGTCAAAAACCGCTCTGACGAGAGTGTTCTCCTTGGCGTCGACACCTGGGTGAGATTCGTGCTAAACAAAAAGGCCCAAGTCCCGAAAGCATTCATGGTCTTCATCGGTGATGATGGTTGGACCAAGGCCAGCTTGGACAGGAATGTCTTGGTCCAACTCGGTTGCGGGAAATGGCTGCAGGGCAAGATTGTCACCGTGAGCAAGAGCGAAAAGAGCTACTTTGTCCTAGCACCGTCCGAGGTCCGAGTGAAAATTCACAAGGCGAAAATTTCGAGACTGGCGTTGGACCTCAAGAAAGGGGACAGATTGGACTTCGTCCTGGCTGATCATGGAGGCAACAAAAGGGAGCCGTTCGCCAAAAAGGCCAGGATCAGCGAATATATCGTGGAGAGGTCGGACGAAGAGCTGAGAACATATTTTACCGATGTCAGCAATGACCACTTGAATGGAGACGGTGTCGTTTTGGTGTTGCCAGAACTGCTGACCCTTGACGCCATTTGGAATTTCTTTGCCCAGTCGACTTTCTCGAGGGACTTATTCCTGGACTTCCTGGACTTCCTGACCCTGCTCATGTACAAATCCAGGACGTTTCACCACGAGGACCTCTTAACACTGGTTCTCCAGACGCTGACATCCGGCACGTTGTTCAAGAGGATCCCGGAGATCAAACAGCCCAAAGAGAATGCCGTCTTGTTTCGTTTCTGCAAGCTGGCGCTGGCTGTCGCGCCGGATCTGGTGAAGACAATCAAGCCTTTAGTCAATCATATACTCAATGTCTCCTTGGAAAACCACCGTGATAAAGGCATGATTTGCGAGTTGTTTGACACATTTGCCAGAGCATCGAATCCGGACTGGACTGATGGCTCCAGGTCGAGCAAGACGGTGATTCCTAGTGCTGCCGAGTTTCTCGGCAATGGCCTTGACGAGGACCATCATCTGTCCAAGGTGAAGTTGGACGGACCATACGCATCAGCTGTTGACTACATGGATTGCTACTATGGTGTTCTTCGAGCCGAGACCTTCTCCAAAATCCAGCAAGGTGTCAAGGATTTTATCAATTGCCAGCTGGATTACCGAGACATGTACATATACACTAATATCGCCATGGTGGGCATTAGCACAGAGGGACATGAAGTCTCCATCGCTCTGAAGTTCCAGGTAAACAATAAGTACTTAAATTTTTTTCAGTTGTCTTCATGTTTTCTGCATTTATACATCTATTATCCCATTTTTTGTAGGTATTTAATCCTCCAAGTAAGAAAAATCGAGCTCTCGGCCAACAAACGATATCGTGGGATGTATCTCCACATCTTATGTACGGAAATCTTCTCTGCATCTCGCCCTCACAAGTGTTTGACGATGCCATCTGGGCAACTGTTCATGATCGGGACGTCGACCGTTTGATGAATGATCAGGTGATCCTTGTAAGGCTGTGCGACACGAACAGCCTCGGCTTCGGAGAGATCCTGAACAACCTGAGGCAGTCGTCTGGTCGAGTAGTGATGGCAGAGTCGCCGAGCTATTACCAATCATTGAGTCCAGTGCTAAGCACGATTCGAACAACAATGATGGACAACTACCAACTCTTGGACAACATTGTCTTTGGCAACAAATCTTCCGAACCACCCAACTACATTCAGCGCTTCCGTTCAGATCGGCGATCCGGACCCACGTTCCTATTTGAGTATGATAGTTGTATCCACATACATCGAAAAACTTCAATCCCAAAGTGTTACATGTAATTGAGAAATGTTTTGTTTTCCCATCAGGCAACGCAAGACGACTGTGACAATGGACGAGAGTCAGAAGGAAGCCTTTGAATATGCCTGTGAAACCAAGCTGGCCATCATCCAAGGTCCACCGGGCTGTGGCAAAACCTACATTGGTGTGAAGTTGGCCCAATTCTTGATGACCATTTTAGCCGACCAGCCAATCCTGGTCCTAACGTACAAGAATCACGCCCTGGACGAGTTTCTCAAACACATGATTCCCATCTGCGGTCTTGACAACCTGATCCGCATCGGTTTGTCCTTGTTTCATTTTACTTTTCGTTCAGCAATAAGATTGTTCTCTTTTTTGCATAGGGGGACAATCCCAAGAACCTGAATTGGAGCAGAGAAAGCTACATGTGGTATCTTCCAACGAACGCAAATCCTACAATTCCAACGTGGCTGACCTTTACAGAGAAAAAAAAGATGAACTACAAATGGCCTCGGAGTCGTTGCGAGACGTTGGTCAACGACTCGACAAGCTATGCATACTGAGACCACTCCAGGTCTTGGACAGCTTCACGGACGCTCAAGTCGACAGCCTCCTTCTTGACAGAGTTTGGCCAGACATTCCCTTTGATGAAATGATCCGTGCAATTCATGAGGTCAAGGAAAAGTTCTCGACTTGGCACGACTTCAAAACGGCCTTTACCGACAATGACGGGAACATGTTTATCGACGGTATGACCAAATTCGAAAGTCTGGCCAACAAGCTCTTGAACAATGCTCTGATCCAGTGGTTACCGTTGAAAGTTCGTATGCACCAAATGAGAGATATGTTGAGCAAAATGAGAGTCAAGACAAGCCCTGACAACGATTCTGAAAATTCTTTTGCCAACCAGGATGTCCAGGATAGTAATATGGAGGAGTCCATAGAGGACGAGAAGACAGCTTACGACGAGGACATGATCATGGAGGCCCAGGCCCAGCGAAAGTCTGCAGTTGACCATCTGACTGCCAATAGGACTGGCCTAAGACCCAAGGAGATCACAATTATGGGCAACTTGGCCGTCGCCAGTAACCATCCGAACGTGTACCAGTTCTCCGACTTCCCCACTGGCATTGAAGGAACTCCTAAAGTTATACGGAAGAACATTGACAACCTGTGGAGCATGGATGAATGTGAGCGGATCCAGTACATTTATGGATTGCTTGTGGAGCAAAGTGCTGGACTGACTGAGAAGTTTGACGAGTTGGCACAGGAAGTCAACCGTTTGAAGCGGGAGATCGACTCTTTGGATACAGACCGAAAGCTTGAGATTGCAATGAGAGCAAAGATCATTGGGGTGACTATCACCGGAGCATCCATTCAGCACAAGCTCATCCAGAGGCTGAGGCCAAAGGTTGTAATCATTGAAGAGGCTGGCGAGATCCTGGAGCCCAGTCTGTTGGCCGCATTGAGCCCTGATACGGAGCACTTGATCTTGATTGGTGATCATCAGCAACTGAAGCCAACCGTGGAAACCTACAAGCTCTGCACCGACTACTCCTTCAACACATCCATGATGGAGCGCCTCATCACCATCGATTACCCGTACAAAACATTGTCAAGTCAAAACAGGATGCGACCCGAGTTTGCCACCTTGCTCCATGACCTTTACCCTGACCTCCAAGACAATCTTGCAATTGTTGAGAAAAACGAACCGCTGCCATTCATGGAGAAATCCATGTTCTTTTTACACCACGACTTTGCAGAAGAGGGCGCTGAGAATAGCAAGGAGAACAGCCTCAAAATGAGCAGGTCCAAAACAAATGAAGGTGAGGCCAAGTTGGCAGTGAGCTTCGCGCACTTCCTACTCCATAGAGGCTGCTCCCCTAAGGACATCACCATCCTTGTGGCCTATCTTGGCCAGAAGAAGATCATCCGCCAGCTTCTGGGGATGAAAACAACTGCCAATGGAGCCGAGACATTGAACAACGTCATTGACTGTCAAACCATTGACACATTTCAGGTAAGTAGAGTTGATGTGACTGGAAAATTGGTTTGATAAAAAAACTTTTTCTGCAGGGTGACGAGAACAAGTATGTCATCGTGTCGCTCGTACGATCGACGTCCCTTGGATTCATGGATGACAAGCACAGGAGGTGCGTGGCTCAGTCTCGGGCAAAGAACGGCCTCTACTTCCTGGGAAACAGATCTCTCTTTGTCGAGGGCAAAACCAGAAAAAAACAAGCGTCAGCCGTAAATGCCTGGACTCCTCTCATTGACGAGATGAAGGAGGCCAAATGTATTGGACCAGCCATTGGCGTCTGCTGCCCGAAGCACAAGAAGGAGTCTCGGCACAATTTGGCTACAGCCAAGGATTTCGAGTATCTGATTGCAAATCCGTCCAAGTTGTGCAATGTCCCCTGCGGTGTGTTGAGACCGTGTTGCCGTCGAGAGCATGCTTGTCCATTGAAATGCGGCTCCGTGAATCACAGGTAACAAATCGTTTCTATTCAAAAGAGTAACAAATGAAAAAAATCTCTTATTTTTTTGCATGATCTTTTTTCACTTTTCAGGCATGACAAATGTTGTGAAAAAGTGGTCGCTACGTTTGAGGATTGTGGACACGATGTCGAGAAAGAATGCTGGAAAGACATCGAAACTTTGGCTTGCCTCAGGGATGTCTCTTTTGTCATTGAAGAGTGTGGTCATAAGAACCAGCGAAAATGCCATGAGGAGGAGACTTCCATCATCTGCCAAGTTGTCTGCAACCAACCAATGGATTGCAGAGTGCATTATTGCAAGGAGATTTGCGGCCAGCGTAGACATTCTCATAGTCAGTGTTTGGAAACAGTGAGAGGACATAAATGTTCAACATGCAAAAAACAAGCTGAAAAAGCGTGCTCCTTGCCATGGGCCAAGTTCAAGTGCAAAACCCAACTGAAAAAGGGGTTCGAGTGTGGCCATTATACCCAAGTGGAATGCCACGAGTTCTGCGCTACCGAATGTTCACAGCCATGTGAAAAGAAGATGAAATGTCCCCAAAAGCATCCCTGTAATAAAACTTGTGAAGACGATCACCACCACGACGCCGGATCTTGCGAGGCCAAGGTCTCCACGACATTCCCCTATAATGACACGCACATGATCACAAGGGTAAGCGTCCGTCCGGCCCGAAATGCACCGGTGTTCACAAGTTTTTGTCGATTTATACTCCACTTGCAGGTGTGCCATGACCGTATTCCAGTAAGATGTCCTTATCCATGCGACAAAAAGCGGAAGTGCAAGCATCCTTGCATCAATGGCTGCGGGATGGATTGCGAGATTGGCGAATGCAAAATCTGCAAGGAACAGTCCGAGATGGCCGAGGCCAGGTCGAGGGAGGAGGTCAAGACCAACATTGCAAGGCTGGAGGAAGAGCTGGCCAAGGCTCGCCGTCAAGGAAATGACAATGTGTTCAGGATCGAAAAAATTGACCCGAATGGAGACGAGGGCTGGCGTTTTGACGAAATGAAAGACAGGACCGAAAGGTACATCAAGGAGACACACCAGAGCCAATGGTTTCCACACGTCACGGTCGTGGAGAAGATCACCAACTTCAAGCTAGAAAAGAGGTTCGACGAGGCCAAGCTCAACCTAATCGGGAGTTCCGAGGGCACCTTCAAGTTTCACGGAACAGGTCCGGACGGTATGGAGAACATTCCAAAGGAGGGTTTCCTGTTGCCTGATAGCTACAGCGGAAAGTTCGGGAAAGGCATTTATTTTGCCCAGGATTCGACTAAGAGCATGAAGTACACGCAGATGACCAACAAATTGCTGATTTGTGAAGTGCTGCTTGGGAGAACGATGAAAACCGAGCATATCAGCAACAACAGTTTGAATTACGAAATTGTCAGCAAGATGGGGTATGACTCTGTTACGTTCAAGGGAGTCTCGAACCCGATGCCGGGACTGCAAATGTACAACGATGTGTTTACAATCTATTCGGCTGATCAAGCCATTGCCAGATACATTGTGCATTTTGAAGTAAGGAGGCAAAAAGCTCAATGAAATACCAAGTGTTCAAGCATCAAGTCATTTGGAACATGGATATTGAAATATGTATGTAGGCCCTGACAAAAATTGTACACATCGTCTGACAAGCAATTTCTAAGATTTTATGATATCTTTCTTACATTGCTTTCCAATCTCGATCAACCCTCCCAAGGGAAGTACGCAGTGCGTGGTCTATCTTTAGAAAGCCTATATCGACGCAAAAAATGTCCCCAAGTTGCAAATCAACCATAAAAAATAAAAATAACCGCAACCGCATAACTATCGATGTACTTCTACCTTCTTCATTATCGAAATTTGATGAAATGCCGAGAAAAATCTTTA
>JAAUYL010002972.1_pt1 | contig 18057 bp, 16 predicted proteins | sample 7278011 | NCBI WGS metagenome assembly JAAUYL01 (sample SAMN14350225, study PRJNA611818) | marine sediment metagenome | isolation source: surface marine sediment (1.8m) | place: French Polynesia: Moorea | collected 2018-08
CTCTATACTGTCACCATAGTTCCCAACCACTCAAAATAAAGCCTCGTTCTCAACATAGAACTTTAAAATGCATATTACTTATCCAGGGTGGTGGTGGAACTTGTCTATTGGAAGTTAAACCAAAGAGGACCTTAGGTTTAACAGATAATAGTGGCCTCGCAAAACCCACACTGTATCTATATAGATATCCACCCCCGCTTCACGAGTTTGCTTGCCGTTTAGTCTACAAGCGCGCACATAAATTGCAGCCAGCGCTGTGCGCTCCCCAACTGCCATAGCCTGTTGTAAACACCATTAAGGCCATCCCAAAAAACAAACAAACAAACCATATAGCTGTCCTCCGTTCCGTTCTTGGGTATTTGCAACTACTGGCTGTGTATCTATATAGAGAGATAGCATTATTTCAAGCAGGGCTTTCTAATGGCACACGTCCGAAGGGAAGCACAGTAGTGCTGCTTGGCTTTCGAAAACCGTCCTCGCTTTGTCATTGCGCTAGATACAATGTAAATACATTTTCAGTTTGACTAAAAGAATGCAGTCACCGCCCTGTCCCGACTTTCAGTTAATTTGATTAATATACTCGTAGAGCTCTGGAAATAGACTGGATGACGTTAAAAATATTGATTCTCTTCAGTGAAAAAATATGAAACCGGAAGTGGCTGTTTTTTGCGAGAATGTAGATATATGTTGTCACTTATGCTGTTGACGTAGCTCCCTTTAAAATTGATGTCTTTTCTGGTTGGTTGAGCTTGCCCTAGTTTTTTGGCAAGGCAAAAATACTCCTAAAAATCCCCTCTGCAAGAATGAACAGGACATCTTGCAGCTTATAATTCATCATATGCAAAGATCTGTATTGTCCCGTCTATCCTTGGGGACAAATTTCGAGTATCCACTCACAAATCTCCAGCTAGGGCAAGATGCCAATGACAAGTGAAGATGAAAAGCACCCTGCTGCGGTGAGATTCTCAGCATGGGATATTTATTGTTACTTGTCTTGAGCCACTTTCCCTTGTATGTACACGAAGAGATAAGGGCTACTATGTTGTTTTTCTTGCATTCTAGCTCCCTCCCTCCCGCCAAAACACCAGATCTAGACCATACTGTGTTGTTTTTGTCACCACAAATGATTAATATAGTGGGGCCCAGGTGGAGCATCCAGCTGGAACTGGTTAAGTCAAGGCAGATTTTAAAATTCTGTGAAAAAGTTTCAACTTGCAAAGTGCAAAAAAAAGAACTAGGCCAACCATTTGTTGAGTTCAGAAGTCGTAACTTGAATGTAAATAACGTTTCAGAGTCTTTGTAGCCCCAGGTCTATTTACTATTTAGTGCTCAGTGATCCCCACTTTTTGTTTGTTTGTTTTTTTCCGGCCATCCTGAATTGGGTGGATCAATGCTTGGATGGCAGGCAACTTTTCAAACGGTTTTTCTGGCTTTGAAATGCTAAAATGGCTAGGGTGGTGAGACGGTGAAAGGCTTTGAAGATAGCTGTTGCTGAATGGAACTCTCAGAGATTATGTAGTCAACCACAATGACAAGGCACATTTTTTGAGTAAAATCTAAAAGCAGCCAATTTTAGAGGTTCGAGAACTGTCAAACTTTTCAAAGCAAAGAACATTTTTAGCAATGATTGGTGCATGTTGGCTGTAGCAGTCACAAACTTTTTTGTGTTCTGCCAAATACTTTTGATCCTTGGAACTTGGTCTGTGAAAAGTGGCTATTTTCAACGAAAATCCGATTTTCAGATTTTCGATCCTGAGAGGAGGCCGACAACCTCGACGGCCTCGCGACGGCCTCCGCCCACTTCGTGTTCTAGAAGTAAACTCTCCTAACGGAAAAATGTCCTCGGCAGCAATTTCTGGCGTTGGTTGGAGGGGAAGAAAAAATCGTCCCCCTGAATCAGGACCACCTTCAGTGCCGTCAATGGCCTGCTTTCTAATTGGCTTTCACTTTTGTATTTTCACTGCTTCGACGGTTTTTTGTGTGAGTAGAAGGCAATAGGCAATTTTCCCCATATTAGAGGCTAGAGGAGCTCCTCTGCATTCACCCATATGTAGGCACAGTTACTTCATTGTCACACATGCTTCATTGGCCAATGTCAGCTGCAAAATCTAAAAATTATGCATGTTTTTCACATGACAACCATCATTCCTAGATACCTACATAAGTAGGTATTATGGCTTTTAAGAAGTGTAGCTAAGCGGAGGTGTGACTTCGGACTACTTTCTTGTGCAGCAGTAAATAATTGTCATTTTCATGTGCAAGCTGATTTGATAACTTTAAGGCTACCTCATTTAACTCCTGGCTGTTTTCCAATAACTTTAATCATTTATTTATCTGTTAGTTTCTGGGAAATATTGAAATTGGTTGATTAAACATCAGTGCTAATTTCTGGATTCCTCTAGTGTATTGTTTCTTAGCGTTCGCGGAGTCGAGTAAAAGCGGATCGAGGCTGGGGAGCGATCCATTATTTCTTTGGTTTGGTGGTTTGTGATACTGTGATACCACTGCACATGAAGATGGCATGATATGTTACGGGACTTGGAGGGAAAATATTCACGCACAAATGGTTCCAATTCCATCTCCTTACCAGCCTAGACACGGGTGAAAGCCGCCATCGAAGCAGCACTGAAGCACTACTACTGTGAGAGGTAACCAAATGCTTCAAACCCAATCGTGGCCAAATCTCAGGACATAAAACCTAGTGCTTTCACTTTTCAAAAGTACCTCTCTTTATTCCCCGCACCCCCGCCCCAAGTAGTATGGCAAGTAAAGTCTCTTGGGGATGATACATTCAAAAGGAAGGAGATATGAATAAAAAGCTCAAAGCTGCTAAAGAAAAGAAAAGTAAGTCAGAATTGCATTGCAGTAAACAAATAGACAAGCCACTTCTTGCTAGATCTGTGTTAGACTGTTAGTGATGTTCTGCTCGCCTCAGCGATAATTCCGAGCGAGCGGGTTAATGGGTCAATGGCCAGAGCAGCCTCGATAATGTTTGACCTCCCCCTCTCTTTACCTAATGACTTGTCTTTCATCCTGCCAATAATCTACCATGAAAAATGAACGTCAATTAATTCCAATCAGATTTCTCCCTGCTCCTTTTTAATCGCCGTGTTTTTTTTCGGGCTCAAGTGAATATATTTATGTGTGTGTAGCCAGTTTGGTAGACCGGCTCCAGAGCAGCAGCAAGCTTATTATGCTATGCCACAAACCAAAAGAAATAACTGAAGCTAGCTAACGTTCCCGTCAAGGTTGGCAATGTTATAGCATGTTAAAGGAGAGTGCGGGGCAAATTCTGCTGCATTGCTTTCGAACGAAACGTCCTCGCCGTGGAGAGGCCGCTTCTCGAGGCCGCCGAGGCCGAAGTTGTAGTAAGGCGCGCACGGCCTTCGTTGTTCATGCACTATATACTGCTCTGAGTAACAAAAACACCCTCTATTCCTGTATATACATTTGGTTATACAGTACAAGTTGTAGTAATGTTATACTACGCTGGTCCTCCTTCACTTCACAGTTTTTAGTATCCCAATGAGCTTGTGAGTCTCTGGACCTCCCCTTTGTATACTGAAAATAAAAACAGTTTTGGATAGAAAACCATGATGTGTCCAAGAACAGCAGCTGCAAGTTAGGTGATCAGGCAACTCTGCCAATCCAGTGATCCTGTGGAAGTGACAGTGTGCTTTGGTCCAGTGCCTAGAAAAAGTAAACAACAGCAATACATTTTCGTAATATTGATTGTTGTTGACAAAAAGCCAAACCAGAAACCACCCTGCCAGTCTCTGATCAATTCATGCTTTGAAATCCTGAGATTCTCGGGACCTGAGAGTCCAGAGTCTGGAATAAATGAGGATAACCTGAAAGTTATTATTGTGTTCAGTGTGGATGAATGTGAAAAAATTGAATTTGTGATATCAAGATCCTCCATAGTTGCAGAATCCATTAGTTAACTTGGATCTCTGAAAAAATACAGTGTTAGCAACAACATTTTCTGGCCGCAAAAACAGGTAAAATTCAAACTTTTGTAGGACTGCTCAGTTTCAGTTGTCATTCTCTAGTCAGTGTAGACCTGTCAACTAATGGGTTTCAAAGGCGTTCATCTCGAAAAGTAGGATTATTGGAACTCAGTTCGGTCTCTAAGTTTGTTCTCAGCAGCTCACGTGATCGAACAATTAACATTGGCCACCACTCTGTTGCATTTATTGCTGTACATTGCATGCGAGCGCATAATCATAATTGGTTTGCGCCACTTACTCCCCTGTTCATCAATGGACCAATACTCAAAAATGGATCCGTTGGATTGAAAGATGGACCGGGCAACAGAATGTTTCCACTAATACCACAATTCTTTGTACTTGAGGTAGACCAGGTGATCGGTATTCATGTTGTTACATTAGTTCTTTTTCTGGTCTAAAACTGTTGCACTTAACACAAAAAATAAACATTTGGTTAGGCAAAGTTTTACTTTTTTGTGGTTATTTTGGGATGAGACCAGATGGACAGTTTTCCCTCACTCACAGCAGATGCATATCTTTATAAATGTCACACAAAGCTTTTGACATTTCTATTCAACCTAAGTGACATTTTCTTGACTGCATGATCTCCAAGTTACTCTCCTCTGATTGGATGATTGGATTGGCCAATACATGACATTGACCAATGGCAGACATTCAATTTGGTGCAGGCAGTGGGAAAAGAAAGAATGTACGAGAAAGCTAAATGCTACAGCAAATTAATATATCATTTCAGACTCAGGAATCCCCAACACGGCGTAAGTAATTCTATTTTCTACCCTGAAACGACGAGGAGAGAGTCGTGGAGCGAAGCTTTTGTGCTCCGCCCGACTTCCGCTTCCGCTGACGACTTTACAATAGGCCACCTCGTGACTTTGAACACACAGCCAGTGCTCTCTCAACAGTTATCCCAGATCTCTCAAGTTCAATTTGTCTTCATTCCACAACGTAGCTTAGTAGTATCTAGTGGGGAAAAAGATAAAAACGTCCCCCTTGAAGCAACTGCTTTCACTTTTTACTTCGACGGTGAGCCAGAGCTTTCACTCGAGACCAGCCATCAGTCTTGTTCTCAATCAACGCATTTCCGATGCAAAGGCCTCCCCAATGTCATAGTCCACCTCTGCAACTTGTTTATGGCCAACAATCTCCTCTGAATTCCAGGGCTTTCCAATTCAAAATTGTCCGCACTGAAGGTCAGATGAGGGTGTTTTGGTTGCTGAATCAATATTGTCCCAAGTGACTTGTAAGTGGCGCGCGAAAGCAAATTCTTGTGAAACAAGGAGGGGGAAACTTTTTTAACAACCGGTGTTAACCCATTTTTTCCACCAGGAATTCTCAAAGTTCGCTCCCTCCTCCCCTCTTACCATGAATTGTCAACATGACACTACTGCTCTCTACTGTCCTTGTAAGTTAAGTGCTTGCTTTAGACGCTTAACTTGCAAGACCAATATGTTTGAATTTCAAAACCTGACAAAGTCAAACACAAGCAACCAGGCAAAAAGAACAGTGCCTATTAGAGTGGCAGGGGCAGGATATTTTCAAGGAGGGGACTGGGGAACTGAGAAGTTTGCTTTTAAATGGAGCAGAAAAAACTTTGATTACACCTAGAGCCCCTTTGGTTTAATTGTTTTTATCCTAACCAGTTTCACAGGAAAAAAAATATGGTAATTATTGGATAATGATTATGTCAGAGATGACCTTCTGTAAGGAGGCAAAGTGCAGAATAATGTGGAGAGCCTTACCTTCTGCTGGTGTCCCACTTTTTGTAAAGATATGTTATTGAAAATCTATAATTGTCTATTTTTCGCTCGCCACATCCATCTAGCTTAGTAAAGAAGTTATTGAGCAAAAAGTCTTCTTATCTTTGCCAAATGTTTAGTTTGACTTTGGACAGGCTTATTTTGAGAAGGTCGCAATAAAGGGCAAGATGGCACAAATGCTTTCAAGGGTCAATTTGGAGCTGGATAACCACCAACTTTGAAAACACTCCAGAATCTAGAGGAGAGCACAGCAAGTTGTTCTTGAAAGATGATACAGCAGCAGCCTCGACCACCAGAAGTTGTACTGGCCCAAGGTGGGGGACATCGTCATCATCCCGTACTTGTGTTTGCTGACCTAATTTAGCGCAGATGTTGAGCTCCTGGTCCTGTGTGTACTGTAAAAACGAGATTTTACTGTTCTTCAAATAAGTTGCAAAAAAGTTTAGCATACTTGCGATTGACTTTTCTTTGGTTTATGCAGTCGGAAAAGGTAACAGATTGCTGTAAGTGGCTATCCTCAAACTTGCAAGCTCGTAGAAGTGTCATATAATGGACAAACTTTTTGCAGGCTTAAGCTTCGCTTTGCTTAACGAAATTGGCCAGGAAAATAAAGTTGACAATACCACAGTAGGGGTCATTGCGCTGGCTGCTATGCATTTATTTGAAATGGTCTCCGAATTTTCTCGATATCATGACATTGGACATTGACCAGTCCATTGCAAACTCTGAAAGTCAGCACGCAATCGTCTGCAATCCCCAGAAAAAAAAACAAAGCTCACGTGTCCTTAAAGTCTGCCCTCTAAAACCGGAAACCGGTTAAGCTCACCGGAAGTCCACTTCTTTACACTAGCAGCCTCTCCTTTTCGAGGCCGTTTCAGTCGTTTAAAGTTGCATAAAGAGTTTGTTCTTGCAATTGGCGGCCTCGGCTCAGCCTTGGAAAAGGCCTGGAAATTCTCTTTGTTTTTGAAATCCCTAGACTCTCCAAAGCTCTAGCTTGATGCTGGAAACGTCCAACATAACATAAATAACACAAACGGCAACCTTGCAAAGAAGCGAGACGATTCGAAAACAAAGGCTAGTTTCTAATTCCCCAGTGGATTTGACTTACTGACTCGATGCTTTAACACTGTGCCTAACCAATTGTAGCACTTAATACAAGTAGGAGGGCTATAGTGCCTAGTGCACTTGAAGTTAGTGCAGCTTGAGATTTTGGTCAAATTAAACGACGACATGACATGCTCCACTTAACTCGTTTTCAGGTCCGCGAGGCCGCGATCTCGGTCGAGAACACCTCTCCCAAGGGACTCTGCAACCTCTTCTTGGCTTGAGAAAGCAGTAAAATAACAGTGAAATGGCAACACAAAGGACGACGAGACTCTAGCGAGGCTGGCAACGGCCTCCACAGCCTCAACTTCATCAAGAAGTAGTTCGTCCTCCGCCTGAGGCCAGGCAGCCTCGAATATGCCCTGCCCACCCTTCGCCGCCGCCAGCATCGTCGCAGAGGAGGCCGCCGCCACCGTGTTCATCACCTTAAGCAAGAAGCAAGCAGTGTTCAACGGGAGCGAGAACAGCAGCAGGGGGTTAGGGGGAGACCCCCACAGGGTCAGGGTTCGGGTAGGAGGTCAGGATGGCGGGCGCGCCCGCAGGTTCCGCGCCGCCCCCGGCCGCCGGTGGCAAGAAGAAGGACTTGCCCGCGGATTCGGGGCCAACGTCGTTGTTCCTGTTCACCCCGTCCAGCCCGGTGCGGAGGTTGACCACGTGGTTCGTCAACTGGCCGGTGTTCGAGTGGACCATCATCATCACCATCATTGCCAACTGCGTCGTCATGGCGTTAGACGACAAGCTCCCGCGCGGCGACAAGACCGTCCTCTCCTTGCAAATGGTAAGACTCAACATGATTCGTTTCGATGCATTTTGAAGACTTTTGATAGGACCTGATCTGATGCTTATTTTTATTCCCAGAAAAATTGATCCCTACTAAACTTAACGCCATGCTAACATGCTTAATTAACCGCAGTCTTGTCCAAGTTGCCATGCTTTAAAATTCCGCGTCCGCATGATGTCTTAAAAAAGAATCAAGACCCTACCAATTTAATGCTTCTTATACATAGATATCAAGATTTAATTTTTCATGACTCCTAAATACCACACCACTTTTAATTTTGATTTATTTTCTACATATCTAGCTTCTATATTTGTTTGTGTCCAAACCAATGCAACAAATGCAATTCGTGTAAATGCACTATTAATGGCAATTTTCCCCCCTCTATACAACATAAAACAAAACAAAACAACCCCATGTTTGGCTTCACCAAAGCCGCAGCACCAAAAATGCATTGCATTCTACATAAAGCCATAATTTAGAGGGGGAGAGAGGCATATTAAGTGCAATGCAACAACACATTATTTGTTGTTGTTTTAATCAAAACATGCTGCATTCTTGATGGGATAGGAAAGATTGACATACTGTTGATGCTCTAATCTGAAGGGTTATTATCTATTTTTAACCCAACTTTTGTTTACATTTTTTTCTATGTGTTAGTATTAGTAGTTACAATTGGGCACCTCTTTGGAACCCTACAAATATTTTTCATGTGAGAAAAGCTCTGGTCAATTAGATCCGGACTTTGGGTGGGTGGTAAAGTGGCTGCAATAATTTAGTAGGGTACAAGAGTTGAGCGTCCCTACATAATCAATACTTTCCCACGAGTGTCAGTCTTGCAGCTCGCGCGTTTTCTGCATTTCTTGGGCCACGGGCTAATTCTAAGTATCCAAAAACCTTCTTGTAAGCAAGTATTTTTTGGTTTTTAATTCCCTAAATTGTCCACATTTTATATATCTCATGTAATAACTTTTTTCCAGAGACTTGTGAGTTTATAAAATAAAGCAGAGAGTATACCTACCTACGTTTATTTACCCTTAATGTTCCCCGAAAAATTTCACATATTTTTTAATTGTCCTCATATTTGTGTAATATGCTTTTTAATCAACATGTGAATGTGGGCATATAGCTGGCTGTTGTTGTAAATTGGCTTTTTATGGAGTTATATGTGTGTTTGTCCTGTTCATCCATGGCTAGAAGGTAAATTTTTGAGTATTTTAATATGCAGATGGCTAGGGCTTGGTTTTGGAAAAACTTGTTACATTATTTCTTTTCCTACCTTGCATGATTGTGTGCTAAGGCATGAAGGAATAAGGAGCTGGCATATATTTCCTAACGTAACAACACAGGCCACTTGAAAAATTTACGTGTGAGTTAGGACCCATATTTTTCCTTCATTTTTTGGTGTCACAGTCCAGCCACAAGATGTTTTTATGCCACCGCATGCCACTTGTAAAATTCTAGAATATGGGTCAACCAGGCTCTCCATTACACTAGAAAGGGGGTGGCAGTCCCATGGGACTTGCACTGAAGGTCTGAAGTGAAAGCTGCCCCATTTTGTAGAAAGCAGAAAGCATGTAACTCCCTATACATAGAATAACTTATGTTGTTTTTAAACCCTCCTTGTTCTTGTTTTTGTGCTTCAACGGTGTTAAAAAAGTGAAAGCAATGCTTTTCTAACCATGTCTCATATTTGTCCTTTCTTGGTGTGCATGCCTGCTTGACTGTCTCCCCCCTACTGGCATGATCCATGATTCTACATTTGTTCTATTTACTTATTAAGCATGAAGACCATATAGGCGAGGAAAAATATACGAGGTCTTTTAAACTACCTCCTTTCTTGACGTTGTAAATTGCTTAAACTGCCTGTTTCTGACATAATTAAGTGCGAGCATCCGGACCTAGCATTTGTTTGTGAAACCACGAGTATAGAAGTAAGTTTATCATCATAATGTAAATAAGCTGTAGTTGACTTGAAAACAAAGAAGCCACCGCCATGACAATTGTACATATACACTACTCTTTTAAAAAATGTGGTCATGTCTAGCACAAAACTTCATATATGAACATATGTGTGTGCCACTAGGGGTCTATTTCCTAGAATAAACAATAGGTTCCAGTATCATCGCCAGCTGAGACCAAAAAATATCTCGTGCAAGAGAATCAACAACAAATATATGCATAGCTATAGATAGGTAGGCAAATTGTCCTACATTTGCCAGATGTAGCTGCTCTCCAGACCACAGATCTTCTTCTGTTGACAATCTAAGTAAATTAATTAGCCAGCCTCCTCCTCCTTCTCCTCCTCAACATAATAGCAAGAAGCTAGAACTCTTGTAGTGAGTATGGCACTTTGCGGTCCTGAATTAAGTATGTCAGTCTTGTGAGCCTCAGCCACCATAGCTAGCTGAAATATTCAATGCAGATAAAGTTTGCCCCATAGAATATCAAGAACCAGGCCTTTTCTACAAGATAGCGAGCGGGGTTTTGACGTGGGACGTTAAGATAGGCATCAACAGCATTGCCAGGAGACAAGTTTATGGCTGTCTAAAATGCACCTAAGTCCCAAGGGACTTCTGGGGTTCTGTAAAAAGAGTAGTGCTACACTTCCTGTCAGCTGGGCCAAGATTTGGACGCATTTTTGCTGCTAGCTATATAGTATCCAACCTTCTCCTACAGTGCTCACAATGGCAAAACATCATCCCAACGTAGCAACTTGATAAATTGATTTACCTCAAGTTTTCTCCTTCTGGCAACAAAAAGCTCCAGACTGCAGACATTCACTACGGAGCAGGAAGGAGCGTTCGTGAAGGCTGCAGAAAAAAGCACTTATGTACATGCGGCTTTAATTCAAGCTCTACTGGGGTATACAAGGACAGTAGAGCATTCTGTTTTTGTTTCCAGACTGAAAACAACAACAAAAGTGATGGCGCCAATTTGTTTTGCGCGTGGAGACACAATTTATGCAGATTGTTGGCAGTGGTGCATGGGGGTTCCTTCTAGAATGCTACGTTGGGGGGTGATTTAGTACATCAGGTGAACAAAGAGATTGATTAAGCTATTAAGAAACACTGTACCCAACGTAGCATTTAGCTCCCCCTCTTAGGTTTTGACGCATCATTCCTTTTAGCACCCTTGGTACAAAAAGGTTAAGCCAAAAAAATGGTTTTATGGTGAGTATCCTCAAAACATGTAAACAAACTGATAAATACCTGTACAGACTGAAAGATTGAAAACCAAAACATATAAAAAGCTGTGAAAAAAATATGTAATTTCTAAATGTGGTGGTCCTAGACCGGTGTATAATACTTTTAAAAACAAAGTTGTGGTTGTTTCCTAAGCATCCAAGGATTTTCAAAAATAATGTAAATGGCTCAACTCTTGGATGTTTCATCAATGTCAAGGATTGTTACTGATTCCATTCTTTTTTAACTTGCAGGAGGACCTCGAGCCAATTTTCATGGTGATTTTCACTATAGAAATGTGCACCAAGATCCTGGCTTTGGGATTCATCTTGCACAAGAACAGCTACATGAGGAACCTCTGGAACATTATGGACTTCATCGTCGTGGTCTCGGGGTAAGCAATTGTGAATGCTGCTGCTCTCCTGTTGCGAGGCTGCTCGAGGTCGAGCCGGTTTTTATTGGACAGTAAAACCCATTTCCCCTTGCACTCACACTCCCCTCTTTCTGTAAAATTGACCGGGATTGGCCTCAGCCATGCTATAGGCAGGGTTAGGACTTACAAGTATTGGGCACAATTTCAGTTCAGCCAAAAGGTTGGGGATCTTTTCCTCCTAAGGCAGAATCTTGATAAGTGCAGGGCCCTGTTTATCTAGTGACCTGTTTCTGAGTGTTCTAAATACTCTAAACAAGAGTGTCTGGCTAAAAAGGAATGGACAGGGTAGGCCTAGTTGTCTAGACCTGGGCTAGAACTGAAGATACAAGTATGTAGTAGTGTTTTGAAATGAGCCAATTCTAACGTAATGGGTGTCGGCCAGCTTCTGGCCTTCAAGGCTGTTTTGCTTAAGCCTTTTCTGTTTAAGAATCCAAAATTAAATCATTGTTTCACTGCGATATTTACATATTTGCACAAACTGTGACATTTTTCTGTCCCTGAATATCATTCCTCTTCTTTTGGGCATAGTGAATTTTGATGAGTTGAGTCGTAACAGTATTTTTTAAGGAGACGAATCTGCAAAGGCTACTAAAAAACTGTGAGACGCTGCTGCCATTTTTAAGCCCGAGACAAGTATGAGGCTTGTAACTTTTTCCCTCCTTCAAGCTTCACACTCACACATTTGCCCCGTCTATCACTGGCAAGTTTTTGAGTGTGGCAGTTAAATGAGAGTATCTATCCTCTTAAGAATGACAGGCCCTTTGTGTGCATAGCATGGCAGTGTGGCAGTGACGCAGCGCATAAACTTCTCAACTTTGCCATCCACTGCTCATACATTTAGCTAGGCTGTCCTGCTCATCTGTTAATGGATCCTCTTGCCCCATCAATCTATAGATTGAAATACTCATATCAGTCACACATTTAAGAGTAAAAGTGATGACTTTACATTTTACTTGGGGACATCTCCTAAATACTCTTATTTTTGCATCAGCAGTGAGTGCATGCATTGTCCCATGGGATTCAGTTGCCTTGAAAAAAATTGCACAACTTTTCACATGTTTTTTCCTCTTGCATTTTTCAGGTTCTTGCCAATGATGATGCCCGCAGGCTCGGAGGACAGCATCAACCTGAACACCCTGAGAACATTCAGGGTCTTGAGACCATTGAAACTGGTCTCCGGAGTTCCGAGTAAGTATCACAATTGAGTATTCAGTAAAAGAAAGACAGGGCAATGGCCAATACTAATATATAATGGCATTGAACTAAATCACCATCCAACCACTGGCCTAAAGACACAATTTCCTTCACTGCCTGTTTGCCTGCAATGTCAGCAACTTCCGGTTCCGGTTCTGCTGGCTCAAACTGTCTCAGCCTCAGCAGTGTCTTTTTTTGTCCAATGATAGGCATTATGACAAAGCAAATTTAGACTGGAAAAAGATCTGGGAGTTTTGGCGGAGTGACTCTTACGTTTTCCCGACTTTTTTGGCGAAGAGCGCCATTTTTTCCCAGTTTGAAAAATAACCCGGAAATAGCGGGGAATCCGAGTTGATGTATATTCTTCTTCTGGTTGGCTATAAAAATGTAGAGAGAACGGACCACAGCCAGCTCTGTCTGCATTTTATTGCTGGCTTGCCTTGTGCATGGGTAAAAAAATCGTGAAAACCGACCTGGTTGAATAGCGTCTCGCGTCTAGATGTTATCGTATATAAAATGCTTCTTTGCCTTGGCTGTAAAAATGTTGAGGTGCGTTTGAGCTTTCACCACCACCACAACCAAAAAAAGCCGAAAACATTTGACGCCCTTCCTCTAAGACCCTGTCCATCTGTGTCCAATATACTCACTAAACGAGTATTTTGTTCTCCAGATGAGCAGGGCAAGACTCTACTCTTTTTTGTGAGGACCCTTTTTACACTTGTGCTGGCATTGAATTGGGGCGAAAAATACGTCTTGCCAAGAAAAAGCAGGAAAATCTATTAAATGCTTTGGTCGATAACACAAGTCTGCCCCATCTTTCCAAGTATAAAATACTCAAAATGGATCCAAGGCATAGCTACCAAGGACTTTTTTGTTGTTGGTTACTTTGTAAATAGTTTAGGTTTTCGCGCAAATGCAAGGGCGTCGTGCCCCCGCCCAGTTTTATGAGTTTTAGCACCGCTTTTGCACTTCAACTTTTTCGGAAAAAAGATCCTGCGTGGGTTAATTTAATTTAGAAAGCCGCCATACTGCTATACGAACTTCCCTCGGGACCTCCTCCGCCATATACATAACAATTTTCTTGGCTCTGGTGCCTCTCTGCTAGTGCTAGCTTTCAGATTCCAGGGAGGGCAAACAAACTTTAATGAAGTCTAAATTACTGTTTACTTAGTGTACTTTTGGGTTGTAATTTTTGGTGAGCAAAATCAATATTTATCAAGGACTTTTGCTTTCTAATTCGCACTGAAGGTCCCCCACTCCCACAAGTTTTAAAACTGTTTCAAACTTGAAGTAGCTGCCTTGGTGCTGAGCAAGTTAAAGTTAGGAATCCCATTGATACATGCGTGGGTGAGTTCTGGCGTTATTTTGGCGGTTTTCAGTATATAAACCTATGAAACATCACAGCAAGTAGTTCTTAAATAAGGAGTGACAGTAAGCACCTTCACCTTGGGTGTATTTCAGAGTCTAAGCGGATTTGGGAGGAGAAATAAATCTTGAGGTCAGCTCCTTGGTCGAGGTCAAGTTTGGAGTTGTTCTGCTGATACAACAAAACATTTGGTCCTTGGAAATTGTCTGGCTCTTGGCCAAAATGGAGGCCAGCATCTAGAATTATTTAGTCTTCACAATGGATGGGGCGACCTGGTCGGTCTGAGAGGCAGTTGGATATCATGGCGAAGAGTGGAAAGGAAATGTGCTTTATATGCAAAAACGGGGCCAGCAGACAAACTCACTCTCTTGGTTCTTTACTGCAGCGCTTGCTACAACAATCGGCCTCTAGCAGCCTCGCAGCCTCGGCGAGGACGAAGCAAAAGGCTTTTTTCGTTTACGAGCACGAGGATCAGCATCGAACTGCGACGGGACCATTCTTTTCTTCTTTCGTTTTTCTGTGAAAATGGCACAAACAATGCAGAGCACCGCTTGTGTTTTTCACGAGTTTTTTTTCCCACCCGAAAAGTACGTATACCATGGACTATGGCAAGAGAAATTGTCTTTTTGGCAAGATTTGAAAGCATCCTCATTCAAAATACATCATGGCCAAGAAGGGCTTCGCCGTCAACATGATGATAAACTTTGAGAGGGTGGCTGCAAAGCCTGCAAGGCTGGCGAGGTCAAATGGACCTTTAAATAGAAAACGTCAACTCCAATTTTTGGCCTCATCCATAAGCATTTTCATGAAATATTCGCGAAAGAGGCAGGCAAATGCAGAAAATAAGTGTGCATGGCCGAAGATGCATTTTTCAGAAGCAGCCCAAGGTCCCTTCTGAAAGATAAATAATATCATTTACACTGAATAATATCATGTTACCCTATGTTTTTTTCAGGTCTCCAAGTTGTGATGAGCTCGATCGGGAAGGCCATCGGGCCCCTGGTCAACATCGCGCTGTTGCTGCTCTTCGCCGTCATCATCTTTGCCATCATCGGCCTCGAGTTCTACGCCGGCGCCCTCAACAGAACGTGCTACAGCCTCGACGACCTCGGTAAGGATAACCTCTTTGGCGTTTTTTGGCACTGGCCTCAGCCCTGAAAAGAATAGGAAATAATGAAACACAGCAGCCTGAGGCTAGTTCTTGGGAGACCTTGTTGCGGACTGGAAAACAAAATGAGGCTGAAAGAGAGCAAAAAATTCCACACATTCACTAGCTTTCTTGTGTGCAGAAATGAGTTAAAGGCTCTAGGTTGATTGGTATTTTCTAGTGTCAGCACTACCAGAGAGCAATTTTGAAAGTGTAGAGGCTTAGTTTCACAGAAAAAGTATAGGCAGCTTATGCAAATATCTATTGAGTAAATTGCTAGTGGAGTTGTGTGGTAAACAAAATATTCAAAATGGCCGCCACACAATTCCCAATTGCTCTTCGATTCTCCTAGACTTTTTGCTGGTTGTAAGACATGACAGTGACAACCCCCAATCGATTCAGAGACGGTCTATAGCTACGAGTCATTTCTCAATCTTGTGTGTGGCTTGGCTTTCGTCGGCCTCGAGCTGTCGACAACTTCGACGTCTGTCGCCAGTTTTTTGTGCCTTTTTGTCATTCGACCTCATCCTCCGCCGATAAAAACAGTCTAGAAGAGCAAGAAGAAGGTCAGCCGGTCAGATCATTGTAACATTACCTTACCTTAACAGGGATGATTTTGATATCAAGGTGAGCTTAAGTCTGCCAAAAATGGCCCCCTCGAGGCTAGACCGTACAATGTTTGAATGTGCAGGCAGTAACCAGTAATAAAATGGCAATGGCTGCTGCTGGAGACTGGAGGCTCGGCTCCTCCGCCGACGGCCATCTTGCCCAAAAAGTTGGGTTATTTTCTCGACTCGGAGTCTACTTTCAGTTTCCGCTCTTGTTCTTCATGAAGCAAGCACAACTATCGAGATAGATACTAGATCTAGCTCTGTAGTCTGTATTCTCCAGAGCCCCTCTGCAATCCAGGAAGTAGTGAGCCATTCTTAACTTTTTTCCTACAAAAGTCTTCAGCATCGTCGAGTCTTCGAGTTTCGGAATTTGACGTTGAAGTCGTAGATTTCGCTTTTTTGACTTTTATGACTCCGCCGACAGAAGAAGTAGGTCAGTGGGGGATTTTTGTCGAAGGACATCTCTGGAAAAACCATTCCCCATTGGGGAATCTTCTTAGTTTTGTCGGTGCTTCGTGCTTGCTGCATACTTTTGCAGTTTTCACTACACTTTGCGGTAGCCTGTCGGTTAGTTTCGGGCTCGAAAACTTACTCGAGTTGCGACGACGAGAGATGAGAGTCCTCCTCCTTCTTCTCAAGACGGTTTTCATTTTCCTGGTGCTCTAAAAAACTTTTCCGTTTTCCACGTTGCGTATCTTCTCAGCTAACCAACTTCGAGCTCGGGTTCGGCAGCAAGTCTGAAGTCGTCGACGATGCGGTACTGGACTTGGACTTGCGCTCTGGCGACTGGCTTTCATTCTGGGGCGATTTCCTTGTCGAAAACTTTTGACACTTCCCGTCAGATTTCTGTTTTACCTGTGATTAAAAGCAAATTTAGATTAAAAGCTTTGAAGAACACTGGAACACAGTGTTTACCTTTGCTTTGTTGAGTTTTTGACGTTGGCCTCGGACTCGGTCCTGAACAAAAAACCGACAATTAAATTGTGCTCTGTATGTGCCGTAATTGCTGAATGAAGGCCAGGGAAGGCCAGAGGCCAACATGTCCGCATGTGTGTAGCTCCCAACAAAGGCCAAACAATTCACAAGGCTGTCTGTTCTGTTTGCTTTTCTTCGGTCTTTGCGTTCGTTTGTGGCCGGCTTCCATAACTCTCCCCCTGCTGTGCGTAAATCAATTTGCTTGCTTCACTTGTCCCACTTTTGTTCCGGCCTTCCATGAGAATTAACCAGCCCCCGTCTTGTCTTTTGACCAGACATTTTGTTGGCAAAAATAATACCTGACTTCTTTTTGGTCTGGTGGCCTTCCAGAAGACTTGACGTTGGCTTCTTCGGCGACAGGTTGACTCAATTCTGGTCACGTTTCAGACATAAATTCATATGAAAGAATGCCGCTTGGGACAAAAAATAACGAACACAAAATTAAACCTGTTTCTTACGATTGCAAAATCAAATCAAGATGGCGGCTGTTTTGTTTACAAAAAACTGAGAAGTCGAAAATGGCGCGAAAATGAAAATTCAAAACAAAGAACGGGCTAGAATTTTGCGCCATTTTTTATCGCCCGAACACCCAACCAAAGGCAAAGAATGGAAGCGGGAGCGCAGGGCATAAATCAGTATTTCCTCCTTTTTCTCAGCTTATCTCAACCAAAAAACTCAGAAGAGTCAATGACCAAAGTCATGTATATTTTCTTAAACCTAAGCTAATCCAGGATTAACCATTTTTTAGCCGATTGCTTGGCTGCACAGTACTTTAACTTGCAATGCACTTACTAATCTACCTGCATTCACAGATGTCTAAGACAAGCTGCTAGTCTGTGTCGATCTTGATGAAACTTTGCAAGGCCATTTTCTGGAAATTCATAGATGTATACGACTACAGTATGGAGTCTAGTAGTCGTAGATAGCTGTGAGAGATGCAAAGGTAGGCGCAGGCCATTACACACCCTGTCAGGCATAAAATGGCATAAATAAAATAAGCCTTCTTTTGCTGCATTTTCCCGCCAAAAACATTGTTTGTTCATGGACTGACGCATCATGATCTGTTTCTGTTTTCAGATATCGAGGTGTTCGATGGCGAGGGTGCGAGTCCTTGCTTTCCAGGAACAGAAGAAAAGGCGCCCATGGGATCCTTCATCTGCGACCCCGAGGTCTCCGTCTGCCTGGAGAAGTGGACCGGCCCCAACTCAGGCATCACCTCCTTCGACAACATCGGCCTCGCTATGTTGACCGTGTTCCAGTGCGTCACCATGGAGGGCTGGACGCCCATCCTCTACTCCGTAAGTTGTTCACGGCCGCGTCGATGGCCAACGGGAGCGTCCCGAACGCGAACAGCGTGGGAAAAAAGCGAGCGGGTTAATGGGGTCGGGACGGGACCGTGTTAAATGGCTGGGAAAGGCAGCTCTACAGGAAATCGTTGAACATAGAACATTTTCAAGAAAAGAAACAAAAATTGCCCATGACTCATACGTGTGCACA